>WNFZ01015041.1_pt1 | contig 12636 bp, 21 predicted proteins | sample 5400081 | NCBI WGS metagenome assembly WNFZ01 (sample SAMN13153365, study PRJNA577476) | soil metagenome | isolation source: 80 cm soil or saprolite under grassland replicate 1 | place: USA:California | collected 2016-06-15
TCGCGGTCTCCAACACGATAACGGGCGTACACATGGCTGCTTAACCCTCCAGATCCCGCCAAGACATCCCCTGATCGTTCGCCCATGCGTGCTGTCGGCCAACCGCAATCCCTGCCTATGGATTAAGTTGACAATACCCAAAATTTAGGTAATTAGGAGGTCACAGCCTTCGGCCAGAGCCTTGAGGTCTTCTTGCTCAGGCCTCGCTTTGGTATCGAAAACGAGGTGCTCAAATTGGCGGGCATTTTTCGCCGCCTGGCGCTCGTCGACAACCTTGAACGGGAGGTTTCCGTGCCTCGCCCAGGCGCTGGCGCTGCGGTTCGGGTCTCCGTCGATAAGCACAGTTGGCGCGAGCATGTTAAGGTACGCTGCAAAGTGTACCGCACTCGTGGTCTTGCCGACACCGCCTTTGAATGATGCGAACGTTATAATCATAGATGCAGTATAGTACTACAGTTGTAGTTCGATTGTAGGATGGGGCAGATCGGGCCCCGACCAGATTTTGGCCCAGATGCCGTTCTTCCGCCATTGTGTCAGTTGACTGTAGACAGTTTGCCAGGCAGGAAAGTGCGATGGTAAGTGCTGCCACCCACAGTCCGTTTGCATCACATAGACGATCGCCTCCTCCACCAGCCGCCGCGAGTAGTCATAGGGATGGCCAACACGGTGTGTGGGCGGAAGCAGCGGCACAAGGCGCCTCCACAGCACCTCCGTTACGTCGCTGGACTGGCTTGCTTCGGTCTGTGTGGTCTGCCTGCTCGCTTGCCCTGGCCCGCTCCCTGCACGCCGTCGATAATGATAATAGCGCGCCCAGGCCTGATGCCAGCGCCGCCAGTTCGACCAGCGCAGGAGCGCCGCTGCGCCGCGCTCGACGGCCAAGACTAACTGCCAGAACAGATGGCGAATTTCCGCACAACTTAGCCGGACCGGAGATTGCGGCGGGCTTTGAACTGTGCCAGGCTGCTCGGTCCCACCCGATTCCGGGCCCCCTTTTTTGGCGCCACCTCAGCACCCGTTTCTTCGCGTATGACACTCAAAAAGGCTTGGGCCCACATCGCCAAGCTCATGTGGCGATACCAGCCCCTCCACGAGCGCACCTCATACTGATCCAACCCCACCTCGCCCTTGGCGCACTGGATACTTTCCTCGACCGTCCAGCGCATCCCGGCCACCTGCACCTGCTTAGCCAGGCTCGTGCCTGCCAGAGCAAAAGCAATAGACGCCGTCAGCTCACTTGGATCGCTGATACTGCGCCGCACGAGCAGCCAGCGCTTCCAGCCTTGTTGCGCTGGATCGCTCAATTCCACGCGCCGCCAGTCGTAGGTGCGCGGCCCCTTACTGCCCATACCGGCGCTGAGCCGCTCCCAGCCCTGAGTAGGCAACTCAGTCACGATCGCCTTGATCTGCTGCTGCTCGTGGGTGCTCCAGACCGTCTCGTTGGAAGAGACTGCCAAAACATAGGCTTGCGTGCGCTGCTCCAGCCACCCACGCAGCACCCGATCGTCACCGTACACACTGTCACCACTCACCCAGGCCAGCACCACGCCCGCATCGAACGTGCGCGAGAGCATCTGGCGCGCCAAGGCCGGTTTGGTCGCAAAGGCACGGTCATCGGGAATGCCAGCCTGGCGACAGCGCTCACGATCCTCGGTCCATTCTTTGGGCAGATACAGTTCGCGATCGAGCAGTGTCTGGCCCTGGCCACTGGCGTAGGCCAGGAAGACGCCGATTTGGCAGTTCTCGACCCTCCCAGCCGTGCCGCTGTATTGGCGGGCGACGCCGGCCGAATGGATACCTTTCTTGAGAAAGCCAGTTTCGTCAATCACACCGATGGCGTCTTTTGCCGCCAGATAGTCGGTCACATAGCTGCGCAACTTGTCGCGCAGTTCATGGGGATCCCAGTCGGCCCGTCCAAGCAAATGTTGAAAGCCATAGGGGTTCGGATCGCCGCTTTGCTCGGCCAGTTGCCAGCTATTCTTGCGTTCGGCGGGGCTGAGCAAGCCGCCCAAATAGGACATGGCGCGCCTGAGTGCGTCCGAACGGGCAAACACGGGCCCAATCCGGCGTTCAAGTTGCGCCCAATAAACATTCCAGACCTGCACATCCAGAAGGTCAAGTGCGGCGGGCGGGTCCTGGGACGATTCATCGATCATCAGTTCCTCCGTAGGTCATAACCGTACGGAGGCACATGATACCCTAAATACAACTGTAGTAATAGCAGATATTTAAAAATGCACCATTGTGAAGTTTTGGAATTGCGAATATTTGGATTTTCGCGTACGCGAAATTGATTTGTGCGAGCGCGCGGTCGATTCCATAGGTAGTTCTAGAGGCCTTCCTCATGTGCCTATGCCGGCAGTTCTTGGTGAGTTTCCTCGCGCCGGCTGTCAAGGAACTTGACTTCCTCAGCGATAACCTCGGTGCGATAGTGTTTTATTTGGTGTTCATCTTCCCAATCGCGATTATGAATCCGCCCCTCAATATAGACCAGCCGTCCTTTGGTAAGATGGTCGTTACAAACCTCGGCCAGCTTGTTCCACGTAACAATGGAATGCCACGTTGTCTCTTTGTGGTCAGCTCCGGTCTCATCTTTCCAGCTTCGGTCTGTTGCTACGGGGAAGCTTGTCACTGCCGTGCCCTGTGGAGTAAAACGCATCTCAGGGTCACGCCCAAGCCTTCCTACCAGAATAACTTTGTTGATCATTGTCGGTGCCTCCTTCCGGCTCGTGAACCTGCATCGTGCCTCTGGTGGGAGAGACCCGCCGCTTAGCTTTTTACACATCCTAATCAGTAGGGAAGCTTTCGGGCCATTTTCGAGACGTATGATACACTGCCCAAATCTTCACATCTTGCCTGTCAATGGTGTATACCACAATGTAGGGGAGACCAGGAATAACAAGCTCTCTCGTTCGTTCTACTCGTCCAGCTCGCCCGCTTTGGGGAAATGTTGCTAGTCGGTTTACAGACGTGCGAATAGTCTCATATATCCGTAGAGCTGCTTGCGGGCTATTCTCGGCGATATAGTCCACAAGTGCGAACAAATCACGTTCAGCCGTCGGATACCAAATGATATTCATAGTCCGAGTTTTGCTCTCAGCCGTTCTTCCCCTCGCTTCATCACAACCTCGTGAGGGATGAATTCAACCTCTCCGCGCTCGGCTTCAGCAAGGCGCTGTCGTATCGTTTCAATCTGCCAGCGCTGCACCTCCAGGTATTGCTCAAGGGCTTCAGCAACCAGCTTGCTACGTGACCTGTCTGTAATGGCCGCAAGCTGGTCAAGTTCCTGTCGCAATTCTGGTGGAATACGAACGCTAAATGTTTCGTTGCTCGGTGGCATATCTATCACCTCTTTCTAACACAATGTGTTCAAGTGTGTTCACTTGTGATACTAGCATACGAGGTGGAGAAATGCAATACCCCCCTACAAGCTTTCAGACTCGGTCCCCAGCCAAGGGTACGGCGGTACGGCTTCTGCTGCACCGGTGATAGAGAAGAGAGTGAAAAACTTCCTTTGCGCGCCGGTCGAATGGCTAGTACGGGCTGGACCATTTGACCGGCTTTCTTGTTTTTCGATTTGGCTAGCTCAGGGTATAGCAGCAATTCCGGCCAAATCAAGTCTTCTGTTTATTTGAAATCCCACCACGTCGTCAAAGCAACGGCCGCGCTATAATAGTATCTATCTGTTCCAGCCGGTTCTTGTACATTCAGCATCTGGGCTCGTGGTGTGCGAGCAGCAGTTGTCCCAGTGTCAGGAGGAAGACCATGGGTCGTGATACACTTACGGCATTTGTCGATGCAGTGCTACAACAAATCCACGACGCCGGTTCCGCCATTCACGAAGATAGTTTCCTCGTCTCGCTGCCTGCCTATCTTGATGCCACAGAAGTCCGCTTCTTACAGATGGAAGTCAATCGGCGGTCAGTCACCCACGTTGAGTTGCAGCACCGACCAGGCGAGCGGCGGGTGGGAGTGCGGCTCGTAGCGTCGCGGCCCCGCTGGTAGCGGCTGGCGAACTCAGCATCTGATTCAAAAACTCCGCATTTCGTTGCAGTAACCGTTGCCAGGCCCCAAGGGCAGGGGCGAAGTGCGGAAAGCCCTCAACGGGATTGGGGCTATCAAATATAAGGGCCACCGGGGCTTCCGGGCGAGGTATGCGTTACCAGGGGTCGAGAAGGGCAGCTCTACAATAAAAGAGATCCAGCGTAAGTTGGAACGCGGAAATGAAGGGGGAAATGGATGTCAATCCACTTTCAAGAGACTAGAGACGTGGATCCGCCAACAGAGTATGATGGTTTGTCGGCTGAAATGCAGGCAGATCTCCAAACCTGGATTGCCGAGATGTTCCAGCCTGCTGGGAGGATCTGGCGAGGTCAGATCAGGACCTCTCGATTCGATGGTACTACGAGCTACGGCCTCAAGCACGACTTTGAGCGAGTGACCGGGAAGTACGTGACGAACGGGGAGTTCAAGGGCGCGATGCTGGCCGCAGGGTACCAGCCAGTGGTTCCCCACGAACAAAACTGGCACTTTCGTCTTCGACCTCGTCTGACGGAGGAGGAACAGAAACCCTACGGACAATTTACGGCCTGGCTACGTCGACAGAAGAAGCGGGATGATCCCATAGGAGACCTGTCGAGAGACGCACGAGCAGATGAGATGTGGCCACGGGTGGGGGGATATTGGGAATATCTTAGATATCTCGTCTCGCAGCACGCGTCTGATGGAGCACGCGATGCCTTTGATAGAGCCTGGACCGAATACAAACGAGACCAGGGGATTTCGGTCACAGTCAATTGGAGAAAGATAGAAGAGGGGGACTGAGATGGCAAGTAGACCAATCGAGGTTATCGAGGACATGGAGGTGATCGCCCGCGATTATGTGATCACGGATGCAGAAAAGCCTTCGCTCTTCATCGCACTGGGGTTGTACTCGATCGCAGAGCAGCTCGCCCGGGTAGCAACAGCCCTCAACGATCTTGCTGGCTCTCCAGCCGCTGGGCCTGCACTTGCTGATGCGGTCCAGAGTCTCGCCGGAGCTGTAGAAGGCCTGAGGCCAGACAACTGAGAAGGTGAGTGGCAATGTCCGACCTCCACGAATGGGTCACAGCAGCAGAGGCCGGCCAGGTTCTCAAGATGAGCCCTCGGCAGGTCCATCGCTACGGAGAAAGCGGGAAGGTGCGGACGAAGCGCGCTGGCCGACTTTCAAAGACGATGTTGCCTTCATTCGGTGGTTGGCGACCCATACGATGATGTCTCAGAACCAGATCACAAGTCTCGTGAAGGGGAAGAGCACCTCGGCGATGGCATCGATTATCAGCGAGGCTCGCAAAGAGTGGGCACAGTTCCACGGCGTAGATCCTTGGTCGGTTGAACAGCGGAAGGCCAGGAAGCAAGAGGCAGCCCAGCAGCCGGAGGAAGGGCCGCGTGAGGAAGGTCGTCGAGGTATGACAGAACACGAAGCGATTGACCTATTGAAAGCACAGCTGTAGATCCTTTGGGTAACTTGTGAAGCCAAAATCACTATGCCGAGAACCGAAAATAAGACAACACCCAAAGTCATCGGCGATATGCTCTATCACGATGCAGGCGGGATCGTGGTCGGCAGCCGTGAATGGCTCGCCTGGCTGGATCAGGAGGGTCATAATCGGTTCTATTTCGAGTCGCCTATAGGCACATTTACGGCCAGTAAAGAGAGCCGCAACCATCAGATGTACTGGTATGCCTATCGGCGCACAGTACGGAAGCGACATGGCCCTATCGAAACAAAGCTCCATAAAGCGTATCTCGGCAAGTCCGAAGATCTCACAGCAGACCGGCTAATAGAGATTGCTCGGCAGCTCGCCGACCTGGTGCAACAATGAAGTTACCACCACAGCGCCAGTGGCGTCTTCTGCTGGATCTGTGAACTGTGGCAGTCACGCTGGCCAGCCTCTCCAAGAAATGGGGCCAGAAGGTAAATCGTCGAGGAAATGGTCAAGCTGGACAAGTATCTCACGCCTGGAGGAAATCACCTGCTGGATCGGCGCCAAGATCGAAGAAGAGGGCGCGCTCCCACCGCACGGCTGGCATAGTTGGAGACCATCCCAAACCGGGGGCTGACCGTACCGGAAGACCAGCGTGTCTCGTTTCTTACCAGGCCACAACAGCAATGCGTATCGTGCTAATGACCTGATTCAGGGCGGAATGTTAAAAGTCAAGCACTTTTGCCGCCGACGATCATCAAACTTGCCGGTTATTGCACCCCGTTTTCACTGGTGACTGGGCTTGCTTCGTGGCTGTTCGGACTGATTGCGGCTTCCGTATCCGGCCAAATTGACGCTGTCCTGATTGCGGCTTCCGTATCCGGCCAAATTGACGCTGTCTGTTGGTTTGTGATCGTTGCCTCCTTTGCGCGGTAACTTTCGACCGCCATCATATCCACGATCACGCAATGGTGGACGACCCGATCAATCGCCGCCATCGTCGTCATCGGGCTCTTAAAGATCCGCGTCCATTCCGAAAAGACCAGATTGGTCGAGATCATGACTGTTTTTCGCTCGTAGCGTTCGCTCAGGAGTGTAAACAAGATCTCCATTTCATCCTGGTCGTGTTGCACATAGCCAATGTCGTCCAGGATCAGGCAAGCATAGCGGTCGAGTTTGGCCAGCTCCTGCGGCAAGCGCAGATCGCGTTTGGCGGCGAGGAGCCGTTGCATCAACTGCGCTGTCGAGCGCCAGAGCACCCCATACCCCTGCTGGACCAACTCATGGCCCAGGCTGGCGAGCAGATGGCTCTTCCCTGCTCCGGGCTTGCCCACCACGACCACGTTCACCGCGTGCTGCACAAAGGTGCCGTTACGCAGCCGTTCGATCTGCTGCCGCACGAGTGGCGGAAAGGCGCCCAGTTGCAAGGTTCGAAAAGTCTTCTCACGCGGCAGCCCCGACTCCTGCAGCAAGCGCGCGCGCCGGCGCTGCTCACGTGCTTCACACTCCAGCCGCACCAGTTCGTGCAGGAAGGCTTCATGGCTCAAGCCCGTGCGTACTGCCTTGAGCGCGATGTCCGAAAAGCTCTCGGCGATGGTGGGCAGCTTGAGCGCACGCAGCTGGGTGGTCAACTCAGTATACCGGCTGCTCATAGTCCCTCCGTTCGGCCAGCAACTGGTCATACAACGACAAATCCACCACCGGCGACGTCAATTCTGGCAGCGCCGGGCGCGCATATGGACACACCAGCGTGCGCACAGCCTCATGGGTCGGGGTCGTGCCGACCTCCAGGAGCAGTGCGAGCGCGGTTTCAACCTCCACCTCACTACTGCTCGCCGCCAGGTGGAGAATCCGCACATAGTGCTGGTCGGCCCGCTGGGGGTGGCTGCGGCACAATGCATCATAGGCTTGGCGAAACAGCAGCGACGGGAAGAGCGCGTCGTGGTAGCGGTACTGGGCAAAGGCACCTGGCTTGCGAACCAGCGAGGCGATCAGGTGGCGATACTCAATCTGCTGCTGGTGTTGCCCGCGCAGCCTCGGCAGCGTCTCCAGGCGTCTGGCACCCAGATAGAGCTCGATCACCTCCGCGCGCACCCGCACGGTGAGCGTGTGTCCAATCAGGCGCGCTGGCACCGAATAGGTATTGCGCAAGACCCGGATAGTAGAGAAACGACTGACGCTCACGCGCAGTTCCTGGGCTGGGTCGAGTGGCATGGTCGGCAAAGGCGACAAGTGCTCGCGTTCCTCGACCGATCGTGGCTGGCGGGTTTGATTGCGCAAACGAACCAGGTCGCGAACTCGCGCAGATAGGCCGCCCGATCACCAAAGTCACGACTCCCCCGCAGGCGCAGCGCTTGATCGACCGCGTCCTTGAAGCGAAAGTGGGCTTGTTCGACATCGCCGTTCTCGTGCGCTTCGCCCGGATTGTTGGTGGAGGGCTGCATGTGGTAATGGCTCATCAAGGCCTGATAGCGCTCGGTATACTGGCGTTCGCCGCTGCGTTCGATCCGCACGACAGCGGCCGAGAGGTTATCGGTACGATGCTGGTGCGGGACACCTCCGAGTTGCCAGAGGCAAGATTCTAACCCTTCGGCCAGCGCCTCGAAGCTTTCGGAGAAGCACAGGTGGACGGCTTCGACATTCGAGTAGGTCAGCACGAAATGATAGAGTAGGTGCGGGAAGGGCGCGCCGGCAATCGTGATGCCGAGGTCGTCCATATGGGTGAAGTCGGACTGGCCGAGCCGTCCGGGCTGATGAACCTGCTCAAAGATGACATCCTGGGCGGGACCAGCTTGGGCGCGCCAGAGGGCCACATGGCGTTGGAGGGTGCGCAGTTGGACGGGCTGATAGCGATCAGGGTGCAGCAGGCAGAGTTCATCGAAGAGCGTTTTGACCTGCAGGGCCGAATCACGTTCGAGTTGGGCCTGGACCCACGGCCAATCCTGTTCAAAAGGATTGGGGCGGGTGCGAGCGCGTGGTTGCTTGAGTTGGCTGGGCAGCTGGGCAAGACGTTCATATTTACGGACGGTGCGCACGCTCATACTGGCGCGGGCGGCGGCCTGTTCTTGGGTCTTGCCTTTCTTGCGTTCGTTCATCATGCGTCGGACCTCGTGGTCGGTTTTCATGACGCCCTCCTTCCGGGCGTCATGGTACCGGCTAGGTCAACCAGCGGGAAGGGCAGAATGGGAAGTTTTGATGATCGTCACCGGCAAGTTTGATTATCGCTCAACATAGGTGTTCGACCAGATGCACCGCTTGAGGTGATTGAGGCAGCATTCCGCGCTCGAATGCGGACAATGCATCCGGACGCTGGTGGTTCAGACCGCGAGGCCAAACAGTTGACCACAGCAATGGAGCAAATCCGCCGCGAGAGGAAATAATGCAATATGGTAACAGTAAGGCCAATGAAAAAGAATGTCCTCATTGAATGTATTGATGATGCGCCTATAAATCCTGTCGTTTCGGAGATTGCAATTGATGAATTTTCAATCGAGATTGTTGGTCCAGCTGATGCAGTCAGGCGAATGACCGGCTGGTTGCAGTACTCCTTGAAAAAAGATGATTATCGAGAACTGGTCGTCCCAATGTTGCGTCCAACGAACAAAGTTCAGTATCCTTTAATTGGCGAAGAAGTGTGGAGAATTTCAGTGTCTATAGAAAAGGTCCCCTAACCTCTTGCGAGAACCAGAGTGTCACCCAGGATTATTACAGGACTCTCTCTTATGTACAAAAGTTTTCCGATTGAACTCAAACTTTCTGTCGGCCGAAGAAAACTACCGGGTTGTCTCCACAATGGTTTCCAGAATGCCCACTCCCGGCACCCCTTCCCTGTTTTATCCTTGACTACCGATATCGGTTAGTCCACCCACCTGCGGCATTCCGCGCAAACCTTCGCAGCTGTCAGGCTTGCGGAGAATGCCGCAGAAAAAGGATATAGCCTTGGAAGCTCAAACATTCGTTTCAGCTTCCAAGGCTGATTTGTAGCCCACCACCCACCCCCCTTTCCTCAACGGTTCCAATAATCCCTCTTATTAAGGACCTGTTCCCTGTGACTTGCATATCCTCATTGGGAAGGGCTACAATGTGTGTAAGTTATGAGCACAATGAAAAAGGTGTTGTTGTTCGGGCTGGGGGTGGCTCTTTTTGGCCGTGTATTGACGCTAGGCGCAAACACACACCAAGCAAGTGTTGCTGGAGTTGAAACAGCTGCATCACCAACAGTTATTGAACTGCCAACAGCAACAGAAGTACCCACAAGTTCCCCTACAGAATTCCCTACATTGACCCCGACCGTCTTTATCGCACCGACAAGCACACCCGCGCAATCTGGTGGATTGAGTAATGATAACTATTATACCAACAGTGCGGGTAATTCCGTTCATTCACCTGCGTACTCAAATGATACCAGTGTCCCTGCTGGAGCAACGGCACAATGTGCAGATGGTACGTATTCATTCTCACAATCAAGACGCGGTACCTGCTCACATCACGGCGGGGTTGCAAGCTGGTTATAGTTCCCATATCCTTATTGGAAGTACTGTTTTAGCTAGTAGGGGCGTCTAATTCGTTCCTTCTCAAGGTTCGGTTCTTTGAGTTTATAATACTTTCTAACTATTCTCAGCATTAGTCTTTCTCTCCGAGAGTGCCGCAAAAAGAGCCTTAAATACCACGCAAATATAATCGTGCTTAGGAAACCAAAAACGCCAAGAGGTGCAATAATCATTTCGGGCAGTGGCTCTAGAATAATGAAAAGTGTGTAGATGAAAAATATGGAAAATAATATAGATACGGCCATAAATGCGGCTAATAAGGACCGTAAGAGCTGCCAAATTACGTCTAGTTTGACATCGAAACGGTCCTGCGGACTTTTCATCATCCTCTCTACTTCTTGGTCAATGAACTTGTTTTCCTCCTCAATAAGCTCCCTTCTTCGGTTTGAAAACAATGATACCACCCTATCGGTTCCTCGCGTTGCGTAGTTGGCAAAAATGCTCACAATCATAGCGATAAACACTGTCACAATCCAGAAGAGAGGGTCTGTGACGAGGTTCGTAAGTCTTTCTGTTACTGTCTGTTGCATTGTTCGCTCTCCTGAAGATAAGGTTACGGAGCTAGCGCGTTCTAGTAAGGCAAGTATACCAAAAGTTCTTTCCCTTGGTTCCATAATTCGTCTCATAGAGGCCAAACTAACTTTCAAACAGTTGGCACTCACCAGCTGGTAGAGTGCTAAACAAGATACTGCTTTTAATATTGCTCTGGAACGTCTCAAAGTGGCATCACTTCCCTTCCTGGTTCCCATAATCCCTACTCTCACTACCACCCGCTGTCCTTTTCCCCATAAGCAAGCGGAATACTGGTTCCATATAATGAGGAAATCCTGATGTTATCAGACCCAAAATTTCACAGATTCTTGTTTGCGTCTTTCGCTGTCCTGTTGCTGGAAAGTCCTCGCTTGGGGTGCGCTTGGGTCGAGCGGAGGAGGCAGTTGGACACTCTAGTGGCATTCTTTATGCTGCACGGTCGTAACAGCTCTCGAATCTGCGGAACCGGCATGGTGGCCGGTCAACCTTAAACCAACGCCGTTCGCAACGGTCTCCGTTGCCATCGCTTGTCTTGCCCCGCACCCCTTTCCCCATGCATCTGTATCTCTCTCGACGGTGCCGTTGGAACTCACCCAGTTGCCGCTGTGCGGCGTCAGGAGAACGCTGATGGCTGACCTCGTTCGGTATACCTGCCCATGCGAACTCCTCCCATGCATCGAAGCCGCGTTAGCTACTAACGGGTACACCGTCGTCGAATCATCGCTGCGGGAGGACGACAATATGCTGGTCGTCATGCGCTGTGGGGCTGTGCAGGTGCTACTCGCCTCCTGCCCAGGGAGCGATGTCGCCGATATCGAAGTGTGGGGAGCTGCAGCGTGCGCAGCAGTCCAGTTCCTCGAAACGCTCCCGTTTGCGCTCACCCGGTGCACATGCGCTCAGCATTGAACTGGCCGTTCGGACCGAGTGTACAAGGAGGACTGATTATGGAGGCAAACGAATATAAACTTTTCCTCAACCGCTATGTGGAGCAAGTCTGGGAACGCGGGAATCTGGTTGCTATTGGCAAATACGTGTCAACCGACTGCATCTACCACGATTCCGCCTTCCCCTACACCCTTGACGGGCCGAACGTACTCGCTGATTATATTTTCCACTTTCGCAGTGCCCTCCAAGATTGGCACTTCCAGGTTGAGGACGTTGTCGGCGAAGGCAACACCATTGCGGTCCGCTGGACGGTTCAGGGTATTCATCAGGCGCTGTTGGGGCAGCTGCCACCGACCGGCCACCCGGTGCAGTTCACTGGCGTTACCCTCTATCGCCTGCGGGGCAGCAAAATTATCGAAGCGTGGAATTGTTGGAATCGGATTGGCCTGGTCAAGCTGCGGACGGTCTTCTGTGCGTGCGGTGCGCGCCTGGTTGCACTAAACGATGCAACCCTCTTTCAAACCTACCGTTACCACGTCGATGCTGCACATCAGGAGGACCAATTCAGCGTGACGGACGAGCAAATATGTGGAGTCATAGCCGGCAGTGCGCACGAATTCAAGGTGCGGCCACACGAACCGGACCTTGCAAGAGCGCACGGGGCCGCGTGAGGGAGGCTATCACATGCCAGATGCTGGGTCCGCCAACCGCTACCAGCGGGGCCGAGACGCTACGAGTCGCACTCCCACCCGCCGCTCGCCTGGCCGGTGCTGCAACTCAATGTGGGTAACTGACCGCCGATTAACTTCCGTTTGTAAGAGGCGAACCTCTGCGGCATCAAGATAAGCAGGAAGCGAAACGACGAAATTGTCTTCGAGAATTGCGGTACCAGCCTCGAGGATTTGTTGGAGCACCGCATCGGCAAAGGATGTCAGTGTATCACGGCTCATGGTCTTCCTCCTGGCGTTGCGACAACTGGTGCTCGGATACTACGAGCCCAGATGCTGAAAGCACAAGGACAAGAATTGGCCGGAACGGATAGGTACCATTATAGCGCGGCCCTCCCTTTTCTGCTTAACATTTATACCGCAATCGTGTAGAAATGCCGAGCGTATACGCCATTTTAGCCTCTCCGTTCCACCTCTATCAAATTTGCTCCTCGGTTCTGAGAATCCCTGGTCTCGGCAATGTCCCTAGCCATTCTCCGC
>WNFZ01018637.1_pt1 | contig 12636 bp, 17 predicted proteins | sample 5400081 | NCBI WGS metagenome assembly WNFZ01 (sample SAMN13153365, study PRJNA577476) | soil metagenome | isolation source: 80 cm soil or saprolite under grassland replicate 1 | place: USA:California | collected 2016-06-15
GCCTCGACGAACTGCAGCCGGAGCTGGTTCACGGCCTTCGTGTGGATCTGGCACACGCGGGACTCGGTGACGCCGAGGATCTCGCCGATCTCCGCCAAGGTCAGTCCCTCGAAGTAGTACAGCGTGACGACGATCTTCTCCCGCTCCGAGAGCGAGTTGATGGCCGCGGCCAGCAGGCCCCGCGTCTCCTGCCCCTCCAGGCCCATGGTGACGTCGCTCCCCCGGTCGGCCAGCGTGTCCAGCAGCGAGACCTGCTCCCCCCGGTCGCTCCCCACCGACAGGAGCTCGTCCAGCGCCAGGACTGACACGAACGAGATCTGCGTGATCACGTCGTGGAGCTCCTTGAGCGTGACGCCGAGGCGCGCCGCGACCTCCTTCTCGCTCGGGGCTCGCTTCATGATCGACTCGAGGTCGGAGTACGCCTTCTCGATCTCGCGGGCCTTGAACCGGACGGATCGCGGCACCCAGTCCATGGCCCGCAGCTCGTCGATGATCGCCCCCTTGATCCGGGGGATGGCGTAGGTCTCGAACTTGTTCCCCCGGGCCGGCTCGAACTTCTCGAGCGCATCGATCAGCCCGAACATCCCGTAGGAGACGAGGTCGGCCTGGTCGACGCTGGCCGGAAGGCCGGTGGCCACTCGGCTGGCCACGTACTTCACGAGCGGCGCGTAATGAAGGATGAGCCGCTCGCGGGCCTGAAGGGATGCTGTGTCCTTGAACTCGGCCCACAAGGCTGCGAGCTCGTCCATCGGCTGCTTGGCCGGCTCCGGGAGGACCGTCACCGACCGCCCGGCCGCCCTGGCGGGCGGTTTGAGCGGTGGGGCGACCTTGATGGCTGGTGCGGCCTTGGTCGATCCGGACGACTTCACGGCCGGTGCAGGCTTGGCGGGCTTCGCCCCCTTCGGGGTGAGAGCCGCTTTCCCGTTCGCGCTCGCCTTGGCCGCCATCATGCCCTCGGGTGGCTTCGTTGGTAGGCGGCGAACAGCCGGGTGCGCGACACATGCGTGTACCGCTGAGTCGTGGCCACGCTTGAATGACCGAGGAGCTCCTGGACAACGCGGATGTCCGCTCCCCCTTCGAGGAGATGCGTGGCGAACGAGTGCCGGAGCGAGTGCGGGGTCACGCGACGCCCGGACAACGTCTCCGAACCGTATCGCTCCACGAGGGCTCGGATGTCGCGTACCCCGAGCGGCCGACCCTTGCGGTTGAAGAACAACGCGGCCGACCCCTCGACGGCGAGCGGCGATCGACCCCGGTGGAGATACTCCCGGATGGCCTCGACCGCGAAGTCCGACATCGGGACGTCGCGTTCTTTCGAGCCCTTGCCCAACACCCGGACCCGTCCGTGGTCCAGGTCGATCCGATCGAGTGTGAGTGCACTGACCTCCCCCGCCCGCAGGCCCGACCCGTACAACAGCTCGAGGACCGCCCGGTCTCGGAGTGCCACCGCCCGGCCCACCTTGTCCTGCGAACCGGGTTCAGGGGCCTCGACGAGTCCGGCAGCCTCCGCGGGCCTGAGCACCGTGGGCAGCCGGTTGGCCACCTTCGGCCGCCCCAGCATGGCGGCCGGATCGGCCTTCACGAACCCTCTCGCTGCGGCCCAACGGTAGAAGGTGTGGATGGCCCCCACACGCCGGGCGATCGACGAACGTGCGTAGCCGAGGGTCACCTGCTGCGCCAGGAACCGCCGGAGGAGCGGGTACGTTGCCGAGTCGAGCGAGCGCCGCTGGCGCGACAGGAACACGGCCAGCTGCTCGAGGTCCTGGCGGTAGGCGGACACCGTATGCTCGGACAGGTGTCGCTCGAGCGCCAAGTGATCGGCGAACTCGCCGATCAGCTTCGCCTCGGGATGGGGAAGGTCCTCCCGTGCTTGCATCGTCCTTCCTGGTCGTCGTCCTCGTCGTCGTCGGGTGCCCTTGTACCAACGGGAGAAGGGGCATTCAAGCTTCCCACGAACGTCGGGCAGTTTCAGTCCCCCCAACGGCCGTCGGACGGTGAATGCCTCGCCCCACCCCGGATGGGCCGATGGCGCTCGGGAACCAGATGCCGCGCCGAGGTTCTACGTCGTCGCCGCCTTCAGCCGAGGTTCAAACCGGCCACCGACGCTCCGGATCAGTCCCTTCAGCTCCAGGCCGAGGAGCAGCGGGAGCACCTCCGGCACCGAGACGCCCAATCCCCTCGCCACCTTCTCGGGCAGCACGGGTCCGCCGACGAGCTCGAGAGCGGCCTGCTCCGCCAGGGTCAGGTCCAGCCGCATGAGGGCACCGCTCCGCCCATCGACGAGCTTCAAGTCGCGCATGAGGTCGTCGACCCCCCGGATCAGCGTCGCCCCTTCCCGGATGAGGACGTTGGGAACGTGAGCCAGGGGATTGGTGATGGCGCCCGGGACGGCGAACACATCCCGGCCCAGATCCAGCGCGTGTTCGGCGGAGATCAGCGAGCCGCTTCCCTCGGCACCCTCCACTACCACAAGGCCCGTGCACATGGCCGCGACGATCCGGTTGCGGGCCGGGAAATGGTACGGCTCTGGCGGGATCCCCGGCGGATACTCGCTCACCAACGTTCCGGTCTTCGCGATCCGCTCGATCATCCGCTCGCTCCATCTCGGATAGGCCTGGTCGATCCCGCACCCGAGCACCGCGACCGTATGACCGCCGGCATCGAGCGCGCCCTGGTGGCCGGCGGCGTCGATGCCTCTTGCCGCTCCACTGACGACGCATACGCCCGACGTCGCGAGGTCATGACCGATGGCGGTGGCCAGCTCCCTGCCGAGGTCGGAGCAGTTGCGAGCCCCTACGATGGCAACGGCACGCTCGCGCGGTGGAAGGGGCCGGCCCTTGACGAAGAGGGCAGCCGGCGGGTCCTCGAGGTTCTCGAGCTGCGGCGGGTAGCCGGCGCTTCCGAACGGCACGAGGCTCGCGCCACATGCGACGAGGGCGCGATCGATGTCGTCGGGGTCGAGCCCCCGTGCGAATTCTCGGTCGGTATGGCTGCCGGCGCGTCCCCGTCGGACCGCCTCGAGGGTGGCCTCGGCAGCTCGCTCTCGGTCCGCGACCTCCAGCAGCTTGATCGGCGAGATGCCCCGCAGCGCCATCAGGACGAGCAACGCCCTTCGATCCGCCTCGCCGTCGACGAAGCTCGGCGGCCACCGTGATGGGCGGTTCGCCGAGCACCTCCGGTGGACGGTCGGCCGGTCACCTCGTTCGGCGGCACCATCAGCCCGCACGGGCCAGGCTTCCCTCGGAAAGGTTCATCCGATACGTCAATGCCTCGGCCATGTGTCCGGCGGCGATCTCCGTGGCGCCCCCGAGGTCGGCGACGGTCCTCGCGACCTTGATGGCTCGATCGAATCCTCGCCCGGTGAGGCCCAGGACATCCACCGCGCCTGCCAGGACGTCGTATCCGCCGGAAGACATCCTGGCCCGTCTCCGAGCCACCGGCCCGGGAAGCATGGCATTGCATGGGAAGCCGAGGGCCGCATACCGGTGCCGTTGACGGGCTCTGGCCTCCTCGACACGAGTCCGGATGGGTAACGACGCCTCGCCGGCGGTCTCACCCAGCAGCTCTCTCTTGGAGAGCCGCGGAACCACGAGTCGGATGTCGATTCGATCGAGGAGAGGTCCCGACAGCTTTTGCCGGTACAGCTCGACACGGTGCGGAGGACACCGGCACTGGCGTTTGGGATCGCCCTCGTAGCCGCACGGGCAGGGGTTGGTCGCCGCGACCAGCGTGAACGCCGCGGGGAACTCGACCGACCCGGCCACACGCGTCACCACGACGCGGCCGTCCTCGAGCGGCTGGCGGAGCGCCTCCACCGCGTCGAAGCCACTCCCACCACCGAGCAGCGCCGAAAGGGAGATTGAGTGGTGCGGCGAGCGGAATGGCCGCGACCTGACCAACCCTCCCTCGTCCAGCATGCTGGCCACGGAATGGAGTTGCGTAACGTCGAGAGCCTCCTCTCGGGACAGGCCGGGGAGGATGGTGGCCAGACGTCTGGCCAGCATGGTCTTGCCCGCGCCCGGTGAGCCGACGAGCAGGACGTTGTGGCCGCCGGCCGCCGCCACTTCCAAGGCCCGCCTGGCTTGGGCCTGCCCCAGGACCTCGGCGAAGTCCACCCCGTGCCGCGTCGCCTCGACCGCTCCGCTTGCACGGGGCGTGGGCGGATCCCAGGTCCCGCGAAGGAACGCGGCGACCTCGGTGAGGTTCCCTGCCCCAACGACCCGCACTCCCTCCACCAGTGCGGCCTCACCGGCGTTCGCCACGGGGACCACGACACCGTCGTGGCCAGCGCGGGCGGCGGCGATGGCCACCGAGAGCACGCCTGGGGTGGCCACGAGGCCACCCCTCAGAGAGAGCTCCCCGAAGAACGAGAGCCGGGACAGCCGGTCGCCGGGGACCTGAGCCGATGCGGCAAGCACCCCCATGGCGATGGGGAGGTCCAGGCCCGGCCCGTCCTTCCGTAGATTCCCAGGGGACAGGTTCACCACGATCCTGCGGAGCGGCCACTCCAAGCCCGAGCTCTCGACGGCGGGCCGGATGCGATCCCGGGCGTCCTGCACGGGCGCGCCGGGTAGGCCGGTCAACGTGAGTGAGGGAAGCCCTCTGCCGATGTGCGCCTCGACCGTGACCGGGTATCCTCGCACCCCGACGATGGTGATCCCGATGACGCGCCCGTACACCGCGCGACCCTAGCGCGCGGCACTGACAGTCAGAACGCGTCCTCGAACAGCTCGACACTCGCCCCACTCGCGCCGATGTGTACGCTGGCGACGTCGAACCGCACGTTGTCATGTGGACCACGAACGGTGGACGTGAAGATCTCGGCAAGCTGGCGGAGCTTCCGCTGCTTCAGCGCCGTCACCGCCTCATAGCCGCCGCCGAAGCGGCTTCCACGACGGGCCTTGACCTCACAGATCACGATCAGCCCCGCGCGTTCGACGACGAGGTCGAGCTCGCCGAAACGGCACCGCCAGTTACGCGCGACGATGCCGAACCCCCGCCTCAGGTACAGGGCGGCGGCGGCGTCCTCGCCGGCGCGGCCGAGCGACGCACGCGAGGAGTGTGGAGCGATCGTGTCCACGGGGGCCCGAGCCTATCTCGGCCCACCGACATTCAGGCGTCGACCGTGGGATCCCCCGGCATGGCCTCGTCGCGGCGGAGCTCCTCGACGTTCACGTCGCGGCGGGTCATGACCCGGACGTTGGAGACGAAACGGGCGGGGCGGAACATGTCCCACACCCACGCGTCGGACAAGCGTACCTCCACCCACCCGTCCTCCCGCTGTTGCACGTCGACGACGTTTGCCAGGTAGAAGCGGCGCTCGGTCTCCACGACATAGGTGAACATCGGGACGACGTCGCGGTACTCCCGGTACAGCTCGAGTTCGCGCTCCTCCTCGAACCGCTCGATGTCGTCCTCCTCGTTCACGGGTCCTCCACGGTCTCCACGTCCACGATGCCGTTCTCCCCCACGCCCTTGAAGGACAGGCGATGGATGGGCGTGGGGCCGAGGCGGTCCAGAGCGTTCCAATGCTCGCGCGTGCCGTAACCCTTGTTGTGGTCGAACCCGTATCTCCGGAACCGGCGGTGGTAGCGCTGCATCATCCGGTCCCGCGTCACCTTGGCCACGATGGACGCGGCCGCGACGCAGGCCGTCACGGCGTCGCCCTTCTTGATGGCCAGGCTGGTCGCGGGGAGCCGGCGAACGGGGAACCCGTCGATCAGCACGTAGTCCGGTCGGAGCGCAAGGGCGCACACCGCCCGGCGGAGGAGCCACAGGTTGGACTTGTGCAGCCCCCGGCGGTCGATGCGCGATGGGGTGGCCTTGCACCACGCGTAGGCCAGGGCCCCGGGCACGATCCGATCGTAGGCCTCCTCCCGCTGGAGCGGTGTGAGGACCTTCGAGTCGTTCACCCCGTCGAGGTCGAAGTCCTCGGGCAGGATCACCGCGGCGGCGACCAGCGGACCGGCCAGGGCCCCCCGCCCCGCCTCGTCCACGCCGGCGACGGCGCGGAAGCCCTGCTCGCGCAATCGGCGCTCGTAGCGCCCGAGGTCGAGGCCTAGTGCAGCCACCCGATCCGCGAGGGCGGCCAGATGGTGACGAACGCCTTGCCCACGACCTTGTCGATGGGGACGAATCCCAACCCGAACCGCGAGTCGTTGGAGTACAGGCGGTTGTCGCCCAGGACGAACAGGCTGTCCGGCGGGACAATCTTCGGCCCGTACGGACGGGTGTCCGGTGGGCCCCTCAGGTACGGCTGGTCAACCCGCTCACCGTCCACATAGAGATTGCCGTCCCGAAGCTCCACGGTCTCGCCCGGGAGCCCGATCACCCGCTTGATGAAGTCCTCGTTCGGGGGCCGGGCGAAGCCCAGGCCCTCCGACAGCCAATGCAGGAATCCTCCGACCATCCCCCGGTCCGGCTGCTGCCCGGAAGGGTCCTCGAACACCACGATGTCGCCCCGGTGCGGGTGGTACAGGACCTTGTTCACCAGCACGCGGTCGCCGGGCATGAGCGTAGGCTCCATGGAGCCCGATGGGATGTAGAACGCCTGGACCACGAAGGTCTTGAGGACGAGGGCCAGCGCGAAGGCCAGAAGGATCAGGACTGGAAGCTCGCGAAGGAAGGCCAGGAGGCCCCGGTCCTTTCCCCGAGCCTGCCTGGGCGGGGCGGGTTGCCGCTTCGCGGGGGCCTTGGGCCCCAGGACGAACTCGTCCCCCCGCAGAGGGGTGGTGTTGATCGTTCGAGGATCTGCCGCGGCCGGCTGGGCGGCGTCCGGCTGCGCCTCGGACACGCCTAGCCCTTGCTCTCGGCGTCGACCGCTGCGTTCTCGGGGGCCTCCACCAGCTCCGTCCTGGCCTCCTCATCCGGGTCCGATGCGTCCGCGGACCCGGCCTCGCCGGCCCCCACCCCATCGCCGTATGCCACGGCGTGCCCGGGCTCCTCGGGAGTCCCCTGGATCGCTTGCTCGGCCACGCTGGTCTGGGCCGCCGCCAGCTCCTCCGGGCCGACTCGCCGCTCGCGGATGCGGGCCTTCTTGCCTCGCAGCTCCCGCAGGTAGTAGAGCTTTGCCCGGCGCACCTTTCCTCGGGTCACCACCTCGAGCTTGGCGATGGACGGCGAGTGCACGGGAAACGTTCGCTCAACCCCGACGCCGAAGGACACCTAGGCCGCCGCCCTGACGACGGATCACGACGCCCTGGAACACCTGGACCCGCTCCCGGCCCGCCTCCACCACCCGGACGTGCACCTTGACGGTGTCTCCGGGCCGGAACGGCGGAATGTCCGAGCGCAGATAGCGCTTGTCGACGAGATCGGTCTTGTTCATGGCGGGAGTCCCGATGATAGCAGCCGGGTCGGGACCTCCCGGTCAGCCTTTCAGCAGGTCCGGACGGTTGCGGCGGGTCTTCTCCTCAGCTGCCTCCCTTCGCCACCGCTCGACCTCGACATGGTTTCCCGAGAGCAGTACGTCCGGGACCGCCATGCCCCGGAACTCGCTCGGGCGCGTGTAGTGCGGATGGTCGAGTCCGCCGTCCTCGAACGACTCTCGCTCGAGCGACTCCTCTTTGCCCACGACCCCGGGGATCAGGCGGGTGACCGCCTCGAGCACGACGAGGGCCGGGATCTCGCCACCCGACAGTACGTAGTCGCCGATCGACACCTCTTCGGCCGGGAGGCCCTCCACGACGCGTTCGTCAACGCCTTCGTACCGGCCGCTGATGAGCACCAGCCAAGGTTCCTTTGCCAGCTCCCGGACGAGCGCCTGGTTCAACCGGCGTCCGGCGGGCGATAGCACGATGACGCGCTTGGTTCCCTCTCCCAGCGATTCCACCGCCGCGAAGACCGGCTCTGGCTTCAGCACCATGCCCGGTCCGCCGCCGTAGGGTTCGTCGTCCACCTGGCGATGCTTGTCGGTGGCGAAGGCGCGAATATCGTGGACCCGGACATCGACGATGCCTGCCTCGATGGCTTTGCCCAGCAGGCTCCCGCGCAGCGGGCCCTCGACGATGGCGGGGAAGATCGTGAACGCGTCGATGCGCACTCGCGAAGGCTAGCAGCGCCCGATCATGCGGCGGGGCGGGGCGCGCGCGGCCTGCGCGCACGCCGCGCAACAAGCGCACCGAGCACGGCGGCGCCCAGTGCCGACGCGATCGCGATGGGGAGCCACGGGCCCCCGCCCGAACCGGATGTGGCAGACATGGCGGGCGAGGGTGCGGCGGCGATGTCGAGGGCGATCGGCTTCGGATACCCCGCCGGCGCGTCGAAGCCGCCTTCGACAGAGAACGGGACCAGCACGTATGACCCAGGCTCGGTGAGCGTCAGCGTTCCTCGATACTCGGCGAAGCCGCCTCGCCGGACGGTGACCGGGACGGCGGCCTCGAGATCGTTGTTCCCCTGCGCGTCCACGGGAACCGCCCACAACAGGTGCGGGATCCTTGGGACGTCCCACCAGGTGGCTGGTTTCGTGTGCCGCCGATCGTCCCAGAAGCGGACCGTCACGCTCACCGTCTCCCCCGGCTGCGGCCGGGTCGTGGAGAGCTGCACGCCGAATGGAGGGGTCTTCGCCCATGCAGGCCCGGCGGCGGCGAGGGCGAGCACGGTTCCCACGACCAGGACGCTCAGCGCGACCACGGACCGGCGCATCAAGGCCTCTCTTCGGCGAACACTCCTCCTACACCGCCCGGCCCGGGACGGTTCCCCGCGGCGAACGCTACGGCTCCGCGTCCGGGACCGTGAGGCCGGGGACCTCGCGGACCAGGATGCGCTTGCCCGGTGTGTCCACCGAGACGACCACGTCCTTGAGCGCCGGGATCAATGTCTCGCGGTCACCCGACACGGCGCTCCAGACGTCGTTCGCCGCCGTGTGGATGACCTCTCGTACCGTCCCCAGCGATCGCCCCGACTCGGTGACGACCTCGCAGCCCACGAGTTGGTGATCCCACCACGAGCCGTCGGGAAGCTCCGGGGACGCTGACTCGGGCACCACGAGGACGGTTCGGGCCAGACGTTCGGCCGCGGTCCGGTCGCCGACCTCCCGGAACTTCACCAGCAGCCCACTGCGGTGGCGCCGTGCGGACTCGACGGTGAGCGCTCGGCCGTCCTCCAGGTAGACCAGGGCCCCTTCGGCGAATCGCCCGTCGACCTCCGACAGCACCAGGACGGAGAGCTCGCCCTTCAGGCCGTGGGGCCGGGTGATGCGGCCGACCACGACGGTCGGCTCGCGGTTCATCCCTGGTCGACGATCTCGACCGCGGCGTGGACCCCCTCGCGGATGGCCGCCGCCTTCACCACCTGGCGGATGGCTCGCGCCGTTCGCCCGCCCTTGCCGATGACCTTGCCCATGTCCTCGGGATCCACCGTGAGCTGGAGGAGGATCCCGCGATCGTCGTGGACCTCGTTCACCACGACCGCGCCCGGGTTCTCGACGAGCTCCCTCGCGATGTACTCGAGGAGCTCCTTCACGACCCCGCCTTGCTCTCCCTCTTCTCCGACTGGAACTTCTCCCAGATACCGGCCTTGGTTAGCAGCACTTGGACGGCTTGGCTGGGCTGCGCCCCCTTTCGGAGCCACTCCAGCGCCCTCGCTTCGTCGATGTCGATCAGCGAAGGATCCTCGAGCGGGTGGTACTTCCCGATGTTCTCGATGAACCGGCCGTCGCGAGGGCTCCGCTGGTCGGCCACCACCACCCGGAAGAACGGCCGCTTCTTGGCCCCCATCCGCCGCAACCTGATCCTCGTCGTCATCCCGTTCCTTCTCTACGAGATCCCCGGAATCCCCGGCAGGCCCGGGATCTTCAGGCCCTGCTTGCCGCCGAGCAGCGTCCGCATCATCTTCCGGGCCCCGTCGAACTCCTTCAGCAGGGAGTTCACGTCGGCCGTGGTGGTCCCGGAGCCGCGGGCGATCCTCAGGCGCCGGGACCCACCGATGATAGCGGGGTTCCGGCGCTCCTCCGGGGTCATGGAGCAGATGACGGCCTCCGCCCGAGCCAGCTGCCGCTCGTCCACCTGGCCGGCCAAGTCCTTCAGCGCGTCCTTCCCCCCGGGGATCCCCGGGAGCATGGCCAGCAGGTCCTGGAGCGGCCCGAGCTTTCGCATCTCCCGCATCTGAACCAGGAAATCCTCCAGCGTGAACTGGGCCGTGGCCATCTTCTCCGCGGCCTCTTTGGCCTTGTCGGCGTCGAGGCTCTCCTGGGCCCGGTCGATCAGCGTGAGCACGTCGCCCATGCCCAAGATCCGGGAGGCCATCCGATCCGGATAGAACGGTTCGAGGTCGGCCGGGCGCTCCCCCGTCCCGGCGAAGAAGACCGGGCGACCGGTCACGGCGGTGATCGAGAGCGCCGCCCCGCCCCGGGCGTCGCCGTCGAGCTTGGTCAGGATGAACCCGGTCGTGTCGACCTCGCGCATGAACGCGCGGGCCTGAACGACCGCGTCCTGGCCGGTCATGGCGTCGGAGGCCATCAGCACGTGGTGGGGCTTGATCGCGTCCTTCACCCGCCGGGCCTCCTTCATCATCTCCTCGTCCACGTGGAGGCGCCCGGCCGTGTCGACGATGACCACGTCGAGCCCTTCCCGTTCTGCCTTCTTCACGCCCGCCTTGGCCACCTTCACCGGATCCGTGCCGTCGGAGGCCACCGGGACGCCGATCTCTTCCCCCAAGGTGAACAGCTGCTCGACGGCCGCAGGGCGCTGCAGGTCCGCGGCGACGAGCAGCGGGTGCTTGCCCTTCTCTCTCAGTATCCGGGCGAGCTTGGCGGACGCGGTGGTCTTGCCCGAGCCCTGAACCCCGGCCAGCATCACCACCGCGGGCCGGGCTGACGGAAGGCTGAACGCGGCCTGAGTGCCGCCCATGGTCGCCTGGAGCTCCTCCCTCACCACCTTGATGACCTGTTGTGCGGGGGTCAGGCTCTTCATCACCTCTTGGGACAGCGCTCGCTCCCTGACCCTGGCCAGCAGTTCGTCGGCCACCTCCACCGATACGTCCGCGTCGAGCAGGGCGGTGCGCATCTCGGCCACAGCGTTGTCCACCTGCTTGGGATGGAGCTTGCCCCGCGAGCGGAGCTTCTTGAAGATCCCGTCCAGTTGTTGTGTGAGCGCGTCGAACACCTAGCCGCTCCCCTCCGTGGGCGTCAGCACCTTCTCCACCGTCCGAAGAAGCGCCAGGGGGCTGAAGGGCTTCGTGAAGTACTCGTCGGCCCCGAGCGAGAGGACGTACTCACGGCCCTCCTCGCCCACCGCGGTCACGATGATCACGCGGACGTCCGCCGTCTCGGGCGCCGACTTGAGCTCCTTCAGTACCTCCGAGCCGCTCGGGCCGGGGATGTTGAGGTCCAGGAACATGAGGTCTGGCGGCCGATCCCGGGCCATGGCCAGCGCGGCCTGTCCGTCGCTCGCCTCCCGGATGTCGAACCCCTCGTGCTCCAGGACCATCCGCATCGCTTCCCGCATCGTCGGGTGGTCCTCGACGATCAGGATGTCGGCCTTGGCCATGTCTTCAGGCACGTCAGCCCCCCAGGATCCGTTCCGCGAAGGCCCGGGAGTCGAACGCCTGGAGGTCGTCGATCCGCTCTCCGGTGCCCACCAGCTTGACCGGGACCCCCAACGCCTCGCGGACGGCGAGCACGATACCGCCCCGCGCGGTCCCGTCGAGCTTGGCCAGGGCCACGCCGGTCACGTCCACCGCGCTGGCGAATGCCTGGGCCTGGGCGATGCCGTTCTGTCCGGTGGTCGCGTCGAGGACCAGCAGCACCTCGTCCACGTGCCCGGCGGCCTTCTCCAGCACACGCTTGACCTTCTGGAGCTCGTCCATCAACGGCGTGCGAGTGTGCAGCCGTCCCGCCGTGTCCACGATCAGGACGTCGACGTTGCGGGCCCGGGCAGACGCCACGGCATCGAAGGCAACCGCGCCGGGGTCGGCACCCCGCTGCTGCGCGATCAATTGGACGTTGGCCCGTCTGGCCCATGCGTCGAGCTGCTCGGAGGCGGCCGCCCGGAACGTGTCGGTGTTCGCCACGCTCACCGTGCGGCCCTCCCGGGCCAGTCGGGCGGCGAGCTTGCCGATGGTCGTGGTCTTCCCGGCCCCGTTCACCCCGACGACGAGAACCACCCCTAAGCGACCCGAGGGAAGGCGGAGCGCGCCGTCCTCCCCCAGGATCCCCACGATCTCGTTCCGTAGCAGGTCCTCTGGGTCGAAGGGGTCGGCGCCCACCTCGTACTGGTCGCGGATGTCCCGGACCATCCGGGAGGCCGCGGCCGGCCCGACGTCGGCCTTCAGCAGGAGTTCCTCGAGCCGGGTCCACTCGTCCCCGCTTGGCGCCCCTCCGGACAGGAGAGCCCGGGCTCTCGCCCCCAGGCCGTCGCTCCGGCGGCGCGCAGGCGCCGGCGCCTCGGCCGGCGGTGTCGGTGACAATCGAGCTCCGGCCGGGTGGCGCCGGCGGTGCGATACGGCCGCGACGATGCCCGCCACGACGACCGCGACGAGGACAATGAACAGGCCGATGATCAGGACATCCACGGGGAGACAGGCTACTCGGTGGCCGAGTCCGGACCGCGCAACGCGGCGACCGCGTCGCTCGGATCGGCCGGGTGGTCTTCGCCCGGCGAGTCCAACCGTTGCCCGACGACCCTCGAGGTCCCCTCC
>WNFZ01014364.1_pt1 | contig 12631 bp, 9 predicted proteins | sample 5400081 | NCBI WGS metagenome assembly WNFZ01 (sample SAMN13153365, study PRJNA577476) | soil metagenome | isolation source: 80 cm soil or saprolite under grassland replicate 1 | place: USA:California | collected 2016-06-15
ACCGCGACGATGGTGGTGGCGCCGGCCAGCCGGGCGCCGGCGATCGCGGCGTCGCCGACCCCGCCGCAGCCGAACACGGCCACGCTGTCGCCGCGCCGCACCCCGCCGGTGTTCATCGCCGCTCCGAGGCCGGCCATCACCCCGCAACCGAGCAGCCCGGCGGCCTGCGGCGGCGCCTTCGGGTCCACCTTGGTGCACTGGCCGGCCGCGACCAGCGTCTTCTCGATGAACGCCCCGATGCCCAACGCGGGCGACAGCGGCGTGCCGTCGGCCAGGGTCATCTTCTGCGTGGCGTTGTGGGTGGCGAAGCAGTACCACGGCTCACCGCGGCGGCAGGCCCGGCACTGCCCGTCGACCGCCCGCCAGTTGAGGATCACGTAGTCGCCGGGTCCGACGCCGGTGACGTCCTTCCCGACCGCCTCCACGGTGCCGGCCGCCTCGTGACCCAGCAGGAACGGGAAGGTGTCGCTGATGGCGTCCAGGGTGACCGGCTGGCCCTTGCCACGGGCGACGACACCACGTACCTGCTGGCTCATCGGCACCTCCTCGTGCGTGCCGCCGAGGCTATCGGGACCCGTTCAGCCCGAACAGCGACAGGCACGGCTCGAGCCCGACGATCTCGATGTCGCCGCGGCGGCGCCGTTCCCACCCGGCCCTGGGCAGCCGCAGCCGGATGAGCGTGCCCGGCTTGTCCCGGCGGACCTGGCGCATGACGCCGTCCGGCTCGTACCCGACCTTCCGGGACACCCCCAGCGACGCCGGGTTGTCCTCGAACGCGCTGGAGGTGACGTACTCCGCGCCCAACCCGGCGAAGGCCAGGTGCACGATCGCCTGGCGCATCTCGGTGCCGATACCGCGCCACTGGTGTCGCAGCCCCAGCCAGGAACCGGTCTCCGCCTCGCGCAGCACCGGGAACTGGCCGGCCTCCAGGCCCTGGGTGCCCACCACGGTGCCGTCCACCACCGTGACCAGACCGAGGTTCCAGCTCTCCGGGGTGAACGCGCCGGCCTGCCGCCAGGCCCACTGCAGCACTGACCGGGCCCGCCCGGCCGGGTCGGCGTCGCTCCACGGCACCGAGAACGGCATGACGTCCGGCGCGTGGATCCCGTCCGCGGCCAGGTCGGCCAGCGCGTCCAACTCCTCGGGGCTGGGGTAGCGCAGCTCCAGCCGCGGTGTCCGGACCCGCAGCCCGCGCAGTGGCCAGTGGTCAACCATGCGGGACAGTGTGGGCGGCGTCCGCCGGGCGGCGCACCCGGATTTCAGCGGCCAGCGCGGACGTACCCGGTGCCGGCCGGCGGACCACGGCGCGGCCCGTGTCCACATGCGACGGTCGAGGCTAGGGTGTGTCCCGTAGATCTTGGTGGATGCGGGCGGCGATCCAGGCGGCGATCCGGCAAGGCGGAGGAGGAGCCGATACCGTTGTTGTATCGACGACGACGACAACGCCGCCGGTCGTCGTCTGGGCGCCGATCCGCGCCGCTGAAGGTCTACGGGACACGCCCTACTCCCGGGTCAGCTCGGCCCAGTCCTTGTACCGGCTCTCCTCGCGGAGGGTGGCCCGGTGGAAGGTGCTCTGGATGTCCTTGGTCACCGGGCCGCGGCCGCCCGCGCCGACCTTCCGGTCGTCCACCTCGGCGATCGGCACGATCTCGGCGGCGGTGCCGGTGAAGAACGCCTCATCCGCGTGGTACAGGTCGGTGCGCACCAGGGACCGCTCCAGCACCTCGTAGCCGAGGTCGCGGGCGATCTGCATCGCGGAGTCGCGGGTGATGCCCTCCAGCAGGCCGTCCTGGATCGGCGGGGTGACCACGGTCCTGCCCTGCACCACGAAGATGTTCTCGCCGCTGCCCTGCACCACCTTGCCCGCCGGGTTGAGCAGGATCGCCTCGTCGTACCCGGCCTTGAGCGCCATCACCTTGGCCAGCGAGGAGTTCACGTACTGCCCGGTGCCCTTGCCGGTGGGGGGGATCGAGTTCTGGTCGATGTGCTGCCAGTTCGAGGTGATCGCGCGGCAGCCGGCGGCGATCGCCTCGTCGCCGAGGTAGGCGCCCCACGGCCACACGGCGATGGCCACGTGGGTCCTGCTGGGCAGCGGGTTGAGGCCCATCTCGCCGTATCCGAGGTACATCAGCGGCCGGATGTAGCAGGCGTCGAGTTCGTTGACGCGGACCGTCTCCTTGGTCGCGGCGATGATCTCCTCGACGGTGAAGTCCGGCTCCAGCAGGTAGATCTTGGCCGACCGGAACAGCCGCCTGATGTGGTCGGTCAGCCGGAAGATCGCCGGCCCCTCGGGGGTCGCGTACGCCCGGATCCCCTCGAACACGCCCCAGCCGTAGTGCAGGGTCGGGTTCAGGATGTGGATGGTGGCGTCGTCCCAGTCGACGAGCTCTCCGTTCATCCAGATCTTCTTGGTCGGGGTGATGGGCACAGCGGACTCCCTTGTCAGCGGAACTCTGGTGATTGCATCACATCGAGAACGCCGACGCCTCTACCGGGCGGTCTGGTCGGGTGGCCAACTCCCCTGGCTGGCCAGCGCCGCGAGCCGGTCCCCGATCTCCTTGGTCGAGCCGGGCTTGGCGCTTTCCCGGGTGGCCAGGTCGAAGGCGACGGCGGCCTCCACCCGGCGGGCCTGGTCGCCATGGCCCAGGTGGTCCAGCAGCAGAGCCACCGACAGCACGGTGGCCGTCGGGTCCGCCTTGCCGGTGCCCGCGATGTCCGGCGCGCTGCCGTGCACCGGTTCGAACATGCTCGGGTTGGTGCGGGACACGTCGAGGTTGCCGCTGGCGGCCAGCCCGATGCCGCCGCTGATCGCGGCGCCGAGGTCGGTCAGGATGTCGCCGAACAGGTTGTCGGTGACCACCACGTCGAACCGGCCGGGATCGGCGACGAAGAACATCGCCGCGGCGTCCACGTGCTGGTACGCCACCGCCACGTCGGGGTACTCGCGGGCCACCTCCTCAACGGTGCGCGACCACAGCGAGCCGGAGTGGGTGAGCACGTTGGTCTTGTGCACCAGGGTGAGGTGCCGCCGCGGGCGGGCAGCGGCGCGGCGGAACGCGTCCCGGACCACCCGCTCCACGCCGTACCCGGTGTTGACGCTCACCTCGGTGGCCACCTCGTGCGGGGTGTCCTTGCGCAGCACGCCGCCGCTGCCCGCGTACGGCCCCTCGGTGCCCTCCCGGACGACGATCATGTCGATGGCCGGCGTCCCGGCCAGCGGCGACTCGACGCCGGTGAACAGCCGGATCGGCCGCAGGTTCACGTGGTGGTCCAGCTCGAACCGCAGCCGCAGCAGCAGGCCGCGCTCGAGGATGCCGCTGGGCACCGTGGGGTCGCCCACCGCGCCGAGCAGGATCGCGTCGTGCTGCCGGATCTCGGCAAGCACCGAGTCGGGCAGCAGCTCGCCGGTGCGGTGCCAGCGCGCGGCGCCGAGGTCGTAGGACGTGCTCTGCACGCCGGCGACCACCTCGGCCAGGACCTTCAGGCCCTCGGCCACCACGTCGGGGCCGATGCCGTCTCCGGGAATCACCGCCAGCTTCATGCTTGCGGAGCCTACCCGTCCCGGATCCTGGGACAGCGGTCGCCCCATGTGGGACGGGCCCCACGGCGTGTCGCCCCGGGGCCCGTCCGTCGGCGGCGCCGGTCAGACGATCGTCAGCGTCACCTTGTTCGAGTAGCCGGACAGGTAGTTGGCGTCACCGGGGTAGAACACGTAGATCGTGTACTTCCCCCTCGGCAGGTTCGGCAGCCGCAGCGTCGCCTTGGCGTTGACGAGCGTGCCGTTGACCAGGACCACGCCGGGCGCCCGCCGGACGCTCACCGCGCCGGTCGCCAGCAGGCCGGCGGTGTTGGCCACCGACACATTGGCGTTCACCGCCGTGCCGGCTCGGACCGTGGTGGCCGACAGGGTCAGCTTGACCTGCGGGACCGACTTCAGCGCCACCACCTGCGCCTTGCTGCCCACCCTGTTGTGGAAGTGGACCATCAGCGCGCCGAGGCCCTTGTCCGCCCCGTAGGCCGGGGCGTCCCGTCGCAGCACCAGCGAGGTGCCCGGCAGGTCCTGGTAGAGCAGGCCGCCCTGGCCGACGAACACGCTCACGCCCGGACGCAGCAGGTCGAACGAGAGCGGGCTGCTGAAGGCCCCGTTGGCGTTCAGCCCCACAAGGTCGATCGGCGCGCTGCTGAACGCGGAGAACGAGGCAACGCCGTAGGTGATCCGGGAGTGCCCGGCGGCGACGCCCGGCAGCGCCGAGATCGCCACCGGCAGGACCAGCGTGTCGCTGTTGAACTCCGCGCTGTCCACGTCGCCGAGCAGGTTGTTGATCGCCTCGACGTCGAGCACGTCGCCGGTGTTGAGGTCGATCAGCGCGCTGACGAAGATGTCCTGCCCGGCGAGCCGGGTGTTGAACAGGACCGCGTCCGGCACCTTGTCGCCGGTGGAGTCGATGTAGACGTCGAACTCCTGCTTGCTGGCCTGCGTCTGCCACGGGCCCTGGGTGCTGACCGCGAAGTACGCCAGGCCGTCCAGCGGGTTCTGGCCCGGGCCGGTCAGCTGCGGGGCGTCCGAGGTGGTGCCGACATACCTGATGTCGGCCGCCCGCTCCTCCGGCAGCCGGAGGCAGCGGGACGTCACCGTCGCGCTGCACAGCGGCGCCAGGCCGCTCCTGGCCTGCAACTCGAACCCGGCGACGATCGACAGGATCGTCTCCTCGTTCGTGCCCTGCACCAGGCCGGTGCCGGACAGTGGCAGGTTCACGCTCTGTACCGTGCCGGCGGGCAGGGTGAGCGAACTCGGCTGGGTCATGGTCGAGGCCGGCCGCGGTGCCGAGTACACCGGCACCCGCAGCGACGGGTGACCCGCGGAGCTGAGCACCACGCGGCCGCTCGCATCCGCCAGGTAGTTGCGCGGCAGGCCCGCCTGCACCCGGTCCATCGTCGGGTCGATGGTCTTGGTGAGCTTCGTCGGATCGGTCACCACCAGGGTGACGGTGAACGTCTGCGACGACCTGCGGTCGATCAGCAGCGTGGACGGCGAGACGGTGTAGCTGACGCCCGGCACCGAGGTCAGCGCCTCGTAGGCCAGGCTGTAGGCCGCCGCGGTCAGGCCCTTGTTGACGACCTTGACCGTCCTGGTCAGCGTGGTCGGGCCGGTCACCGCGACCGGGCCGAAGGACACGCTCACCGCGCCGGGGTTGTCCGCCACGTACGCGACGACCTGGTTGTCCAGCGCCGACTTGGCGTCGATGCGGCCGGCGCCGACCCGGTTGGGCGCGTACCTGTCGCCGGTGTGGTTGTCGCCGGTGTAGACGTCCTGGCCGGCGGTGTTCATGATGTCGGCCTTGATCTCCTGCGGCGTCCAGTCCGGGTGCCTGGACTTCAGCAGCGCGGCGAGGCCGGCCACCATCGGGGTGGCCATCGAGGTGCCGGAGAAGGACACACCCTCGGTGCCGGTGCCGACCGCGGTGGAGAACACGCTGGTGCCCACCGCACCCACGTCCGGCTTCACGTTGCCGGACAGCCGGATACCGCGCGAGGAGCTGGCGTTCAGCTTGTCGTTGTCGGCGGTGATGAGCTGGCGGAAGTCGTTCGCGCCGGTGCCGTTGACGGTCAGCCCGGAGCCCAACGCGGCCCGCAGCGTGTCGCCCGCGGACTTGATCACCATGACGCCGGGGATGACCGCGCTGCCGGTGATTCCGGCGGAGAAGGTCTCCGCGTCGTCGGCGAAGACGAAGCCGATGCCCGCGGCCGCCACCACGTTCGCGGCGCGGGCGGCCGAGCCGCACCGCCGCACCGTGTCGTCGGCTGTCCACTCCAGGAACGCGACCTTGCCCGCCAGCAGCGCCTTGTCCGCGTCGCTGAACGGGGAGCAGCCGTCCTTGTTGGCCGCGTCGCTCGGGGCGACCACGGCGCCGGCCAGGTCGGGCTTGGTGGCCCAGTCGTAGGCGACCGACCGCTCGGCACCGTACGGGCCGGCGATCGGCGCCGGCGCGGTGACGTTGAGGTGGTCGATCACGCTTGACGCGTCCACCGTGTTGGCGGCGGTGATGACCTTCGCCGCGTCGCCGGGCGAGCCGCCGATGTCGTAGTAGTCGCCGGCGTTGCCGGAGGCGACGACCACGGTGATGCCGTGGTCCGTGGTCGGACGGGTCGCCGTCGCCGTTCGGGTCGGCGGCCTTGTCTATCGCCTCGGTCACGACGTCGGTCGAGCCCTCGCAGCCGAACACCTTGAACGCGTAGAGCTGTGCCTTCGGCGCCATGCCGGGGCCGACCCGCAGGCTGGCGAACGGCGTGCTCGAGTCGTACGGACCGGTGAAGGTGTGGCCGTCGGCGTCGATGCCGAAACCGGCCGCCGTGCCCGCGACGTGGCTGCCGTGCCCGCCGCAGTCCAACGGGTTCGGGTCCGGGTTGGGCGTCGAGGTGACCGGGTCGGGGCTGCTGGCGTCGTAGGCGTCGCCGGCCAGGTCGGTGCCGCCGATCACCTTGGCGCTCGGGAACAGCGCCGGGTCGGCCGGCTCGGCGTCGTGGGCCAGCGCGGTGTCGTAGGCCGCGGGCGTGCCCGGCCCGCCGAAGTTGGCGTGGGTGTAGTCGATGCCGGTGTCGATCACCGCGATGGTGCTGTCCTGGCCGAGGTCGCCGTACGCCGTCCAGGCCAGCGGCGCGCCGACCAGCGGCACCGCGTACGCGTTGGACCGCGTCTTGGGGCTGATCGGGTAGACGGCCTTGACCCCGCTGATCTGGCGCAGCCGGGGGACGTTCTGCACGTCGGTGTAGACCGCGATGCCGGCCAGCACGCTGTGCGTCCGGTACAGCTCGCGGGAGCCGGGCGCCACGCTCGGCAGCACGCTCGCGACCTGGGCCTGCGCGGCCTTGATCTGCGTGTACTGCGTCTTCGCCGCCGCCGACGCGGCCGTCCTGCCGCGCGCCGAGGCGCCGCTGTACGCGGCCAGCGTGGACCGGGTGTTCAGCTCGATGAGCGCGGCGATCTTGCCGCTCCTGGGCAGTTTCGGCGTGCTGCGGGACTGGCCGGGCTCACCCGACGCGGCCTGACCCTTGGACCAGATGGGCGAGTCGACATTCCTGCCAGTGAGCGAGACCTTGCTGGCGGAGATCGCCTTGGCCTTTCCGGCCGCGCCCGCCGGCGCGGCGCCGACCGGGCTACCGCCCGCGGCATAGATGGTTACGCCGACAACCGTGGCGGAAGCCAGCGCCGCAACGATGCGGACGCGTGGCCTCATCAGGTACGAACGAGTCACAGCCACCCTCGCGAAGGGATCTCCGACCGTGCCGCGGCGGCGGCGCTAGCCCCCTCCACCCCCCGGCCTGCCCTCCACGCCCGTCGTGGATTGCCGGTCACCCTTCCTGCGGCGGGGACTCTAGCCGGTCACCCGGACACTTTTCGCAACTTGTGGCAGATCCGTGACCCTGTGCGGCGTGTCGTCACCCGACGGAGTGATGCCGGCACCTACAGGGAGACGTGCCCGTCAGTCCTCGGCGAGGTCAACGGAGTGCGCCTCGGAGGCGCCGATGCTGAGGGCGATCTGCTGGAGCAGCTCGTGCGGCACGGCCTGGTCCACCGACAGCGCCATCAGCGCGGCGCCGCCCCGACGGGTCCGCGAGACCTGGGCGCCGGCGATGTTGATGTTCGCCGCCCCGAGCTGCGCGCCGACGGCGCCGACCACGCCCGGCCGGTCCACGTAGGTGAAGAACAGCAGGTGCTCCTCGGGGCGGACGTCCACGTCGAAGCCGTTCACCTCGGTCAGCTTCTGCTGGTGGCTCGGCCCGAACAGGGTGCCGGACACGCTCACCTGCGCACCGGTGGCGAGCACCCCGCGCACCGTCACCAGGTTGCGGAACTCCTCGCTCTCCGCGTACGTGGCCAGGCTGACCTCGACGCCGCGCTCCTTGGCCAGCAGCGGCGCGTTCACGAACGTCACCTGCTCCTCGACCACCGAGGAGAAGACGCCCTTCATCGCGGCGAGCTGCAGCACCGACACGTCGTAGGCGGTGATCTCGCCACGCACCTCGACGGTCACGCTCTGCGCCACCCCGCCGGCCAGCGCGGTGAACACCCGGCCGAGCCTGTCCACCAGCGGCAGCGCCGGGCGGATCTCCTCCGCCACCACCCCCCCGGCCTGCACGTTCACCGCGTCCGGGACGAACTCCCCCTGCAGCGCCAGCTTCACCGACCTGGCCACCGCCAGGCCGGCCTTGTCCTGCGCCTCCGCGGTGGACGCGCCGAGGTGCGGCGTGACGACCACGCCGGGCAGGCCGAACAACGGGCTGTCCGTGCACGGCTCCCGGGCGAACACGTCCACGCCGGCGCCGGCCACCTGCCCGGACCTGAGCGCGTCGGCCAGAGCGGCCTCGTCCACCAGCCCGCCGCGGGCCGCGTTGATGACCCGGATGCCCGGCTTGGCCTTCGCCAGCTCGTCGGCGCCGATCAGGCCGACCGTCTCCGGCGTCTTCGGCAGGTGGATCGAGATGAAGTCGGACTGGGCGAGCAGCTCGTCCAGGGACACCAGCCGGGCGCCGAACTGCGCCGCCCTGGCCGGCTGCACGTACGGGTCGTACGCCAGGATCTCCACCCCGAACGGGGCGATCCGCTGCGCGAACAGTATCCCGATCCGGCCGAAGCCGAGCACGCCCACGGTCTTGCCGTCGAGCTCGACGCCGGTGTACTTCGACCGCTTCCACTCCCCGCCCTGCAGCGACGCGTTCGCGGACGGGATGTTGCGGGCCACCGCGAGCAGCAGGCCGACCGCGAGCTCGGCGGCGCTGGTGATGTTCGAGGTGGGCGCGTTCACCACCATCACGCCGCGCGCGGTGGCGGCCGGCACGTCCACGTTGTCCAACCCGACCCCGGCCCGGGCCACCACCTTCAGGGCCGGCGCCGCGCCCAGCGCCTCGGCGTCGATCCGGGTGGCGCTGCGCACCAGCACCGCGTCCGCCTCGCCCAGCGCGGGCAGCAGGGCGGCCCGGTCCGCTCCGTCGACGTGGCGGACTTCGAAGTCGTGGGACAGGACGCCGATCGCGGCGGGGGCGAGTTCTTCGGCGACGAGGACGACGGGCTTGCTCACGGTGGAACGCTCCGGAGGTCGGCTGGCCGGGCTGGGGCGTCCCCGAGTCTAGCCAGCGGCCTGCGGGCGGCCGCCCACGCGTGTCAGGCGATGCGCGCGGTAGAACCGCCCCGCATCGCCTGACACCGTGGCTGGTCAGGCGGTTTCGGTGATGGGCCGGTCCACCCAGGACATCAGCCCGCGCAGCCTGCCGCCGACCTCCTCGATCGGGTGCTGCCGGCCCTGCTCGCGCAGCTTGGCGAAGTTCGGCGCCCCCGCGTCCGCCTCCTCCACCCACTCCCGGGCGAACCGCCCGTCGGTGATCTCGGCCAGGATGTCCCGCATCGACTGCCGCGTCGCGTCGGTGATGATGCGCGGCCCCCGGGTGAGGTCGCCGTACTCGGCGGTGTCCGAGATCGAGTACCGCATCCGGGCGATGCCGCCCTCGTACATCAGGTCCACGATCAGCTTGAGCTCGTGCAGGCACTCGAAGTAGGCCACCTCGGGCTGGTACCCGGCCGCGACCAGCGTCTCGAACCCGGCCTGCACCAGGGCGGTCGTCCCGCCGCAGAGCACCGCCTGCTCGCCGAACAGGTCGGTCTCCGTCTCCTCGGTGAACGTGGTCCTGATCGCGCCGGCCCGGGTGCCGCCGATCGCCTTCGCGTACGCCAGCGCCAGCGCCTGGCCCTCGCCCTTCGGGTCCTGCTCGACGGCGATCAGCACCGGGACGCCCTTGCCGTCGCTGAACTGCCGGCGCACCAGGTGCCCCGGCCCCTTCGGCGCGACCATCGCCACGGTGACCTCGGCCGGCGGCTTGATCAGCCCGTACCGGATGTTGAAGCCGTGCCCGAAGAAGATCGCGTCGCCGTCGGTCAGGTGCGGCGCGACCGACTCGGTGTAGAGCCTGCGCTGCACGGTGTCCGGAGCCAGGATCATGATCAGGTCGGCCTCCGCAGACGCCTCGGCCGGGGTGAGCACCCGCAGCCCCTCGGCCTCCGCCTTGGGCCGGCTCCGGCTGCCCTCGGGCAGGCCGACCCGCACGTCCACCCCCGAGTCGCGCAGGGACAGCGCGTGCGCGTGCCCCTGGCTGCCGTAGCCGAGCACGGCGACCTTGCGGTTCTGGATCAGCGACAGGTCGGCGTCGTCGTCGTAGAAGATCTCTGCTGCCATCGAGCGGAACTCCCCTTCCAGGTGTGCGGGCCAGGTTGTGCAGGTTCGGGCCTCAGGCGAGGCAGGCGGTGGCACCACCGCACCGCCTGAGGCCAGGTCACGCGGTGTGTCGCTCCACCGGGCGCAGCACGCCGGAGCTGGTGATGGACCGTGGGCCGCGGCCGACCGCCACCATGCCGGACTGCACCAGCTCCTTGATGCCGAACGGGTCCAGCACCTTGATCAGCGCATCGAGCTTGTCCGCGGTGCCGGTGGCCTCGATGGTCAGCGACTCGGCGGAGACGTCCACCACCCGGGCCCGGAACATCTCCACCAGCTCCAGCACGTGGCTGCGCTGCGCGGTGTCCGCGCGGACCTTGACCAGCAGCAGCTCCCGCTGCACCGACTGCGACGGGTCAAGCTCGACGATCTTGATGACGTTCACCAGCTTGTTGAGCTGCTTGGTCACCTGCTCCAGCGGCAGCTCCTCCACGCTGACCACGATGGTCATCCGGGAGATCTCGGCGTGCTCGGTGGGCCCGACCGCGAGCGAGTCGATGTTGAACCCGCGCCGGCTGAACAGCCCCGCCACCCGGGCCAGCACGCCGGGCTTGTTCTCCACCAGCACGGACAGCGTGTGTCGCGTCATCTGCTCACCTCCGCACTCGCTCCGCTCCTCGCTCGTTCCTCGCTGCGATGCTCACTCGCTGTCGGCTCGCGGCTCATCAGATGTCCTCATCGAACGACGGCCGCACGTTGCGGGCGGCCAGGATCTCGTCGTTGCTGGTCCCGGCCGGCACCATCGGCCACACCATCGCGTCCTTGCCGACCACGAAGTCGATCACCACCGGCACGTCGTCGATCTCCATGGCCTTGCCGATCGTGGCGTCCACGTCCTCCCTGCCCTCGCAGCGCATGCCGACGCAGCCGAACGCCTCGGCCAGCTTCACGAAGTCCGGCACCCGGCCAACGCCCGAGCGGCCGGGTGCCGGCGACAGGGCGTGCGTACCGAGATCGGTGCTGGAGTACCGCTCGTCGTAGAACAGCGTCTGCCACTGCCGGACCATGCCGAGGTTGCCGTTGTTGATGACGGCGACCTTGATGGGCACACCCTCCAGCGCGCAGGTGGCCAGCTCCTGGTTGGTCATCTGGAAGCAGCCGTCGCCGTCGATCGCCCACACCGTGGCGTCCGGGCGGCCCATCTTGGCGCCCATCGCGGCCGGCACGGCGTAGCCCATGGTGCCGAGGCCGCCGGAGTTCAGCCAGGTGTAGGGGTTCTCGTAGCTGATGAACTGGGCCGCCCACATCTGGTGCTGGCCCACCCCGGCCACGTACAGCGCCTCCGGGCCGGCGATGATGCCCAGCCGCTCGATCACGTACTGCGGCGCGAGCGAGCCGTCGGCCGGCCACTCGTAGCCGAGCGGGTAGGTCTCCCGCCAGCCGTCGAGCTGCTTCCACCAGCCGGTCAGGTCCGCCCGCCGGTGCGCGTCGTACTCGGCCTGCACCGCGTCGATGAGCTGCTCGATGACCTCCCTGCAGTCGCCGACGATGGGCACGTCGGCGAGCCGGTTCTTGGAGATCTCGGCCGGGTCCACGTCGGCGTGGATCACCCTGGCGTCCGGCGCGAACGTGGACAGCTTGCCGGTGACCCGGTCATCGAAACGGGCGCCCAGGGTGATCAGCAGGTCGGACTTCTGCAGCGCGGTCACCGCCGCCACGGTGCCGTGCATCCCGGGCATGCCCAGGTGCTGGCGGTGGCTGTCCGGGAACGCCCCACGGGCCATCAGCGTGGTCACGACCGGGATGCCGGTCAGCTCGGCCAGCCGGCGGAGCTGGGGGGCGGCCCTGGCCTTGAGCACCCCGCCGCCGACGTACAGCACCGGGCGGCGCGCCTCGGCGATCAGCCGGGCCGCCTCACGCACCTGCTTGCCGTGCGGGCGGAGCACCGGCCGGTACCCGGGCAGCTCCACCGAGGACGGCCAGGCGAACGTGGTCCGCGCCTGCAGCACGTCCTTGGGCACATCGACCAGCACCGGGCCGGGCCGGCCGGTGGAGGCGATGTGGAAGGCCTCGGCGATCACCCGCGGGATGTCCTCGGCGTGCTGCACCAGGAAGTTGTGCTTGGTGATCGGGATGGTGATGCCGCAGATGTCGGCTTCCTGGAATGCGTCGGTGCCGATCGAGCCGCGCGGTACCTGGCCGGTGATCGCAACGATCGGCACCGAGTCCATGTAGGCGTCGGCGATCGGGGTGACCAGGTTGGTGGCGCCGGGGCCGGAGGTGGCCATGCAGACCCCCACCCTGCCGGTCGCCTGCGCGTAGCCCTCGGCGGCGTGCCCGGCGCCCTGCTCGTGCCGGACCAGGACGTGCCGCACCACGGTGGAGTCCAGCAGCGGGTCGTACGCCGGAAGCACCGCGCCGCCGGG
>WNFZ01005497.1_pt1 | contig 12621 bp, 12 predicted proteins | sample 5400081 | NCBI WGS metagenome assembly WNFZ01 (sample SAMN13153365, study PRJNA577476) | soil metagenome | isolation source: 80 cm soil or saprolite under grassland replicate 1 | place: USA:California | collected 2016-06-15
ATACGTCTGTAGTTATGGATAATTTAGCGTCTAGGAAGAGGGAATTGGTAGAGTATATGAAGCAAGACATATATCTGCTGGGTGGTATTATGCTTCAAGCTCAAAATATCTATTGGAGTCTTTACGAGCTTGATATTACTACAAAGATTACCTTGTCTTCTCTAGCGCTAACGATCTTTAGGAAGGATTATTATGATGAGATGAGTACACCTATAGCTATTCCTCATAGGACTGCTGAGGAGTTTATTCGTAGGGGATACTATGGAGGTCATGCCGATGTCTATATGCCTAGAGGTGATAATTTGTTATATTATTACGTTCACTCTCTGTATCCGTTTCTAATGAAGTCATCCCCAATGCCGATAGGTGCAGCTAAATGGGATGGTAATTTACAGGGTTTCGCGCTATAGGAACTGTATGGCTTTATCGAGGCATATGTTGACTGTCCTGAAACATTGAATAAGCCTTTCCTTCCTTATCGATCAGAAAAGACTGGATTGCTAATTTTCCCCACTGGGAGTTTACTATTCATAGGAACTTCAATATGCTGAGAAAATTTGATATAAAGTCAGACCTCTTCGTGGCTATCTCTATGATAAGGGTTATGGTGTATTCGAGAAGTTTGTTGGAGATATGTTCAGTAATAGGAGGAAAGCTAAGAGTGAGGGACAGGATTAGCATATGTTTAGAAGATCCTAATGAATAGTCTCTACGGTCGATTTGGAATAAACCCACGAAGTTCCATATCTGAAATATGCACTGAGAAAAGATACGAGGAACTATTAAGTCTCAATGGTTTGAAGGTTGGTCATCCGTAACGAATATGGGTTGTGTTCTTAATTTGTCTTATGACACTAAAACTTCGGAGTTGTATAATCAACCAAGGAACGCTGCTGTTCAAATAGCTGCTGCCATTACTGCTCATGCTCGGATTCATATGCACCCTTATTTCAGTGGGGGTGATTGCTATTATACGGACACGGACTCTATTGTTGTTAAGAACCCTCTTCCTGAAGAAATGGTATCAGCTACCGAATTAGGTAAGTTTAAGATTGAGCATGAAATTGAAAGGGGTATCTTTTTGGCACCCAAGTCTTATTATTTGAAGCTGAAATCTGGTGAAGCAATCAAGAGATACAAAGGGGCAGCTCATTTTAAGGCTGATGAAGAACGAGGCGTGGGAATGCTATGAAAATTTCCAACCAACGGCTCCAACCGAACATGAAATTTGATCCACGCTCTCTTATTCTTATCCAGGTTTTATTCTTATGGTTGGATTCTGACAAAATGACTACTTACAACTCTCAGACCTATTGTTGAATGAATGACAAACCAACGCTCATAACATTATTATGGTTTCTTCTACTCCAGTGCAATTATACCTTCGATTATTGGGGCTTCTTGTAGTTATCGGACATTTCCTTTTCGATCCTTACTTACTACCATGTCCTGCAGTTTGAACACGAAACCATTCCTGACTTGATCCAGGCTTTTGTTCTCTATTCCACTATCTTTGCCTTCGGTTTCCTGAATGAACTGGTCAGATCGCGCGAGCAAAAGATGCTTAAAGAACCTAACTATTTTCTTTTTGATCTTGTCAGTAGTGAATGGATATTGAAGCGCGTACCGCAAATAAGCATCCACATGCTCGTTCATCACAGAAAGGGAGGAATGCTGGTTTTTAGGTAGCCCCTGCGCTTTCATCTGTGCCCTGACCTTATGACATGCGAGTCGCTTACCCCAAAAGATGAGGATGAGGGTTGTTAGCATTGGGGTTGGCAAAAGAGGTGATGCTCGATCAGATCTGACACCATCTCCACCATTTACTGGTATGTTGAAAAGCTTAGATAAACTCTCCTTTTGATCTACCTTACTTACTGTTGAGCTTATTGGTCTCTTGTGATAGACTAGTTAATGCGTAAGAGGTACACTGTAGATTTCACACCCTTCCTCCAGTTTAGCCATTCCTCCCCCCCATGAGAAATGCCTTGACCTCAAGGCTCAAATTAGCAACAATTTCTGGGTACTTTTTCTTCAATTCATAATAATCTACCCAGCAGTTTTCCGATTCTGGAAGGTTTAACCATCGTACCTTTACCATGACGGTTGATGCGTGCCCCTTCTGTACCAACTTCCTTTCAAGAATTTCAGCCGGTACCTTTTGCACGAGGCCATTCCCACTTTGATTTGGCAGTTCTACACTCACCTCCAACTCATTTCCCACCTTCTTCTTTAGTTGTGAAACATGAATCACCGGGTGAATCTGAGCACCGACGGGTAACTTCAAACGGTAAGCAACAGACCCGATCTTTTCAATTATTTCATAAGGTCCATAGAACTTGGGACTGAGTTTTTGATTTTGCCGCTGGCATGAGATTGGATTCCGCAGATTTTCAGAATAAAATAGAGTTTTATTTCCTACCTTTCTTCTATTTCAATGATCTTGTTTTCCTTTTTGGCAATTTCAGTTTTCACGTTGGTTATACCACTAACCATTAGTTGATCCGCCTAGGTCCTGCCCTTTTACAAGGCTTAGCACCTGTTCTAGGGTTAGAACTCCTTATTCCACATAGGTATACCATTAGAACCATTTCCTTAGCACTTACTAACACACCTCGGTACACTGTGTGCTAATTTCTTCCTTATCCTTGTAAAAGACCTTCCCGAACTGACCCGTCGTGGTCTTCGTCCGTAGGATTTCGAGATTTCTCAATCTGATTGCACGTCTCCTCATAACCATTCTTTATTTATGCTCAGCCGCGCCAGAATGGAGAATGGCTGGGTTGATTGTGCAACATCTGGCTGGATTTAAGTTTCAGGACTTCAAGGTGCAAATCTTCTTGCCTGATTCCACCTCTAGAATGTTTCCATCGACTGACCTTTTTTTCAATGCTGCTAGTGGCTTCTTGATTCAGGCGATGCATCCGGCACCACTCTTGGGGCTAAAACGTCTGTGAACAATTTAGTCCATGGAAATATTTCCAATGAATTATGTAGCAGAGAAGCTTGGCGTGCGGTCTCTTCGCCGGTTGTTACTAGCTGAACTGATTCCATGAACCTGACATTACCTGGGGTTGCTGAGGCCTTTGGGCAGCATGAGGCCCTGACGCCCCCCCCGGCTCAAGCACATAGTCGACATGTATGCTGACGGTCCTGGTATCCTTTTCGAACTGGTGAAAAATGCTGAAGATGCATCCGCATTCGAAGTTGTGTTTTTACTGGACAAAACCAAGTATGGCACCTCGTCTATACTTTAACCAGAAATGGCTGAATGGCAGGGTCCCGCTCTCTACTGCTTCAACGACTCAATTTTAATTAAGCCCCAGGATCTCTATGCCATCTCACGCATTGGCCAGGACAGTAAGCTTTATAAACCCTATTCCATTGGACGGTTTGGCCTAGGGTTCTACTGTGTGTATCACTTCACTGACATACCGGGCTTTGTTTCCGGTGAGAATATTGTGATTTTCGACCCGCATGCTTTTGACTTGCCTGGTATATCTCCCTCTCAGCCCTACGAGGAAGATATCTTTCTAAATAACATAAGTTTTCTTCATAATGTTAGCCGCTACGCGCCTTATTTAGAAGTTCATCATTTAATAGAAGATCAAGAAAATGAAAGAGTGCCAGTTACTACTAGAAAGATGGAAAAGAGAAACTTATCCGCTTGGAAACTTTTTCTACGCATTTTACTTTTGTTCAGTAGTTTGAGTATTGAGTTCACACCTAGCAATTTCAGTATTTTCTTTCTTTACCAGCGAGTTCATTCACTCTTAGGATTGGATCCAGGAGTGGCGATCGAGATCGAGTCAGTAACCGCAGCTCTCTCGTCTGTTGTCGGAGGGGCTAGGCTACTCTAAGGGAAAGATCCCACAGCCGGGTAAGCATTTATTTTCAAAGAAGAAAAGACTGGATCTTAGAACGATGACTGCAGTCAGAGCCTATCAACAAGCACATACATTTCTTATAACTGGTCAGTCAGCTTTACAAGCGCTCGAAGCAGACAGAACTATAAACCTCCCATAACCATATAGAACGAAGTAAGGCTTTTCTATAATGCTTATTTGGCGAGAACAACGTGTTAAGCAATTGACTATGAACTTAGAAAATCCATCGCCCTATCCCTTGCTTACCTATTCTTCACAGGCGGCGGCCTATCTCGTGTTTCTTAAACCCAGCTACCTTGGCAACTAGTTCTATTCCATGACACTTGACCAAGCCTATTACTTATCTTACCTAGTAACTGACCGGTGCTTTTGTGAAAAACGCATATCAGCTATCTCGTGCTTGGCTATTTCTGACACCTTGCCCTGGCTAGACCTGTGAATCCCCTCACCACCAATTTGAATACAAGACTGCCTGGTTCAATCCTACCACTTTGAGGGCGGGCCACTCTTAGAACTTTTATATTGAAAAAGAGAGGGCCTATTCAAAAAAGAAGTTTTCCTATAGCTAAAAAAGAGTATCAGCTATGAAGCCCCTGAGCTAGAACAGAATATTTCCAATAAAGCCATCCATACCCTACGCTCAATCAAAGGGATGGCCGAGCGAGTTTTCTAGAGAAAGAACCGGAAGGACGGACTGACTTAAACAAGTTGTATTGTCAAGTAGTAAGCGCCATCACACGAGACAAGCCTTCCCAGGCGCGGAGCGATTGGTGCTGCATCGAAGATTTTCGTAGATAGACAGATGTTTCTTTTCTTTTGGAAGACAGTAGCGGTACCAAGGTGATCCAATGAAGAGGTAGGCGCTATATGCTTAAAACTTCGTTCGTTTTTTGTTCAGATAGCTCAGTTGGTTAGAGCAAAGGACTGAAAATCCTTGTGTCAGTGGTTCGAATCCACTTCAGAGCGGGCTGGCAGGTCCACCGGGAGCGAGCCTACTGAAGGAATAAATGATAGTTTGATTGGCGGGGCCCGGGTTAAACTTCATGAACTCGTTGAGTTGTTGGCTTCTTTCCTCAAAGTGGTGGTTAGGCAGACGCCCCATTGTTCGTGGTGTTGCAATGAATCCAGTGGATCATCCTCATGGAGGAGGTGAGGGGCGCACGAAAGGAGGTAGACCTTCGGTGTCACCTTGGGGGAAGCCCACCAAAGCAGGATTTCGGGCAGTAGTGGGGGTGGGGAAACGCAGAATTTAGTTCATGCCACGACGATCTATATGGAAGGGAAGTTTTGTTGATGCTTTCCTGTTTAGAATAAAGAAGAACAGAGAAAGTCTGATGAGCAGGAAAATTTGGTCACGTAGATCTTCTATTTCGCCGGAATTCGTTGATTGCTCCGTACTCATTTACAATGGAAAAACTCCTGTTCGTTGTAAGATCACTGAAGGAAAGGTTGGTCATAAATTTGGAGAGTTTGCTTTTACACGGAGACGAAGACCCTATAGAACAAATAGAGAAAAGGGCAGAAAGGGGAAAAAGTAAAGTCTAAGCGACATATGGCACGAAAAGGAAATCCAATTTCGGTAATCCGAATCCCATATAGCTCTTTTCTTCATACTCGACCAGCCCTAGGTTGGGGATAATTATTTTTTCTAATCTTGTTGGGAGATGCTTCGCTCCGAGTCCGACTGGGACGGAATGGGGGACCCAGGCCCTTCAATGCCTCCCTCCGGATCCACTAACTCGGAAGAAGAGCTATTCAATTTCTGGCTGACTGTGAGGACACCTCTGCATCCCGGGAGCAGACCGCTCCCCCGGAAGCTGTGGTCAGTCAAGAGCGGCATCCGAATCCCGCTCCAATCCCTCCCTGCGCAGGTTCCCGCTCCAATGCCTGGAGCGGCAGCGGAAGCAGAACAGAACCCTCCTTCTTTTGATTGGGAGGGACGACCTCTCTCTCTTTGAGAGGAAAGTTCTCTACAAAAGGCCCACGCCTGTCACACCCAGATTCTGGACACATTGCGTGATATTACTCTGAAGAATGGAGAGGAGCTCCGTGAAGAAGACTATCGCACCATGCTTGATTTCATGTTGAGCCGACTCCAGTCCGACGTCAATCCCCGGGCGCTGAAGGAGCTCCTGAACAGACTCCAAAACGGTCGGGCACGATCTCAAACTTCTAGGGCGGCAAGGAGATTCCTCGACGAGGACTAGTGAGGCTATAGTACTGACTATGCATAGGACTACAAAGGTGAAAAGACAAGATGTATTCCGACGAAATGCCTTGGATGTGATCGGCAAGAGAAAGATGGTGATATAAGGAAGGAAATCAAACGCGTTGTTTGAGAAGGAAAAAGGGTAACTAGAGAAAAAATCCAAAAAGGCTCTCCCTGGACTCTACGCAGGACTTCTTTCTAAGCCTCACATAATTTGAATTTCTCTGACATTCCATGTTTCCGAAACGGATCCTATAAAATATTTCACTTTTTCTATGATCATCTCTATTTTAGGTATTCGGGGAATCCTCCTTAATAGACGAAATATTCTTATTATGTCAATGCCAATTGAATCAATGTTATTAGCTGTCAATTTGAACTTTTTGGTATTTTCCGTTTCTTTGGATGATATGATGGGTCAATCATTTGCTTCATTAGTTCCAACAGTGGCAGCTGCGGAATCTGCTATTGGATTAGCCATTTTCGTTATAACTTTTCGAGTCCGAGGGACTATTGCTGTCGAATTTATAAATTGCATTCAAGGTTAAACATAACTACAGGAGAGTTACCAAATACAAAGTTCAGTTCTCCTTTCGTTCTCTTCTTTCTTTTCTTTTTATTTTTAGATATTTGAATTGGATTTTCTATGCCTAATTTATCTCCATTATCGAATCTTAAGCAGAACATGTGATGCATGGTGATTGAAGATGCGCATGCCATTAGTTTGTTGTATTGTCTAACACTTTTTTTTAGTAGAAATTTCCATTATGTCCATCCCATAATCTCATGTAAATACTGATGCAAATTGGAACAATTGCTTCAGTTCTTTTCTTGTTTATAAAATTCACTACAGTGATGCCTTTTTTCTTTTTTTTTCATATGTAGTTCTTTACTTGTAAGATTATTATGCAACTTTTGATATCTAAAGGAGTTGTGTATCTCCTGCTCCCTTCTGACAATGATGGCTTTACACAGAATTTTTACAATATCAATGTTCGAAAGGTCATACTGATGGGCCTACCTCCTGTTGGCTGTGCACCTCACTTCCTCTGGGAGTATGGCAGCCAAAATGGGGAATGCATCGAATATATCAACAACGTTGTGATCGAGTTCAACTATGCCCTGAGATACATGTCCAGCGAGTTCATCCGCCAGCACCCGGACTCAATGATCAGTTATTGTGATACTTTCGAGGGGTCTGTGGACATACTAGAGAACCGTGACCGCTATGGTGAGCAAATGCATCATAAGTACTACATTCAGATTGCCTGCTGTCCTTAGGGAAGCACTCACATTATGATCGAATTACAATGTGCAGGTTTTGTGACCACCACTGATGCTTGCTGTGGGCTGGGCAAGTATGGAGGCCTATTCTATTCATGTGTGTTCTTCCACGGATGGCGTGCTGCGACGCATCGAGCCATGTCTGGTGGGATGAATTCCACCCGACAGATGCTGTGAACCGAATCCTGGCAGATAATGTGTGGTCCGGTGAGCACACCAAGATGTGCTATCCAGTGGACTTGCAGGAGATGGTAAAACTGAAGCAGTAGAGCCAACCTGAATCTCCATTGCAGTTACTTGGTCAACTTCTGTGTTTTTTTGACAAAGAACCTATACGAGGCGGCACAGCGAAATGTATATGTGGAGAATTACAAAGTTCTCATACCGATAGACTTGTGGGATTTAGATAGGTCAGGTTACCAGCAAGTACGACATTGTCATGTTTGTTCATACGTAAATGCAACGCAAAGGATCTGTATGGCCAAAGTGGAACAGATGCATAGATACAGAGCATGTTAGGTGACAAAAAGGATTGTTGAATTGTGTACCCGATATGTTTCGTTCCTAAATAGATTCTGACAAAACTTTGTTCTGTTGTGGTTCCTGGCTATTCTGACAAAATTGTTTTGGCAAAATCTGAAATGTTTTCCAAGTTTAACAACTGGACTTCGGTGGCTACATGTTGTTATAAGCTGGTACCACCGATCATCCTTGTTGATGCAAACACTACTTTTACCATATCCTACAGCATTAGTTAATAATCAATCACTTTACATACCAGTTTACAGCCTCAATGACCAAAGGAAAAACAAAGTGAGGAAGGTTTGACACTCCATCATTGTGTACAATCATCCTCTCAAGTGACCACCTGCTTACAACAACCTTATAGTTTGTTTAGATACCGATTTGCACACTGTCCTTCAATGCCGGGGCTCTTCGTTACCAAATACAATACACCTAAGTTCAACCCCAATCCCAGATCTGTATCTGCACCTTGAGGAGGTTGCTGCATGTCTGAGACTTGAGACCTCAGATACTTGTGCTGATGTCTAGCAACCTGAGCTAGCACTGTCCCCATAGTTTGGCCATGCCCATTTATGAGCAATATTAAGAAAGAGCATGGAGTGCATCCAAGGGTGCTACAAGGCTACAACTCTTCATCGCCAACACCAGAGTTCAAAACAAAGCTGGGGAATGCCATGGTTATGTCCCTGAATAGGAAATTAATGTATGAGCACAACACATCGCAGTGGGGGATAAACTATTGTGCAAGTAATTGGAATGTCACCCTGAAAGTATTCAGGCAAGCATGTTTATAAACTGAAAAAAGTAAATATACTTACTTAAATTAAAGTATGGAAGAGTCATGTTCTTCAGCAAAGCTGGGTTTTTACTCGCGAACGCTTTCCATTCATCAGGATTAATCTTCCCGTCACCATTTAAGTCTGCTTGCTGGAATGTCTGTCAAAACTGAAGTTAGCATAAATCCATGTGTCGGCCACCTCATAGTGTGAACGCTTCTTGCGCCACAAGAAGTGATTTCGACATGAAACCTGCGACAACTTTTTGTGAAGGAAATGAACTGAAAGCTGCTAGGCACTTTGGTGTCCCAGCCACAAGTTTTAGATGTGAAGGCATGTAAGTGCAAACAAATGTGGCACACACCGCACTACAGTCTAGACATATGTGGACCAAATAAGCTGAAGGAAATAAACAGAAAGTAACATTTCATCTGGATGCGCTGTACCTGATCCACAATTTGTTCAACAGCGTCATCAGAAAGAAACAGATCTGATTCATTCAGAATAGCTGGTCGGATACTGGATTCTACTATTAAAAAATAAAATATTAGAGGCGAAAGAAAGTACAATCTTAATTACTCGATTATCTCTGTTTCCTCAGCTCTTCCCTACTCGGCTTCCTTGATTGCCTTTAGCTCAGACAGCAGACTCTTTCGCCTATAGCTGACGATTTAGGGGGAAGTTTGATAAGAAAGTTGTTCCGCGTACTATGAGTTTACTAGACTAGCTACTGTAAATTGCTATTCTAGCACATGTGCTTCTAATAACAGTCAATTAGAAAGCACTTTCTATAATGATAATTTGATATGAGAATATCATAGTAGCTCTAATAAGATCTTATCATGCTAGGGCTTCTGCTACTGGTTCAGATGCGGGAAGATGTCTGGCTTAAAAGGGGTACAGGTACTACAGGAAAAATGACTACCTACCTATTTATAGTTATAGTAGTAACCAGAAAGCTGCTTCATAAGCAATTTCATAGATGGAGGAGAGATTTCCCTACATGGAAAAGGGCATAAAAAGGTATTCGATATAGGCTCTAGAATAGGGTCTATGAACAAAGACCATAGTCAATGGCTCGTCCTCATGGTATGATAACAAAAAGGTAAAGACGAGTTGATCTTCCCCGCCTCGTAAGTTGCAAGTGTTATTTGATCAACGATGTAAGTTGGGAAAAGGTGTCCCTTCTCTGTGTTTAAAATGTGCCCAATGTTATAAGAATGTTGTTACGTCCCTCAAGGTTGGATTGTCTGACCCGAGGACCCTGATTGGAATTCGAATCCAGGAATTGGAATTCCCGTTGTGGGTTGTCGATGCGAGTATGGAATGAGTTTGCCCCTTTTCGGTTGGTTCTTGTGTGTACCGCCCCTCAAGGACACCAATGATAAATTGGGGAGACCCAAGCAAAAATCGGTCTTCGGTTTGGGAAGTAGGAATCGGCATCGCCCGAAAGCGCGAAAGAGGGAAGAACAAAGATAGAAAGGTTTATTTTCAATGGCAAGTCCTAGATGATGTAGGCTTTGCTTATCCTGGCCAACCACAAAGTACGCATCTCATGTGCAAAGAGACGATCTCCCGTCATAGACTATAATAAATAGTAAATGGACCGATCACCAGTTTATTTGCTCGTTCATTCACTCGCTGGGTAAGGAGGCAGTGACTTACAAGATGTCAAAGGGAAAGTAGAACTTCATCGGTAAAGGGCTTTAAGCGAGTAGGGGTAGCTGATACTACGGCAGGGATTCGCGAAGAGCAACGCCTTACGATGTTCATGACCAATTGGTCAGCATCTAGCAAGAAAATGGATGCGTGTTAGCGCCGTGGCTTATGACTTTCGAACCCTTTTATGCCTTTGATACCACCCTCGGTAACGCACTAATAGACCCCGCTGTTGACTCACGTTGGATTCAATCGATTGCTTTCCGCATTTCTAGCCACGTTTCAGCCCAATCCTTCTGTTCTTTATGCAGTAGTTGGTTGTTTACGGCCAGCCAGCCTAGAGACTAGGGATAAGATCAAGCAATAGCCGGCATTCAATTCTTCTTTACATCTGCTGCTCCAAGAAAAGAATCAGAAATTGCACCTTTCCACCAAGAGCCAGCCTATAGTAAAATTGGTAAGTTGAGGGCGCTAAGCCTTTTGTTTAAGATGAGTAAGGGCTCCTTTTTTTCACACAACCGGGAATAAGAATAATCCGAAAGTCGCTAGATTAGGAAAGCATAGGATCGAAGTCTTTCACGGCCAGCAGAACTGTCTCTGAAATCTCAGTGGATTTTCTATCTATTAGTGGATTTTCTATCTATTAGTTGACTACGGAGCTTCTTCATCCCGACCTATCTATATGTGAAAAGCACTCCGCCAGAATCCTCGTAGTAGTAAGTCGTGGGTTACAAGCTGTCCCTTCCTCAAACCACCCCGCAATAGATATAGGGTTTACCAACCTCAGGCATGGACATAGACACCAGATCATTTTGATCGAGGACCCATTTTATGAATAAAAAGGATAGAGACCAGACGGAGTCCAATTGGAAGGTCGTGCTTTAGAGAAAGACTTGTGTTCTATAGGAAAAGCTGCCTATGTTCACCCGGCTGCCCTGCCTGTCGCAGAACCGCTGTGAAGCATCCATTCTATTCAATTAGAAATAGCATCTATAACTAGTAGTAGACGGTTGCTTCGAGGTCTCACAGGTCCTGCTTAAGCGAAAATGTAGTTGTGGAAGTAGTCTTGCCCACTTTGCCTTACGCTCATAGAGATCTATAAGTATCCCTCTTGTCTAAGTAGGTAAGTACGCTCGGCCCAGTACTAAACTTTGGCATTAAAGCCTGAGTCCTTTGACCTTCTTTCTTGAATGTTCTGGAAGAAGGCCGAAGTTAGAATTGAATGCCAAGCCCTAAAGAAAGTGAATTCCAATCTACGTGAATCACGAAAGAAGCAAAGCCGTAACTCGAACCCTAGCCTCGATCGACATGTTCTTCCTGCACGAGCCATCCTTTGCAGAGTTGCTTCAGCTTCTTTGCTTCCTCCTCTATATTGTTTTTTACTGACCTTGGGTATATAATGTTGTACTCCAGGTGAAACTCTTCTCAAGCAAGCCGAAGAGCTGTCGGCGCGTGAAATGCAGTTGGGTGCCGCTTTGTAAGATTTTGGGGAGATTAGCGCAGATATCGAACAAGCGGAGCTACTGGTGGATAAATATGCGTTTGTGCAAAGCGAAGGGAGTCCTTGGAATGCATTTCCTATAGAAAGCACTCATATCGATGTGACTATGACGAAAGCTTTTCTTTCTCGATGGTTCTTCTGGTTTAGTTAGGGGCCCCGGGGAATAATCGCTTTCACATAAGCCGACTCACGAAAGAAGATGGAGATATGAGGTAGCCACAACCAAAGGATGATCGGGCATTCTCTCTGAGGGGAGACCAGAAAGAAAAGCATCCTTCCGCCCAGGAAAGAAAATACATGTAAAGAAAGATCAAAGAATATAACAGGGAGTTGAATGAGTGCTGGCTTGCGAGAAAGGAAGGGGTACGCCGAAGGCATTTAATTTAGTCCGATAAATCTTAAGGGTGAAGCATTGCATCTTTATAGCATCAAAGAAAGACAACGAAGTGGGATGATTTCCTAATTTCCTATGACAGATTTAATACAATGCTGCTTGGACAACATCAATGCTTTTTGTACTGTCAGCTAGGAAGCACCAAGTCCTACTGGGAATGCTGTTCCTGCTCCCACATTTCAAGCCTTCACTCTTTCCCAACCATCCGACTCAATACCCAAGGACTATCAGATGGCATGGTTAAAGCCCCAATAAGATCAACAGTAAGTAAGGTAGATAAAAAAAAACACAATTATTTTTTAACAGTTTAATACAGATGCGAGAACCAAGCAATAGTTGGATGGATAGTAGAAGTGGTTATACCCTGTTCATAAGGGTTTAAACCC
>WNFZ01005776.1_pt1 | contig 12613 bp, 10 predicted proteins | sample 5400081 | NCBI WGS metagenome assembly WNFZ01 (sample SAMN13153365, study PRJNA577476) | soil metagenome | isolation source: 80 cm soil or saprolite under grassland replicate 1 | place: USA:California | collected 2016-06-15
GCAAAGGTCTGCGCGCAAAATCGCGGCGCGCCCGGCGGTCGCGCCCTACCTCGCCATTTCGCTGCGAGGCGTGATTTTCCGATAAGTATCCGTCGTCGATGGGCTGAACTTTTCGTCCTTCTATTTCTTTAACGTCGCCGCGATCGTGGATCCATTTTGCCCGCAGCGCCGGCAAACCTTGTTCGACATCGCCGGCAAAATCTCCATCACCCCACGGCCCGCCTGTGTCGTAAACGCGCACCGGCTCGTTGACTTCAATCTCGCCGTTCATCGTTTTCGTCGGCGCGAGCGAAATTTCGCGGAACGGCACGCGGATGTCGGGATTAAGTTTACCGCTTACGTAAACCTTGCGCGAGTTGGGCAAAGATTTTGAATCGTCCACAGACTTCGCAGATTTTCGCAGATTATTTTTCTTTGAATCTGTGGAATCGGGACCGAGGGAATCTTTGGATGAAACCTTTTTCATAAAACAAAAGCCATGCGGCGGAAAATCGCATGGCCAGGCCTCGCTTCCTTCGGCGGCATTACCCGCATCAGGTTCAAGGGGTCTCCGATTCCGCCATCGCGGAATCGAACTCTCAGCCAGGCGGCTCCCCCGCACTTAATTCTCGGTCAAAATAAGACGGAGACAACCGAAGTCAATAAGAGCGGGCCGCTGGTATGGCGCGCGCGAGAATCGCGCCGCATCCGCCGCGGTCAATATGCAATCGACTCGATCAGAAGGCCACGCCGGTTATTGCGCACCCGATTTGGCTGCCTCTGCCTCCTTCATGTCCGTGTGAAAGATCGCCTGCCATTCTCCCTTCTTTTTCTGCCAGACAGAGGCGGCGTTGTAGTTACCGGACTGGTCTTTCCCATCGTATGTGCCTTCGACGGCCACCTTGTATGTCGAGATAACTGTGTCCGGTCCGTAGGATGTCACTTTGTAATCGCTGATTGCAAACGACTTCATGTCCCACTTCTGCATGTCCGCCAATTCCTTTTGCATGTCGGACATGCCTTCAGCGTAAACAGCCACCATGTTTGCCGAGACGATTTTCTTGAAGTCGTCGGGCTTTTTGTCCTTAAAGGCCTGCCAGGCCGCTTTCTCTTTCGCCATCATTGCGTCCTTGTCCGGCGGCGCGGCGATTGAAATGGAGATGGTCGCGAACAAGGCGGTCATTGCGTAGGTCATGTATTTTTTCATAGGTTCCTTTTGTTGGTGGTTAAGCCTGAGCCTAGGGAGACCAGCAGGATGGTCAACCCACAAAAAGCCCGACCACGTGCAACCCGCCTTTCAGGGAACGATGACGTCGGATTCGAGCAATGTGGCCTGTGGAGGAGTTGACGCTGGTGTCGGCAAAGGAAATGCAGATTCGCCGATCAGGTCTGCCAAACTCGAATCCACCTCCTGAACAACGGGTTCAATGGGCACATCGAGCACTGATTTGCCTTGCCGCCGATAATCAGCGACCAGCATCGGCGGCTGCTTCTTCACGGCCAGCGCTCGATAATTTTCAATCCCGACGCCAATCGCCTGGGCGAGTTTTCCGCGCCAATCTTTCTTCGCAATCAGCCGACTTTCGCCGCGCTCAGTCAGGAACCCTCCCTCGACCAGCACTGCTGGGACCTCCGTCAGGCGCAGCACAGCGAATCGCGCCCGCTTAATTCCGCGGTCGAACTCGGGGATATGTCCGAGCAGAGAATGATAAATGCACACCGAGAGCGCCATACTCTGGGCATCCACCCGGCTCCCCGCTTGCACGCTGGCAGAAGTGGAAGTCACCCAGTTGTCGGAGGTCGATGGCGCTCCGCGCGGCGTAAATGAAAAAATTTCAAAGCCGGTTGCGCTCGGATCACGATCGGTCGCGTTGAAGTGAATGCTGACGAAAATCGAGTCGCGCGCTGCGTTGGCAATCCGGGCGCGAACTTCCAACGGGACAAAATAATCGCCTTCGCGAGTCATGATCACGCGCAAACCCTTCGCCTGCAAAAGCGGGCGCAACTGCCGCGCCACGTCGAGCGCGAAATTCTTTTCGGAGCCATAACGACAGACCGCGCCTTTGTCATGGCCGCCGTGCCCGGGGTCCAGAACCACCGTTCGTATTTGACCCACATTTGCGACGCGGTGTGGACGCACCAGCGGTTCGATCGTTTTGGCCACATCTGTACGCGAAACCAAAAATTTTCCGTCATGCTCGAGCAGGGGGAAGCATAACCAACTTCGCGCGCCGTTAATGATGACCTCGCGGCTGTCGCGGATAAATTCGAGCGGATCCTTCACCGTCTCGAGTTTGATTTGCGCTCCGGAAGGCGCGACTTCGGCCGGCAAACCGTAAAACTTCGATATATTGTCAACCGTCAGGTAATCGCGACCATTCACTTTAATGATCTTCCAATCGTCTGCGGCAAAACTCGGATGCGAAATGACGAAAATGCTCACGAACGCGGCGGCAAACAAACGTTTTAGCATATGATCATCTCCGCGCTACGGTAGCGAAAAGGCTACTGGTCTCAAGTCATCCCGAGACAAGCCCGTGGTCATGAACTTTCGTGCGGAATTAATTGACTCGTCGGCTTGTTTCGCTAAAGGCAGGAAATGTTTTCGCCTCTTCGACGCACTTCTGGCGGTTGGTTCACATTCGTGCTGTGCAGTATCGCGGTAGTATTTGCAATCCCGGCCCACGCCGCTCGAGCACTGCCTAAATGCTGCGTTTGGCGAGTGACCAACGCAAAAGCCTCATTCTATTTGGTCGGCTCCGTTCATGCGCTCGGTGAAGATGATTATCCTCTGCCTGCTCCTTACGAGATCGCACTAAAGGACGCGAAACGGTTCCTCTTTGAATTTGACCCGACCCGGCACGCCGAATTCGAAAAGAAATTAAACGCAGCCGCGAAATATCCGCCCGGAGTGGACATCCGTTCGAAGATTGACCCGGAACTCGTAGCCTGGCTCCAGCAAAACATTTCGACCGATAGCGGCGAACCTCTCCACGGAAAAAGATCCCGGGGCGCCGGTTTTGATAGCGGCCTTGGCTACAAACCGTGGTGGATCGCCCAGCATCTCGTTGACAAGAGCGCTTATAGCAATGTCTCGGCTTCTCCTGGTTTGGATGACTATTTCCTCGCGCGCGCCCAAAGGCTGGGAAGAGAGATAGGCGGTCTCGAATCAGTGGACGAACATGTGGCTGTTCTGGGTGGCTTGTCCGATCGCGATGGCGAAATCATTCTACGTGATGCCTTGGCGCCTCAAAAGAATGGCGCGGCCCAACTAGCCAGGATGCGGCGGGCGTGGCGAAAAGGCGATACGGCTACGCTCTGGGCGAGCGACACGCGCTTCCGTAAAGAAGCACCCTGGATTGCAGCGCGTTTTGTTGATGACCGAAATCGCAAATGGGTGTCGCGGATCGAGGCAGAACTGAAAAGCGGCAGGCCAACTGCGATTGTGGCCGGTGCACTGCACTTTTCCGGCCCGAATAGCATTGTGAGATTGCTGGAAAAGCGCGGCTACAAGATCGACCAATTGTAATCCGGCGGTTTGCCAACGCGATCCTAAAGAAAAAGCTCTCGGTGCGAGTGCTGCTTCAACGGAACTGCGTTCAGGAGGTCTAACCCGGATTAGACAACTCCGAGCATTACATTTTTTCCACGATGAAATCATTTGTCCTGATCCTGGTCGCGGTCTTTGGCGCGTGCAGCTTGAGCGCACAAACTGAATCGCCAAAGTCAAAACCTTTCGGCAGCGCTACGGCGGCCCCAAACGCGCAAAAACGCCCGCCGCCTGTCACCATCGCTTCTCCTCAGTCTGCAAATGAAACGGTAAAACCGCAGACCGAAAAAAATCCGCCGCCACTGGACGCGAGCAACAGGGATACGTCGGCGAAACCAGAGGATGATTTCTTCATGTACGCCAACGGAGGCTGGATCAAGCGGACCCAGATTCCGCCGGAATATTCGCGCTGGGGCAGCTTCAACGAGCTGATCGAGAACAACAACGATGCGCTGCATGACATTGCAGAAAAAGCCGAAAGGACACATGTCGATCCGCGCCTCGCGCCGGAAACAGAGAAGGTAAGCAATTACTACGCGAGCGGCATGGATGAGAGAACGATCGAAGCAGTGCGTACCAAGCCGCTGGATGATGAATTCAAAAGGATTGAAGCAATCAAGGATCGCAACGATTTGCTTAAAGAGATCGCGTGCCTCCACGACTTTGGTGTGGGTGTGCTTTTCGGTTTTGGTTCCGGGCAGGACGCCAAAGACAGCACGCACGAGATTGCGCAGGCGGCTCAGGGTGGGCTTGGAATGCCGGACCGCGATTACTACACCAAGACCGACGAGGCCTCGAAAAAGCTGCGGGACCAATATGTCGAGCATGTCGCAAAAATGCTGACGCTCTTGGGTGAACCTGCCGCAACCGCCGCCGAACACGCCAAAAAGATCCTCGCACTCGAAACCAAGCTCGCCGAAGGCTCCCGGACACGAGTCCAACTGCGCGATCCGCAAAAGAATTACAATAAAATGCCGGTACGCCAGCTCCAGGACCTGACGCCTGACTGGAATTGGGGCGATTATTTCAAGGAAATCAACTTGCTGGAACCCGGCAGCATTAACGTGCGCCAGCCGGAATTTTTCAAAACCGCCGACGAGGTGTTCAAGAGCGCGCCTCTGGACGATTGGAAAGCGTATTTACGCTGGCATCTCATCAACGCAGCTGCGCAGGAGCTCTCCAGGGATTTCGTGAATGAAGATTTTAACTTCAAGGAGCAGGCCCTTCGCGGCACGGAAAAAATCAAACCGCGCTGGAAACGCGTCATCGCTTCCACCGACGACGCAATCGGTGAAGCACTCGGCAAATTGTACGTGGCGTTCTATTTCCCGCCAGAGGCAAAAGCGCGTGCGCTCGAACTGGTGAACAATTTGAAAGAGGCGCTCGCCGACCGAATCAAAATGCTGGACTGGATGGACGAGCCGACCAAGCAGGAAGCGATTAAGAAACTGGCCGCGATGAAAGTGAAAATCGGTTACCCGGATAAATGGCTGGATTATTCATTATTACCGATTGACCGCGGACCATTCGTCTTGAATGCGATGCGTGCGGCAAAATTCGAAACAAACCGCGACCTGAACAAGATCGGCAAGCCGGTCGATCCCACCGAATGGGGCATGACGCCGCCGACGGTGAACGCGTATTACAATCCGAACATGAACGAAATCGTGTTCCCGGCAGGGATTTTGCAGCCGCCGTTTTTTTATGCTAACGCGGACGATGCTGTCAATTACGGCGGAATCGGCGCGGTTATTGGACACGAAATGACGCACGGGTTCGACGATCAGGGCCGTCAATTCGATGCGGACGGAAATTTGCGCGACTGGTGGACACCAGAATCTGCTGCGAAATTCAAAGAGCGTTCACAAGCGATCGTGAAGCAATACAACGAATACGAGCCACTGGCCGGGGCGCATGTCAATGGCGAGCTGACTCAGGGCGAAAACATCGCCGATCTGGGCGGCGTGAAACTCGCCTACGCGGCGCTACAAAAAGCGCTCGATAACCATCCGGAGGATCGCGATAAAAAGATCGACGGCTTAACCCCCGAGCAACGTTTCTTTTTGTCGTTCGCGACCATTTGGAAATCCAAGCAGCGCGATGAAGATTTGAAATTGCGGCTGAACACCGATCCGCATTCGCCCGCCCGCTATCGCGTGGACGGGCCGCTCTCGAATCTGGCTGAGTTCCAAAAGGCGTTTAGTCTGCCCGATAATTCCCCGATGGTTCGGCCGCCAGATAAGCGCGTCAATATTTGGTAGGATGGACGAACGTACGATCGCCAGATCGAGGGCCGCTCGTTAGCGCAAAAGCATGCGACGAAACGCGTTGTCATGAGATTACCGGCGCGACTAATCGTCGGTTGGTTCTGTTTCAGCATCGTAATTGCGGCATGCGTTGCTGAAGAAACAAAGGAAATAGCCGACGCGTTGCATCGTGCGAGCGATATTGTTCTCAAAGCTCGCAAAGCTTCAGAGCTCGATGCGACGTTGATTGAGCTACGTTACCTCGCCGACGCTCCTGAGCATTTGCGGTCGTCGGGGCCCGAACGAGAAAGCGGGCTGAAGCGCCTATATGACGCCACACGTTTTCTCCGGCAATGGCAGAATTATCTCTGGGCGGTTGAAGGCGAAAAAGTTGACAACGGGATCAGAATTCTGACGGATCTGGCGCAAATCGAGCAAAGCCCGCTTGATGTGCCTCGTTCAGAGATTCTGGCGCGGGCGCGTTCGCTGGAAGGGAAGGATAGAGCGCAGGTGGACAGCTACGCCGCGCCCATTCTGCAAAGTATCCATTCACTCGACGATCTTCCCAACGCGCTGACGCAATTGAGATCGGGCACACACCCGCCTTACCAATCGCAAGCATTATCGAATCTGGTTCAGGGGCTCGACGCAGTGTGTAAAGCGTATCTCGCGTTCAAGGAGGGAGTGGCGACCACGCTGCCTCCAACATATTGGCAAACCGGGGACACCAACCAAATCGTTACACGTTTGCGCGCCGAAATGTTGTTGAAAGTGCTGCCACGAATTATTGGAGTTGAACAGACCGACGGGCCAAAGCCGGGCGAAACCGTCGAAGTTTACCTCATGCGCATGCGAGCTGCCGCTATCGCGCATCGCGATTTTGAATTGCTCGGCCGCGCTATCTCAGCAGCAAGAGAGATCAGCGCTAGTATTGCTGGACCGGGCCAGAGCTTGATTGGCCAGGATTACACCTCCTTCCTCTTCTGGCGTGAGGGTCAAAATGACGAGCGAGCGAGACGGTTTTTTGAAGCGGCGCTGGCGTATCGGCGCGCGCTGAGCTCAGCCACACCCGCCGTTCCCGTTGAGTTTATTGGAGAACGATTGGACGCGATCGAGAAAGAACATCCCCATGAATTTGGACGGGCAACTGACGTTATTCGCAGATACTATGGCCGAGAGATTACCCCACGCTCATCCAGAACGCCGAGCGGGTTGACAATCCCAGCCGTCAGTCCATCGCCGACGCCGCTGCGAAACCCTTCACCTACGGCATCGCCAACGCCGTAACAACGTCAATGATTTGAAGACCCCCGCATCCGAATCACCAAGCAGTTTCAATTACCAAAACCGAAACAGACACGAACGTGTCTTTGAGTATTGAAGTTTGAAGCTTTCTTGGGGTTTGGAGATTGGAACTTGGGGTTTTAATCGCGCTCCTGCGCGATTTTCCCGCCCCACACTTTCTGTCACCCCGAGCGCAGTCGCGGGATGTTGCCCGCGCTCGTTATGGCGAGGCCGCGTCGTTTACCACGCAGCGAGCACGAGTTCCTTGTCGCGAACGAAGAAGCCGAGCTTCAAATCAGGAAACAGTTTAAATGGGCGCGCCGTCGTGCCGGTGCTCCAGAGAAATTCGGTCGCTGATTTAACTTCGTAAGTTTTTGTCACGGCAATGATGCGATCGGAAGCATCACGGAAAAGCATGGCGTCGCCTTTCGGTGTGTCGGCAATACGGCCGGCAGGGATCCAACCGGCAAACACTCCCTCGGCATCATAAAACCATGTTTTTTGTTCGGCGTCGCGTTTGTGCTCCGCATTCGGCGCCGGATCGATCGCCTCCCATCTGCCGGAGACGATGTAAATATTGTCTGATTCAGGCCAGAACCCGAACGCTTCTCCGTCAGGAATTACGACATCGATTTTGCCGGACCTGTAATCGGGAAAGCCAACACCGCTGCCATGGCCGGGTTCAGCGCGGATGCATATCTCACTTGCGTCGTCGGCGGGAATCCAAAGTTGGGTATACATACCTTTTGGCTCGAGATCGCGCGGGTAGCAACGCTGCCAAGGCTCCTTCTGGTCTTGCAAAAGACGATGTTGCCCCGCCCAATTTACCCACGCAGTTCCCCACCCGCCATTTGCACCCACGCTCAACAGAAAGCCTTTGCCGCGGCGATCGCATCGACACCAACCGATCAACGCCGGCAGATCGCCGCGTCCTTCGTCCGATTTGTGAGGAACGAGATCGGTTGACGAAATTTCCTTCTGCCATTGGCCTCGTTTGGAAAAGAATGAAAGCATTCGATCCATTTCCCACAGATCGGTCGTGACCCAGCGTCCATCGGGGAGAAACGCACCGTACCATTGACGACCGAGGCCATCGCGGCGCGGGGGATGCGCTTCGTTCACCAACTGGCCATCGCTGTCGAACAACCAGCCATTTCGCGGAGTCCAGAGTTCGAATCGCGTGCGTGTCATCCTGCGGACGACCCATGCCGGCTCATGATAAAACAAAGGTCTCTCTTCAAAAGGAAACACACGCAGCGTTTTCAACGGCACTTGCTCGAACTGGTCCGGCCGTTTGATTTCTTTCTGCAAATACGCGTCGTCGGTTACGACTTGGATCACGAGATCCGCTTGGTCAGCGTTAATGGCAGCGTGAACGAGCTCATCGCCTAATTCCTTTTTCTTCTGCGCGTCGGCTTCCGCTTTCCACGCATCATGGAGACGCACTGTCTTATCCCGGTAAATCTCCAGCCAAAGCGTCGCCATTTTCCGATTTAGATCGTCGAGCTTTTGTCGATCGTGATCCGGTTTGCTCTGTTCGTCCCTGAAAGCGCAATTGAGCCGTTCCAACTCAATCTCGCGAGGATCAACAGGATCATTCGCCCACACGCCCGGCGCGCACAGAACGATAAGAAAGATAAGAACCGTCGCTGGTTTCAGCACCATAATGCGCTCCGATAGTTGCGCAAGATCGACAACTACTCCTTCGCAATCTTTCCACCCCAGGAAAGAACCTTGGCTTTCGCGCCGGCGGCTTCAGCTTCCTTGATGTTGCCGGCCCGATTGTAAAACAACGAAAGACTGGTCCAGGCGATCTGGTCGTTAGGCCGAAGCTCAGTCGCTTTGTTGCCGGCTTCGATCGCTTCAGCGAATCGCCCGACTTTCATCAATGCCATGCCAAGGGCATGCCAGCCATCGAAAAAGTCCGGAGCGATCTGAACACAGCGCCGGTATTTCTCCACCGCGGTTTCCAAATTGCCGATGGCGAGATCGCCATTGGCGTCATCAAAGATTTCTTCGGGCGTCATCTGTGCCACAAGAGCAAACCACGAATGAACACGAATAACAATCCGGTTTGCGACATCTCTTTCTGATCTATTCGCCGTCTGTTCGCACCTATGCGCCGTGGCGGGTTATTCGCCCGGCTCAGCTAAAATTTTATGCCCGCGAATCACACAAATTCACGCGAATAGAGATAAGAGAAATCATTTACAAGAAGGTCTACGGTTACCGGGGTTCCGTATTCGTGCCCATTCGTGTCAATTCGTGGTTAAACTCAGCCGTGCCTACCCCTTGGCAAATTGCACGCCGGCCGCTTGCTGCCGCTCCCGCAGCCATTCATAAAAAACAATTTGCCGCTTGTTGTTCATGAGCCGTTTTTCAAATGCCGCTTTCTTCTCGCTATTTGTTACGTCCGCGGAGGGCTCGCGTTTTTCCAACACAGCGATGAGTCCACTGTCCCCCGCCGGCAAAAAGTCAGTAATCTCACCCGGGTTCAGATACGCCACGGCATTCTTAATTGTGAGCATCTCAGGCGACTCCTCCTTCGGCTTCTTGTCCCGGCCTTCCGTTCCTTCCTCCAGCACCGAGAAAGGCGGAAGCTTCTCCACTTTTACTCCCGCTTGTTGGGCTGTTGCTTCGAGCGCCTGGCCGGATTGAGTTGCCTGGCGTAGCTGCTGAGCAATCTCCGCGCCTTTCGTTGACATCAGCTCACGAGCCCGAGAGCCCTTGATCGCCTCCACGATCTTCGGTTTCGCCTCTTCAATACTGAGAGGACGCGCCTCCACGATCCCGGCGAGATGCAGGATATAAAATCCATCCGCCACCTGGATTGGATCGCTGTGCGGTTCTTTCAACGATAGTTTAAAAGCAGCGGCGCTGAGTTGTGGGTCGGCATTCAACTGCGGATCTGGATTCGTTGCCGTAAACTCGCCGGTCGTCCGCACCGGCACATGAAATTTCTCAGCCACTTGCTTGAAATCCGCGTCTTTTTCCAGGAGCGCCTGGGTGAAATCGGTTGCGCGGTCGGAAAGCTCCTGCAGAACCTCGATGCGCTCTTTTCCAGTCAGCTTCTTCTGATCGTCAGTGAGCGTCAGGCTGACAAAATCGACCTTGCGTTTTTCCTCACTTTTGAGCTCAGCCTGGTGTGTTTCGTAATACTTCTGCACGTCCTCATCACTGATTGTGATTTCCCTGGCAAAATCGTCCGGGCGCAACCGAACAAGGCTCACATATAATTTGTCGTAGGCCCGTTGGTAATCTGAGTTGATCTCTGCTTCCGGGATGGAGACGCCTGTCCCGAGCAGCTGCTTAATTTGGTTCAGGCAGAGCTCGTCACGAACCAGTTGCTCGATGTGCTCCTCGGCAAGACCATTGGGCGCGAGCGCATTTTGCACGAAATCGCTAAACTTATGCAGGTCGAAGCCCGATTCGCCTTGGAATATCGGTAGCGCACGCACAACGTCAGCGACCTCCGATGCACCCGGTCGAATGCCAAGCCGCGTAGCTTCATGACGCAGAACCAATAAGTTTAATACGAACTGGGTATAAACCTGGTTCGAATCCTGCACACCCGGGGTCAGGGCTTGCATGAAATCCGACATGCCAAGGGCCTGCGCCAGGTTGAACAAGCGCACCATTTGCTGGGCTTCCAACATCGAAACATTGCGATCGTAAATGCGAACGAATTGATCGGAGCGCATCGCGCCGTAATCCGGCCGTTGCACGAAATAGAAGATGAAAGGGATCGCGAGAATGGCGATCACAATCATCAACCAGTGACGATGCTTGCGAAGTAACTTCATCATAACGGACAACAATTGTAGAGGCGGCGAAGCTCAGCCGCAAATCGGCGAGAAATCCCAAATCCCAAGCTCCAAAACCCAAGGAAATCCCAACCTTCAATGTTCAAATCAATCCGCGCGCCACTACTTTGGGATTTGGCTGATTGGAATTTATTTGGAACTTGGATTTTGGGATTTGGGATTTCGTCTTACAAATCGTCCACAATTCCACGAATCATTTCCCAAACATTGCGCAGGTGTTGCTCAGTCGTGAGAACGTTTCCCAAGCCGATGCGCATGACGGTTCGGCCGCGCAATTTTGTCTGCGTCAGATAAGCGCGCCCGGAAGCATTGATGCGCTCGACAACGCTGCTGTTAACCATATCGATCTTCTGATCGTCAGCGCCTGCTTTGAACCGGAAACAAACAACGCCCATGACAACAGGTGCAGACAATTCCAGCGCCGACCGGATCGCGGAGGTGCAAATGTTCCGGTGCGAGAGTAAAGAGGCGACGCAAACGAGCGATATCGCGAACATAGAGAGCGCTGAAATCGAATGGAATAAAAAGCATTTTGTGCGGATTGATCACGATGGAATCCGCTTCGTTCCAACCGGCTGCCACCCATTTGCACTCCGGAAGGAGTGCAAGCCCGGCACCGTAAGCGCCATCGATGTGCAGCCACATCTCATGTTCGCGGCAAACTTGCGCGATCTGCGGGACTGGATCCACGCTTGCGGTTGATGTTGTGCCGACTGTTGCGACGACAGCGAGAGGTTTGAAACCATTGCGGAGATCGGACGCGACCATCTTCCGCAATGCCAACACGTCCATTCGAAAGTCGGCATTGCACCCAATTCGCCGGACGTTGTCCTCGCCAATGCCGATTGCAATCGCGCCTTTTTCCACAGAGCTATGCGCTTGGCTTGAAGTATAAATGCGGAAACCCGGCAGGCCACGCCCGCTCAAGCCCTGTTTCCGCGTACTCGGCGCCGCTTGCTCACGCGCAGTGGCGAGAGCGTGCATCGTCGAAATCGAAGCCGTATCGTAAACAACGCCCGCAAATTGCTCGGACAACCCAAGCCATTGCCGAAGCCAATCGAGGACCAGCGTTTCAAGCTCGGTTGCCGCGGGTGAAGTCCGCCACGTCATCGCATTGACGTTGAGCGCACCGGTCATCATTTCGGCGAGAATGCCGGGGCTTGTCGTGGTACACCCGAAATAACTCATGAACTGCGGATGCGCCCAATGCGCAACGCCGGGCACAATCACGCGGTCAATATCAGCGAAGATTTCATCGAGCCCTGCGGCATTTTCGGGTGCCGCTCGATTCAGCCGCGCCAAGATTGCCCCTGGCTTATCATTTGGAGCAATGCGGCGCTCGGCAATTTGCTCGCGATAGTCGGCGATCCAATCGGCGAGGCGATGAAGTTGTTCGCGAAAAATCGCAGGCGAAACGTCGCCAAGATCGCCGACATCACCGGGCAGACTTTCTTGTCGATCTTTCATACCAGCGGACCTGAACTTGCTTTGAGCAGCCACAAATTAAAAAGCAAAGCCGAAACTGAAATGGAATGCGCCGAAGTCTTCATCGGCGCGCGGGTCCGGATTGACGCCGTAATCGAGACGGATCGGGCCGACCGGCAGTTTATAACGCAACCCTACGCCCACAGCATAACGCATGTCGTCGAGGCCTGGTTCTTCCGATGTCGGGAGCAGATTGCCCGCGTCCGTGAATATCGCGCCCTGCAATTCGCCGAAAATTGGAAAGG
>WNFZ01014961.1_pt1 | contig 12613 bp, 12 predicted proteins | sample 5400081 | NCBI WGS metagenome assembly WNFZ01 (sample SAMN13153365, study PRJNA577476) | soil metagenome | isolation source: 80 cm soil or saprolite under grassland replicate 1 | place: USA:California | collected 2016-06-15
CCGCTCAAGAGGTGGCCAAGCAATTCATCGTCTGGTGGCAGAGGTTTCGACTTGGGAGGATCGATAAAATCCGCCACTCGTTCAGGTGAGAGGTGATAATCCTGCTCAAGAATCGCGGCGATCTCGCCGTTTTCGATGATAGAACGCCCTACCTTTTCGTGGATCACGATGGGATAGCCTAGCTCTTCGATGGTATGAGAAAAAGGGTAATGGCCGATATCGTGCAGCAAGGCCGCCACTACAAGGGTCTGTACGCTGCTGATGGAGATTCCAACCAGGCCGCCGTCTTCTCCTCGCTGCAGCAAGGCGCGTAAGGCTCTGACTGCGAGATGGTAGCAGCCGAGGCTATGTTCGTAGCGCGTATGCGTGGCTCCTGGCCAGATGCGATAGACAAAGCCGAGCTGCTTCACCTTTTGCAGGCGCAGAAAAGCGGCCGTACCGATCAGTTTTTCTTCACGGAGGCCAATAGGAATCAAATCATAGAGGCTATCGCGCACGGTACTGACCGGCTGCTCATCGGGTAATAGTGGAAAGCCATGCACAGTTTCCGGCCACTGTTTGCTCGGTCGTACAACATCGTTTATCGGGCCGGGAGGCAGGCGTTTCGCGCGGGCGCTTTTCGGTCGCTCTGTTTGCATACTCATAGGTGGATTGTAGCAGAAGTAGAGAAAGATTGTCCAGATAAAACTCAACGCTTTCGCAAGGGGGTATTTACCGAAGGGTAGAATTTTTGGGTAGTGCAGGCCCTTGTCAGTGCAAGGATGATGGCTTATAATAGAAAGAGCCTCACGCTGGAGAAAGATGCGACGGGACACAGTGTGCCCGTCGCATCGTCATTCTAACTAATAAATATCCCTGCAATAGGGACTAAAAATACATAAATGTGAACGATATATGGAAACAACAGCACACATTTCATTACTGGTAATAGATATCGATGGCACGCTTCTGAATCCTGAGGGCGTGATCACACCCTATACGCGGTCTACCGTCCAGGCTGCCCAACAGGCAGGCATCGTGGTGATGCTGGCAACTGCCCGGCGCTATTGTAATACCGCCCAGGTCGTCAACGATTTGGGCCTGGCAGGGCCGATCATTCTTTATGATGGAGCATTGATTGTACAGCACCCTCAGGCAACCATTCTCTCCAGCCGCCCCCTGCAGGCAGCTATTGCTCAGGAGGCAGTCAATATCCTGGTGCGTCACGGCATTCAGCCGGTGGTTCATCCCAATGAAAGTTTGGCGGAAGAAATTTGGACAGGTCCGGCTGAACTTGATAATCTCTGGATTGATGCCTACTTTACAGCCTATCCCGAGCGTATGCGCCGCATGCCCTATGATGCCCTTTGCGCGGGCCATCCCGATCCCTTGCGTGTCGTCGCCTTCACAGCTGAAGAGGCGATTCAGGACGCGCTACCTGAGATCTCTCAGTTGAACTGTACCTGGACCACCATCCATCGCGGTAGTTATAACAGCGCCGAACTTGTTGTCATGGATAAAGGTTGCTCCAAGGCTAGCGCGGTGACGACCCTGGCAGAGTCTTCAGGCATCCCGTTGCAGGAGATCATGGCTCTTGGCGATAATAATAACGATATCGAGATGCTGAAAACTGCCGGCTGGGGGGTGGCTATGGGCCAGGCGCCTGAGAGTGTGAAGTCCGCTGCCAACGCAGTGACAGCCAGTAACAGGGATGATGGAGCAGCACAGGCCATAGAGCGTTACGCCTTGCGCCGTGCCGCGCAGACCGCCTCAAATTCTCTCAGCCGCACTACCTGCCTGTGATTGGGAGATGCCTGCCAGCGCTTCTCCCGCACCAATTGCAGAGCATCCTGAGCGTGCATCCCGCTGTAGACCAGCACAGCACAGGTCAGCAGGACGCTACGTCCGACACCATGTTCACAATGGACGAGGCAATGTCCCCCCTTTTCAATCCTCTCATGGACCCAGGATGCGCCCTGCCACAGTTGTTCCAGGGTTAACGGATAGGTATCGGGAGTGGGTAGATGCAGCAGTTCGATCTGTTCCTGCGCCATCGCCTCGGCGTCGTCACAATACTCAGAACGCGTATCGACGACATACGCAACCCCTGTTCGCGCCAGGGCCGGGATATCCGCCAGGTGCACGCGCCTTTTGGAGCATCAACAGGCGGAGGAGTAATTGTTGGGTCAGACGACATATTGGGAATATCCTTCTCTCTTTTCCATATAGCATAGCAGGGACATCATAGTAGGGACGGGATATCCCCAGGGCGATCGCTCGCTCTCAGGGCGACCCAAGGGTCGCCCCTACTTCAGTCTCTCAGGTAGAGGTGGCAGTTTGGGTGTCAGTTCCAGTAGCGCTCCTTCGCGGTTACTTACGTTCTCTTCACCACCTGGCACAACCAGCCCATCTCTCTGCGTCACCCGCTTTAAAGAGGCTATTGCACACTGAATCATACTATCATCGGGCTCACGAGTCGTCAAACTCTGCAAGGCTAGCCCTGGAGCAAGGAGCCATTTGACTATACGAAATCGATAATTGGCAGCGCCTAAACGCATCAACTCATAGGAGATGCCCGCCACGACAGGCACCAGAACAATTCTTGAGAGAATTTTGAGCGGCAGCGAGGGCGTCACAATAAACGCAAAAACAAAGATAGAGACGACCATGACCATGAGCAGGAAGCCAGTACCACAACGGGTATGCACGCGTGAGGCGAGGCGCACATGCGGGATATCGAGAGGGTCGCCCTGCTCCATCGCATTGATGGCTTTGTGTTCAGCGCCATGGTAGCCGAAGACGCGCTGAATATCTGGAATGCGGCCAATCAAGTAGAGATAGCCAAGGAGTAATAATAAACGTACCACGCCCTCGATCACCAGGTTCAGCCAGCCAGCACCTATATGGCTCGGGAATAAGTTGGCGATGAAGAGCGGCGCCAGGAAGAAGACAAGAATGGCAAAACCAAGCGAGATCAGCAACGTAACCACCAATGTCACCCCGCCAATCTGCGGCGGCGCCATGTCAGCGGGCAGAGAAGCAGGCGCTTCACCCATGGGTTGGTGGCCATTTGTTCCTGTTTGTGCACTGTTAGAAGCAGGAGCGGTAGGATGAACATCCGGGTTGACTGCGCCCGAAGCGATATTGGCGGACATGGTCATCAGGCGTGTACCCAGAACGAGCATTTCCCACAGCAGGAGCAGACCGCGCACGAATGGGAGGTGAAACAAGCGGTTCTGGTACAGGCGAGGATTCAATGCTTCTTCATAGAGGTAGATGCTCTGATCTGGCTTCCGAATCGCTACGGCGGCAGATGTGCGCCCACGCATCATTACGCCTTCCATTACGGCCTGTCCACCATAGTAAAACTTTGCCACGATCTATCTCTCCTTCTTTCAATAAATTCGGCATATGCTATATATTCTATTTATCGCGTTTGATCCTGATCCCTGGCTGTCAATTGAATAAAGCGACGGGGGAAGCCGGACGCGCGCATTCGCGACAGGCGGCTGACAACGGGACTTTTCAAAAATGATATGCGGGACATGCGCGGCAAGCGCCTACGGAGAGCACGCAGTCGCGCTTCCGAAGAACGCAAGGTGCGGGACATGATGGGGCGACGATTGCTCAAGCGGATTGTCTGCCGGAGGCCTGGCTGGTCAGCGGGAGGCAAGAAGCCCAGGATACAGTTGGCTATAGCGAATGATGCATGGGGCCGACTCAGGCGTTTCGCGTTCTCTAGCTGCCTGCGCATGGTTGCCGAACCCGGCTTTATGAGACGGCGTATTCTGCACAAAACCAAAAACCTTCACCGGCACATGAAAACTTGTCCTGGTACGTTGGAGATGCGCGTAGAGCCGCCTGTTACGGCCAGTGATAATCAGCAACTGTACGGGCAAACGGGCGCGTGAGATAGAGCGCGCGGCATCATATAAGCCTCCCGCGCCATCACCGCCGCCCACCAATAACACAACTGGTAATCCCGGCACCAGGCCAAACTTGCGCTGCAGTTCCTCTTTGCTCTCTGAAGGTCGCGTGAATTTGGGATCAATGGGCATCCCAAGCATGTGCACGCGATTAGGATCAAAGCCGCGCGACAAAAACAATGCTTTGGCCTGTTCCGTTGGCACGATGTAGGCATCCGCTCCTGGAGCAAACCAGGAATAATGCAGGCTGACCAGATCGGTCACTACGGTGAGGAACGGTATGTGCATATGTAATTTTTGTAAGGCTTTGATGGTAATGTGATTGAGCAGCGGATGGACGGAGACGATAACATCGGGTTGAACGCTGGTGATCAGCCGCATCAGCCCGTTAAGAATGAGAGGTGAAGCGACAGTTTGCGCTGCTGTGACACTGCGTTCTTCATTGCTCAAGTGAAAGAAACGCCCATACATCTTGGGGTTGTAGCGTATAGTTGGTCCGTAGAGCTTGACCGCTTCACGCAAAGGAAAACGGCTATACTCCTCAAAGACATCGACTATCTCGATGCGATAGGTAGGAGGCGCCAACGACAGTTCAGTCCTGGGCTGCTCACCAGCATATGTGCTGGATTCAGTAAACTGTTGCTGACGTGCATGCCACTCTTCCTGTTCCTCTTGGGAGATCAGGATGATGGCGTTGCGAATTGCGTTTGCTGCACTACGATGACCGGCCCCGGTGTCAGCAATGAGGAAAAGTATCGTTCGTTGGGATGTTTTCTCCAAGCCACTCACCTCATGCGCAATATAATAGTGTTATAGTTATAATAGTGGGCCAGGGCAGGGACTATACACGCATCGGCCTTCGATGCCCGCGTATAGCCCCTGCCCTGGTTTACCAATTATTCTTCCTGCAAATTGAAGCGTTTGCGGAAACGCTCTACTCGACGAATTAATTTCTAGTTGGTTATTAGCTACGAGCATGATTGTCTCTTCGTGGCACCCCGACGTCAAGATACCCCTCTACCTTACAATCTGCATTGTATTTGCCTTATTCTATCATAGATAACACCGCAGCGTATACATTTATGCCCAAATTTCTAAAACTGGCTAGATACAAACTACCACTTGCTTGCTCAAAAAGTTACACCTAACTGTAACCACGCGTTTAATATACATGTACGTAACGGACACAGCAATCGCGATAGTGTGAAGCCTATGAGGAGATTGAGATGACGCAGATTAGGCAGAAAGAACAAGACGTTGAAGATGAACGGAATGTGAGCTCCAAAAATAAAGAGAATATAACTCCGCGTTCTCGACTTAGGGCTGTCGGTACAGCAACAATTCATATCACCTCTACCCATTACTGGATAGTTTGTATTCTCATCGGTACTATCGCTTTAGCATGTAATCTTTACCAACTCAGCGAACAAAGCCTGTGGTTCGATGAAATACTTTCGGTTGAACGCGCGCGTCAATCCTTACCAGTTCTGTTGCAAATCATCTTTGCCACCCAGCCAAATATGGCCCTATATTATATATTCCTACATTTCTGGTTAAGCTTTACTGCCCTTCCAGGTTTGAACCCCACAGAGTTTGTTGTGCGCTTCCCCTCCGCGGTTTTTGCCGCTCTGAGTTCAATAGTAATCTTCCTACTGAGTAGGCGTTTTCTGGGTTTCATCGCTGGCGTTGTTGCAGCAGGCCTCTACATGCTCAATAACCTGCAACTTGTCTATGCACAGGAAGCACGATCGTATGCGTTGCAATTATTCCTTATTTGTATGGCCTGGTATGCCCTTTTTGCAGCACTTACGGTGTCGTCTCATCGGAAACGCTGGTGGCTCTGTTATGGGCTTGTCACTGCGCTAGCAATCTACTCTCAGCTGTTCAGTTCGCTGATACTCGCTGCGCAAATCGCTGCTTATGTCGCTCTGATATTTCTACCAGGGGAGTGGCGTACAAATGCACGCCATCAACTACGAGCCTTCATAGCAGTGCTCGCAGGTGTCTTCGTTCTGATACTCCCCCTGTTGTACGCAAGTCGTCACGGAGGGAAAACTGGATGGATCCCCATACCGCATCCTATAGATATCTACCGTCTCTTTATGACTATAAGCTCAAATAGCAAAATATATCTCTTCCTGCTCCTCTCATTCTGTCTACTGGGCCTGTTCGTTGTCATAATCTCCTATCAATTATGGGGGAAGCGATTGCTAACAAAAGTCACTCTTCTTGATAATGTAGAGGATAACCGCCTGTCTCGCTTCCAACAGTTGTTGCCAGTAGGGATTGCACTGCTCTGCTGGATAGTCATACCGCTTGTACTGAGTTACATCATTTCCCAGGGACCGACGCGCTTATTTTCAAGCAGATATCTTGTCACCATCGTTCCAGCGTTCATGCTTCATAACAATGGTTGCCAGGTTAGTATAGAGTATTATCTCACTACCTATCCCAGTGCCGCGCACTTTACAGCAGATTCCCCCGGCTCATTCCCCTGGGTGAACTATGACCTTACAAATCACCTTGGCAATGCTGAAGCTGCAGTTGCCCCCAATGCTCTATCAACTTTTGCTGCAAAGCATCCCCATGTCTTTTTCATCGTTGGCCGTTTGCCCAGTGACTTATCTGTAGCACGAGCACAACATGCTCAAAACTGGCTAGATACACACTATCATTTGCTTGCTAAAATCGTTACGCCTACTGTAACCGTACGTTTATATGCAACCGGGTAACTCCTCGACAGTAGCTTTTCTCTATACCGGACGAGCTATAGAAAAGAGAGGCTTATCTCAACCCTTAGCAAGGGATGCGCTACCCAATTGCATCTTCTGTTGCACATTTTCTTTACCCTGTGCTATAATCCGACTGGTACGAGATGAGAGATAACAGATGGGATTTCGCGCATGAAAAAGAACGAGCCACCCTCTGTTTGGGGATCGCTGGCCATGATAGGCCAGTTGGGCCTGGTCATAGCCATTCCCCTTGTTCTAGGTTACCTTGGAGGGACCTATCTTGATGGCCTTACCAATACAAAAGTATATTTATATATCGGGCTACTGCTTGGCCTAGTCGTAGGGGTATTTGGAGCGTACCGTTTATTATCACCTTACTTGAAGAAATAGAATAGACGGGGGCCTCTCACATCGAACAAGATCTAGCAGAGCTCGGCGAATAGGAGGATGCCGAGTGGGGCTCTGGAAACTGATTGAAATAAGGATTCAGCCGAATATAATTTTTTATATTGGACCGCTTCCGGTAACGAACACACTATTTTGTACCTGGATAACAATCCTCGTCTTAGTAGTATTCTTCTTCTTTGCAACTCGCCGACGTGCCCTTATCCCTTCTGGTATACAGAACGTCGCCGAGTATCTCATAGAGTTTCTGTTAGGATTGGTAGATGGAGTTTCCGGTAAAGAAAAAGGGCAAACATTTTTCCCCCTGGTAGGGACGCTCTTTCTCTTCATCATTACCTGCAATTTACTGGACGTCATCCCCGGCGTGGATACTATCGGCACAATTAATACCGCTGCCATCCAAGCTGCCCATATAACCAGTCAACCCGTGTTAGGATTCTTGCTCTTTGGTGATCTTTCTAATATGCTGATACCCTGGATTCGCCCGGCCACCAGTGATCTGAACCTGGATTTCGCCATGTCTATTACCGTGGTAGTAACCTGCCAGATTCTTGGTTTAATTACCCTGGGACCCGCGGCACACGTGGGCAAATACATCAACTTGAGAACATTTTTCAAGTCATTGCGCAAGCTTGATTTCGGAGGAGCATTCCAGGGGTTGATCGAGTTCTTCGTGGGTATTATCGATATCATCAGTGAATTGTCTCGTGTCCTTTCCCTGGCCTTCCGTCTCTTTGGCAATATCTTCGCCGGCGCTGCAGTATTAGCAGTGTTTGCGTTCATCTTGCCGTTTTTAGCCGACGTTGCCTTCATCCCGCTCGAGCTGTTTGTCGCTTTCGTACAGGCCCTGGTCTTCTCACTCCTAACGCTTGTGTACCTGCAAATGGCCACCACGGCTGAGCATACTGATGAGAGTGAACAAGAAGCGATGAAAGAATTTGAGCGAAAAGAGGCGCAGAATGTGGCGGCAACCCGGTAATCAAGGGAGAGAGGGATATGCCCTTCTCCTGCAAATCAACAGTAATTGCTACTCGCAGCTATTTCTTACTGCGATTGCATAAATTCAAATGAACAACGATAGGCTTGTCCTTAAGGAGGATTGTCATCATGCTTTTCAGTTCCCTTGTATCAGCGTTACCCATTGTATTGGCAGCGACTGACACGACATTTAATTCCCTAGCTGTAGCGCTAGCAATTGGTCTGGGAGCCATTGGCCCAGGAATCGGTATCGGTATCGCCGCGGGTTCGGCATTCAACGCCATCGGGCGTAACCCTGAAGCGGAGCCGCTGATCCGTATCAACATGTTTATTGGTCTGGCTTTCGCCGAAGCTATCGCTATTTACGCTCTGGTTATCGCCTTCTTGCTCAACGCCAGGTAGTACCTTAACAGCCAAAAAGGGAGTCATAGCCTGGCAGCCATAAGGGCTGCCGCTACATATTTTTCTCGTGAATTTATTTCAATGTGGTGTTTTCCTGTATTCCCAACAGAATACCCCCTTGTGGGTACCAGGCTACTACCTCTTATGAAAGGAGGCGTACAAAGTGGTGCAGACAATTATTCTTGCTGACCTGTTAGGTGGCTTCGGTGTCAACACTATTGCCTTTCTCTCACAGCTCGTCAGTTTCGGCATTGTCTTCTTGATACTTTGGAGATGGGCGTTACCCGCGATTCTTACAACGCTCAACCAGCGACAGGCTATTATTCGAGAGGGTGTTGAGAATGCGGAGCGGGCCAGGCGTGATCTTGCTGATGCGACAGCACGCGCAGAACAGGTTCTGCTCGAGGCGCGCAGGCAGGCACAGGACACGATCGCACAAGCGTCGAAGGCTGCCGAGGCGGAAGCAAACCGTATTCGAGAAGAAGCGCACGCCCAAGCTGAGCAGATTAACAAGCAGCAGGTGGCACGCATTCAACAGGAGGCTGCGCACGCACGTGCTGAACTCAATCGCCTGGTTGTGAACCTCTCAATCAATGCGGCAAGTAAGGTCATTAGTAAATCGGTCGATAGCAGTGACAACCGCCGCCTGGTGGAAGAGTTTGTTAGCACTAGCCAAACAAAGGAACAGTAATGCTTAAAGGAGCGATAGCGCGTCGCTACGCTGGTGCCATCTTCGAGATCGCGCGCAAGGAGAAAACGCTTGACCGTACCCTCGAAGATGTAAAAGAGATAACCCGGCTCTTTGCGATCCGCAAACTGGCATATCTCCTACGCGAGCCTAAAATTCCCGCGCAGCGCAAAGAGACAGCCATACGCCAGACGCTGGCGGATAAGGTGTTGCCTACATCGCTCAACCTCGCTCTGCTCGTTGTCCAACGTGAACTGGTCGACCTGATGCCAAACATTGGCAGCGAACTCGAACAACTTGTGCTGAATTATAAGAACCAGGCAGTAGCGGAAGTTACAACGGCAACGAAACTTGACGATAAACAGATGAACCTTATCAAGCGAGCACTGGAACGCAGAACAGGTAAGACGATTCTCGTAAAAACGAAGGTTCAGCCCGAAATTCTGGGTGGAGTAATTGCCCGCGTTGGCGACCGGATAATAGACGGTAGTATCCGCTATCGCTTGAGCGCGTTGCGGCAGCGGTTGTTGGCAAGTACAGCGAGCAGCAACATCGATTTCCTGTCTGAAATAGGAAGTGAACAGAGCTCAAAGGCTGCTGATACCCTTGTAACGCCGGGTAATACGCAAGAAGGTACGACTGAGCCGAGTAGTATACAAATACAATAGTAGTTAGAGCAATGAGGTTTGAAAGCGAGCAAGAGTGGAGGAATAATAAAAATGGCATCTTGGGCTGATGAAATCAGTGCCATCATTGAGAAAAACATTACAGGTTTCGGTGGAGGCGAGATAGAGACAGCAAGCGTCGGCACCGTGATTGCGGTGCAGGACGGTATCGCTCGCGTCTACGGACTGCAAGATGTGAAGTATCTCGAGTTGGTAGAATTTCCTCGCACAGGCATTATGGGCCTGGCCTTCAACCTTGAAGAAGAGACGGTCAGTTGCCCAATCCTGGGTGAGTATACACATATCAGAGAAGACGACGAAGTGCGCACCACCGGCCGAGTTATCTCGGTCCCCGTTGGCGATGCACTGATCGGTCGCGTGGTCGACCCCCTGGGCGAACCAATCGACGACCGCGGGCCTATTGTTACCGGTAAGACGCGCCCTGTCGAGCGCGTTGCCCCAGGTGTCATCACCCGGCAAAGCGTGAACACCCCTGTACAGACAGGTATCAAGGCCATTGACAGTATGATCCCCATCGGGCGTGGTCAGCGCGAGCTTATCATTGGCGACCGCCAGACGGGTAAGTCGGCCATCGCGATTGATACGATCATCAATCAGAAGGGTAAAAACCTGATCTGTATCTACGTCGCGATTGGTCTGAAAAACTCGACAGTTGCGCGAACACGCGACGTTTTAGAGCAGCATGGAGCGATGGATCACACCATTATCGTTTCTGCCAGCGCATCTGATCCGGCTCCCTTGAAGTACCTGGCCCCCTACGCGGGTTGTGCCATGGGCGAGGAATTTATGGAATCGGGACGTGACGCGCTGATCATCTACGATGACCTGACCAAGCACGCCGAGGCGTATCGTAACATCTCGCTGATTATTCGCCGTCCTCCTGGACGCGAGGCCTACCCTGGTGACGTGTTCTACTTGCACTCCCGCCTGTTGGAGCGCGCGGCGCGTCTCAATGATGATTACGGCGGGGGTTCACTGACGGCCCTGCCAATCATCGAGACAAAGGCCAACGACATTTCGGCGTATATTCCTACAAACGTGATCTCGATTACTGATGGACAGATATTCCTTGAGACGGACCTGTTCAACGCGGGCTTGCGCCCGGCCATTAACGTCGGCCTCTCGGTCTCTCGCGTAGGAAGTAGCGCTCAAACTCGTGCAATGAAACAGGTGGCTGGATCGATGCGTCTTGACCTGGCACAGTTCCGCGAGCTAGCTGCATTCGCGCAGTTTTCCTCGGACCTTGACAAGGCGACCAAGGCACGTATCGACCGCGGCCAACGCTTGACCGAAATCCTCAAGCAGCCACAGTACCAGCCAGTGCCTGTCGAAAAACAGGTAATGATCATCTATGCCGCTACTAACGGGTTCCTGGACAGTACGCCGGTCGACAAGGTCACCGAATGGGAGGTCGCGTTCTATCGTTACATGGATGCGAACCACCCCGAGGTTGGGCAGGCGATCATTGACCAGTCCGTGACGGGCAAAGAAAAGATGTCCGCTGACTTGTTGAAACAACTGAAAGCTACTATTGAAGAGTTCATTAAGACAGCCGCGCCACACTAGGAGACACTGCTATGGCATCAACTAGAGAGGTCCGGCGGCGCATACGCTCGGTCAAAAATACGGCGCAGATTACCAAAGCCATGCAAATGGTGGCCAGCAGCAAGATGCGGCGAGCGCAGGAGCGTGTTCACCAGGCACGCCCCTACTCCGAGCAGATCCGCGCCCTCGTTTCGCGTCTCGCTAACGCGTCAGGTGATGATCTGGGCGACGACGTTGCCCTGCTGAAAGAGCGGCCAGTGCACAACATCGGCATTATCCTGATTACACCGGATCGTGGCCTTTGTGGCGCGCTTCCCAGCAACATCAACCGCAAGGCGGTATCTACGGCGCAGGAGCAACTCAATAGACTGACACAACAGGGCGAACACGCCGGCCTCGATTACGTGGCGGTGGGCCGTAAAGGGCGGGACTTCATTATACGTTCACAACAGCATCTTATCGCTGAATTCGTGAATTATGGTGATAGGCCCACGCTCGAGGATGCCAGGGCTATTGCCCAGGTGGCGGTAGACTCCTTCCTGAAAGGGGAAGTTGACGTTGTGTACATGGTTTATGCCAGGTTTGTCAACACAGTGACGCAACATCCTACTGCGGTCCAGCTGTTGCCGGTACAGCCACCTACCGAGGAAAATAACGAACGTAAGGCTATAGAATACATTTATGAGCCAAACGCGCGGAGCATCTTCGAGGCCTTACTACCACGCTACGTGGATGTGCTGGTCTATCAAACGCTTCTTGAGACGATAGCGAGTTTCTACTCTGCTCAAATGGTAGCGATGAAGAACGCCACCGATAGCGCAAATGAACTCATTCAGGACCTCACGCTTGCTTACAACAAGGCACGCCAGGCAAGCATCACTACGCAGATACTTGAAGTGGTAGCCGGCGCAGAGGCACTGTAGGGGCCCTCATATGGCGCCCGCTGTGCACGAGGTAACCAACCGAGCCAATACAGGAGAAATATATGGCAACAAAGATAGGCACGAAGGGCAAAGTCGTGCAGGTGCTGGGGGCCGTCGTAGACGTTGAATTTCCCCCAGACAGATTACCAGAAATTTATTATGAAGTCCGCACCCGACCCTCCGGTACTGACAAGGACCTCATTCTTGAGGTCGAACAGCACCTGGGCAATAACTGGGTACGCTGTGTGGCCATGGGTGCCACCGATGGACTACAACGTGGTGTAGATGCTATAGACATGGGGCACGCCATTTCAGTACCCGTTGGTCCCAAGACACTGGGACGCATCTT
>WNFZ01004697.1_pt1 | contig 12612 bp, 10 predicted proteins | sample 5400081 | NCBI WGS metagenome assembly WNFZ01 (sample SAMN13153365, study PRJNA577476) | soil metagenome | isolation source: 80 cm soil or saprolite under grassland replicate 1 | place: USA:California | collected 2016-06-15
GGTTGGCCGGCGGCGGGCGAAGAGATGATTGTCGCGCGAAATATTCAACTCGCAGAACTGACGGGGGCCCACGTGCATTGCCAGCACCTGAGCGCGGCGGGAGGGGTGCGACTGATCCGGGAGGCCAAAAAACGGGGCGTCCCCGTGTCCGGCGAAGCCTGCCCGCACCACTTCGTGTTGACCGACGCGGCGATTGCCGGCAGCGAAAAGTTTTGGAGCAACGATGGCAAAGGTGTATTTGGTTACAAAAACGGCGTAGCGAACAAGCCCGTTTGGCCCGCTTACGACACCAATTTCAAGATGAATCCCCCGCTCAGATCGGCGCGGGATCGTGAAGCCATTATTGAAGGAATTGTTGACGGCGCCGTGGAAGTCCTCGGCAGCGACCACGCGCCGCACTGCGACTACGAAAAGGAAGTGGAGTTCGACTACGCGCCGTTTGGCATCACCGGTCTGGAGACCGGACTCGCCCTTTCGTTGATGCAATTGTATCACACGGGCCTGCTCGGATTGCCCGACATCATCGCAAAATTCACCGTGGCTCCGGCCGCTCTCCTGCGGCTGGCCAAAGGCACTCTGGGCGTCGGCGCCGACGCCGATGTGACCGTCCTGGACCCGGACCGGGAATGGGTGTTTCGGAAAAAGGAAACCGCCAGCAAATCGTTTAACAGCCCTTTCTACGGCTGGCGACTCAAAGGGAAGGCGTGCGCGACGATCGTGAACGGCAAGGTCGTCTGGCGGGAGCAGTGACCACGGCGAGCGAGAGCAAATTCGTTCGGTTGGAACTTGACCGTACCAGGCGCCGCTCTAGCATCACGCGACAATTTATTCGACCATCAATGAAGGCGATTTTGGCTCTCGAAGACGGCACGGTTTATCACGGCGAAGGCTTTGGCGCCCGCGCCACTGCGTGCGGCGAAGTGTGTTTCAATACGTCGATGACCGGCTATCAGGAAATCCTCACCGATCCGTCTTACAAAGGGCAAATCGTGGCGATGACGTATCCCTTGATCGGCAATTACGGAGTCAACCATCAGGATGTGGAATCGTGGCGGCCGCACGTGGCGGGTTTTGTAATTCGTGAACTCTCGCCCGTGGTGAGCAACTGGCGGGCGGATTCTTCGCTCGCCGAGTATCTGGAGAAACACCGCATTCCGGGCATTCAGGGAATCGACACGCGGGCGCTGACCAGGAAGCTTCGCGTTCGCGGCGCGTTGAAAGGTTTCATTTCGACGCAAGCGACATCCGAGGACCAGGCGGTGGCCAAAGCGCAGGCCTGGGAAGGGCTCATGGGAATTGATTATGTCAAAGAAGTCACCCACAAAGAACCGCTCCTCTGGGACCCAGAAAACAAGCAGAGCGGAAATTTCCGCCTCGTCCGCGGGAACGCGGACGGGGGCGACGCGCGCGGGCTCCGCGATCCCTTGCGCCCGGCGGACATCCCGATCGTCGCTTATGACTTCGGGATGAAATACAACATCCTTCGTCGTTTGCGCCAGCGCGGTTTCAAAGTGCAGGTGGTGCCGGCGAACACGCCCGCCGCGGCCGCCATGAAAGACAAACCTGCGGGTGTTTTTCTTTCCAATGGCCCGGGCGATCCGGCGGCGTTGGGCTACGCAGTGCAGGCGGTCAGCGATCTGGTGAAAACCGGGGTTCCGATTTTTGGGATCTGTCTGGGGCACCAGATCCTCGGCCAGGCCTTCGGCGGCAAAACGTTCAAATTGAAATTCGGACATCGCGGCGCGAACCAGCCGGTAAAGGATCTGGAGACGGGCAAAGTTGAAATTACGGCGCAGAACCACGGCTTTGCGGTCGATCCGGCCACGCTGCCTTCCGACTTCGCGGTCAATCGTGTCAATCTGAACGACCAGACCGTGGAAGGCATGCGGCACCGGACCAGGCCGATTTTCTGCGTGCAATATCATCCCGAAGCTTCGCCCGGGCCCCACGATTCCACGCCGTTGTTCGATGAATTCCGCGCTTTGATTGAGCGGCATTGACTGCGCGGCCCGCCGGCGGGATAAACAGTTTGACTTGACCGACACGGTGGCAATAATGGCTTCAACCAACCAGCCTATGGCCAAACTTGTTGTGCTCAGTGAAGGGTTGACCGGACAAACCCACGAACTGAAGGTGGACAAAACCACCGTGGGACGCCTTGAAGACAATGCTTTTCAAATCTCTGAGCCGTCCGTTTCGAGCCATCACTGTGAACTGACACGGCGCGGCAACGAGGTCGTCGTCAAAGACCTCAACTCCACCAATGGCACCTTCATCAACGGCGAAAAAATCTCCGAATCAGTCCTGAAGCCGGGTCAAATCCTGCGCCTGGGCCAAGTGGAGATGCGTTTGGAATCCGGCGCTGGAACGAGCCCGGCGCCCGTACCCGCCAGGAAACCGTTGGAAAAAACGATGGTGATCGGCATCCAGGCCCAGGACCTCGATAAAGGGTCGAAGCCGATGAATTTTGAGACCAGCGCGGCGTTTTCCAGGAAAAGCAACAAGGCGAATAAAATTTTCCTCGCGGTTGGCATTGTGCTCGGCGTCCTGATCATCGCGCTGATTATCCTCTCGTACCTGCACCTGAAAACCTAACCGTTCCCGCTTTTTCGACGCCGCTCTGCGATCGTCGTCAAGCGCGGCTGCAATGGACCCGGGCCGCTGCCTGTCTTCAACCAATCCGCCACCTCTTTTGCGGCGTAGGTGATCACGATGTCCGCCCCCGCGCGACGCATCGCCAGCAGGCTTTCCAGGGTTACGGCCCGCTCATCAATCCAACCCTGGGCGCCCGCCGCCTTGATCATGCTGTGCTCCGCGCTTACGGCATACGCCGCGGTCGGATATCCAAACTCCATTTTGACGCGATGTATGATGTCCAGGTAGGCCAGCGCCGGCTTGACCATTACAATGTCCGCGCCTTCCTGGATGTCCAGGGCGACCTCGCGCAGCGCTTCGTTGGCGTTGGCCCCGTCCATTTGATAACTGCGCCGATCGCCAAAGAGCGGCGCTGACTCCGCGGCCTCCCGAAAGGGACCGTAGAAAGCGGAGGCGAATTTCGCCGCGTACGACATGATCGGCGCATCGCTGAAGCCGCCCTGATCGAGAGCGGCTCGAATCGCGCGAACGCGGCCGTCCATCATATCGCTGGGCGCTACGACGTCCGCGCCGGCGTCGGCATGGCTGACGGCCGTGCGCGCGAGGAGTTTCAGTGTCGGGTCATTGAGGACGCGCCCGCCGGATTTCGCCCGCTGCACCACGCCACAGTGCCCGTGGCTCATGTACTCGCAGAGGCAGACGTCGGTGATCACCAGCAAATCCGGCAGCTCCTTCTTCAACAAACGCACTGCCTGCTGCACGATGCCGTTTCGCCCATACGCCTCCGATGCTCTCTCGTCCTTGCGGTCCGGAATGCCAAACAACAAGACCGCAGGCACCCCCGCTTCATGCGCTTGCAACGCGTCGCGCAGCAGTTCGTCCGGCGAAAGTTGAAACACGCCGGGCATCGCCTCTATCGTTCGACGCACCTTGCGGCCGGAACGGACAAATAACGGCAGCACCAGTTGACTCGCGCTCAGTAGGGTTTCGGCGACGAGCTGGCGCAGAACCGGGGACTGACGCAGGCGCCGCGGACGATACCAGGGAAATTGGCCGGTCATAGGCGAACTCATGCGTCGCAGCGTAAGGGAACCGGACCGCGGCGGCAAGGGCGGGGCGAACCGTAGGGCAGGGGAGGGCTTCTGAGTTTTTTGCAACGACAGGGAACTGTGGCGGCAGGCATCCTGCCTGCCGGTAAGCCGGGCTTCCAGCCCGGCGGACCAGTGCTCGATTTGCAGGAAACGGATGCGCCCGGCGGGGGAGTGAGGAATGGGCCGATGGCGTAAAGGGGGATCATCGGCGCGCTCGTGCAAGGTCCCATCACCCCGGTTCCACGCCTCTCCGTTCTCCACTTTCCGTCTTTGCAAACGAGAGCGACCGGTTAGATTCGGCGCGTGCTCAAAACGCGTTTGATCATCGTCGGACTAGTCCTGGCGATTGCCGTGGGCGTCGCGTTGTTCGTCGCTTTGCTTTGGTTCCGGCTGCCGTGGATGGGGACGGGCGCGCCGCCCAAAATTCAAAACACGGCGACGATTCTCAAACAGGTGCAGACCCTCTCCGAATTGGTCACGGTCAAATACGTGCTCGAAAAGGTCGTCATTCTCGAAGACATCAAATGGTACGGTGAAAACCGGGTGTTGATGGTGGCCCACGGCATCGTCAAGGCGGGCGTGGACTTGCAGGAAATCAAGCCCGGGGACGTGCGCGTCGGAGACAACAAAGTGGTCATCAGGCTGCCACGGGCCAGGATCACCGATGTTTATCTTGACGACCAGAAGACGCGCGTGGTGGATCGGACCACCGGGCTGTTGCGGACCTTTGACAAAGACCTCGAGCAAAACGCGCGTCGCCAGGCGGTGGACGATCTGCGCCGCGCGGCGCGCTACAACGGAATCAATGGCGATGCCGAAGAGCGAGCCCGGCTCCAGTTGAGCAACCTCTTTCATCAACTCGGTTTCGAAGTGGAATTCGTGAACCAGTGAGGGCCGACCGGGAGGGCGGGCCCGCTTTTTGCCTTTCCGGCGCGGGAGCAAATACGGCGAGTCTGAAACAAATCCCCTTGGCAAGCCGGTCTTCGTTTTGTTTAGCTGTGCGCGCCAAATGAACCGCCGGCGCGCTATTTGTCTTTTTCTGTTGTGGTGGAGTGCGCTCAGGTCATTGGCTGCGGATGCGCAAACCGAAGATCCGGACGGCATTTTCATCGAGGCCCTCAAACCCGGGGAGGTCCAGTATGACTATGGCGAAAGCGGCATCGCCGTCATCACGAACGATTTTGTCGTTCGCTACAGGGGCGCGGTCTTGACGGCACGGCGCGGGCAGGTGAACGCCCGGACCGGCGACGTTGTGGCGGAAGGGTCGGTCAATTTGCAGTATGAAAATCAGATCTGGCGCGGTGAACGCCTCCAGTACAACCTCATCACGCGGGAGATTCACGCCGAGAAATTTCGCACCGGCCGCGCGCCGTTCTACGCGACGGGCGAGGGCCTTGCCGCGAGCAGGACGAACAATACCTACACCGCAACCAACACGTTCGTGACGACGGACGATGTCGAGAAGCCCGGCTTCCGGGTGCGCGCCCGGCGTCTGACCATTGTGCCGGGAAAATACTTTGTGGCCCGCGACGCCGTGCTCTATTTCGGCAAAGTTCCCGTTTTTTATTTCCCTTATTACCGCCGCAACTTTGACCGGCGACAGAACAGTTTCGAGTTTACGCCGGGCTATCGGAGTTCTTATGGGCCCTATCTCCTGGGCGCCTACAACTGGTACTGGGAGGAAAAACTCTATGGCGCGCTCCACGCCGATTACCGATGGAAACGCGGCTTTGGCGCGGGACCGGACGCGTTTTACGACGCGGGAATTTTGGGGCAGGGGACGGTCCGGTATTACCACCTGCGCGATCGGGAGCCGGGTTTCCTGATTTTCACCAACGGCGCGCCGGTCTCTTCCACCAACGGTGTGCCCATCGAGAAAGACCGCTATCGCCTCAGCTTCCTGCATCAGTTGACCATCCGCAGCAATCTGACAGGGACGGTCGTGTTGCGTCAGCAAAGCGACCCGTTCGTCACACGCGATTTCATGGAAAGCGAATACCGCGACAACACGCAGCCCGCTTCCTTCCTGGACGTGAAACAACTCTGGTCCAACTGGAGTCTCGACGCGGTCGCACAGCCGCGCATCAATGATTTTTTCGAGACAGTAGAGCGCCTGCCCGACGTAAGGCTGACCGGGGAACGACAACAGTTGGGGGTCTCTCCGTTTTATTACGAGAGCGAAAGTTCCGTCGGATGGTTCCGGCACAAATTCGCCAACGACCTGACCAATGAATTTTCCGCTTATCGGGCCGACACGTTTCACCAGTTGCTTTTGCCGCAGAGCTTCTTCGGTTGGCTCAACGTGACGCCGCGCGTGGGCGGACGGTTCAGCGATTACGGCGAGACGGACGGCCTCAGCGTGACCAACCGGGAACAGCAGCGTTGGGTGTTCAACACCGGCGCGGAAGTCTCGCTCAAGGCATCGCGCGTCTGGAACGGCGCGCACAGCGCGCTCTTCGACCTGGACGGCCTGCGCCACATCGTCGAGCCGTCCGTCAACTACGTGTTCGTTCCCACGCCGAATAAAGCGCCTCCGCAATTGCCCCAATTCGACAGCCAGTTGACCACCTTGCGACTGTTGCCGGTCGATTTCCCCGATTACAACTCGATCGATTCCATCGACAGCCAGAACGTGTTGCGCCTCAGCCTGAGAAACAAACTGCAAACCAAACGAAAAATCGGTGTGGAGAGCCTGTTCAATTGGGCGGTTTACACTGACTGGCGCATCAAACCGCGGCCCGACCAGGGAACCTTCGCCGACGTTTATTCCGACCTCGACTTCAAGCCGCGTTCGTGGATCACCTTCAATTCCGAGACGCGTTACAACATCGGCAGGCGGGAATGGCGGGAAGCGAACCACACACTCACGCTGTCGCCCAACAGCACCTGGAGTTGGGCCCTCGGCCACCGCTATCTGCGGAGCGACCCGACGTTGGGGCCCGATTCGGGTAACAACACCCTTCTGAGCGGTCTCTATTATCGCTTCAGCGAAAACTGGGCCGCGCGTTTGCAACATCGCTTCGAGACGCGCGATGGGACGCTCGAGGAACAATACTACACACTTTACCGCGATTTCCGCAGTTGGACCGCGGCGTTGACCTTCCGTGTGCGTGAGAATCGCATCGGCGCGACCGACTATGGCGTGGCGGTGACGTTCTCCCTGAAGGCCATTCCGCGCTTCAAACCTGGCGACGACCAGAACAAGCCGTCGTTGCTGCTGGGCGGTTGAACGGTCTTTTCCCTCAACCTGCTGCCCTATCAACGACCGCTGTGAGCGACCGCGCCGATAGGGACCGTGGAGTGTGAAGGGCGCGTCCGATTTGCCGCTCCACACTGAGCGGAAAGGCGGAGCGGCGGTTCGCTGAATCGCACTGTAGGCGACGTCTCATTTCAATCCCAACTTCTTGCCCGCCCCAAGCAGGCGGATCGCCTCCTGCAGCCGCCTCATTTTCGTTTCTTGCTGCTTGGCGGAAGCGATCCAGCCGATGTACATTCGCCGGTATGAGGGCGCAAGACCCTCGAAATGGATCCACGCTGTCGAGCGCTTCCTGAACGCCTTTTGGATGTACCGCGGGACTTTGAAGGGCGACGGTCTTGGCACATCATAGGTGGGACGAAAGCGGAGGACCCGCTCCGACTGCAACAGTCGCGTTGAAACTTTCCCGAACCGTCCGACCTGTCGCGCCGTAGTGAAACCGCGTGTCATGTTGGGCAAGATAGCAACATTTCGACAATTCGACAATTGTCACCCGGCATACGACGTGGCCGAACGATCAAGCCGAGCCATGCGGATTGAAGGCGTGAACCGCGAAGCGGAACTGAGAGCCCCTTCCCGCGTTGGCTCCAGCCTTGTTAGACCACGTCATCGCGACTCCCATAGTTCAATTGGATTTCCTTCAGGATCAAGCAACCGCGCAAATCGTCCATTCGGGTGGGTCTCCGGATCGACAGAGACGTCAATCTTCGCGGCTCGAAGCTGCTCCACCATCGCATCGAGATCCCGAACACGAAGATTGATCATCCACTGCTTGTCAGCAGGGCCGAAATAGTCTGTATTGTGCGGAAATGGGGCGAAGACCGTCGGCCCGGCCTCCTGCGACCAAGGCTTCTGGCTGTAGTCACCGGGCACAAGATCGATTCCCAGATGCTCCTTATACCACTGGCCCAGGGCCGCAGGATCCTTCGAGCGGAAGAACAGGCCTCCAATTCCGGTAACATGTTGCATACGGTTTTCTGGCTAACGTTTCTGATCAGCGGCCCCGCGCCAATGATGCCCGGAATGCAACGGAGACGCCATCGCCGGGTTCGCTGCATCCGATGTATTCGTTAGACCACGTCCTCGTCATAACAAAATCAACCTAAGGCGACCACCAACTCACGTACCGCCGCCGTCAAACCCCTGACGCTGGGCTCGCCGCCAAGGTCTCGAAAACCGAAAGGCTGGCGCCGGTTAGCTCCATCCGGCGTCCGTCATAGTCTGAAACCCAGGTTTCACTTAAGCCGCCACTCGGCGGGTGGATTTCTTACCCAGAAAACTATATCGCCGTCTGTCGTGGGGGCAAATCCAACAGGATGATATCCACACACGTGCTGCACTGCCCAAAAGGCTGGATACCATAAAAACTCGCCGTCCAGAGGAAGGCTATTGCCGTGGCTTTCGACCACCCGAACTGTTTGGCCTTGCACAACGTAGGTTACGCGCGGACAGCGTAACCACCAAACTGTGAAGGTCAAAATGTAAAGCGCGGGAATTACCAGACCGATCGTGATCACGATTCTAGTGCCAAGCCTACGCATAACGATGGAACTCAGCCACGCCGGGCCGAGGACTCAAGCCAACCCGTGACTTCACGGCAAACCTGAAGCGCTTCCCGGCGTTGGCTGAAGTGACCTGGTTCGGCAATCCAAGGTTCATCGACTCAAAACTCTCCGCCTAAAATCTCCCGACTCGCCGCGGCGTCCGGCCATGCCACTGCGCTGGGAACCTAACCGCGAAACACGCGAAACACACGAAAAGAAATGCGTGCCCTTCTCGCCAAAAAAAGGTGAACCGCTAATCTTCGCTAATCCTCGCTAATCCTCGCTAATCTGATCAGCGCCGAATCAGCGAAGATAAGCGGTCAAAAAATCTCCCCGCCTCACGTCCACGTCCCGAGCCGGCACCTGGTGCGCGCTCGCCGCCGAACGCAAAGCTGACCGCGCTCCTCGTCATTCGGTCCAGCGCCTGGGTATGCTCCGTCTCACATCCGCTCATAAACTCCCCACTTGAGTGCCCTCCAGTTCTTCCGGTGAGGAGTAAGCGGGAAGGTGTCTTCCCAGGAAAGCTCGGCATCAGAAATCCGGAAATACTTCTTCTCACTGCCGAAGTCATAGTGGCGAAAATAGTGAAATCCGTCTTTGCTCCCAACGTAGTACCATATACTGACCTTCGGCTCGTGCCAGTGAGACTTCAACCGCTCCAACTCTGCGCGATTGACTGTCTGCGGGGTGGCGCAGCCCAAGAGCAAAAGCGGAAAGATGAGTGCGAGGCTACGCAGCATAACGTCCCGGCTCAGCAACCCGCGCCAGTGACGTCCGGATTGTAACCCAGACGCGATCGCGGGGTTCGCTGCAGCCGGTTTGTTCGGCGACGTGACGTTCATTCTCTCTCAAATAATCTCCGGCCAAACTCCGCAAAACCGCAGCGACGGCGAGTCATGCCACAGCGCCAGGAACGATAACCGCGAAGCACGCGAAATACAGGAAAAGAAATCCGCGCCCATCCGTCCACCCTGTGCTTAAGAGTTTCCTCAAGTTGCGTAAATCCGTTAACCACGAATGGACAGGAATGTTTTGGCCTTCATTCGTGTTTATTCGTGTTCATTCGTGGTTGAGTCACTTCGGTTACTGGGGTTGGCCGATCGCCGATCGGAGACGGCGCTGCGGCAGGAAGATGGTCTTCGCAGTGGGCAAACTGCGGTCTGGTGATTGTCAGGGGGCCGCCAACGGATGCGTCCGTACATTGAGCGGAAAGGGCACCCGTTTGCCGCTCAAGGCGGCGTGATAGACGGCCATCACCATCTCGATCGCCCACGCTCCGTTGCGGCCACTGCATTCGGGCTCCCGATCTTTCGCAATCGCGTCGAGCCAGTCGCCCATCGGACAGAGGTTGTGCGGCGGCGGGGATTTTACCTGCGACATATCAAGCGGCTCCCACGCGTCGGTTTTGCCTTCAGGCTTCCAGCTCGTGGAACGACGCACAAAAACATTGGGCGCGATATCGCAATTGATGCGCGCCGCCCCTTTGCTGCCAAAGAACTCGATGCCCCAGTGCCCGACGGTCTCGCGCAGTTTCGCGTCGCTGGTGAACGTGGCGTTCACTCCCTTTGGAAATGCGAACTCGGCGAAGACCTGATCGCCGGCGACGTAACCGACATTGTCCTTCACGAGACGCCGGTCGGCGGGCGTGATGTCGCGTCCCTGCCCGAGGACGCGCGCGGTGCACCAGAGCGGATCGCCGAGAAACAGGCGCAGGAGGTCAAAGAGATGCGAGCCCAACACCATCATGTCCTCGCCGCCGGCGCGGGTGTCTTGCTTGCCAAAAGTGCGCACTTCGACCAATTCGCCGAGCAGACCTTCGGCGACGGCCTGCTTGAGCCGGACGATCTCCGGCATCATGTGCATGGTGTGGGCCACGGCGATCTTGAGCCGGCGTCTTTCGGCTTCGGCGAGCAATTCATCGGCTTCGACCGGCGCGGTGACGAACGGTTTTTCGCAATAGACGTGAGCCCCGGCCTTCAACGCCGCCAACGCGATGGCGTGGTGCTGGTGGGCGTGGCGCATGGCGAGGCTGACGAGGTTGGGCCGCTCCCAGTCGAGCATCTCGCGGTAATCGGCGTAGTGACGCGGCGCCCCGATTTTCGCCGCGGTCCGGGCGCGGCCCGCGGGATCCGGATCGGCCACTGCGACGAGTTCGATATTCGGCCGGTTGCCGAAAATACTTTCCAGTCCGTGACCGTAATCGCCCCTGCCGGTATGTCCGATCACGGCGGCCTTGAATTTGGCGCCATTTTGGGCAGCAAGGCGCGACAAGCCCGCCACGGCGAGAACGCCGGCTGAGGTAGTTGATCGAATGAATTCCCGGCGTGCCACAGCAGGCGTCTCCAAGGGAGGACGAGTCGTGTTCACGGCGTCGAGATTAACACGGGCTCCGCTGACGCTGAAGGAAGGAGTTGCGCTTTGTTTCGAAGCCCGATTCCTGTTCCGTCAAGACAGGCTATTTCGCGCCCTGATCGATCCACGCGCGGATCAAGCCGACTTGCTCGGCGGTCAGAGGTTTGGGCGGCGGCCCGAATCCGCCAGGGCCACCACCGGGTCCGCCGGGAGCCCCGCCGGCCCGCGGACCGGGAGGATTGGCGCCACCTGCGCCGCCGGGAGGACGATTGGCCGGCCCGCCGGGACCGCCCGGTCCACCTGGTCCGCCGCGGAATTGGCCGCCTGGTCCGCCCGGTCCGCCCGGTTTCGGCTTGGGAGGCATGCTGAGTTCGTCATCAATCCGGGCCACGGCAACCACCAGCAGACTTTTTTTGCTGTCACCGGGTACCACCACTTTGCCGTCTTCACCGCCTTTGAGCACGGCCTCAAGGTTGTCGAGGCGCAATTCGCCTTTTTGCTTTTCTTCGCCGTGGCAGCGGAAGCACGAGGCCTCAAACAGCGGACGAATGTCTTTGGCGTAGGTGACACCCTTTTTGGTGGCAGCCGGTGGAAGTTTGCTGAGATCGAGTTTGTTGATGTCGATCTTTTTCTCGGCGGCTATGGCTGACCCTCCGGCGGTCAGCAGACCTAAAATGAGCAGTGTGGAGGCGGTTTTCATGGTTTTTGTTTGACGGCGTTCAGCCGCTAATGACAAAGGCGACTGGGATCAGGTTACAGTCCTTTACCCTGTCCTGGCAAGCGGGTGTTCCCCGAGGCCCGAGAAGTTCGGCTGAGTTCAAGAATGGTAGCCGCCGGGGTAAGGAGGCGGATTTTGGAACGAAAAACACTTCCGCCTCGTAGCCTCGGCGGCTACGGCTCTTGCGACGATTCTTGAACTCACCCTGCCCGAGAAGTTCGGCCTGGCCGATTTCTTCCCAGGCATCGCGCTGTTCCCGAATCTGCCCAGCCGGACGGCTCAACAAGGCGCTTCAGTCGCGCGACGGTCCAGTCCTGCCTCATCGCCTGGCGCACGAAGTGACGGCGCTTTCGCGGTCAAGCGAATCTCCAAACAGCCGGTTGATTTCAGGGTGCGACCTCCAAAATTGCCTTTCGCACCGAAAAACAATCGTCGCCGGAAAACACGAGGTAAACCGTTCGTCCGTTTTCGCCCATCCATTTGGCAGGCGGATGGCAGGTCTCGCCAGGGCCGACGTCCCATTGATCAACCTGGAACACGGTGGTCCACGGGCCCCACGGCTCGGTCGCGTCGTAGATGGCGAAGCCGCCCGCGAACCGGGTGTCGGCGCCCGCGCCGGTCTGGCACCAGAGGTACCGCTTGAGCGCCGCATTGTAACTGATGCTCGAGCGGTAGCAGCGACCCGGATGCGTAAATACGGCGCCACGCTGGTTGATGTCTTTCGTCCAGACGGGATGGCCGCCTTCGTCGAGCTTTACCAAGAATTCATAGGCGTCGCGGTCGCGGAGTTTCGTTTTTGGCACCCGGGCGAGAACCATGCGGTCGGCGCGGTCGTAGGCGCTGTCGGAATCGTGTGAATAGAGGTAAACGAAATCGTCGCGCGCGCCGGCGTAATTGCGGCCGAAGTTCAAGAAGGCCGGGCAGGCGAAGCTGTTCGTGAATTTCCAGGGGGCCCATCTCCAGGTGACGGCGTGGTCGGCCGACCATCCGAGCTGCGCGTTTCCGGCATTGCGAACGAGCAGGTACAGCACGCCGTCAACCATCAGCAGTCCGCTG
>WNFZ01004698.1_pt1 | contig 12612 bp, 9 predicted proteins | sample 5400081 | NCBI WGS metagenome assembly WNFZ01 (sample SAMN13153365, study PRJNA577476) | soil metagenome | isolation source: 80 cm soil or saprolite under grassland replicate 1 | place: USA:California | collected 2016-06-15
TTCTATGATGTGCTTGAGACCCCAGAAACCATAAGGACAGACGATGTTTTCCTGGTGCCAATCTTCTTCAGCATACGGGCAGGACATTTCAGGAAGTTTGCTCCGTACCCCATCTTCATTCCACTCCGTGATCACTTGGCACAATTTATATTCTGGACCGGGCATTGGATATTCGTAGACAAGAGCCCAGGGAAACACATAATTTGCTGGTCCGGTTCGAGCAATTTGAATGACGGTAGCTGTCCTCATGGCCTTGAGAAGTTCACGACGCCAGAGAGCCACTGTCCGTCCCGTTTCGGAAATATCCAAATCACTGAGCGCAAGCGTTCGCAGCTTGTCACCGATTTTTGCGAGTTCCAACAAGTCCAACCCAAATTGCTTGCGAGGTTTCCCAAATTTCGCGTCCAGGCTCTTATAACAACTCGCCATGACCTGCCGAAACTCTGCAAGGACATTCTGAGCAGATTCCGCGTCATAAGGTGCCCAAGCGGGTGGCACAGTACTTTCTTCCTTTGTGTCCAGGTGATACGTAGCCAGAATGCGGTGGCGACCAGAACCATCATCATTCAATGTCAAGTTGACTGAGACGGGGCGCGCTTCTTCACCTTGTTGAATTTGTGCAAGACGATTGCCAAGATTTTCAGCTACATCTGTCAGATTGCTCGTCAACACATAATCAACTTCTATCTTGTTCGATTCTTCCAGCTTCAGATAGGCTGCGCGTGCAACACCAACGGAGACAATCGCCGATTGGATTACCTGTCCTTTGTAATAAAGGCACAGGCGTCCATGGGCTCTTGTTTGGCTTTGATTGGCTTGAAGACTTGGCGTATGGACTGTCAAACCAACCGGATCCGGAGCAGATGCGCGTTCGCCATTGACATAAGGATAGCTTTGACCACTCCTGCGAGGAACCCACATTTCTGCGCTGACGAGATGAGGTGTGAAATCTTCACTTACAAAGACGACGCGTACCAGGTATCCTTTTTGATCGTCAGGCAAATGGTCTTCCGGGAATATCGCCCTATCGTTTTTAATCACAAGGCTCTGAACATCCTTCCATACAGGTCCTACATCCACTAACAAGATGTATTCTTCATCCGCATAAAGCGGAGCATCAGGTTTAGCAAAATGTCTTCGTTTGTATTCTGCAGGTAACGCAAATCCGGCATTGAGCACACGTTGGTATGAGTCAATTATTAAGTCTTTTCCCGCGCTTTGAACATTACTCTCTCGATCTTTGATCGAGCTCAGATCTGTTTCCCTCGTTCTTCTGCCCGTTGTCGGTGAGATTTTTTCTTCTTCGAGATGTTCGGGAGGTTTGGCGTGTTTTCCCTCTGATTCAGGCGGGGCAGGCTCATCCAGTGAAGCTGACTGGAGTGGAAATATACCTAACATCAGATATTGCCATGTATTCTCGTCATCCAGCCCGCCTTTGAAATCCACCCATGTTAAATGTTTTAGTTGTGGAGGGATCACTTCCGGGGATGTATTCGGCAGCAAAACTGGAATAATTCGATTGACATTTGAAGAAAGAATAATGTTCAACTCGTCCGTTTGTCCGCGGGAACCTATCCCATCCTGCCCGATAAGGATAAGCGCAGTACGCGTATTTACCAGAGCCTGACGGGCGGCCTTTTGCCAATCGTCGCCCGGCCTGATAAACCAGACATCGATCCAGATTTTGGCTCCCCTTTGTATTAATGTCTGAGCGATTTGAATTGCTGCGGATCTGTAGAAGGTGTTATAGCTGATATAAACATCATATTCATAAGCGGATGCCATGTCTTCCTCCTGACAGCTTTCTTTTAATTGTACAACTTTTTCGATAAGACAGTTCGGGCACTTGTTGAGTGCTCTATATTACCATCTCAGTTCCCTATTTCTCTGGCTAAAATAACTTAGTTAGACCCCAGACAGATTTTCCGCAAAATAAACGCACTGAAGCGGGAAATTTTCTGATTCTATGACGATAAGAAGGGAATTAATCTCGCGAGGCAAGCTTGCCCATCTTTACGAAAATCCCGCTTGCGCAAAAGAAATATGTCACGAATGAACGCCACAAACATACTTCGGATGCGCCATAATGCGTACATCCCGCAGGTCGTCATGAATGATATTTCGATGAGACCCACGGGATGTATTTTAATTGTAAGACAAATTTTGTTATTTGTTGGATATATTTTTTGGAGCCTGTGATTCTTCGATCAGTTCCTTGGGTGTCGCCGCTCCGCAGGCAGGACAGGCATAGTTCTGTTCCGCTGGGATATATGACCTCCCGCAATACGGACAGTCAATCGAGCGCGGAGCTACCGGTACTTCCACTTCTTTTACCACCTCGCGTGTCACTTCACGCGTCCGACCGGGTCCTCCTAAGGCGATGATCGGACCAATGCCTGGAAAGCCAAATCCGCCTCCTGAAGAGGACGTTGGATTCCTCGGCGCTGCCTGCACTTTCGCGCTGGATTTCTTTTTGGAGGATGACTCCGGAAGTTTTCCACCCGAACCCAGGACAACAAACAACACAGCGATGATCACCACCGCAGCAAACGTCACGAAGACAATGATTGCTGTGAGTCGAATCGCGCGCGGAACATTGTAGAGTTCATATCCATAGCTAAACAGGAACACTCCACCGATGTAAAACGGAACCAGCACTCCAATCAGAATGAACGCCGTAGATTGATCCAGGCGGCCTTCGATCCACGTCTTATACGCGACGAGAATGATGACGCCTAGCGAGGCTAGCGCTACCAATCCACCGGGGATTAGGATATGTAGTGGTTTTCCAGGCAACGACTCGTCATGATGGTATTCCACCACCTCTTGAGTCTTTGCGTTCACCTGCCTGGCGCGATATTGTGATTCAGGCATTTAGACTCCTTCGCGCTGACATTGTATACAAGGATAGCGGGTGCTACGAGTATATCCAAGGAGCTACCGTCGAAGCGCTCGCCTACCTGATTTGCTAAGCAATTCAAATTCAAAATCCGGGCATGTGTCGACTTTATCCACACGCTCAGCGCGATGCTATTTTATCTACGCATCTACCAAGCAAACGCCTCAGGCGCTTCGCCACCCGGACCGGGCCAGATCGCATCCACTTCCTCCAGGTCGGTCTTGCTAAATTTAATCTTCAAGGCGCGCAGGCTTCCTGTAAGCTGCTCCATGGTGCGCGGCCCAATGATCGGCGCGGTCACAACCGGATTCGCCAGCAGCCATGCCAATGAAACATCCGCCGGTTTCTCGCCTTTCTTTTTGCAGAACTTTTCGTATTTTTCGAGTTGCGTTGCATACTTCTTGTAATCATCCTTGATATCTTTTTCCGCACGGCGACCCGCCTTTGACTGATCGGATGTGCCGCCTAAGAGCCCGCTCGCCAGCGGACTCCAAGGAATTAACCCAAGTCCGTAATCGCGGCAGGCCGGGATGACTTCCAATTCGATCATGCGATCTTTGAGGTTATAGAGGGCTTGTTCACACACCAAGCCCATGAAGTGACGCGATTTGGCGATCTCACTTGCCTTGGCAATATGCCAGCCAGCAAAATTGGATGAGCCCACATAGAGAATCTTTCCCTGCTGGACGAGAGTCTCCATTGCCTGCCAAATCTCCTCCCACGGCGTACTGCGGTCTACATGGTGCATCTGATAAAGATCAATGTGATCGGTTTGCAAACGGCGCAGGGAACCTTCCACAGCATTGCGAATGCTCAATGCGGAGAGCCGGGATTGGTTCGGCCATTCTCCCATGCGACCATAGACCTTGGTTGCGATCACCGTCTTCTCCCGTCGTCCACCGCCTTGCGCAAACCAGCGTCCAACGATCTGCTCGGTAGCACCCTCCCCAAGCTTCCAGCCATAGACATTGGCTGTATCGAAGAAATTGATGCCGAGGTCATGAGCCTTGTCCATGATGGCAAATGAATCTTCTTCGGTTGTCTTCGGACCGAAATTCATTGTGCCAAGACAGACACGCGATACTTTGAGACCCGTACGGCCTAGTTGAGTGTAGTCCATTTTTCCTCCAATTATTTTCGTCATCGAGAGTTCTCGGGCTAGCGGAATGCACAGCACGAAGACGAAACGTCGACTCGCAATGCTATTAATTACTGATATCTGTTACGGTCTCATCCATCTGCTTCAGGATTAAAGGAACCTGTCCATCGGTCAGATCTGGGTGACGGATTGTGTCAAACATATCGCTGAACCCATCCCCAAGCATGAGGCGCACAACATGCCAGGACCCAAGTTGAGGCGTCAGCTTTCCATCGGGAAGGAGTTTAACGGCAGCGGCCCATTGTGGATGATCTTTCGAATAATCAGCGAGCAGGTTCATGGTCGAACTGCGAAGCGGAAAGAGTCCTGTGCTTCGTACCCATTGCGCTTGATTGTCTGCCGAAAGCATCCAACGCATAAATAGCCAGGAAGCAAGTTGGGTCACATCATCTGATTCGAACATCATGAAGGATGAACCGTAAATGACAAAGGCGCTGCTTTCCTCCCCGGGGAATGATAAAACTGTCCATTGATCCTTACTTCCTGAGGTGAAGAAGGCGCGCGATTGATCGGAAAGATCTTCAAGGCTGGCAGTGGCAAAGAGAGCCTGCCGCGCCGCGAAGCGGTCATATACAGGAAGATCAGGAGAAGGCACCCAGGCACAACCTCGCTGTTGCAGTACTTTCACAAATCGGAACGCGTTGATATTTGCTGGCGTAAGAAAACGATAACTTTGCTCCTCCTGCACGCCACCACCAAACGCAAACATCCATGAAAGAGGCGTTATTGGATTCGTATCGATGATCCAGCCACCTAAGGCGTTGTTATTTGGGTCTTCGTCCGCAGCTAAGGCTTTATTCGCCGCACAAGCCTGCTTTTCAAAATCGGCAGCCGTTGCGGGTGGCGAGTCAAACCCTAGTCCCTGCGCCCATGTTTGATTGTAAAGAATGAAGCGCGCCGTCCTTTGCGCGGGAACGCCGAAGCGTTTTCCATCCACGTTTTCCTGATCCCAGAAAACAGGCGGGAAATCTAAAATATCATCCGCGCTAAAACCATACAACGGGTCATTCACATACGTGGTCAGATCCACAACATGATCGTTCCATCCAAACGCGTGTTCAGGTAACGTGATGACAATATTCGGGTTGGTCCTCTTTTCCAGCGCGGCATTCATCTCTGTGAACAACTCTGTGTAATTGCTTTTATTTTCCGCGTGGATCACAATTCCCCATTCATTCTCTTTATTGAACTTTGCGACCTGTGACTGGAACAGACTCGCCTCTGATCCAAACCACGGATCCCAGACGTTGACCTGCGTTCCGCGCAACGATTCTTTAGCGACCTTCAAGCTGCTGGCTGCGGGAACAGGCGTTTTCTCGGCTGACGTGTTTTCGCTTGTGCTCGGACGCGGGGTGCGCGTACTTGAGTTATTGGAAACTGGGCTTGTACACGCTGAAATTGTAGAAAGGATGAGAAAAATCAGCCAGAATTTTTGCGATGCGACCATGTTAATATGTGACCATAGGGATAGGAGTGAAAATCAGGAAAAAGATGAAGAGGACAAAAAAACCGAGCGCACGACGTTTGGGATCTAGTTGCGTGATGTCGTCTAGCGGCGTTGTGCGGACATTTCCCAGCCAGAACAAAATGAACACCCACAACAGCCAGCTCAAATTGAATGATGCAAGAGAAAAGGTCAACAGTATAGGTAGGAACATAAGCGTGATCAATACGCCGATGGCAATTGGAAAAATGCGTCGCGCCTTTTCGCCAAACAGACCATACGCCACATGTCCGCCATCCAGTGTTCCCACAGGAACGAGGTTAAGCGCGGTCACAAGAAGACCTGCCCAGCCCGCCAGGGCGACCGAATGAAGTTGCACATCCAACCCGCCAAACGGAATCGGATGTCCCGTCAGGAAATAGCGTATCCAATATACAACGGGAGAAAGACCATTCAGACCTGTTGGTTCAGGAAGCAGTTTGCCATACATCATGTATTTTGCAAATAGATAAAATATGGAATTGCCCTCGAGGAAGCCCGCTGTTCCTGCACCGGGGTTTCCCACAGGTCCAAGATGCGAAAGCCATAATCCCAAAAATAAAACAGGGACTGTAACCACTAATCCCGCCAGAGGACCTGCTACACCGACATCGAACAATATGCGTTTGTTCTTCGGTATACCGCGCATCATAATAAACGCGCCAAGCGTTCCCAACGGACTTAAAAACGGAGCGGGGATGAAATACGGCAACGTCGCAGGGACTTTGTAATAGCGGCAGGCAATGTAATGTCCCATTTCATGAGTAAATAGGATTCCCAACATCGCCAATGCAAAGGGCCAGCCTTCCAAAATATGTCCGAAAAGATACGCCCAGGGAAGTGACCCGCTCGCTGGCATGGCCGAGGCAGGCACATCCACGCCTGTCAGCATGACTCCGAGGATTGTGATAATAAACAGAACGACATTGATCCAAATTCTTGGCGCTCTTCCCGGAAGTACAAGAGTAGGAACGAGCAGGATTGCCTGTTTATCGCCATCTTTTCGGAAGAGAGGCATAATCCCATACGGATGCACCGCCTCTGCCAATTGATCATAGGAGGCAACAGTATCCTCGCTCAGCAAAACACCGCGATAACGGGCGATCAATTCTTTGCCACCAGAAGTGACATCTTCAATACGAAAGATCCGGGAAACATGATTGGTTAATACATCAAGTTCAGGAAAGGACATTATGCACCTTTATAAAATGCAGACCATAGACTATGGACGATAGACCGCGGTTCATTGTCGATCGTCTATCGTCTAAGAAGTAGGCGAGAGTGGATGGGAGTCGAACCCACCGCGGCCCGCAACGCGACCCGCCACAGGTTTTGAAGACCAGGAGACCCACCGGGACCTAACCACTCCCATGGTCAAGGATAATCGAATGACTAATGCTTTGCAAGCGGCTTTATGACTTTTTAGTTATTTCTTAAAAACAAAAGACTCTCTTTTGAGAGTCTCTAGATTATTTTCGCGATTTGAATCAGCCTCTCCAGAGGCCGTCGCAAGTGAACGCGACATAAACTTCCCCAACCCATCTATTTACTCCCTAACTCCAATCTTTGCGAGAATTAGAATATGAAGAGTACCCACCACGCGTAGACCAGCATCATAAGAGCAAATGCAAATAAGCCCATCGACAAACGATCTCGTTCGGTTGCCTGCTTGTAACTTACGCGCAGATATTTTATGGTTCTCTTGAATTTATTATTTATCCGTTTCATGGTCATAGACACTTATAAAGTAAAAACAATAAGTTGCTTGTTAAATACCATGACGAACACAAAGTCAAAATGTGACAACCTAGTCAATTCGTAAATCAAATGCTTAAAGTCTTGTCAATCGGGTCAAATCCCCCTAGGGAAGCCCCGACCTTCTTGCATCCCGATAAATACGAAGTTAGAAAGTACTAGGGTTCTGGGATTATGCTTTGAGCAGAATCCTTTTTCAGCCTGCGATATGATGCTTGTTGATTCCCATCATCGCGATTTCGATCAGGTTGCCGCCGGGGTCATAAAACATAACCCAACGCGAGTCACTATCTTCTTCTATGCCCCATGGCAATTCAACAGCATGTGATTTCAACGGAGGAATGACTTCCTGCAAGTCATCGACCGTAAACGCAATGACAGGAAATCTGGAGTGCTGGGAATCTTGGATTTTGGTTAGCTGCCCTGGCAAGATAGTCAGATATCCACCACCAAAGTCGAAATGCGGACGGCTGAGGATTTGTATCGTCCTCCCTGTGAGGAAACGTCCACCTATAATTAAATCAAAAGACTCTCTTTCGAGAGTCTTTTTGTCGGGGCGAGAGGATTTGCATCGTCCTCCCTGTGGGGAAACGTCCGCCTATAAATCAAAGGGACTCTCTTGCGAGAGTCTCTTTGTCTGTCGGGGCGAGAGGATTTGCATCGTCCTCCCTGTGAGGAAACGTCCGCCTATAAATCAAAGGGACTCTCTTGCGAGAGTCTCTTTGTCTGTCGGGGCGAGAGGATTTGAACCTCCGACCTCTTGCACCCCATGCAAGCGCGCTAGCCGGGCTGCGCCACGCCCCGATGGCTGGTTTGGGACTAGTTTATCCCTATTGCAGGGCAACATTATAGTCCTGTTTGAATATTCGTGCAACTAACCGTCATTCGTCTTTGAGTATGCTAAAATATGTTCTACTTCGTTGATCATAGCAAAGTTCTCTATAGACCAACGATTAATGAGAGATAAGACAGTAGATAAACTGTTGGAGTTTCCATGTCTGAGATGATTGAAGTTCAAATAGACAGTGTCCGAGTCCACTTGATGACGCCACAACGTTTGGTGGTGTTAAAGCAAATCGATTCTGATCGCTACCTTCCCATCTGGGTGGGACCGTATGAAGCCGAAGCCATCACCGTTGCCTTGCAAGAAGTGGAAATGGTTCGTCCGTTAACTCACGATTTATTGAAAAATGTTTTCGGTGCGTTCAATGCACATATCACCCGCATCGAGATCGTCAAATTACAAAATGAGATTTTCTACGGTAGCATCGTTGCTGACCTGAATGGGACGGAAGTCCATGTGGACTCGCGTCCATCAGATGCCATTGCACTTTCTGTCCGTGCGCATGTCCCGATCCTTGTCGATGCAGGTGTCATGGACGAGGCTGGTATTATCCCCGAACAGGATATGCCCGAGGGCGCCGAAGCCAACGCAGAGCCGGAGAAAAGCGAACCCGCTCCTTTATCCGAGGAAGGAACCGAGCGATTATCCGTCTTCGAGGATTTTCTGGAAAAACTTGATTTCGATAAACCAGAGGATGAAAATAAATCTGATGATGAACCACCATCAGATAAACCGAAAAAACCAAAAAAGAAATGACTGATTATCTGCCACCTGATGCCCCATTTGGGGATGACAAACCCACCGCCTCCGCCAGTTCAACGGCAGTCCCTCACAGTAGAGAAGCCGAAGAAGCCGTTGTGGGGGCGGTTTTCATTAACCCTGAAGTCTATTACGACGTTGCCCAATTTCTGAATTCGGACGATTTCTACATCCACAAACATAAGTGGATCTGGGAAGCGTTCACTAGCCTGCACGAACAACGCATCCCGGTCGACCTGTTGACTGTTTCCGATGAACTGGAGCGGCGCGGTCAGTTGAGCGAAATTGGTGGACCTGCATATCTGACCTCACTTGTCAATCAAGTCCCCTCATCGCTCAATGCTGAATCCTATGGGCACATCGTGGAGGGATATTCCGTTCGCCGTAAGATGATCAACGCCGCCAATAAGATCGCTTCGATCGCCTACAATGAGCGTACCAGCGTTGACGATGTGATGGATGAGGCGGAGAAGGCCGTTTTCAACGTCAGCGAGCGTCGTCTCAAACATGACCTCGAGCCGATCTCGTCCGTATTGAGCGAGTATTACGACCGCATCGATGATCTCGCCAAACGCTCCGAAGAGTTTTACGGTGTGCCAACAGGTTTCGTGGATCTCGATAAAATGTTGACTGGCTTGCAGCCCTCTGACTTGCTCATTATTGCGGGTCGTCCGGGTCAGGGCAAGACAGGTTTCCTGCTTTCGGTTGCAAAGAACGCCGGCTTGACACACAAAAAGCATGTGGCGATCTTTTCACTGGAAATGTCGAATGAGCAGGTGGTACAGCGTTTGATCGCCCAAGAGACAGGCATCGACTCGCAGCGTCTGCGCACAGGCAAACTGCATGAGGAAGAATGGCCGCTTTTCACACACTCCATTGAGGTATTCGGAGATACGCACATTTATCTCGATGACACGCCGGCCATTACTCCGCTTCAACTGCGGACGAAATGTCGCCGCCTGCACATGGAATTCGGTCTTGACCTTGTCATCATAGATTACCTGCAGTTAATGGGCGGTGATACGCGCAACGATAACCGGGTGCAGGAAGTCTCGTATATCTCGCGTAATTTGAAAATTTTGGCGCGCGAGTTGAATGTCCCTGTTCTCGCTGCGGCACAGTTATCGCGTGCCGTCGAGCAACGCTCCGATAAACGACCGGTTCTTTCGGACTTGAGAGAATCGGGGTCGCTTGAGCAGGACGCAGATATCGTAATGTTCATCTACCGCCCTGACCAATACGAGAAGGATACTGTAAAACAAAATGTTGCCGAAATCATCATCGCGAAACATCGCAATGGACCGGTTGGAAGTGTGGAACTGGTCTTCCGCGGTGCGTTAGCAAAGTTCGAGAACGCAGCGACGCGAGTGTTCAGACCGAATGAATAAATTCAAAGGCTTTACTGACTCAGAAACATTTACGCAGCTCCCGGATACATTCTTCCATCAATTATTGAAACAAGTGGATGATGCCGCGGAGTTGAAGGTCACTTTATATTTATTATGGCGCGTGGAGCATATGGAAGGTCCATTCCGCGCGCTGAACAGGATGGATTTCAATATAAGAGAACTTGGACTTTCGGCAGAGGAGATCACGCGTGGGCTGGAAAAAGCTGTCCAGCGCGGCAGCCTGTTGAAAATCCAGAGAGAAACCGCAGTTTATTTCCTATTGAATTCTCCGCGCGGCAGAGCAGGCGTACAGGCCATTGAAAACGGACAATGGAATCCCAAAACGGGAGTCTCCACTCCGCCTGTGGAACGTCCGAATATATTCAAGTTGTATGAGGAAAACATTGGTCCGCTTACGCCGTTGATTGCGGATGCGTTGAAAGACGCGGAAGAAATGTACTCAGGAGAATGGGTCGCGGATACGATTGAAGTGGCTGTGAAGAATAACAAACGCAGTTGGAAATATTGCGAAGCAATTTTGAAACGCTGGAAGGAAGAAGGACGTGGCGAAAAGCAAGATAGACACGACGCTGAAGAAGATCGTCGAAAATACGTCGAAGGCAAATACTCAGATTACATCGAACACTAGCCTTGGTGATCCGAACTGCCCCTATTGTGGTGGTCAGGGATATTTACGCGCGGATGTTCCGGTAGGCCATCCAAATTTTGGGCGGCTTGAGATTTGTGTTTGCCGCCAACGCGATGTTAGTCAGCAGGTGCGCGAACGCTTATATTCACTCAGCCGTCTTGATGAATTGAAGGGCTTAACATTTGATACCTTTCAGCCACGCGGGCAAATAGGTCTTGGGGAAAAGCAATCCAATTCATTGGATATGGCTTTCAATCAGGCACAGCACTATGCAAGGAGTTTGAATGGCTGGTTGTTACTTCGCGGTGGATACGGTTGCGGGAAAACACATCTTGCCGCGGCAATTGCCAACTTCGCCGTGGAAATGGGTGTGCCAACTTTATTTTTGACTGTTCCTGATTTGCTCGATATGTTGCGCTTTTCCTATGACAGTGCAGATACAACATTTGAGGAGCGCTTCAACGAAATTCGTAACGCCTCTCTTCTGATTCTCGATGATTTCGGAACGCAGAATGCAACCAATTGGGCACAGGAAAAATTATTCCAAATCCTCAATTACCGATATATCAACAAACTTCCATTGGTGGTGACAACCAACCTCGCCATCGATGAAATCGAAGCAAGAGTTCGTTCGCGTCTGGCTGATCCCGAACTGGTAACCGACGTTCGAATCAATGCCCCTGATTACCGGCGCCCGAATGATGATACGGGACATCCAGAACTTTCCTCCCTCGATCTGATGAGGAATAAAACATTTGGCTCCTTTGAAGATCGAGCCAGCGATGGTTTACAGGCTGATGAACTGAAATCGCTTCAGAAAGCACTCAAAGCAGCTCACACCTTTGCTGAAAAGCCCAAAGGCTGGTTGGTGTTCATGGGAGGTTATGGTTCAGGCAAGACCCATCTCGCCGCGGCAATTGCTAACTACCGCGCTGGGCTTGGCGATCCTCCATTGTTCATAATGGTTCCTGATTTGCTCGATCATTTGCGCGCGACGTTCAGCCCAAACAGTAACATTACTTTTGATCGCCGCTTCGATGAGATCCGCACTAGTCCTCTGCTTGTGCTCGATGACTTAGGAACGCAATCCATGACGCCGTGGGTGCGCGAGAAACTCTATCAACTCTTCAACTATCGCTATAACGCGGAATTGCCAACAGTCATCAGCACGTCCGATTCGCTGGAAGAAATGGATCCCCGAATCCGCTCGCGGTTGTTGGATGGAAAATTGTGCTCGATCTACGCCATCACTGCACCTGGCTATCACGGAAATAGAGGCAAGAAAACTAAAAAGTAAGTTAGAAAACCACCCCGCTGGCTTAAATTGAGCCAGCGGGGTGGTTTTATTGCCTAAAATCGATAAAATCATGACAAAACACATCCGATTTTAGTGATGAATATCTATCAATTTTTTGATAAATATCTTGTCAAATCTCAGGTTAGCGAGTAGAATGCCGCTGTAATCGGGCTATTTAAGCCTGATTTTTATATCAACAAAAGGAGCAATGAAATCCATGAATTTCATCCAAACTGTCCTGCTGGGCGCCATTGCTGGATTTACGATTTATCTAGGACTCCCCATTGGCAGAATAAAGGGGTTGTCAGAGAAAACCCGTTCGTTTCTCTCGATGACCTCGGTTGGCATCCTGATCTTTCTGTTCTTCGACATCGTTGGT
>WNFZ01005108.1_pt1 | contig 12612 bp, 13 predicted proteins | sample 5400081 | NCBI WGS metagenome assembly WNFZ01 (sample SAMN13153365, study PRJNA577476) | soil metagenome | isolation source: 80 cm soil or saprolite under grassland replicate 1 | place: USA:California | collected 2016-06-15
TGATCCGTTGAATGACGCCAGGAAACCGTTGCTTGCAATTCTCTCTGCAACCATCGCCGGCGGAGGAATCTCAGCACTGGTAATCTCCAGGCTTCAAAATATACCGGGACTGGTTCTTGCTAGTCTTTTGGCAGCACTGGTGACTGGCTCCATTCTTTGGGTTACAGACCGTCGTTATACTTTGGGGCTGTTTCGAAATATTGCAATCGCTTTTCCGCAAGTAGCGGCTTTTCTCAAAATCCCAAACGTTGAGCTTGAATGAAGCGGATTAACTTCTGGTCCAGAAAGCTCTATCGGCGAGCTGTGCAAACGGTGGGCAGCCGAATTTATGTGAATCCAAATCGTGATTTGCGAAAGAGCATTTTGGTAGCAGGGACTGCTAGAAGCGGGACGACTTGGCTGGGTGACCTGATCGCTTCGCAGATTCCTTGTCGTATCCTATTCGAACCGTTCAATCCGGATCTTGTATCAGAGTATCGCGATTTCCATTATTTTCAGTACATGCGACCCGGCAGTGACAATGATCAACTTCATACGTTTGCTCGCAAAGTGTTCAGTGGTGATATCCGCAATACATGGATCGATCGTCAGGATGAATGGATACTTCCGAAATATCGCCTCATCAAAGAGATCAGAGCCAACCTTTTGTTGAAATGGTTGCATGATCATTTTTCTGAAGTCCCAATCCTATTTCTCCTGCGCCATCCCTGCGCGGTTGTTTTGTCAAGACTGATTACCTTGGTGATCATTTAGCTCTGATTCGCAGCGCAAAAACCACTGAAGAAAAACACGCTATCATTTGGAGCGTGAGCACTCTTGTTCCGCTAAAACAGTTCAAGCCTGGCGAACTAAAGATTGTCTATTACGAAAACCTTTGCACGCAACCAGAAATCGAATTGCCAGACATCTTCAAGTCAATTGGGCAACATTATGAAAACCCGCGTATTGATAAAATAAACCAGCCCTCTCAAACTGCTAAGGAGACAAGCGCGGTTGTTACTGGAAAAGACAAGGTAACACATTGGAAGAAAAAGCTGACTCCATCCCAGATCGAAAACATCCTGCGCGTTGTTGACAGATTCGGTCTTTCACACATCTATGGTGACTTGCCGATGCCGCTAAATTCCACTCCCCCAAAATTGGAACATGTGATGGACACACCGAAATGAAGAAACAATTACGCCTCCTCGCCCGCCGATACCTGACGCGTGAAACGCGACGCAAACTTGCCCGATTTGCGGTCTGGCCTCCCGTTGGCTGGGTCCGCTTCGGTCAGTTGCGCCGCCTCAAGCCTATAACTTCCGATTACGGGAATAGTCGAGGCCTTGAGATCGATCGTTATTACATCGAGAAATTCCTCTCCGACTATGCAGTGGATATTTGTGGGCATGTGTTGGAGATGAAGCACAACACCTATACACGGAAATACGGACAAAATCGAGTCACGAAGAGTGATGTACTGCATAAGGTAGAGGGCAATCCGGATGCCACGATTGTCGCGGATTTATCGAATGCAGATCATCTGCCATCAAACGTGTTTGATGCAATCATCTTGACGCAGACGCTTCAATTCATTTATGACATCAGGTCTACGCTCGCAACGTTATATCGCATTTTGAAACCAGGAGGTGTTCTTTTGGCAACTGCTTCGGGAATCGCGCAAATCAGCCGAGCGGATTATGAAGCATGGGGAGAATACTGGCGGTTCACATCCTTATCTGCCCGTCTTGTTTTTGAGGAAGTCTTCCCTAAAGAACAGATCACCGTCCGCTCGTATGGTAATATTCTCGCGGCAATCTCCTTTCTGGAAGGATTGGCTTGCGAGGATTTGACCCGTAAAGAACTGGACGCTGTTGACCCCAACTATGAACTCTTGATTGCCGTCAGAGCCATCAAACCGAATCTATGAGAATCCCCGGAATCAAAACAATTCGACGTTTCCCAAAATGGGTGCGCGCTCACATATTGGGTGGCGCGCTCATTCTCGGCTATCACCGTATCGCAGACGTGGACGGCGATGACTATAAGATATGCGTGAACCCGTCTCATTTTACCGAGCATTTGGAGGTATTGCGTAAATATACTCATCCCATTTCTCTTCCTGAACTGGTGGGACATTTACGGCAAGGGACGCTCCCACGGAAATCGGTAGCGATTACTTTCGATGACGGTTATGTTGATAACCTCCATAAGGCCAAGCCCTTACTGGAGCAATATCAAATTCCTGCCACTATTTTCATCAGCACGAATTATTTAGGAGGAAATTTTTGGTGGGATGAACTGGCTTGGTTGATCCAGTCTCCGCAAACGCTCCCGGATTTACTACAACTTAGAATTCAAGGAGAAACTTTTGAGTGGGACTCAAACGCTTCAAAGAGAGAAGAACTTGCCCAGTCGCTTTATCTCAAATTGCTTCCACTTGATTTCAGCCAACAAAAAGAGTTGATCAATACCATTCGAGAATGGTCTTCTGCCCAACCGGAGGGCCTCGCGGGGCAACGCCCGCTGACAATAGACGAACTCATACAACTTGCCGAGGGAGGGCTGATTGATATCGGCTCGCACACCCTAACACATCCGGTTCTAACTGCTTTGCCGGTGGAAAAACAAAGGGAAGAAATCTTAATGAGCCGGAAACGGCTGGAGGAAATTTTGAATCGTCCTGTCATCGGCTTTTCTTATCCAAATGGGGTGTCAACAGCAAAGACGCGCGAGGTCGTTAAAGAATCAGGCTTCCAATATGCTTGTAGCAGCGCGCCGGATTTGATCCGCAATAGCCGTCATCTTTATCAAATGCCGCGCTTCTGGTCACAGGATGTAAATGGAGATGAATTCATCAAGAGCCTGAGACCCTGGATGTCCATGCAGGCAAATTGAGAACAAGATGAGTGAAAGAACAAATCCATTCGCTATAATGAAGAAATGGGGCGTAGGCGAGTCACTAGCCCTTCGAAGACCTAACCGTCGTTTTGTCCAATTAACGCTTCTCGTGCTGATTAGCTATTTCGTTATCGGAGAAATTGTCTTCAGAACAAGTTTCGTGCAGAGTAAGTTGATTGGTCCCAGAATCGGAAGCCAGCATCATCAGTTTGAGATTCAACTAGGACGGTTGGAAAAACTGGTCAAAGAGGGAGAACCAATCGATTGTATCTTTCTTGGCAATTCCATGGTCTGGCTTGGTATTAATCCACTTGTGGTTGATCAGGTATTTCAAAGCGGCACAGGACAAGAAATTCACTGCTTCAATTTTGGCGTATCTGCTCTGCCTACATCCAGCGCGGGTTTGATCGCTCCAATGCTGGTTGAAAAATTTCATCCCAAACTTCTGATTTATGGAACGTTTGCGCGGGACTACGCCGTCCCGGCAGATGCTGAGGATGCGTATGTGGTCTCAAGTACTCCATGGCTCAAATACGAAAATGGTGAATTCAGTCTGGAAGGATGGCTGTACGATCACTCCTCTGTCTTTCAATACAAGGGGCATCTGCGCGATTTCATGTATATGAATTTTGAAGAAGTCTTTGTTCAAGACAACACTCCGGATTATCAAGCATACGGTTTAGATCCCAAGTATGACATTCGATTGAACGTTGATGAATCACCCGATTTCAAAGCGTTGGCCAACCGTGACCCCGTCAAGTGGCTTGGTCATTATGAGATTCGGCAGGAAAATCTTGATGGTTTGAGCCGGATCGTCCAGCAATCAAATCAGGGAGTCAAAGTGATCGTGATTGAGATGCCATTTTATAAAACGGCTCTCGATTTCTTCCCAAACGGAGAAGGAGATTATGAGATGTACGTCCAGCAAGTGGATCAAATCACCGCCTCTAACGGGACCTCGTTCTGGCGCATCAACGATCAGCCGGCGCTTTCCCCCGAGAATTGGTGGGACTATTTTCATCTGAACTTGCGCGGCGTCGACCTCTTCAGCGAATGGATTGGGAATCAACTGGTTAATACCTATCTCCAAGGCAATCTGAATCTCTCCGCTTCAGTTAATCCATAAATCATCCATGGAAATTACTTCATTTCACTTTTTATTATTTGTGTTGGGAGTCTTGATCATTTACCATGTATTGCCGCATCGCGCCCAGAATTACTGGCTCCTCCTGGCATCCTATGTTTTTTATATATTCTGGTCGTGGAAGTTTGCCATTTTGCTGCTGTTCTCCACCGTCTTTCATTTTGAACTTGCCAAGCATCTAAGAAAGGATAATCAAGGTCGCCCGATTTTACTTTGGCTGGGCGTCGCAGCAAACATTATCCTGTTCTTGATATTCAAAGCCTCTAGTTTTTACCTCTACCGTTTGACGACATTATTGGATCAACTCGGGATTCAGACGGGATTAGGAGCTCTGCAAATTGTTATTCCTTTGGGTCTTTCTTATTATGTTCTGCAACAAATTTCCTATTTGATAGATGTCTATCGTGGACAAATCACCGCCGCCTCCAATCGGGTTGATTTTGCCCTGTATCTCGCATATTTTCCCAAGATGGTAGCAGGACCCATTGAACGGGCCCGATCGTTCTTGCCCATTCTAGCCCGCCCACGTAAAGTTGATAATCAGGGATTATCCCGCAGCTTGACATTGATCCTCGTTGGATTAACTCGCAAGTTGCTAATCGCCAATCTGCTCTTTGCGTACACGCCGTGGAAATTGCTAAACAGTAACCCATCCACTTTTTCAAAATTGGAATTGATTGGCTGGCTGGTCATCCACTCCTTCGGGCTGTACAATGATTTTGCTGGATATACGAGCATTGTACGAGGTGTAAGTGGATTGTTTGGCATCGAGCTTTCCTCCAACTTCAATATTCCGTATTTTTCCAAAAGCTTCACGGAATTTTGGAACCGCTGGCATATCACCTTATCACAGTGGCTAAGAGATTACATCTTCTTCCCCACCAGCCGTGCACTCGCGCGGCACTTTCCGAATAGGAATGCCTGGCAAAACCTAGTGATCCCACCGCTAGTCACCATGCTGGTAAGCGGGATTTGGCACAAGCCAAATTGGCAAATGTTGCTTTGGGGTGGCATGCATGGTTCATACCTCGTGGCTGAAAGATTAATAGGATTATGGCGGCCTAAGTGGATTCAAAATAAAAAGGGCGGCAAACTAAGTTGGGTCAATATAGCAGTTGTATTCTTTTTGGTTACGCTGGCGTGGGTGCCTTTTTCGATGGGTCTTCCCACTGCCTTCCATTTCTGGAAAGCGTTATGGTTGGGGAAGACGCTTGGGCTAACAGATTATCGGCTTGCATATTCTCTGGCAGTGTTGGTACCTGCCATCTGCCTAGATTGGGCACAATCCAAAGGAGCCGATGAAGTATTCTTCTTACAACAAAAGTGGGGCGTGCAGGCAGTGTTACTGGCAACAGTAATCATCCTCATCCTTATCGTGACAGATTTAGGTCCAGGTCAGCCATTTATCTATCAGGGGTTTTAGTAACCTATATAACTCTTATGCGTCTTATTTCTGACACGCTTCATGGAAACAAAAAAAGAAGATAGGCATGGTTTCTTCAAATATTGTAGTAATCATCTTAACTTACAAACAACGGGACAAAACGCTTGCTTGTATATCTGATTTGCTGGGTAACACCGGTATACCGTTCCGCGTCCTGGTTTGGGATAACGGTTCCCAAGATGACACGATCGCGGTCGTGAAGCAAACCTTTCCAAACGTCTTCACCCACTACATTGAGGCTAACCTAGGGGTTGCCGGTGGGAGAAATGCATCGGCCCAAATGGCGATCCAGGAGTTCAGCGCGACACATATTCTCTTTTTGGATAATGACATCCTCGTGGAACCCGATTTTGTGCGCGCACTGTATCAGCCTTTTGAGTCCAATCCACAAATTGGGCAAACCCAAGCTAAGTTGCGATTCATGCACGATCGGACTCTGATCAACGACGGTGGCGGCGCCAAAATCAGCTTCGTTTTTTGGCGCGTCAAGCCGGTCGGATTTGGTGAACAGGACCAAGGTCAGTATGACGTGCCGTGCGTTTGCATTTCCTGTGGAGGCGCGATGATGGTGCGCTCAGATGTTTTTCAGCAATTAAATGGCTTTGATCCATTATTCGGTCCCTTTGGACCCGAAGATCTCGATTTTTCACTGCGTCTGCAAAAAGCCGGTTACCAAGCGATTTATATACCTCAAGCAGTTGGATATCATCAGGTAAGCCATACGTTCGGCGAGGGATATAGTGAAGAGTATGCGCGGCATAAGTCTCATCACTGGCTGTTGTTCATGCACAGGCACGCAAGCTTTTGGCAGAAGATTGCCTTTTATCTTTTTGGCGCACCTATTCTGGCGGTCCAGGTATTTATGCGGGAGGCACGAAGAGGAAATCTGCGTGCCATCCGAGGACTGATACAAGGATTACTTCAACCAAAAAAAAAGGTTAATCTATGAATTTAAGACGTTTAGGAACTTGGGCAGGCGATCTTTTGGATCGAGACTGGTTTCATTACGTTCTGCTGTTCCTGATTACCATCCTGGCTGCCGCCTTCCGATTCTATAAGCTGGGCCAATGGAGTTTTTGGATCGATGAAATCTATACGGTCAACCACGCTGTGCGTCATTTCAGCAGTTTGAAATTAATCCTGAGTAACGTACCTCCCGCAACCGACTCGGTACCTCTTTCTGCGCTATTAACTGCGCAATTCTTGAACATATGGGGAATTAATGAGTGGAGTGCCCGGTTGGCATCAACGATCATTGGCATCCTATCAATTCCCATCCTGTTTTTCCCAGTTCGAAAGCTTTTTGGTAGGCAAGTAGCGTTGATTACTGCGTTGCTACTGGCAGTATCAACTTGGCATATTTTCTGGTCGCAGAATGCGCGCTTCTATACTTCATTGCTTTTATTTTATTCTCTGGCTTTAATCACATTTTACTTTGGCCTGGAACGTAACAAGCCCGGTTATTTTGTTGCTTTTTACGTATTAATATACGCCGCATTTTCTGAAAGGGTGTTTTCACTCTTCATATTTCCCGTCATGGCAGTTTATTTGATTGCATTATGGATTTTCAGGTTCGAAAGGCCAGTCGGCTTAAATCTTAAAAACGTCTCTGTCCTGCTTTTACCCGTCTTGGCAGGAGGCTTGGTTGAAGCCTACAGTTGGATCAGTACAGGGGCATCTCGATTTTTTGCCGATCTCGACTGGTTCTTTCTTTATCGAAACGATGACCCGATGCGTCTGCTGGGAAATATCAGTTTCAACATTGGTGTTCCTTTAATGGTGCTGGCATTATTCAGTGGATTTTTTCTAGTACAGAGGAAGGATCGAGTCGGCTTGTTAATGTTGACAAATGCTGTAATTCCCATGATCATAATTGTCGCGGCAAATCCATTTATCTTTACGAAGGATCGTTACGTATTCATGATCCTATTCAGTTGGGTTGTTCTGGCTGCCGTAGGAATTAGAGAACTTTTCACCCATCTCAATGGAGCGCATAAATGGCTGGCGCTTGGAGTTTTAGTACTACTGCTGGCGGACGCGGGCAGCGACAATTTGCTGTATTATCGGGTTAATAATGGAAATCGGGGAGATTGGAAAACAGCTTTCCACATTATAGAGGAGCGTAGTCAGCCGAACGATATTGTTGTGACGTACTGGCCCGAATTAGGTTCCGTTTACTTGGATCGGCAATTTATTGAATATGAGCATATTGATGTCCCAACCATTGTCAATAGCAGAAATCGATACTGGTTTGTGATCGATTCTGAAACAATTTGGGCGAACCCGAACTTAAAGGCTTTTCTCGAAAAAGATTCTGAATTGATTGACATTCGCTATTTGCGAACCCCCGATGATTTCTTTCTGCGAATCTATCTCTTTGATCCCCTCCGAGCAACCACACCGTGATATCGTATAAGTGTCAAAGGATTTATTAATGTTCATATCAACTGTTATTCCGACTATCGGCCGAAGCACTCTAGCCCGAGCGGTTCAGAGTGTTCTGAATCAGCAGTTCGAAAAAGAGCCCTGTGAGATCATCGTGGTGAATGATAGTGGTCAGGAGCTTCCCGTGGAGGAATGGCAATATCACCCATGTGTGCAAGTCATCAGTACAAACCGACTCAATCGCTGTATTGCTCGAAACAGCGGCGCAGCGATTGCGCAGGGACGGTATTTACACTTTCTGGATGATGATGATTGGATACTACCAGGCGCGTTTGAGGCATTTTGGCTGGTGGCAGAAAACCACCCGGCCGCTTGGTATTGTGGAGCATTTCGGCTTACCAATAACGAGGGACATAAAATCATTGACGTGTTCCCGGATGAATCCCACAACTGCTTTGTACAGTTAGTGTCGTGGGAATGGCTTCCCCTGCAGGCATCGATCATCGAAGCAAATGCTTTTTTCAAAATAGGAGGATTTGCAATGCTGGAATCCTTAAAAGGGGGATTTGAAGATATCGACCTAAGCCGTGTGATTGCCTGCTATCACGATTTCATGAATGTACCCAGCTTGGTAGCATGCATCCGAGCCGGAGACAATGGCAGCACGACAAACTATTCGGATATGTTTATTCAAAACAGACAGTCGCGTGAAAAAACACTAAACCTACCCGGTGCATATCGGCGATTGATATCTTCTGCGCGTAATAATATTCAGCGCAGGGAATATTGGCATGGAAGAATTGTATATGAATATGCCGGATCGGCACGACGCAACATGTACGAGAAACGGTTTTTTACCTCCATGAGTCGGATATTTCACGCTCTACATGCCTTTTTCATCGCACTTATCTTCATCTTCAACCGTAATTTCTGGCTAGGGCTTACGCGCCCCCATCATCCGCGCGTTTGGATCGAAACTATTAGTGCTGGGAAAGAACTGTTCACCAACACACAGTGGAAATTTTAAAAAACATCCAACTTTAGAAATAAATTCCTATTAGAAGGAATGTTTCAATTCTCCTGGTCATGACTTTACTTTTTTCTACGATTATTCCTACGATCGGTCGCTCTACACTCTCTCGGGCAGTACGGAGTGTGCTAGAACAACAATTTGACCCGTCCCGCTTTGAAATCATCGTGGTCAATGATTCTGCTAGGCCCTTGGCAGAGGAAGGTTGGCATCATTCGCCTCAACTTCAGATCATAGAAACAAACCACCGCGAACGTAGTACCGCTCGAAACACCGGCGCAGCGATTGCGCAGGGACAGTATTTACACTTTCTCGATGATGATGATTGGCTACTCCCTAAGGCCTTCCAGCATTTCGGGGAACTAGCTGAAAAAACAAAGGCAGCCATGCTGTATGGGGGTTACTATTTTGTTGATCTGAATGGAAACATCTTGGAGGAATGCCATCCAAATGAGGAAGGAAATTGCTTTGTCCGCTTCATGTCTGGAGAATGGCAGCCTCTGCAGGCGAGTGTATTTGAGAGCAATGCATTTCATGCAATCGGTGGATTCCTGCCTCTTCACGTCTTACGCGGAGGGGATGAAGATGTAGACCTGACACGGCGAATTTCGTTGCAGCATGATACTGCCGGCACAAACGAATTGATTGCATCAATATGTATTAGTCGCGAAAACAGCACGACAAATTACACAAATTTACAGGAACAAAGCCGTCAATCTCGAGAGTTGATTTTAAGTCAGCCAGCAATCTTTTCCAGATTGCGCGATTCTGCCAGACAAAGATCAGAATACTGGTATGGAAGAATATCGTGGATTTACTTGAGTTCTGCTGCATGGAATCTAAAACAAAAGAAAATCTCTACTACTATAAGTCGTCTACTCTATTTTTTGGGCGCATTTTTTATTTCTTATAGGTACTGGTTTTCTTGGAAGTTTTGGCGAGGAGCAGCTTTGCCTCATCAAGCGCATGGCTGGTTAGTAAAGGAACCCTAAGATTGTCGTTTGGTAGCTACTCATAAGGTTAATCTCGATCTTTGCATCAATTCGTGACCTGCTTCGCGATCATTCCTACGGTTGGACGATCAACACGTTCCCGCGCGGTTGAGAGTGTCTTAGAACAGAATCACATCAATAGGGATTCGAGCTAATTGTTGTCAACGATTCGGGCAGTCGCTTGCCAGCTGCAGACTGGCAGAAATCGCCACGCGTCCGGATCATCCACACAAATAAATGTGAACGAAGTTTTGCACGGAACAGCGGCGCAGCTGTTGCGAGAGGCAGGTATCTGGCCTTTTTAGATGATGATGATTGGATACGGTGGTGCGCTGGATACTTTCTGGGATCTGGCAAACCAGTTTCCAAATATAGCACGGCTGTATGGCGGGATACAGATCGTGAATGAACAACACAGAGTATTGGCAGAGATCAATTCCAATCTCAATGGCAATTGTTTTGCGCCCATCATGGGCCCTCCATACAGGCATCTCTGATCCAGGCGCAGGCTTTTTTTGAGATCGGAGGGTTCAGCCCGTTTATTTGTGGGACGGAGGATGAAGATCTCTGTCGACGTACCGCATACCACGGTGACTTTGCCAACACGCCGTAAGTGCTTGCATGTCCATTTCGTGGACAGACATGGAATACATCCACCAATTATCTCTGTGCTCCCGAGGATATAAAGTATTCACGCGACCTCATCCTCAACAAACCGGGAGTGTTCCAGCGCTTGGCGGCATCCGCCGACTCAACTTGTGTATGCGGCCGGGTGTTGCGAATCTATATGAGCACCATCTCCTAGAATTTGCAGACAAGTTGACGAGAGAGCTTGAGCCGGCGGGCTATGAGGTTTGGTTCGACCGAACTGATATTCAAACCGGTACGTGTTGGGATGATGAGATCGTCAAAGGATTGGATGCCAGCGACGACTTTATCGTATTGCTTTCTACTAAATCTACCGAAGCTCAAAATGTGAAAGACGAGATTGGATATGCATTGGATCATAAGAAACAGAGCCTGCCGATTCTGCTGGAAGCTTGCGAAGTGCCGTTCCGCTTGCGCTGGGCTCAATACTTGGATTTCACTGTGCTAAAATTTAATAAGGGAATCCAAATGTCCTGAGCATTCTGAATTCATTCTCCCTCAAGCCGATACCTGAATCCGAAGCAAGATTCTCAGCCAAAAAGGAGAAACTTATGGATCCTGCTATACTTGCTGCGACTGCTACTGCACTCGTTGCACCTTATCTTGCGAAACTCGGCGAGTCATTCATGGAAGAAACTGGCGCCCACATTAAAACCAATACGAACAACTCTACCCTGGCTCCATAAGGAGAAACGCATGGCATTGTCGGCAAACATCCAGATTGGCGGGAATGTCGAAGGCAATATTGTCGTCGGCGATAATAATTTTGTTGTCAATACCAATCATGGAACGATTGTCTACAAGCAGGCCGCGCCGCAGGTCCGGTTGAGACAATTTTCTCCAAAGCCACCGCGGCCACCACGCGGATTCCTGAACCGCAGTGATGAATTGGCTAAATTGGAAAACTGGATTGCTGCCAACGAAATTGTTCTTGTATATGCTCCAGACGGGATGGGCAAGACCGCTTTGTTAAAGCAGGTTGCCAACTCCACAGCAGGACTTGCCATGCCTAACGGCGTAATCCTGCTTGAAAGCGTGGATGTAGATGGCCAAGCGCTTGGTCCGACTGACATTATCCAGCGTCTGTTCGATGCACTCTTCGAATCTGTGCCACTGCTTAAGGTGGATGCCACTTCCGCACGCACATATCTAAGCAATACCGGCCCACTTATTCTAGTTGATGACATGCCCCTGTCTGCAGCACTGTTGCGCGCACTACCAGACTTTTTTCCCCAGGGTGCAATCATAATCACTGCCGATCTACCCTTTAGTGGTGAATATCAGCGCCTACCTATTGGCCCGCTGCCGCGCAAAGAAGCAATCTCGCTTCTGGCAAACAAAGCAGATATCCATATCGTGGATGAAACTCGCAAAACACTTGATTTACTGTGCGCTTGGCTTGGTGATATATCTCTTGCAATCATCATCTGTGCAAATCTCATACGTGAACTGAAGATTCCTCCTGAGACCATCCTTCAAGAAATTCAACAGTTTTCTGCCTCTGAGGCGGATTCTGGCACGGAACTTGACCGGATTTTTACATTTGCCTTCAGTAAACTTCGTCCCGAAGAGCAGGAGATTCTATCAACAGCGGCACTCACCCCCGCGGTTTCAATGACATCTGAGTGGTTAAGTACTGCTTTGGATGGAGTGGCAAGCGCCACTTTTATTGAACATTTGAAAGCGCTAGGGCTATTATTCGAAAACAGTCCACGATTAAGGCTTCCGCCTGGATTTCAGCAGAGTGCTCGCCGCGCTGCTGTCATGGAGGAGGAGGCGATCCTATCCCGTCTGGCGGATTATCTACTCGTTGATGCAGAAAAGAACCTGCAAAATTGGGAATTCTTTAATGATGAACTAGGAAATTTAACAGGCACATTGACTTGGGCAATCCGTGCCAAAAATTGGAAAATCGCCATGCGGCTGGCGCGCATGCTTGATCCGTATCTTAGTCTGCATGGTCTTTGGGATGCTTGGAGCGAAGCGCTTGATACGATGCTCTCTGCTGCTCAGCAAACAGGCGATCAAGAGGCCGAGGCTTGGGCCTTGCACCAGCTCGGTACTCGTGAGATTGGTGTAGGCACTCATC
>WNFZ01006126.1_pt1 | contig 12611 bp, 10 predicted proteins | sample 5400081 | NCBI WGS metagenome assembly WNFZ01 (sample SAMN13153365, study PRJNA577476) | soil metagenome | isolation source: 80 cm soil or saprolite under grassland replicate 1 | place: USA:California | collected 2016-06-15
ACAACGCCAGACGGTTTTCCTGCCGAAAGCGATCGTGATCTACGTGTTCCACCAGGCAAAGACGCTCGGCTACATCGATGATTTGCGGCGAGATAATATTGCCCTTCTCGCGCAGGCGCCTCGCGGCGAGATCGATCATCCTGTGGACGTAGGCCCGGCCGGAACGCGAGAGATCTGGTGAAAGCAGAGCCGGATGCGCTGAAGTGTAATAAGCCATCTCTCGAAACACGCCGCGCTTCTCAATGGGAAACTCGACTACCAGCGGTACCAGGGAACGTCCCTCATTATCGAAAATTGCCACTGCAGTGTTGACGCCATTTGCGCGCAGAATGCGGACATTCAAGAGCATACCCAGCGAACTGGGTAGTATCAGTTCCGAGCCTTTAGTCAGAAAAGTCTCTTTATAGAGTGTGATCAAATGAATGCGGGAAGTGCGATCCAGCGCCGCGAGTGTAACAAGCTCAATCGACGGCGAGGTCATCGCGGTCTGCAAAGGACGCGACTTCAAAAGCCGCTCCGCTTCGGCGATTCGAGCTTGAAGATGAGGCGGCGACAAAAGCGACGACCCGGTGGCAGCGAGCTCAACACGGCGTTCAGTGGCGGCAGGCCCAGCCACCTGCGGCCGACTCTCCGGCTTTGTACCAACAACTACGCCCTGCGGCGCCGCAGGTTCGACGCTTTCCTGCTCAACAGCCGGCCGCTCTTCTGGATTCGCCGGCGGAGCCTGCATAGCCGGTGGCGAAATTGTCCGTGGCCGCGTTTCCGAATTTGGCGAAGCGTCTTGAGTTTGTCCGGTTTGGGGCTTGGGTGACGTTTGCGCTAACGCACCCGCCGCTGGTAAAGCAACCAGCAATAATGCTGCGAGGGAAATTCTTTTCATAGGCTAATACCGCACTATCTTGCAAACTTGTCAGGGGAGGGACAAGTGCCGCTTAGATTCGCCGATGCCCCGCTCGGTTGTCAATAGCTTTCTTTAACCTGATTGAGTTGGCAAGTAGTTGGGTGAGCGAGGAATAAACAAGAACGCGGCGAGGCGCGAGGCAGAATCCTGACCGTGGGGGAGGGCTTAGTCTCTTCAGCAAGGTGAACTCAAACCTTGAAACCAGCTGTCCCTCACGGTCTTTCCCGGGAACTAACGCTCCGGGAGCTAAACTTATGGGGTTGACAGATGGTGAGCTAGCGACTTGCCTGCGAGCCACTGATTACAACGTCGTGATCCGCGCCGCTGAAAGTGACACGCGTTAATTGAATGTCGTCACCCTCGCCAATTGATCTCGTTATCAGTTGCCGGGCTTTCTTTTGACGCTTCTCGACGCTGGCATTTGCACGGGCAATGACCTTGCCGTCCTTCACTATCGTCAGTTCTCCTGCCTTGTCGTCAAACTTCAGATCGTAGACACCTCTCTTTACAAGTGTGCCGTTGACCTTGATGTTCGTCGGGAAAGTGACCTTTTCTTTTTTAACCCTGGCAAGGGCGGTGACACTTGCTAGTGACGTTAATAGAAGGGCGATGGCAATGCGACTCAGGAAATATTTCATTTCGCGACTCCTTGTCATTTGTGAATACTCGTGGGGAGTGTTCCTATACAACGATGGAGCGCGAACCAGGTTCCAAAACAAAATCGAAACGAGTAAGTTGAACACTTCCAGTTAAAGTCTCGACTGCAAACGTTCGCAGGCTTTCACGATTTTATGGATCGAAATTAGCTTCGCACGATTGTTTCGGGCTCGACGGCAGGTTCCTGGCCATCGAGCCAGTCGCGCGTCATGTCACACCATAGAGCAAGACCACGCCACTCTTTGAAGCGCGAGTAGTAGCGTGCAATCTTTTTGTCGGTGGTCTTGCGTCCATTATTTCGTACCGAAAAAAAAGAAGTTTGAGCAGATTCTCGGCGGCATAAGGTCCGACGCCCTTCACTCCCCTCATCTCTTTCATGAGATCAGCGGTAGAGAGCGGACTCGCAAGCCATGCTTCGACGTCGAGTGCGCCGGAAGCCACACGGTCCGCCAGTTCTTTCAGGTATTCGGCACGATAGCCGGCGCGCACCTCGTTTACATAAAACTTCACGGGCATCAGGGCCATGGCTTCCGAAGAGGGGAAGGTGCGGTGGCCGTTATTGGACTCGCGGCCGAGAGTCTCGACCAACCCCGTCACCATTTTTTCGGTAAGCGCCCAGGAACAGTTGGTGGTGCAAATCATCTTTACCAGATCCTCAAAAACGGTAGGCGAGCGCAGCAGACGTCCCGCTCCCTGTGAGGGAATCCAATTGAAATCGTTATCCGCCGCCAAAAGTCGATAAAACGCGCCGATGTCGTCGTCAAGTCTCAACATGTGGCGCACATCGCGAACCACTTTTTTGACATCAGCCTGGCTCAACCGCCGAGACGGGTTGATGAAGAGCGCTCGCCTGGTTGCGCTGATGGTCAGAGTAACCGGTTTGCTTCCTTTTAGATCTAACGTGCGGGTTAATACCCATTTCTCCCGATCAATCTGAAACGGGAGCAACTGACACCAACCGTGGCTGATGACAGTTCGCTTGAAACTGAAATTGCGTGGCGTAGTGACGGAGATTTCCATGAATTGAGTCTGAATAGCTTCGGAATCTGAGAACTGGGACTACTTAATGATAACTGAAAGAGCAAATCAAGGTTATGTTGAACAGAATCTATTCGCAACCTGGGACCGACTCTTGAGCTGGCTGAGTCTCATTCACACCGCGGCTTCAGCCCGGTGTCGCCGCAACTTTGGTTTTATCGAACCGTTTTAATGGTTACCCATTTGGACAACCGCAACCCCATTGTAACGGTTTCGAAACATTGGCGCAGGCATCGACGCCGGGCTAAAGCCACGGCGTGAATAAAACATGTGCTAAACAAATTGCATCACTACCGACATTCTCGTCTGTCCATTTTCGACTGCGTTCCTCCACTAAGTTGGAACAAGTACCTTGTACGTTTCGGCTACGGTCAAGCTGAGTCTTGACAGGGCCGTTTTCTCATCATAGACTGGGCCTCACTTGAAAACGAAATAAGGAAGACTGTACGCGCCTGCCCCCTGACACTTGGGGATAAGGCGAGAGAGTCCAACTACTGTGACTCGTTACAGTAAGGTGAACTTAAGCACCGCTTCCGACGATAATTCGAATCCGGAGCTTTCCGGTTTTCACGCCCCACTCGGCCCATATAACAAACCCTGTGGGGCGTTGTCGCGTCTGCTGGCAGTTGAGAGTCCAACTTTAGCTTGCTCCATGATGGGAAAGAGCCAGCTAAAGCTGGACTCTAAACAAACTACCTCACATAAATCGGATTCGAAATAATCCAGGGCTGCTCGCCCGCCGGCCTTGGAAGCTGTGGCAGGTAAACTTCTACGCGATAACTTCCCTTCTCCCGAGTGGCAAACTCCAATTGATTCACTCCGTCGGCTTCCCGGATTAGTAGCCCATCCTTCAGCAATAGGATGCGCGCCGAAACGGGAACCGTAACGTTCAAGGTAAGCTGGTCCGCGAGCTTGATCTCGTCCCCCATTATTTTGTTTTCGTCTCCAGCGTGGGCCGTGAAACGAAAACCAGTGGCATCTCCGAAGAGATCAAAGCCGATAAAACAGTGGCCTGCGCCAATAGCGTCGAGCATCAATTTGTCATCCAACGAAGGAAAGCTCAGCTGCCCATTGAGGCTGGAGCGGTTGTGCGCTAAAACATGCAGGCGAACCAACCGAAAACTTCTTTCATAGGGATCAAGTTTGAAGCCGAGCCACGTCTTGCCGGAAGAGTCGTTCAAGCTTATTCCGACATTCGCATGCGCGTCGTTTCCAGCAGTGGCTACGACTCGTTGAGCTTTTCTGGTGATCAATTCGTCCCATTTTCTGAGACTCTCATCCGGTCTCCGGTAGAAGTTCGCGAACAAGAGATCGGGATAACTGCGATACGACCAGAGAGCATCAAAGAACATCACGAGTGGATTGATCCGTCGCGCGTTCGCGTAAACATTATAGACTTCGACGCCTTCATAACCTGTCGCTTCCGAACTCTCGAACTCCTCCGGATAAGCTACCAACTCCAAGCCAGACGTCCGACGCGATAAGACTTCCTCCGTCGATCGCTGGCTATCGGCAGTCGCCTGTGCATCGCCCGGGATAAGCAGCAGGCGATCTCCAGTGGCGGTTTTGACTTCGTTACCATTGATAAACAGCACTCCGCCGTGCTCACCCTTTAGCGTCATTTCAGCGGTGTTGAAATCCCTCTCCGGATGCTCGGTCATGATTACAAAATTCAGCTGATTGGACTGGGCCGCCAAAATGATATCCGCAAAGTTGCCGGTGCTATGACCCCCGAGAAAAGAGTGTACGTGGACCACACCTTTAAATTCAGTGAGACCGCTGTTGTCCTGAATCACAACGCGCTGGGAGTTTAGTTCTTGAATTGCTGCGTGAAGACGGCCAAGTTTGTAACGACGGTAGGCGAAGGGGATCTGCGAAAGCAGCCCGAGCACCAGCAGAACTAATAGGAGTTTTTTCCAGCGCTTCATTAAAGAGGAAATCTCTCATCTATCCGGCAGCGTAGGTACGCCAGGCTTAAGCTTCAAAGTCAACAGAAGCCACCTGCTCGCTGATCGTGCTGCCGAATTCGGCTACTTTTATATGCTCGGGATGGATGGTGTAGGCATCAAGCGCGGCGCGATCGCGGAATAACGCGACGAGGCCGGTGTCGAAAGACCGCGGCACCTTCAGTACATCGAAACCCACGGCCATGCTGTCAACTTCTTTTATTACTGACGCCAGATTCCGCAGCATCCGCACGTGTTCATCGCGGACTAACTGCTCGATGTCAGCTCGATATTTCCAAATGACAATGTGTGTAAGCAACCTTTTCACCAGGAAGTGGGCGGTGTGCAGTGGGCGGTGGGCAGCGGAGCAAAAGCGCTCAGAAGACATTCTCCAAGCAAAGGACCGAAGGGTAAATACAAAGGAATTCTCATAGTAATGACCTTAGTTATTGTCCACTGCCCACCGCCCACTGCACACTGCCCACGTCTGCCTTACCTTTCTTCGCACCAATGTCGCGTAACTTCGTGGCGATAATCGAAAAGCTTTTGCAGTCGCTGCTGAATGAAGCTGGGAGCGACCACGCAACCCAAAAAACCGAGTGGCGGTACATAGTCTATTTCATCGCGCAGCATTGCTCCATTTGGATCAGGCTTAATGATGTGCCGGTGGCGCCATTTTCGAAACGGTCCTTTGATCTGCACATCCTCAAACATGTGCGGCGGATCATAAACGGTGTGTTGCGCAATCCACCTTACGGTGACCGGACCAAAAACTCTCAACTCGACCACTGCCTGCGTGCCGAGTTCTGAAATCCTGGTAGGGCGGACCCCACGAGCGTTTTCCCAGGGCGGAATCAGTAGACTCAAGACATTCGGCTGCTCATGAAATCCGAATACGCGCTCGGGACTAGCTCGTATTACGCTCTCTTTGACGAATTGCATTTCTTCTCGTCGCAAAGACAGGAAGAGCGGGGGGCAAGCCCTCCTTCCCAACCTGAGAGGTTCTGCCATTGATTCTATAATTCCAGCCTTGAAAGTCCTTCAATCAAGAATCAGCCACTCAGGTCAATCAAGCTCTCAGGTTGGGAAGGGCGGCTTGCCCCCGCTGCTTGGCCAGCACTAACGCCAGCCCCGAGATACAGAGCAGAATTCTCAAACTCCGACTGCCTTCTATCTTCTGTTCCCGCTTACTGCTTAGGGCTTTGGGCTGGCTGCCGGTTGGGGCGTCTTAGGCTGGGCCTCCTCGACCTTTATCGTAGTGCGAATCGTGTCCCAGGCGGGCATCGCTTTTGTTAATGCTTTGTCCGGGCCAAGAAAAGTCAAAACCACGAGACGCTGTCCCACGACCGCCCAATCAATTTCCGCCGCACCCGGTACGCCATCAAGCGAGGCGCGAATTTTTACGCCTTCCGATTTAACGCCGCCTATCTCTGTGCGCGCGGCCGTACTCTCCGGATGCGCGCCGGCCTGTTCGAAGGATTTTGTGGTTGATGCAACATACTTATCGACGAGAACACGCTTCGCCTCCGCTATTTTTTCCGGAGTTGTAACCGGCGTACGAAACACAAAAACTGTAATTTGCGCGTCGCTATCAGCCCGGCCAAAAGTCATCTGCTGCGCATCGGCGTGGCTGGTGTCATTAAAAGACCAACCCGTCGGATAGTTAAAGCTCAAGCCATCCTTGTTGAATTCTTTGGCGTCGCCCGGAGCAGTCTGCGCTGACGCGGATAGGACGCAAAGCAGTAGAAAAGCAATTAGCAGAAAAAAGCTGCGCGATGATTTCATGTTCCCTCCCGAAACCCTTCCGACTCCGACAAACTTAAGGATCGTCTATCGGGTCGTTCCAACCTTATGCAACAACTGCAAAGCGGTTATGGATTGTAGCCCAGGGTTGCGACGTTTCGCCTCTACCGTGGGAACAGATTTAATGGAACAGCCAAAAACCCCAAAGAGGTTATGGCCGCGGGGAAACTGACACAACCCCGGTGGGGTTGCTATCTTTCGTTACTCCTTCCACAGGGTGGCCGCCAAGCGCGGGAGCCCTGGGCTGTGCCATAACCGTTTCGCGGTACTGCTGCTCAGTGTCTCGACTTAATCCGACTTCGTTTAGTTTGTCGGCGTCCAGGCCTGACGGCGAAGTAACTTTAGTTGTTCATTCAACAATTCCCAAACCTGGCGCACGTGTTTCTCGGTGGTGCGAATGTTGCCGATGGAGAGCCGGAGCGTCAGTTTTTCATTCAGTTTTGTGTGTGAAAGCAGGGCTTTCCCTGTCGCATTGACGCCATGCATGATGGCTTCGTTCAAAACATCCAGCCGCGCATTGCGCGCAGATTCGTCTGACGCCTCCACAGGCGGGCAGGCACGAAAGCAAACCAACGCCAGGGGTAGCGGCGCCAGCAACTCCCAATCCGGATCCGCTTCCACCCAAGAGGCAAACTGCTTCGCGAGTCGGCAATGCTCGCGTATTCTCGCCGCCAGTCCTTCATGGCCGAAGTAACGAATGATCATCCACAACTTCAGTGCGCGAAAACGACGGCCCAGTTGTACGCCGTAATCCGATCCGCTGCGTACCTGCTCCTGCTCGGGCGTGCGTAGGTATTCCGGGACAAGCGAGAAAGCTCTGCGGACCAGGTCCATGTGTCGGCAATATAGAACGGAGAGATCAAACGGCGTGAACAACCACTTATGAGGATTGACAGCGAGAGAATCCGCCCGCTCACAACCATTCAGAATATGCCGCATCTCGGGCACGACCGCCGCTGATCCTGCATAAGCCGCATCGACATGCAGCCACATCGCGTGCTCTTCGCAGATGGGAACAATCTCCGCAACCGGATCGATACTCGAGGTTGACGTGGTTCCGACGGTCGCCACCACGCAGAAAGGCACGATTCCGTTTTGCTTGTCTTCCTCAATCGCCGCGGCCAGCGCCTTCGTGTCCATGCGAAATTCGGAGTCGGTCTGAATCTTGCGCAGTCCGCGTTGGCCCAGACCCAACGTTATCACTCCTTTCTCAATTGATGAATGAGCCTGCTCGGAAACGTAAACGCGCAACAGCGGCAGATCTGTGCGGCCGCTCATCCCCTCTTCGCGAATGCGCAGCTCCGCGCCTTCGCGCGCCGCGGCCATCGCATGCATGCTGGAAACAGATGCCGTGTCATAGATGATGCCGGTCATTCCCGAATCAAGTCCCATCATCTGCCGCAGCCAATCAAGCGTCACTTCTTCCAGCTCGGTTGATGCGGGTGAAGTGCGCCACAGCATCGCCTTATTATCGAAGGCTGCGCTGAGGAGTTCGCCGAAAATTCCCGGCCCTGATGTCGAAGTAGCGAAGTAGGCGAAGAACGAAGGATGGTTCCAGTGAGTCAACGCGGGGACGATTAAGCGATCCACGTCGGCGATAATCTTTTCCATCGCCTCGCCTTTCTCCGGCGGCACCGCTGGCAGCTGGGCTTTCAAATCTCCGGGCTCGATCTGTGCCAACACCGGCAGGTCTTCAATGTGTTCCAGGTATTCTGCAATCCAGTCGATCAGCTCGTGACCAAACCTGCGAAACTCTTCCTTGCTCATGTCGCCTAACCCAGACGAGAGTTTTGGTTGTGGCTCTGTCATGAGGCGCAGTCTAGATTAGCAGCCGACTAAATTCCAGGGTTTTTCCGGATGGTTATCGTGATCGGTTGTGGTAACGCAAACTGTTAGTTTGCGCCTCATCGATGCCAACCGTCATTTAGCCAGTGCAGACTAGACCTATCGCAAACTAACAGTTTGCGTTACGGCAGGCAGTTAAAGTTTGCGTCGGTAACCATCTCAAAGCTATTATTCAGCCTCGATTTTGAGCCTATCGTAAATTGTCGCTTGCTGAATGGGACGGAAGTTCAGAGAGCTGCGGATTCGCAACGCAAGCTACAACTCTAAACTGCAACTGTTGCTATAAAAACTATTCGCCTGTGAGGAAAATATGAAAAGACTTCTACTTTTGCTTGTAATGATTGCATCTTTGCTTTTTGCTTTTGCCTGTGAGCGCAAGGGTGGGCCAGGAGCCGGCGGCAACTCGGGCACCATCGTGGTGGGCTATTACGGAGACCTGTCAGGCCGCACCTCAAACTTTGGCCAATCAACCAAGAATGGCGTCGAGATGGCGGCTGACGAAATCAATAAGGCGGGAGGAATCGACGGCCGGCAGATTCAGATTCTTTCGGAAGATGACGAAGGCCGTCCGGAAAAAGCAGCGACGGTGGTTACCAAACTCATCAATCAGGATCGCGTGATTGCGCTTCTGGGCGAAGTGGCTTCGGGAAACACCCTGGCTGCGGCGCCGAAGGCTCAAGCCGCAAAAGTTCCGATGATTTCGCCGTCATCGACCAATCCTGCGGTAACGCAAGTGGGCGATTATATCTCTCGCGTCTGCTTTATTGATCCTTTTCAAGGAGCCGTGATGGCCCAGTTTTCAGCCAAGACGCTTAAGGCCAGGACGGCGGCGATTATGCTCGACTTCAATTCACCTTATAGTCGCGGCCTGACTGAGTTTTTCGAAGCGAGTTTTACCAAGCTCGGCGGACAGATCGTTGATAAGCAGTCGTACACACAGGGCGACCGAGACTACAAGGGACAGCTCACAGCTATTCGTTCAAGGAATCCCGATGTCATCTACGTGCCGGGGTATTACGGTGAAGTCGGCGTGATCGCCAAACAGGCCAAGCAACTAGGTATCCAAGCTCCAATGCTCGGTGGCGACGGTTGGGACTCGGTTCAGCTTTGGGATCTGGGTGGCGACGCCTTGAATGGCGATTATATTTCCAACCACTATTCAGTCGACGATCCCTCCCCCGCGATCCAAAAGTTTGTCGCCGATTATAGAGCACGCTATGGCAACGTCCCTGACGCGCTCGCGGCCCTCGGATATGACGCTATGAAAGTGCTGGCCGACGCCATCAAACGCTCCGGGACGACAGAGGGACCACAACTTAAGGATGCTATTGCCGCAACCAAAAATTTTGCCGGAGTGACCGGAACCATTTCTCTCGATCAGGAGCGCAATGCTGTCAAACCTGCTGTCGTACTGAAACTGCAAGACAAGAAATATATATACGTGGAGACGATTTATCCTGAAGGCATGACCGCCCCCGCTGGCGCTCCGGGTCCGGCAACATCGAGCGCGTCGCCGGCTACCGCTCCCGCCTCTTCGCCGGCAACGGCGGCGTCGCCCGCTGGTGGGGCCAAAAAACCTGCAGCTCCCAAGGTAGCCCCCGAATAGCGCAAACAAAACCTTCTTATGGATACTTTCGTTCAGCAGCTAATTAACGGCCTGACGATAGGTGCAATCTACGCACTTATCGCCTTAGGCTACACAATGGTTTACGGCATCCTGCGACTGATCAACTTTGCGCACGGCGACATTTACATGGTTGGCGCGTTCGTCGGCTATTTTCTGGCGTTCCAACTCGGTTTTGCAGCAGGGCCGTCCCTCCTGGGCCTCACCGTAGTGCTCATCGGATCGATGATTGCAGCGGCGCTCGTGGGAATGGCAATTGAGCGCTTCGCGTATCGTCCCATTCGAAAATACGCGCGCATGACAACGCTGATTGCGGCCATCGGTGTTTCGCTGCTCATTGAGAACCTGTTTGTAGCCAGGCTTGGCGCTGCGCCGCGAGCCTTCCCGCAGCTATTACGCGAGCAGAGTTACACCCTTTTCGGCAACGCCGCGATCTCCAAGTCCCAAATTCTAATTTTTGCGGTTTCGGTATTCCTGATGGTCTTGCTGCAGTGGGTTATTTTCAAGACCAAAGTTGGCACAGCGATGCGCGCCGTCTCCTTCAATCTAAACTCCGCGAAGTTGATGGGCATCAACACCGACTTTATTATCTCGTTCACTTTTGCGCTCGGTTCGGCGTTGGCTGCAGCCGCAGGCGTGCTGACAGCTCAGTACAATCCGCAGATTGATCCGTTGATGGGGATTCTGACGGGTCTGAAAGCTTTCGTGGCCGCGGTGCTCGGCGGCATCGGGAATATTCCCGGCGCCGTTCTGGGAGGATTGTTAATCGGCATCGCCGAAACGTTTGTTGTCGGCTATGGACAAAATGTGGGCATTCCCTCGACGTTTCGCGATGCGGTCGCATTCGCGATTCTAATCCTTGTGTTGCTCATACGTCCGGCGGGCTTGCTTGGGTCGACCGTCCAGGAAAAGGTTTAGCCTTAGACATTCATTAGACATTCAAATGCTTTCGTTCAGGTCATGAGCTAATAGGATGCCAACCCTTAAGAGAGTTCTATTTACCATTGTCATCATCATAGCCCTCTATCTCGTGAACGCATTCATGAGCAGAGAGGGCCTTTTTGGTTTCGGGTTTGGGGCTTACCCCACCGACGTTCTAATGACTCTCACCATCAACATTATCCTCGCAGTCTCTTTGAACTTGATTACCGGCTTCACGGGACAATTCTCGATAGGCCACGCAGGCTTCATGGCCATCGGCGCATATTCTTCCGCTTATCTTGTTGTATATCATGCGCAATTTTGGGAACGCGACCTGGCCGGAGCTGTTGGATTCACTCTGGCGCACTCGCTGATATTCGTGATCGCGATCGCGTTCGGATCTCTGGTGGCGGGTCTTGCAGGTCTGCTCGTAGGCATTCCCTCTCTTCGCCTGCGAGGCGACTATCTGGCGATTGTCACTCTTGGCTTTGCGGAAATTATTCGCATAGTAATTTTGAACATCGACAAGGTAGGCGGCGCGACGGGTTTCTCGGTGCCCGGTTACAGTAACTTTATCTGGGTCGGCGGTTTCGCGATTATTTCAATCGTAATAGTTTACAACATCGTTCATTCGGACATCGGCCGCGCTCTTGTTTCGATTCGCGAGGACGAGTTGGCTGCCGAAGCGATGGGTATTAACACCACGCGCTACAAAGTTCTCGCCTTTGTGATCAGCTCAGCTCTCGCCGGATTGGCCGGGGTTCTTTTCGGTCACTACAGACAGTTTTTGAGCACAAACGACTTTCAGTTTATTCGCTCGTTCGAAATCATCATCATGATCGTGCTTGGCGGCTTGGGCTCGCTGACGGGAGCAGTTCTCGGCGCCATCGTCATTACGATTATGCCAGAGCTGCTGCGACAACTGCCGGGCGATTTTTCACGTTATCGTTTGGTCGTCTATTCCGCGCTCTTAATTCTGATCATCCTGACGCGGCCACAGGGAATTCTGGGCACACGCGAGTTTAGTCTGTCCTGGCTCAAACGAGCGCGACGCCGGCCCGAAGGTAATAAAGCTGTCGGCGAATCAGGTGTGCCGGTAGCCGAAAAAGGACCGCCTTCCGCAATCGATCGAACCAAAGAGATGGAAAACAGATGAGCAACGCGCCGGAACAAGATGCCATAAAGGCAACTAAAGAGGATTCGATCATTACCGAAGTCGCGCGCTCGCTTCGTCGCGACAAACAAAGATCCTTCGACGGCGAAATACCGCTGAAAACAATCAAGTGTACGATTCAATTTGGCGGACTCGTGGCCGTTAACGCGCTGGACATGAGCGTGCAGCGTGGCCAGATCTACGGTCTCATCGGGCCAAACGGCGCCGGCAAGACTACCGTCTTCAATCTCCTGACCGGGGTCTACAAACCAACTTCCGGCGAGATCTATTTCCAGGGTAAACGCATTGACGGTCTGCGCTCTTACGAGATTTCCCGTCGCGGCGTGTCGCGCACTTTTCAAAATATTCGACTCTTCCCCAGCATGTCTGTTATTGAAAACGTCATGACTGCCTGTCATCGACATGCCAAACAAACCCTGGCTGACGCGGTCTTTCGGCTGCCTCGCTTCGAGCGCGATGAACGCGAACATCGCGAGTTTGCGTTGGAGCTGCTCGAGATTTTCGATCTGGCGCGCGTGAAGGATGAAGGCGGAACGAGCCTGCCCTATGGCAGTCAGCGGCGCCTGGAGATCGTCCGGGCGCTGGCCACGCGGCCGCAGCTTCTGCTGCTGGACGAGCCGGCCGCCGGCATGAACCCTGCCGAGCAGGAAGATTTGATGGGCTTGATCCAGCGCATCCGCGACCGCTTCTCGCTAACTATTC
>WNFZ01009713.1_pt1 | contig 12610 bp, 11 predicted proteins | sample 5400081 | NCBI WGS metagenome assembly WNFZ01 (sample SAMN13153365, study PRJNA577476) | soil metagenome | isolation source: 80 cm soil or saprolite under grassland replicate 1 | place: USA:California | collected 2016-06-15
AAGTTGCAGATCTGTTTGTTTAACGGGTGAACAGAACCCCGGCATGCCACTTTGACTTCCCACCCCCGTCGAACCCACATCGCCCCCAAAGTAATTTCCATTATAGTGTAAGCATTCTCGTCGACAGATCAAGAGCGTCTTTTGCGCTCGGTTGCCGAAGCGCGAACTTGCTCCGTCTTGTCTCATCAGCCCGCCACGATTAATATTGCCGCTGATATGAGTGACTCAGGCCGTTCAGCGCCTCGCTGCATCATCATCGCCAAGTTTAAAAACGTTGCCGCGATGCGCGGCGCTGATCAGAAAAGATGTTCGTCGAGATCTGTCAACAAAAGAACTGAGTTAGCCCCGGTTTGACGGACACCCTAGAAAGGGGACAAATAACCTTGAGGAGGTGTTCGATGACCAAGCGGAAGAAGTTCACATCAGAGTTTAAGCGGGAAGCAGTTCGGCTGATGGAGAGTTCGAGTAAGTCTAACAACCTACAAGCGTCCTATGCTTCCGCCGTTTATAACAAGCGTCTGGCCAGTCATGAAAGATGCCATTGGGGATGCCAGAAAAAGAGCCGCGTGGGCAATATCCTCGGGTTTTCCCCTCCGGCCGAGAGGGTTGGACCCCGAGTCTCGACTTTCAACAGGGCCTCCGGCTGTGTTGATTCCGCCCGGCGCTATGGCGTTAGTTCTAATCTGAAAAGGCCCCAGCTCGAAGGCTAAGACCCGCGTCAGCTGGATAATACCGGCTTTAGAGGCGGCGTAGTGAGCGCCTTGACCGCGGCTGTAAAAGAGCCCGGCGTGCGAAGCGATGTTGATGATGCAACCGCCCTTCTGCGGCATCATGATGCGGGCCGCTTGTTGAGTGCACAGAAAGGTCCCTTTGAGATTGGTGGTGAATACTAAATCCCACTCAGAATCGGAAATCTCCAGAAATGGTTTCCTAAACCAAACTCCGGCGTTGTTGACCAGGATATCGAGCCGGCCGAATTCAGTGCGAACAATATCGAATAACTGACTGACCTGCAGAGGAACGCCCACATCCGTCTTGACAGCCAGTGCCCTTCGACCAAGGCTCGTCAGGCGGTGGGCCGTTTGTTGTGCGCTTTCGTTGTCAAGATCGGCGACGACAATGTCCGCTCCCGCCTCAGCGAAGGCGCCGGCAATCGCAGCGCCTATCCCGCGGCCGGCTCCGGTAACGACTGCCACCTTGTCAGTCAGATCGATCTCGCTCTGGATTTCCACGGGTTCCTCATGTCATGTCACGATAAGGGAATCTGCCGGGAGTCCGATGGCGGCCATTGCGATTCTCCGCTGTTCTCTGTTGGTAATCACCCTGAGAGAGCGTGCCGTTTTGACGGCCCAAAAGGTAAGCTGCTGGATCTCACGCGTGGTGCAGTATTTCTTCAGTACTTTGAGACAATCTTCTCCATGGGTCAGATCCTTGCTCGCGTGAAGTCGCCAGAGCTTGATTGAGCCCTCAGGAACGCCGCAAAGCTGTTCCACACTGCGCCCTCCATGTGAAGCCGTTATGGCATCTTCTTCCCGCCTCATGTAACCGCGCGCTACGGCAACCCGTGCAGCCTCCAGGCCGCCCATCGCGGCGTATCCGCCTTGCCACGGAAGTGTCCGGGTCATGTTATCGAGGGCATGCATGCAGGCCATGAGCACGGGCGTAGGCTCAAAGTTTTCCACTTCCTCCTGTGGTATGCCCATGACCGCCACGTCCCCATACAACACCTCGATATGGGACTTGCCTTGGGCGTCCGGATCGGCCACCTCTTCATCCCAGCAGTCCTTCAAGATCTCCTGACGCACATCCTGATAAGGACAGCTTGCGGCCACGTTCATCAGGTAGCTGGGGAACAACTTGGCAAAGACCGAGTGGAGCATCCTCTCGATGCCGAAAAACCGTCGTGCGACTTTGGTGTCCTTGAATACCACTTCGGGTAGCGGGACATGGTCGCTACGAAATGCCCTGAACGATTCCGCAATGGCCTCGAGGAATTTCTGTTCGTACTCCTCAGGGGATAGCGCGTCAGGAGATCGCTCGAGCGGGTAGAGGAAATAGGTCCTCGTGACTTTCGCGTCGCTAGTTAGTGAGCTCATGTTCTCCTCCTTTGGTTTTCCAGAAGACGCTTTTTGATCTGGTCATAGTGGACAAACTGTCCCGGACCCGGTGGGCTTACCGCTCCTCGCTTAGCGCCATTTTTCTGAATTTATCTTGCAAATCGGTCGGGATGCCAAGCTGCGGCTTTATGAACTTTTCCTGAATTTCTTCAGGGCTCATATAATCACCTCCCAGTTGCATCTTCTCCATTGCCGATTCGTAGTCTACAGACATGATGGCTCGTTTCACCGCGTCTCGTAGGACCTGAATTATTCCTTTCGGTGTTTCTTCTCTGACGAGCCAGCAGGTCTGCAAATGCCAAGGCGCTTCTGCGACCCCGTATAGAATTTTTTGCTCTTCGGTAAAAGCAAATGCCCTCAAAACATAAGGAGCGTCGGGATAGCCGGGTATTTGCGGAGGTATTAATCGCCCAACTACCTTCAATTTACCCGCTTCCAGATGAGGCTTCGCCGTGGTCAAGACCTCCGGAGTCGCGTCAGCTTCACCTCGGAGAACCGCCAAAAGACGTGCAGTGCCCCCTGGATATCCGCTCACAATCCTGATCTTCACCCCAGCCGAGCGCATTATTCGTGCCGGGTTTTCCACAGTACTTCCGAGAGTATCTGCCGACCAAACTATTGGCTTGTTGGCTTGAGGCCATTCACTGATATTCGTGTAAGGAAGTTCCGCACGCTGAAGTATCGGCATAAAATCTCGCTTGGCGCCGCCGAGAAAATGCCAACGTCGGACATCGTATTTTATTTCGTGGCCCAGAAGTTGATAGAGAGGATGGCCGATGTGACATTGAAGTATCGTCAGCTCCGGCCCTTGTTCCCGCATAAATAAATTACCTGCCACAATGCCCCCCGCACCAGCCACGTTCTGCACAATCACCGATGGGTTCCCGGGTATATACGCTCGTAGCAAGGGAGCCAAGGCTCGACTCTGCAGATCCAACCCCCCTCCAGACGCGACAGGAACAACGACTCGAATAGTCTTACCCGAGAACGAGACTTGCGTTTCCGCGGCCAGCCCTATCGCTGCGGTAACTGACAGACATAGCAGAGCGGCGGCGAATCTGCGGATACAGTGAAACAGTTTTGACCCGCCGCTCATGGCTACCTCCCTTGTCGCTGCCGAAACTATGAAATTGGAAATTGGGTGGGGCTTGTCAGCACTCGGATATCTAAGGTACTCCCCATTGTCAAGGGAGAAGAATCATGGGGACCGGTCCGTTCCATTTGTTCCAATGGTTCAACCGTTTCACTCCGTTCCAATCGTTTGCCGGCTTCAGTCACTGCGGGTTTGATTCCCCGCAGCTTGCTGCGTAAAGAGCTATTCCCAGACCTCTTAGAGTTCGTCATTCTCATCGCTATGTTCTGATACCCCGTCATGATTCGCGGGTAATGGGAAGCAGTTGCAGTGTCGTTGCTGGAGGAAAACAACAAACAGCGACGCGCTCTCGCCTCTGCTTGGCTTATGCCAGCGGTAAAAGCCGCTATCCTCAAGATCCTTTACGAATCTAGCCTCGATGAAGTCATCCGGCTTCGCGACCGCGGCCTCAGGTGTCGTCTTCGCGATGAAATTCAAAAGTGTTTGGATGCCTGGTTTACTCGGATACGGAATCTTGGGCGTCGCCTTTATAACGACTTCCGTGTACGCTTCTTCAATAGCTTTTTCGTCGCCCTGGAGATATTTACGCATGATCTTTTGTGTGCCGTTGGGATTCGTGTGGATGTAGTGGTTCCCTTCTGAATAAGCGGTGGCAAAGCGGCGCATCATGTCGGACTTCCGATTGATCAAGTTTCGTGTAGTGTAAACGCCGTTCTGCTGGTAGGCGATATCGATGTCCGCGAAGTTGCTAAGAACCCGGTAGCCGAGTTCTTTTGCCTTCACTGTTTCTGGCGGTATCAGTAATGCGCCCATTACTGAGCCATTGACCAGAGCGGCAAAGCGACTTGGAACCGAACCAACCTGCACGATATGCAATTCCTTATCGGGCTGGATGCCGAGTTTCGGCAGCACGAACATCGTCGCGGTATGGTCTGCTGAGCCGATGCGAGAGACCGCGAATCTTTTCCCTTTAAGGTCCGAGAGCTGTTTGATGCTCGGAGGCACGACCAGTTGATAAGGAAAGCGGTCGGCGCCCCCGAGAATGATGTAAGTTCCGGCTCCTTTGAGATTTGAATTAATCGAACCCACTACCCCCCCTTGGCTGATGACGACTTCGCCGGACATCAAGGCTGCCGTGCCGACGGGCGCGCCGCTGATATAGACCAGTTCGACGTCGAGCCCGTACTTTTTGAATAGGCCGGTATCGAGAGGTACCCAAACGTTCACTTGGCTGGTGCTGATGGATGAGATCGCCACCCGAATCCTTTCGGGCGGGGCGTCCGCCGCTAACACGCAGAAGCCGGTCGCGACACAGATCACGAATACGAGCGCCGATAGGCTTCGTTGCGCTCAATCGCCTCGCTCCAACGTACGGGCTAAGTACGCCTCCGCTCGTCGATTTATCCCGCGCCTTGCCTCTGAGATCTTTTTGAGCAGCCTGCCATCCGGGTTTTTCGGAACTGCTAGACATTTTATTGACACCCTTTAAGTAGGTGAATATAAGTGGCTCTGGTCAATTTCCGGGAAGTTGCCGACCTATCACGCCAGGAAATTCAGAGAAGCATTCGCGAGCGCGGATGCTCTCTGAATGCCGGACAGGGTAAGGAGACATCTCATGCGTACGCGCAGTACGACATTAGATCGACGTCAGTTCTTGCGTCGAAGCGCTACCCTCGGGTTGGGAGCGCTGATCGCGCCGTCCGTTGTCCGGACGGGTTGGGCGGCCTCCAATGATCGGGTAGTCATTTATCAAGGAGTCAGCCTGGATTCACTGCATCCCTACGGTTACAGCGGCGGCGGCATTACAGGTATTTGGCGCCACCTCATCGAGCCTCTGATCCAGATGGACTACGGACGCAACGAATATGTCGGCGTGCTGGCCGAGTCGTGGGAGTTTCAGGGGAGAAAGTGGGTTTTTCACCTGAGAAAAGGCATCCGCTTTCACAATGGTTCGTCTTTTACGTCGAAGGACGTCGCCTATTCGATCAATAAATTGCAAAACGATAAGAGAAGCATGCAAGGATCGACCGTTCAACATACCGAAGTCGACACCCCGGACGACTATACCGTCGTCTTGACGACCAAGAATCCGAATGCGCTCATGCTGTCCCGTCTGGAGACTCGTTTCATTGTCTGCAAGGATGCCGGCGATCAGCTGGACACCTACACGAACGGCACCGGCCCTTATAAATTTGTCAGTTGGCAGCGGGGCGGTAATTTGGTGTTGAGGCGCAATGACGATTACTGGGGAGCGAAACCTCAAATCAAGGAAGTGATTCTCAAAGGGGTGAAGGAGGAAGCGGCCCGGGTTGCGGGATTGCTGGCGGGTCAGGCGGACGTGATCAGCAATCTGCCGATCGAAGACATCGAGCGCATCCGCAAGCATCCGAGCAATCGGGTAGAAAAGGTGGTTGGCTTTCGGATGTATTTCTTGGGCATGAACGTGGCCTTCAAGCCCTTCGACAATAAACTCGTGCGCCAGGCTATCAACTATGCCCTCGATCCCTATGTCATGTTGAAGCATATCTATGACGGCCACGGCGCCGTTGTGGACGGTCCGTTGGGCTCGAATTGGGTTGGCTACGATCCTAAAATAAAGCGCTATCCTTACGATCCCAACAGAGCCCGCGAGCTTCTCGGCAAAGCGGGTTATCCCAACGGTCTCGAGCTGAAGCTTCATTTTGCTCCGGACCGCCATCTCAAAGGCAAAGAGGTTTGCGAAGTCATCGCCAACCAGCTGGGAAAAGTCGGCATCAAAGTGGAGCTCGTCTCTCAAGAATACGCCGTCTATTGGGGCAAAGAAGGCGTCAATGGCGGCAAGCTGCCGCTTTACTACGCCGGCAGCAACGGCAGCGATGCCGATACCTATTTCGATCAGTATTTTCACACCGGCGGCTCCAAGCGCATCGGTTACAGCAACCCGGAATTCGACAAGCTCATCGACGAGGAGCAAAGAACCGGCGATCACAAAAAGCGCGTTGCCATCCTGCAGCAGGCGGGACGCATACTCATGGAGGACGTGCCTTTCGCACCGCTCTATACGCTGGCGGAGATTTACGGATTGGCTAGAAACGTGATCTGGAAAGGTACTCCCGACAATAAAATTCTAGCGGCAGAAATGAAAATTAGAGGTTGATCACTGAGATTCGTCAGCGTGTTCAAGTCGTTCAAATGGGGACGTGCACGTTTTGAAAATTATCAAAACGTCGAAACGTTGCTCGCGGGAGGCAACCAAATGAAAATTGACAGCCTCGACCACGTAGTCTTTACTGTGAAAGATATTGATACAACCTGTAAGTTCTACGCGAAGGTGCTGGGGATGGAGATCGTCGCCTTTGGCGAGAATAGAAAAGCTCTGTCCTTTGGATCGCAGAAGATCAACCTGCAACAACTCGGACGCGAGAGTACTTTGAAAGCGGAAAAGCCAACACCCGGTTCGGCCGATGTTTGCTTTATTACTTCTGTCTCCCTTTCGGACGTATCTAATCGGCGGCCCAGTCGAAAGAAATGGCGCAAGAGGGCTGATGATGTCGGTGTATTTCCGTGACCCCGATATGAATTTGATCGAAGTGTCCAACTACGTGAACAGCAATTAAGAAACTGTAAATCCGACCGACGAACCTGCTTGGCGTACTCGCTTTGTGCTGGCCTGCTCGCGCCAGGGCTACTTTTCGATTGAAAAGGCGAAGGACGCCGTGCATGCGTTCCAGTCGTTCAATCGCTTTGCTACGTTCAAATCGTTACCGGTGAAGTCAAATTCGGAATACACATTGTGCGGGCGATCTTGTAAGCGAATTCTCTCTCAATAATTTCGGGGAGGCTCATCTTTATGTCAGCTAGAACGTCTTGGATCATTCTGGTTATGGTGCTGTCGGCCGCGCCGGTCCGCGCTGAGCCAATCAGAATTGCTTATTCCGGTGTATCCGCAGCCGGGACGCCTCTCTGGCTCGCCAAAGAGGAAGGGGTTTTTACCAAGCATGGCTTAGAGGCGGATCTCGTTACGGTGCGTAGCGCTCCTATACAAGTTTCGGCCCTAGTCTCAAACGAGGTGCAGTTTGTCCGGGGAAGTGCTTCCAGTATGCTTACCGCTGCGGCGCAAGGGGCGAAGCTCAAAATTCTCTTCTCGCTTTTCGCTGAACGAGCGTCCTACAATTTTCTGGTATCGCCGTCGATTACTAGTCCGCGTGATTTGAGAGGCAAGAAAATCGGCGTTCAGGATTTTAGCGGTCTTCTCTGGAGCCTTACCATGCTGTCGCTCAGGGAAATGGGGTTGGACCCTCAAAGGGATAACATTAATATTCAGGCCATAGGCGACAGCACCGTTATTGCCCAATCTCTGGCAACAGGAATCATTGATGGCGCCGCGCTCGATAAATTGCAGTCTGTGAAGCTTCAGGGGCTGGGAATTAAAGTGCTATTCGATTTAAGCCGGATCCCTTTTCCTTCCAGCCCTTTCATGAGCGCGGAGTCTTTTATCCAAAAGAACCCGCAGGTCGTAGAGAACTTTATTAAAGCGCTTATCGAGGCCAGTGCAATCATGCGCTCGCAGAAAGAACGGGGCCTCGCCGTTCTGCAGAAACATATCAAGGTGGACAGGCAGCTCGCAGAGATCGGCTACAAAAATCTTCTGGAGGATCTGACGTCTTATACATTTGTGACTGCAAAGGGCTTGAGAACTGTCCAGGAGATCATCGCTCTGCGTGATCCTAAAATAGCGAAATTTAATGTCGAGGATCTTCTCGATCAGCGCATCCTGAGCAAGGTCATCAAGAGCGGGTACGTCGAGGAGATCGAACGAAAATATCGGCTCCGATCGTGATGCCTTGTTCTCCGGCGGCAGCGCTTTAGGCCTGACCGCCAATTCCTGAGACCGCATGATCGCGTTTGCCGGCGCATTCGCAGGTGAATGGTTGTTCTCAAACGCAAACGCCTTCTTCACCTCGGCGTGGCTTGCGGCAGCTTTGATCTGCTCGGCGCGTTGTTTGATTTCTTTGGGGTGATTTCGGCGCCTGGCATAACCGTCTTATCTGTTAATCTCTTGTTCCCGACTTTACTTCACTCAACTTGCGGTTAGTCTGAAATTCAATGGCTGCGATCGTCTTTGCACTGCTGTCGGCGGCTCTCTACGGCAGCGCCGATTTCCTCGGCGGTCTGGCTTCGCGGCGATCTGCCGTCATGCCGGTGATGATTTTCTCTCAGCTTGCCGGTCTCCTCACGTTGCTCCTTGTCTTGCCCTGCTTGCCTGCTGCGACGGCGGCACGTGCTGATTTTGCGTGGGGCGCCGTCGCGGGCGGAGCGCTCGGGATCGGACTGATGCTTCTCTATCAGGGGTTAGCGACCGGCAAGATGAGCGTCGTCGCCCCCGTCACTGCCGTGTTGGCGGTTGTGATGTCGGCAGCGGCGTGCATGGTGATCGGTGATCGCTTGTCCGTGGGCGCATTCGCAGGCGTAGTGCTCGCCATGATGGCGATCACGCTCATCAGTCAAGACGGAACGCGGGAAAAGGCCAAGGCAGGACATGGATGGGGCACCCGCACCCGGCCTCGCTGCCGCACTTTCGGCCGGCGTCCTGATCGGCGTGTTTTTCGCTGCACTCAAGCAGACCAGTCCCGCCTCAGGCCTATTACCACTCGTTGCGGCGCGGCTGGCCGCGCTGGTTGCCCTCGGTGCCGTCGCCCTCTTGCGGCGGCCGCCGTGGCGCATCGGGCGCGACGTGGTATGGCTGATCGTCGCCGGCGGCGCGCTCGACATCTTCGCGAACGTGCTCTACCTCCTGGCCACGCGCCAGGGCATGCTGACTATCGCCGCGACATTGACGTCGCTCTACCCCGCGAGCACGATCCTTCTCGCGCGCTTGGTTCTCGGCGAACGCCTCCGGCGGATTCAAATCGCTGGGCTGGCGTGCGCAGGGCTCGGCGTTGTGCTCCTCGGCGCGGGCTAGACTCCCATCACGCTGATCCGGCCATTTTTCTACCGCTGTGGTCCATGCTATCGAACCATGCCCTGCACCAGCTCGGGAAATTTCGTTACCATGCCCTCCGGCGGCATCGCGTTAAGCCTGACTGCCAATTCCTGAGACAGCATGATCGCGTTTGCCGGCGCATTCGCACGTGCATGATTGTTATAAAACGCAAAGGCCTTTTTCACCCCCGGCGTGCTGGCGGCAGTTTTGATCCGCTCCGCGTGTTGTTTCACTTCTTCGCGAGAGTACAGGTAATCGTAGCGCTCCCAGGACTCCTTCGGATTCCACCACGTTTTGGCGTTGCGGCCATGGGCGCGAAAGTAAAATATGTCGCCGATCGCTTCGGCTTGCTGGCGGATCGAAGTAGCAAACTTAGGCTCGTCGATCAGAACCCCACTAGCTCTATGCTCCCGTAAAAGCGCTTTGAGCTCCGGGCTCTTCTCGCTCCAGCTTTTGTGCCGAAGCTCGACCACTTTGGGATAATCGTAGAACCATCTTAGCGTGCTCTCGATCTTTTCGATGTTTTCCGGTGAGCAGTGAAATCCGGCCGGGTATTGCAGCAGCAGCGCGCCGAGCTTTCCCGCTTCGGCTAACGGGAGGATTCCGGCGCGAAATTCATCAAAGTCGTTTTGACTTGCCGGCTCCCATGGCTCATCGGATTTCTTTCGAGAGACCTTCATCGGGTGGGTGAACTTCTGCCAAAGCTTCACAGAAAATGCGAAGTCGGGCGGTGTTTTGTCGGCCCATCCCTTGGCGACCGCCGGCGAGGGCGGACGGTAGAACGTGTTATTGATCTCGCAGGTATTGAAAATTTGCGAGTAGTATTTCAGCTCGTCGAATTCTTTACTCTTCTTCTGCGGATAGAACGCGCCGTACCAGCCCTTGGGCGGCGCCCCCGGATACGAATACCCCGACGTACCGATCTTGATATCTCTGGCCGGATCGAGAAACATCACAACAATAATACTGAAGCCCGTTCCAAACGTTCCAGTCGTTCAATCGCTTCGCTACGTTCAAGTCGTTAACTAGGAACAAGTCCGTTCAAGGGTTCAAGGTTCAATCGTTCAACGATGTTCGCCATCCAGTTGGGTTCTGCACGGGGCAGACGACTGCCCACCAGCGGCGGTCAAGTGTTATCGGTCGGCTTCCTCGGCTTGGGCGAGCTGGCGCGCGGTGGCGCCGGCGCGGCGGGCAATCCCGGCCAGCGTCCGTCGTGACACCGCCGAGCGCGGTTTGGCGGCGGCGATGTCCACCGTCGAAGCGACTTTATCGCGGTGCTTGATTAACAACCATTGGCGGTCGCGCATTCTCACTAGCACCCATGAGCCGCGCAGCTTCTTGCCGTGTAAGGTGAACTTGAGATCGCCCTTGGCGAGCGCGGCATCGACATCCGCCACTTCCGGCTCCCAGGTGCCGCGATCCCAGATCATCACAGTTCCGCCACCGTATTCCCCTTCCGGGATCACGCCTTCGAATTGATTGTACTCGATGGGATGATCTTCGGTCTGCATCGCGAAGCGTTTGTTCGCCGGATCCAGGGACGGGCCTTTGGGAACCGCCCAGGAAAGCATCACGCCGTCGTGCTCCAGGCGAAAATCGTAGTGCAAGCGGCTGGCGCGGTGCTTTTGGACGACGAATTCGAGAGCTTTTTTCCGCGCGTGTCCCGGCTTACCGGCGGGCTCGGGTGTGACCTCGAACCGTCGCTTGCGATTGTACTCGGCGAGCCTGCCGAATGCGCTGAGATCGGGAGTTTGCGAACGGGATTTTTTCATCGTCGTTTTATTTCACTCGAGCCGAACTAACTCACGGCAGAGACGCAGAGGTCCTAGCGCGGCTACGCCGCAACCAAATCTCATTGTCTCGCGCAAAGGCGCAAAGGACGCCAAGGGGGAGCTTGTCATTTCGACCTAAGGGAGAAATCTGTCTCAGATCCCTCACATTCGTTTGGGATGACGGGGCTTGGCCCGTCACTCTGCGTTCTTGGCGTCTTAGCGCGAGAATAATCCGAAGCACCCGATAGACTGCCCGAAGATTTGCGCAGGCTGCGCAAACTTTCAGTAAAAAAGTTTCTCAACTCAGCGTCCCCAGCGCCTCTGCGGTGCCATTCGACTCCGCTCAGGGTGAACCTGTCGAACCATCACGATCCACGATCACGTACACGAGTCTTATTGCTTGCCCGCCTCGTCGTTCAGATCGAATACCGCGACCACCGGCGCATGATCGCTGGTTCCGATTTCGCGATAGGCGGCGCACCGGGCGGCTTTCGACGCCAGGGATGCGCTCGCCAGGACGTAATCGAGTCGCCAACCGATGTTGCGCTCGCGCAACTTGCGCCAGGGCGCCCACCAGGTGAAAAGATTATCGTTGTCCGGATCGAGCGCGCGGCCGACGTCGACGAGCCCGCGCGCCAGGATGCGCTCGAATATTTCTCTTTCCTCCGGCCGCTGCCCAACCAGAGCGGGATTGCGCTCTTTCGGATGAACGTCCCGTTCGGCGCGCGCGATATTGATGTCGCCGCACAGGACGACGCGCAGGCCGCCGGCGTGAGCTTCGCCGATGAACGCCTCCATCTGGCACAGGAATTCCATTTTCGCGGGAAAATCCTTGCCGCCGTTCGGCACATAGACGGAGACGAAGAGCAGATCTCCTAGCTGGGCGCTCACGATGCGAGTTTCGAAATCGAAAGTGGGATGGCGGAAGAGCGGCTCCTCCGCGAACGCGTCGCACCGGATGTGGAGGCCCACGCCGGAGTAGGCGCGCGCGCCGTGCCAGTAACAGCGATATCCCTGCAGTTCGCAGAGCGCCGCCGGCACCTGCGCTACGGTCGATTTGAGCTCCTGCAGGCAGATCACGTCCGGCCGCTCGCGCTCGACCCATTCGAGAACCTGGGCCTCGCGCGCGCGGATCCCGTTGACGTTCCAGGTAGCGATTTTTAATGAAGCCATGCTGTTTCTTTTACCCGCAATTCAAACAAAATTATATATAAAACGGCGGCCCGTTCCAGTCGTTCAATCGCTGGCTATCTAATACTGAGGCTCGTTCCAATCGTTCAAAATGTTCAACCGCTGAGCTCCGTTTAAGTCGTTACGGATTAAAAGGCCGTTCAAGGTTCAAAAGTTCAAGGGAAGATAAACTAGGTGGGAACTTCCGCGAGGGAATTCATGCACCGCAGAGGCGCTGAGGGCGCGGATTTAAAAAACCGTTCGTGATAGCGGAAGGCAGACAAGGAATCGGGGAGATGGGGGAGACAAGGAGACGAAGGCAACTTGAGTGGACGGGACGATTTACTAGAAACAAACCTCTGCGTACTCTGTGCCTCCTTCGAAAATTTGGTTGGGGGTGGGGTTCACGCTGCATCAGCTATAGGTGATAGCTCCACTTGTTGTCCGAGGTCTTGAAGTTTGCGGACATGGTAACGAATTCGTTGTTGAGGATTGA
>WNFZ01015425.1_pt1 | contig 12609 bp, 10 predicted proteins | sample 5400081 | NCBI WGS metagenome assembly WNFZ01 (sample SAMN13153365, study PRJNA577476) | soil metagenome | isolation source: 80 cm soil or saprolite under grassland replicate 1 | place: USA:California | collected 2016-06-15
TAGGGGGGGCCCACCGTCCCCCTTGGCCCCAGGACCGGCCCGGAGGACCAAGGGCCCCCGGTCCTTGGGCCCGTAGGGGGTCCTCGGGCCGGCTGCGGCATAGTATGCAGCCGCAGGGGGTGGGACCGACGGTGAGGGGAAGAAAGACAGGGTTACCTTTCAAAGAAGGTACAATACCCTTATCGACACTACTGCATGAGGGGGGGTATTTTGAAATGAAGTAAGCCAAAGCAGATAAGATTCAAGAGGGACCGCCTCGATACAGATTGGCATGAAGCCGTGTAGGACACCGCAAAGTTCTCGACAAGATCCATAAAAGACACCTTCACGGTTTAGGATAACTGAGGTTTGATTCAACCTTCCGGGGATTGCATCAAGGGTGATACCAAGGGAAGGAACTCCAAAGGAATGTATTACATCCCTCGCCGTTACGATCAGGCGTATGTGCGTATCTACAGGCAAGACAACCCTGTTATCGACCTCCAATAAGCGCAGTTGCCCCGGTTCGAGTTCTGATTCAGGGATAAGGTACGAGTCGAACTCTATAGCTTCACCTGTGTCATTAACATAATCACTATACTCATACGACCAGAACCATTGGTTACCTATAGCCTTAACTGTGATGACCGGGTCTATCACCTCGTCTAAAAGATACAGGAGCTTGAAACTAGGGAAAGCAATAGCAATCAGCACGAGTGCTGGCGTTATAGTCCAAATAAGCTCAATAAGCGTCAACCTCTCTTCCTAGCAGTGCAATAGGATTGAGAGGTCGGACTATTTCTTCATGCCTTACTAATAAGCATGTTCCACGTATAGTCTCTGAGGATCCCTCAGCTAAAGGTTTCCTGCTGATAGTCACTATAACATTTGCCTATGTTACTCCCTGGTTAACAGGTAAGTTGACTTATGTAGTGATGTTCCAGCATACAGTGGAATGCACAGGGCAGCAGATTATTTCATTGTCTGTAAGGGGCCAATAATATACTGGTTATAGTGTGATCGGCCAATCAGTTTGAAGTATGCTGTAGTGTCAATAACATTAACACCACTTGGCACAGCATTACTGTAGTAGAAGCTTAGTTCGCCTTTGTACAGTAACTTAGGATCAGCTAAGTACCGATCAAACGCTTGAGATCGGTTAGCTACTCGCCATATGAATCGTGATGTATCAGCTTTGGACTTGAATGTAACCCATACATCGTGTTTGATATCATGCATTACCATTGCCACTTTAGCACCTTTGGGGTTGTTAGATCCCCATTGAGTGTTAGTAGCCACAACGTAATTAGGTTCTTGACAAAGAAGAATGTACCTTGTGTAGTAGCCACTGGTTTTGCTATATTAACGTACCGTTCAATGTACTTAAACTCAACTTTGTTATCCAGGGCCTTAGCTGCCTGAGCAGGACTAAGGTAGGTATCATGTACCGTTTCCTTATCCTGGTGTAATGCATGAATCCCATCTGGAAGACTATCAATGTCCACGTCCTGAATAGTCATTGGTATTAAGTGTTGGGCCTAATGGTCGTGGTGCCACTGTAGCTCCTTCTTCCCGTATTGAAACGGCAAAACCGAATGCAGGGCTCCAAACTGTAGTATCATTATTCAGATGTGCTATCAATGTGTTGTAGCCTATTCCTAGCTGGTTTGCTAATCTACCTTTGAAGAGCGAGTTGGCTACTTGTCTAGTTACATTTGTGATTGCATCAGGTAGTGGTTACTATGATGTTAGCTTCGGATGGTTTGGCCACATTCTTAGGAGTCCATTGAGTTAGGAACTTCACGTTATCCCTGTTAACAGTAGGCTTTAATGCAGTGATTGTAGCCTGTTCCTGAACACGAATCATCCATCTAGTACAGTTGATGAGAATGTCTATCTCATTGACGCTAAGCACGTAGTCCTGGTGTTTTATAGCGAACTCATGTAACAGGTTTACTTCCGTTACTACTACACCAAACGTAATATTGGCCCACCCTCCTGCTCGTTTGACAAAGCTATTAAAATCATTAAGCCGTGAGCCCATTCGTATGAGCTTAGAGTACTCCGATCTGTATTGCTTTATTCGATTAGAGAAAGCTAAAGTGGATCCTACGTAGAATGTATTCAAGTGATTACACATTAGAAGGTACACACCTGCGTAAGGCATTAGGTCAGGATGGTTGAACAAGGATGCCATACTTTGACTGTGATGGGCTACAGTTTTGGGGTCACCTTGAGAGGTGTCATTATACACAGCAAGTGATGGTTTAGGGTCTTTCGTAATCAGATGTTGAAGTCGCTCATTACTCTGTAGATAGTCTAGTAAAGGGCTATTCGTACCCTTAAGGTACTCAAACATAGCTAACACTACGTTACGACCAATTGTCATTGCTTTACTCTCATGCCATGGGATTGGCTGCACAGAGGAATCGGATGGCACCTTATCCGTAATGCTCTTCACGGGTATAGAAGACTGAGTAGCACTATGAGGACTAGAAGTCAAGTAGTGACGACCCTGAGTCCAATGAGGAGAACAGACAGGTTTCTGCTGCCCTGAGGGCCCTTTCAAACCATGGTTATGGTATTTGTGCACGATCTGGTTATGGTAGCTATTGAACTTCCGGATCGTTGAGCTTAGCATCCAGGCAACCCCTAGCAGGATAACTATGAGGTAGAACATGATCTGATCGTGCAACTCTATGATGCCCTCGAACGAAGGTGATCCCCCGTCTTGAAACCCTAATTGCCATGGATGAGGTGCATCATTGCTTGCTACTTTAACCGTAAGAATGGTATTGAATAGGAATCTTAGCATATTAGTCAATCTAGATTTATGAGCCCTTAGATGTAGAGAGAAAGAAACGAAGCGAGATGAACCTCGCGGTTTGAATGGTAAGGGGGGGATTGTACCAACAAGAAGTAGAAGTACCCATTGATTGAGTCCAGACCCCTCTGCTGCAGACTACGGAGTAGCCTGTCTGGCAGAGGGCAGGAGTGAGTGAAAAAGGAGGAAGGAGAAAACCGAGAGAATCTCAAATTAAGTAACCTCAGGGAATAGAGCAGAATAGACTTTCTTTATTAAGTAGTAAGCACCTCTGTAGAACTCAAGAACAGAAAGGTAGATAGGAGCTGAGTAAAGGGTTGTAAACACAAGCAGAACAGAAGAAGAGGGGGGGGAATTTTTATGAAGAAGAAGAAGAAGAAATAGGAAGTTCAGAGAAATGATGAAACGGAGCGGGCGAAGAAAGTAGCCACTCTAAAGTAGGCGAAGATTCAGTAGTAGAAAGAGGAATATTGGGTTCAAAAAAGGCAGGAACATACCAAGGATTGGCTTGCACTTGTAATGAAGATGTTAGCTGATCGTAGAGAATATACAGGAAAAGGAAGGTAGAAACAAGAGATACGACAGAGCCAAAAGACGCTACTTCATTCCAGCCTGCGTAGGCGTCTGGATAGTCAGGGATTCTTCGTGGTTGCCCTGCGAGTCCCATAAAGTGGAAAGGTATGAAAGTGAGATTAACTCCAAGAGTGAAAGACCAGAAGTGTACTTGGGCGAGAACCTCGTTGTAAGGTTTGCCGAGTACCTTAGGCCCCCAGAAGTACCAGGCAGCAAAAATAGCATAAACGGCTCCCATAGAAAGAACCAGGTGGAAGTGGGCTACCACATACATAGTATCATGCAGTGCAATGTCAAGAGACGCGTTGGCTAATATAATTCCCGATAAGCCGCCGATTGTAAACAGAAAAATGAAACCAAGAGCAAAGACCATTGGAGTGGTCAATCGAATTGTACCCCCGAATAGAGTAGCTAACCAAGAGAAGATTTTAATCCCCGTGGGTACAGCAATGATCATCGTCGAAGCTGTGAAATAGGCTCTAGTATCTGTGTCGAGCCCTACAGCATAAAGATGATGCAATTAGTTTAAACTAACTGAGGACTATGCCTTATTCTTTTGAGTTTACCTTAGCATATTTGTAACCATAGTTAAGTACACCTTATCAGGGTTCCGTTCCGTTGGAAATCCGCCAATTCCGCTGCCGTCCCACCTTTGGCCCAAGGAGTGGAGGGGTCCCCCTTGGCCCCAGGACCGAGGGCGTCCTCGGGCCGGGGGTCCAGGCCGCCCGGAGGTACCCCCCCTTGGCCCCAGGACGGAGGGCGTCCTCGGCCAGGGGTCCGTCCTTGGGACCGTAGGTGGGGAGCCGAGGGCTGTCATTAAGCAGAGTATCTGGCTTTGCCTGACAAGATAAGAGAAGGGCTAAACCTCATCGTTAGAAAGGGCCGACAAAGCCGGAGGGTAATTAAAAGGGATATTTATTAACCTCTTTGGCTAACTCTTGGATTTTGTTGAATCCTTCCTTCGTAAGGTGATCACCTTTCACCATGAGATGCCATACCTCAGACCATTTTTCAAAGGAATTAGTTTTGTAGTCTTTAGAGGGAATTTATTCAAATAATCTAAGATAATAGTTAGACCTCTGAAAGAGTCCGTAGAGTATCTGTAAACCTGGTTGGTTTTACTTCTAAGTGCAACATGACCATTATTGAAAAGAGTAATTATCTCCTCTATCCATTCTTTAGAGAATTGCTGATCTAAAATAAATCTAAGCTTAGTCCTGAATCCTATTTTCTGTGCAGGTCTCTTAGTTATATGGACATTAAAGCACCCTTCCGCGTCTGTGAAGCCAGCTAACCAAGCCGAGTTTAAAGATAGTTTTACGGCGTTTTGCAACGAGATAATAGGGATATTACCTTTCTTACTATTATATACTGCGAGCCACACTTTCAACTGATCAATCCGTTTAGGCAAAACTAAATTTCCATTAAATAAATGGATCAATAAAGCTATGTGATTAGAATCCCATACTGCGTATCTTCCGTGCTGTCTGTCAGGGTACACATTTACCATACCAAAACCTAAAACCTCTTGAATATGATAAAGTACTCCAACATCCTTTGACCTATCACGAAAGAGAGTTTACCTTTTGACTCTAAAATTGCTCCATCACCCTCTGTAAACCCTATAAACCATTGAAGCCACCCTGGATCTATATACTTATGGTGTTTCCAAAAAGAGGTAAAATCAAAAGAACCTTCGCATGTAGTCTCTGAGGATCCTACTAAGGATGCTGATTCCTTTTGGTTTCCTGCTGATTGGGTATAGCTAGTAAGATTGTTACTAAAAAGAGGAGTTAATTGAATTACTCTATTAGTACCTTAAAAACACTAAACCTTTCCAGCATATAGCGAAGTTTATTACCATTACTTCACAGCAATGGAGTCCCACCTGATGAGACCAAACAATAAAACCTAGTATACCAATACTTAGTATGGCATAGCAACCTTATCGTAACTCTAAGTTAGAAGAACTGAACTGAAGAAAGGTAGCTCGACGTGGTGTCAAAGATAGGGCGCAAAACAGGCCTAGGTAGATCGGAAGCTGTTCATACCCTCTTTAATTGCCTTAAATTGGGCAAGACCCTATCGAGTAAGGTGTAGGCCAGAATTGATAATAGACAGAGCCTCCTCGGCGTCCACAAATCCTGAGACCCATTCAGGTGTAAAGTTTGTCCCGAGGGTGTTGAATACGCCCTTGATTGATTGTAAAACGTCGAGCTGCCTTATCTTCAGTAAGAAGAGAGTTCGTCTTTAGATAAAGTTGTAATAAGGCTGGACTATATCTTCCGCCTCCGCCTCATCCGGTTTAAGAGGTTGCGTTGCGTATAGTCTCTGAGGATCCTACTAGCTTTCAAGCTTTGGTTTCCTGCTGATTGCCCAATCCCTTGGATTGTCCCGACTTCAAAGAGAAGCTCGGACCAAGCCTCCCTTCGGCCCAACCCCTCTGCTGCAGACTACGGAGTAGCCTGTCTGGCAGAGGGCTCTGCCCTGGCCCGAGGACCCCCTCGGTCCTGGGGTTGGGACCTAGGTGGGGGCTCTAAGGGTTTCCAGCATATAGCAACGTTCAAAAGAGCGTTAACTCTTAAGGGCCTAAATAGACCATGCCAAGGTATCCAAAGACTGGTTTACCTGCAAAGGCAGATATAACATGGCTCACGATGCCGAAGCCTGGGATGATTAAAATATAACAATTTACCATTAATACTAATGGTGTTGGACTATATCTTTATCTGAACTTAATAATGGTTTGATAAATAGTTATTACTTACGATTTAATTAGTTAATAGAACTAATCTCAATCGTTTTGAGATTTAATCGAAACAGAGGTTCTTCTGGAATTCATATTAGATTTTATTTGTAATAACAATTTTAATCCAGACTCTGTTAAATGTTGCTTAGTATTAAATAACTCACAAGCTCGTTTTAAATCTAAATATAAATTGTGAAGCAATAAGCTCTAAAGTTTTTCTATGTTTCTGAGTCCAACTAATGTTCAAAGTAACTTGAACTCCTAATTTTGATTTTGGGGAATTACCAAGGCCAATAAAAAATGAACCATCACCTTCAGTAAAACCTGCTAACCAATTTAAATCAATTTTAGGATTTAAAGGTTCAACGATCACTTTATTTTTAACAAAACCCTCTTTATTAAGACGATTAATCCATTTTACATAAGCTTCATATTTGAATTCTGTTCTTAATCTACCATTAATTAAATTAGCCAAAATCGTTAGATTCGGGATATCCTCAATGACAAAATGAACCATTTTCTCTGAATGCTGCCATCGTACCTTACCAAAACCTAACCAATAATTTAAAGCATAAATCAAGGGTGCATTTTTCGTAGATTGACTAATATAAAATGATAGCGTTTTATCTTTTTCATTAGGAAAAGAACCATCTGCTTCGATTAATCCAGTTAACCAATTTAACCATTGTTCAGATAATCCACGTTTAGTCTCTGAGGATCCCTCTCCCCTTAGGGTTTGGTTTCCTGCTGATTGTCCAAATCTACTGATTGTTACTGAGAAATTTGCCAGTACAATAGAATCTGAGGATTTCCCAGCATATGGTGGAATTTTATCATCACTACTTAAATAGTGAGGAAGCATATATTTTACTTCGGGATGCTCCTGTCTAGCAATAATCCCTAAATTGCTTTAAATTAAAAGGAAGCAAAATAAGCAGTAGTATTAGGGAATGCTAGATGCTAAGGTGGACTCTATCTTCAACTCCCTATGGAACAAAAGTGACGGATAAACTCATGCATTTTGGTCTGTTTAGAGGGGTCTAGGTGATAGTCCATATCCATGTAACGAAGGTACCGCTCGAAAGACTTCAGCTTAGCTACCTTGTAAGGATTGAGCATATTATGCACGTTTAAGTAAGCAGTGAATAGCTTAAGGTCTGCTCGGCGGCTTAACCAATAAATCCAACCCTCCCATTTTTTATCAGGGTAAACGCCTCCTCCCCAAATCTCAGCAATCTGACGCAGGATATCTGCATCTTTATGTGCAATTTGAATAGAGGGCTGGTAGTTTGAGCTATTGATCGCGAAGTGGCCATCACCACAGAAAAAGCCGGAAAGCCAACCATTGGTGACCGTTAGCGGGTAGGATGCAGAAGCTCTAACCCCTTAGAGGCAAGTACACGAGAGAGCTGCCCTAGTTTAGTTGTGGTTCGGATCCGACCATTAATTAGGTGTAGTAGCTCGTTCATCCCCTGGGCATTATGGAGTCGCCAACGGACGCTATTGGAGCCCAACCGGGAGGTTACTTTGCCACCTAGTTTGTGTTTTATAAAGGCTAGGGTTTGCACCTCCTTGCTGTGCATTGTTATTTCGCAGCTAGCATATCCTTGTTTAGATAGGTAGAAGCCTCCATCCGCGTCGATTAAGCCAGCTAACCAGTCGTTGAAATCTGCGTCACTTTCATCCCCGGGAGTTGCACTGCGTATAGTCTCTGAGGATCCCTCTAAGTGGTTTCCTGCTGATTGGGCATCCCTTGATTGGGTTTTTACTGGGCCGGGCCCACCGTAGGTCCCACCCCCTGCGGCTGCATACTATGCCGCAGCCGGCCCGAGGACCCCCTACGGGCCCAAGGACCGGGGGCCCTTGGTCCTCCGGGCCGGTCCTGGGGCCAAGGGGGACGGTGGGGGTACCTCCGGCCGACTCCGTAGTCTGCGGCAGAGGGTTGGGACCAAAGGTGGGTAAGTCACTTACGGCCCGAGTTCCAGTAAGGTAAAAGCCGTCCCAGCAAATAGCAGTGTAATGACACTGGAGATCACTCACCAGAGCGGCCATCGGATGACCAAAGAACCCGTTCCTTCATTCCCTAAGAACTCTGCCCCCTTAAGGAACATGTACCACCTCTGCCGCAGTGTCCCCTCAATTAGAGTTTAACGTTGGCTTCGACGATGGCCTTGTGCTGAGCTTTACGTCAGGAAGGAATCGACTGTACATTAAGCACCATTTCAGGCACCCACTAATGACCCAGTCTGTAGGGATTACCTAGATAACCCACGGTCTTGCTTTGGGGAGAGCTTAACCGTTTTCATTAGCATTGCCAAGCAGAGTGCTATTACTTTCTCTGCTCCTTATTCCTGTCAGAATAAGCTGATCATAAGCATCATTTCCTTCTAAGAGTTGCATGAAACCTTGAGATCAGGACTAGGATAATGGTACTCTTCAGTTTCGCTGTGTAGAGTTCACCGTTTCGGGTCTTTCTAATGAGTATTACTCCATTTTTACCCGTTCACAGAGTAGGGTGGCCCCTCACCCGTAGGACCCCCTCCGTCCTTGCCCTCTGCCAGACAGGCTACTCCGTAGTCTGCGGCAGAGGGTTGGGCCGAAGGGGGCGAAGGGCCAAAAGACCGAAGGAATACTCATACCTTCAGTTTTAGAGACATCTGCCCTAACGGTTACATAACTTGCGTTAAACCATATCCTCTGTTCCCGGTGTTACGTATTACTCTTACGCCCTGTAGAGTTTCCCTTAGCTGCCAAGCTAACTAAGATAGGTCGCAGCTCATGGCTAAGATGGTCCCCTTTAGTTATTCGACTATAAATCTCTTAAATTAGAAATTACATTCATAATATGAGATCTTCCTTCAGGCGTAAGATGTTGTTTATCTTTTAATATTAGAACTACTGTTACCTACAGTGGAAAAATAAAGACGATCCCGGCATGTTAGAAACTCCCCAGAAGGTACAGGTTTTGAAGAATTGAAATAGTTAGTATATCTCTCTTTGAATATCTTAAAATCAAAGCCCCTATTACCTTCTGATGGTGGCAGATTAGAGTCTTTTGAACTCTCAGGGCATTCTATAGTAATACTACATTTATTTAAGAACAGATGTTGGTACAGTAAGAGGTCACCCCCGCCTGCAGGCTCATAGAAGGACGTGTTGAAGTTTCGGTCTGTAAGCAGCATGGTAATTCCCATTTAGTGTTGGCCCGCTCTCAAGAGAGCATTCCCGGGGGATCTGAGCAATTAGCCCAGGCGGGCTCGCCAAACGTTACCGCTTGGATCGGACTATATCTTACCTGCAGATTGAACAGCGTGCTGTGACACACCGGGACCTAAGGTTTATAAAAGACGACGAGGTGTTCCCACGTAAAAAATCTACGGTTGTTGTTCATGCCGGCTTTGAACCTTTTCATAGAAGCTAAAGCCTGGGTAGTTTGATGGTTTCCTTTCGCCACTAATTCCACGCCTTGACACCAGTCAAAGTAATCTAACCGCTTAGAGCCAAAAAGTGGGAAAGAAGTAAAATAGGATACCAATACAAGGTTTCCCGCTAGCGAATTTGTACGTACTCGGAAGGAACTACTCTTGCCTTTGCGCTGCATGATTTTTAAGTTAGATAATAGATAGTGGGCTAGTGCCTCCATTATCTCTAGATAATTTCCGTTGGCCCCCACCTCCCCGTCGGTCCCACCCCCTGCGGCTGCATACTATGCCGCAGCCGGCCCGAGGACCCCCTACGGGCCCAAGGACCGGGGGCCCTTGGTCCTCCGGGCCGGTCCTGGGGCCAAGGGGACCGGGGGGAACGCTGTCCGTACCGCAGGCTCTGGCGTGTAGTCTCTGAGGTGCCCTCCCTTCTTTGCTAAGGAGGTTACCTGCTGATTGCCCGCTCCACCATATTATTAACCTAAATAAACAAGTTGGCGGGGCCTCTGGCCCAAGGACGACCCCTGGCCGAGGACGCCCTCGGTCCTGGGGCCAAGGGGGCCCTTGGTCCGTCGACGGGGCGGGGTTCCCAGCATATAGCCAGATAGGCATCTATAGCTCCAGGGCCTATAGAACTACAGAAGAGGCAGAAATAGCTACCTGCTAAGACTGGTAAGGATAATAACAACAGAACGGCTGTCACCAACACAGCCCATGCGAACAGGGGCATTCGGTGTAATAGCATACCTGGTGCCCGCATGTTTAAGATGGTCGTTATGAAGTTTATGGCACCTAGAAGAGAGGAGATACCAGCAAGGTGTAGGCTGAAGATAGCTAGGTCCACAGATCCTCCAGAGTGAGAGTGGATGCTTGCCAAAGGGGGGTACCTTTTGATCCACACACAGCAGGCACTACTTGCTTGAAATTGTCCCTCTCCCTGTCCCTCCTCTCCCTCTCAACTCTCCCTCTCACTCTCAATACCAATTGTCAACTATTAGAGCCTCTTAGATTTTGTAGCTGAGTTTTCAACTCTGCCATTTTTTGATAGTTTCGCTTGAACTCCTGCTCCGGGACTACTCGGCCGTATACGAGAGCAGGAGCAGGGACAGAGCAAATTCGCCATAGCAAATACTCTTGCCATTTAGCTCCTATAAGTCGGTTCGTCGCCCCACACGCCCTTTACAGGCTAGGGACGGAGCCCGGCTCGGACACGCACCTTCGGTCCCAGGCCCTCGCCCCCCCCACCTAACCGTAGGTCCCAAGGACGGCTGCGGCATAGTATGCAGCCGCAGGCCCGGCCTACGGTACCACCCCCGGCCCGGAGGACCAAGGGCCCCCGGTCCTTGGGCCCGTAGGGGGGGCCCACCGTCCCCCTTGGCCCCAGGACGGGTCCTCGGGCCAGGGGGGTTGGGACCGTAGGTGGGGCTTGGTTCCAATGACCGGGGGGGAGGGTTAGGAGGGGTCTGTAAATAGTTGTAGGGTATCTTTGGTTTAACGACAGAGGAGCCCTGCTTTTTTATCTCTCCACCGTAGGGAGTTTTCTGGGCTCACTGGGATAGGGTCCTTTCTGTCTCTTTGTATACAAACCATTTCACCAAAGACTCAACAAATTATTAAAGCAAGTAGGATCCCCGCTGTGTGTGGATACCTTTATGTTTGACACCCTCGTCCTCTGGCCCCTCCTTTTGGTCCTTGGACCCCCCCCTGCCACCCCACCCCTTGTGTCCGAGGGGCCGCCCTCTGCCAGACAGGCTACTCCATAGTCTGCAGCATAGGGGCGGGTCCAGACCCTATGGGATCTGGCAGGTGGCTCCGCTACGGCCAGGGGGTGCTCATTAAGCTAGGATGAACCAGAGGAGTATCGGTGCACGCACCACGTTTCCATGGTGATCGGACTATCCCTTCATCCACCTATCTTCGGTTCTGTTGGCTTCGAGCCCAGACCTGGGCCTGCACACAGCAGAGCTGCGTGTCCGAGCCTGAGGGGCTTGCCATTGACAGAACCAAGAAGAAGATGGATGCTCCACGTTTAGTCTCTGATGCAGGAGCTTAGGGCCATTGGTCCTGCAGGCGGATTGTCCCCCTGTCAAACCATTCTTACATAATACCCTGGCATTAAAACCATCTGAACAGAGGCAGAAAACCCCCCCCCCTTGGCCCCAAAGTCAGGTCTCTGGTCCAACCCCTCCCCCCCCCACCTAGGTCCCAACCCCTGCGGCTGCATACTATGCCGCAGCCGGCCCGAGGACCCCCTACGGGCCCAAGGACCGGGGGCCCTTGGTCCTCCGGGCCGGGGCAGGGGTTGGGCCGAAGGGAGGGTGGCTTCCAAGACCGGGGGGCCAAATCCAGGGCAGGGGGGCTAACGGTACCAATCCAGATGAAGCACCAAAGGCCGGATAAGGCCCTTCCGAGGATATTAAGACCTTTCTCCCGAGGTTGGGGAGTTTACCTTAGCTTTAATTTTCATGAACACTATGAAATGTCTTTCAACTTTAGGTAGGTTGGTTTCCCGATAATAAAGAGCTTTGCACCACAGTTTGAATTCCAAACCCTTCATACCCTTGAATTTACCTTCAAATGCATCCTTTATGTTGTATAGGGCACGTTTGTTTTTAGTCTTAAGAACATTCAATTGTCTATTCTTAATGATCTTACCAGGAATGTGTAAGATACGTCTGATTAACTCCAACAGCCTACCGTCTAATTTTTGGACTAAAAAGAACTCAATATTAAAAGACAGCCCATCGCGATTTATTCCAAAACAACCTTCGGCTTCGACAAACCCACTGAGCCAGTTGTCTGTAATCACGAGAGAGATCTCCTCATAAGGGCTTTGAAGAGGATCCAAGTTTTTAAGGGCACCTACGGTCCCAAGGACGGGGTCCCTCAGGCCGCCCTGGCCGGACCCCTGGCCCGAGGACCCGTCCTGGGGCCAAGGGGGACCCGACGGGCCCCCCCTGCGGCTGCATACTATGCCGCAGCCGGTCCCCCTTGGCCCCAGGACCGAGGGCCCTGCCCCCTTCGGCCCAACCCTCTGCCGCAGACTACGGAGTAGCCTGTCT
>WNFZ01004701.1_pt1 | contig 12608 bp, 8 predicted proteins | sample 5400081 | NCBI WGS metagenome assembly WNFZ01 (sample SAMN13153365, study PRJNA577476) | soil metagenome | isolation source: 80 cm soil or saprolite under grassland replicate 1 | place: USA:California | collected 2016-06-15
TCTCCTTTGCTGCATCAACTGGAATCGCGCCAGGAATGCCTGGTCTCTTTGTTCGTGATTCCTGTCTCTATAGGCGGGAAATCGGCGCGAAAACTCGCACGGCGACATTTTTTGGGGCCTTGGATCAATCTGGATGGAGAGCAAGAGCTGTGATAACCTCGCGCAACTGGCAATCTGCAGAGCCGTAGAAGCTTATGAGTGGGACATCTTCGAGCAACGTAACCCGTCTTCTTCAGGCTTGGGGTGGGGGAGATGAGCACGCCCTCGAGAAGCTGATCCCCCTCGTCTACGAACAATTACGCACTGCAGCGCGGCGCTACATGGCTGGCGAACGGCCGGGACATACCCTCCAGACGACCGCCTTAATTCATGAGACTTATCTCCGGTTGGTGGATGTGCGGCAGGTCAAATGGCAAGATCGCGCCCATTTCATGGCAATTTGTTCGCAGTTGATGCGCCGTATATTGATAGATTTTGCTAGATCACGGAATTACAAGAAGCGGGGCGCGGGCGCAGTTCACGTTGACTTTGATGAAGCACTCGTTGTGACCTCCGAGCCAGACGCCAACTTGGTCGCTCTGGATGACGCACTGAATCGGTTAGCATTAGTGGACGCGCGCAAGAGCCGCGTAGTAGAGCTGCGATTCTTTGGCGGGCTCGACATCAAGGAAACAGCCGAGGTTATGAAGGTATCGCCCGATACCGTTGTGCGGGATTGGAAGATGGCCAAAGTCTGGCTGCTGCGTGAGCTCCATGGAGGCGCTGCCCATGGAACCTGATCGCTGGCACCGGATCGAGCAGATCTATCACTCTGCTCTAAGAATACCGTTGGAGCAGCGTCGCGCGTTCCTCAAAGATGAGTGCGATGGCGATGACGAGTTGCAAAAAGAAGTCGTATCGTTGCTTTCCTACGAAAGTTCCGCCGCCGAGTTTATTGAATCTCCCGCCTTCGACGTAGCTGCCCGATTGATGGCAAGAGACAATGCTGTTGAGCAGGCCAGCAGTGATGGAACCGGACCTGCTGTTACATCGCGCTTTCGTGTGCTGGAAAAGATTGGCGTCGGCGGCATGGGGGTCGTGTACAAAGCCGAGGACACGAAGCTGCGGCGCACGGTCGCGCTGAAGTTCTTGCCCCCCGAGCTGTCCCCCGATCCACAATCTCTCGAACGATTTCAGCGCGAGGCCTACGCGGCTTCTGCCTTGAACCATCCGAATATCTGCACGGTATACGACGTAGATGAGTTTGAAGGCCGCCCCTTCATCGCGATGGAATTGCTGGAGGGGCAGACTCTGGAGCGCCGTATCGCAACCAAGCCACTACCCCTGCCAGAACTGTTGGAGCTCGCTATCCAGATCTCGGATGCTTTGGACGCAGCGCATACGAGCGGCGTCATTCATCGCGACATCAAGCCCTCGAACATCTTCATTACTAACCACGGGCAAGCGAAAATACTCGACTTTGGCCTCGCCAAACTCCATGAGTTTGAATCTGTGGAGACCCAGCCTCAACCATTAGCAAAGCCAGACCCCAAGCAGGACAGCAATCCGTTACTGACCCTGACTCGGACGGGCGTAACCATCGGGACCGCTGCCTACATGTCTCCGGAGCAGGTGCGCGGCGAGAGACTGGATCCGCGAACCGACCTATTCTCATTCGGTCTGGTGCTGTATGAAATGGCAACCAGGCAACGCGCATTCGCAGGTGACACCGCGGCCGTACTTCATCATGCCATTCTCAACCAGACGCCGGTTCCTGCACGCGAACTAAACCGCCAGATTCCTCCAAAACTTGAACGCATTATCAGCAGAGCGCTCGAGAAGTACCGCGAGGCTCGCTATCAAACGGCAGCCGAGATATGCGCCGACCTGGAAGCATTACAGCGCCAGTCGGCCCCGAAGCATCTGCCGCGCGTCTGGATTGCCGGTTTGGCTGTCACCGCTACGATCGCGGCAGGACTGTTCCTTTTTCTCCTAAACAGACCGCCGAGAACTGTCTCGGTCGCGCCGGAAATTAAGCTACGTCAACTCACGACCAACTCCAGCGAGAACCCCGTCATGGGCGGCTCGATTTCTCCTGACGGCAAGTATCTGGCATACAGCGACACTCGCGGACTGCACTTCAAGGTGATTGAAACTGGCGAGACGCGCCCGGTTCCTAAGCCAGAGGTACCGAAAGGCCAGAGCGTGAAGTGGGAAGTTGGGACATGGTTTCCTGATAACACCAGGTTCCTGGTCAATGTTCATCCTTCCACCGAAGACTGGAGAGATTGGAGTTCTGCCACCAGCAGTATTTGGGTAGTTTCGGTACTTGGCGGAGCAGCAACAAAACTTCGCGACCATGCCATCGCCGGGTCCGTCTCTCCTGATGGCATGTTGGTTTCGTTTCGAACGAACAAGGGAAAGTTCGGCGAGCGTCAAGTCTGGTTAATGGGGCCGAATGGCGAGAACGCCCGGAAGTTCCAGGAAACCGACGAGAATACCGGCATTGGAGGCTTTGGCTGGGCGCCAGATGGAAAACACTATCTTTATGTTTCAGGCGACGAATCGGGAGCCAAATATTTGAGCCAGCCCATTCAGGGCGGCCCACCTGTCACCTTATTCCGGAATGCCGAATTGCAGAAGATGGACGACAATAACTGGCTGCACGATGGCCGACTGGTTTATTCGCTTCATGAAACTCAGAACGCCAACGTTTGTAATTACTGGACGATGCGCCTCGACCTTGCCACTGGCAGGCGCCTCGAAGAGCCCAGGCGGCTAACGAACTGGCCCAATTTTTGCGTATTTGGCGGTAGCGTCACGAACAATGACAAGCGCCTGGCGTTCGTGGCGTCGTCGGGATCTTATACGTCGTACGTCGGCGATCTTGAGGCTGGTGGAAAGCGGCTTCGTAACATTAGCCGCTTTACTTTGGAGGAGGACGACGGTGTAAGTGGTTGGACTGCTGACGGTAAAGCTATCGTCAGTCAAAACCGAGCCACTTGGGGCCTGTACAAGCAATCTCTCGATTCGGACACTCCAGAACCGATCGTTTCCTCGGTGGTCGGAGGCGCGCTGCTTCTGGGAGCCACGACTCCGGATGGCAAGTCTTATATCGGACGTATTTGGCCGAACGGGGAGAGTATTGAAAACCCCACAATCCCTTTTCCGATCGTGCGGATTCCGCTAGCCGGCGGAACCCCAGAAACAATACTGCAGCTCACACATAACGGCAATGTTTCCTGCGCCCGGCCACCATCCAACACCTGTGTGTTAGCTGAACAAAGCGAAGACCGCAAGCAAATAATTGTCTCAATTCTCGATCCGATAAAAGGGCGGGGACCTGAGTTAGCGCGCTTTGACTCCGGTCGAGAGCTCAATCTAGTGGACCCTCCGCCTTGCGGCATCTCCCCGGATGGCACTCGTCTTGTGATTGCGAGAGGTCCGGAAAGTTCTATCGAAATTCGTTCGCTACACGGCGAGCTCATACGCAAAATTGCTTCCCAGTCAGTAGGAGAAGTGACGTGGTTGACATGGTCCGCGGACCAGAAGGGATTTTTTGTGAGCAGGAAGGGGCCGAGGGGGGACGAATTGCTGTATCTGGATCTCCAGGGGAAAGCGACATCCCTGCGGAAATGCGTCGGCGGCGATACTTGTCAAGGCCTTCCCTCTCCTGATGGTCGGCACCTGGCCATTATTGACCGGAATCAGAGCAGCAACATGTGGATGATGGAAAACTTCTGATCAGCTAATCTCTGTCTTACCTCAAAACTTGAGCTCCGTCTTCAACTGAATCATCCTTGGTGATGCGTTGGCTCCCAGACCGCTTCCCAGGATGCTCGTGGGCGGTTGTTCCAGACTAAAAATCTCACCGAAAGTTGAGCTAGAAAGTGCCGGATCCGGAAAACCAAAATTAGGATGGTTAAAGACATTGAAGAATTGAAAGCCGATTCTCAGGGTCCCATTCTCCCAGCCCGGAAGCTTCGTGCTCTTTACAATACTGAAATCGGTGTTGAAATAAGCCGGCCCGCGAAAACGGTTTCGTCCTTGCGCAAGACTAACAACAGGACCATCGCACGGCCCCGACTGGCTTGGCACATGTCCGGTATTGAAACCAGTCATGCAGTTTGCTTGTATGAAACGAGCCTTGGGATTTGGCGTCACACCATCTGACAAAAGCTGAGGGGGTTGGCAGGGCTGCGTTACAACTGGAACCGCAGCTCCCTTTCCACATGATTTTCCTGAACCGATCGGCCCTGCTGGCACTGCGTAAAGCGTTCCGAAGTAATTGTTGACTGCCGCAAGACTCGCCGATTGCTCGAAGTCGAACACGGTATAAGGAAATCCGGTGCGGGCAAATACCGTTCCTGAAATCTGCCAGCCATTCACCAGGGTGTTCCAACCGCGTCCGCCGAGAGCAGCTTTCACCGGAACATCCCACACGTAATTTGCATTGAACGAATGTCGTACATCGTGATCGGCCGAGCCGTAGCTCCCATGCAGGTCATTGGGGTCCTGGGCTGACATTAGGGCAATCGTTGTGAACGTGAACAGACCGCTACTTTCATCAAGGGCGTGGCCATAGGTGTAGTTGGCTTGAAATAATCCCTGGCCCCACTTGCTGAATCGATGGCGGAATGACCCGACCATCCCGTCATAGTTCGAGATTGCATTGGTTGTGATCTGTGTGACTCCGCTGAATCGAGGGTCAGCGCACGGGGCCACAGGAGGGCTGGCACAAAAGCCTGTTGGGAGAGAGCCGAACCCGAAGGCATTTGCATTTGGATTGAGAACGAGAGCATGAATGCCATGGTGACCGTAATATCCCAGAGTCACTGCACTGGAATTCCACGCTTGCTCAATTTCAAGACTCCACCGTTGGTATTGAGGGGAGTGGGTTCTGCTATCGGGAACACTGATGGCGGGTGGAGAGAAATTTGAATTTACAGCCTGGATTTGAGCCAGCGTTTGGCCGGACGCAAATCCATTGAGAAACGCGGCATTCGCGGCATCTGCATCGCTGAACAGACTCGTAGCTTCCGCAGGAGCAAGATTGTTTCCGCTGACAATGTACGAATTGTAGAGTGGCGGATTGTTCGAAAATGAATCCGCAATTAGCCCGGGTAGTGGATCATAAAAAATCCCAAACCCGCCACGAATTACACTGTTTCCGGTAAACGGTTGCCAGGCGAAGCTGAATCTAGGCGACCATAAAACACTATCGGTTTCCGCAAAAGCATTCCTCTGGTTGATTAAGATTGCCTCATGGTAGGGCTGGCTTGGGTCGTGACTTTGCGATGAAAAAGGTTCCGCAAGCCTGGCGAAGCAGCGCTTCTCGCACGCCGGATTCGAATAGTGTTCAGCCCTTATGGCAACGGTCAAAGTCAGGCCTGGTCGAGCACGCCAGTCGTCTTCAGCGTAGAAACTCAAATTCAAGAAAGAGACGGGCAGTCTCGTTTCCGATGTAAAAGACTTTGACAGTGAAGTGAAATCAGTGTCCGGGCTAGCTGGATCGAATCCACCCTGGTAAAAGGCGTCGAGAGTCTGGATATTCAGTTGCCCGATTGTGTTCGCCAGATTGGGCGACCGGTTCCAATGAATCCGAACAAGGTTTGCACCAAAACCGAGCTTGTGCTTCCGGGCGATCTTAAAGAAATCCTCACTCAGTTGGTACTGGCCGATATAACCATAGAAGTTTGCTCCGTTTCCCAAATTATTAAACGGTCCTTGCACAAAACTCAGCGTGGTCGGAAAAGCGGTCAGAGTGTCAGACAGACTCTTCACTCCGAAAATGGGCTCGAAGTACGAACCGGCCAGCAGGAACTGATTGGCAGCCGAAGAATCGAAGGTGTGGGTCTCGAGCGCCTGAGCCTGCCACCACGGAAAAGAAGAACCGGTATCGAATGAAGAACTGATGGGATCTAAACTCGTGACACCGCGCCCTCGATCATATTGCACTCGCAGAAAGGCGCGGTCGCTTGGGCCAATATTCCAGTCGGTCCGTTCGGAAATGAGCGTATCCTGGCTTGGCCTGCCGCGATTACTGATGAAGTGTCGGGAACAGGGGTGCTTACTGGTACCCAGCCCATTGGGTCTCGCAAATCCGGCACACCCGAGACGATCATTTTCTTGATCAAATCCACCCAACGCGGCGGAGGAGGCGCCTGGTGCTCCGTTATAAAGATCGAACATCTTCCGGTAAAAAAGCGACGATGCCGAGTTGGCGCCGAATCTCGAATCAATATTTGCGAGAGTAGCAGTCTCGAACTCTATGCTGGGAATTGTCACAAAAAACTGCTGAGGAATCAGCAAACGAAGCCCCTCTGTATCAAGAAAGAAGAACAACTTGTTCTTTCTAATCGGTCCACTTAATGATCCTGCCCATTGATTAGCGATCGAGAAAGGCCGCGGCTGAACGAACGCATTGTTGAACCAGTTGTTGGCGTTCAACGCACGGCCATTCCAATAGTATTGAGCGTTGCCGTGAAGCGCGTTGCCACCCGACTTGGTGACGTAGTTTATGTCCCCTCCAGCAGCGCCTCCAAATTGACCCGAATAGCCGGTGGTGACAAGAGTTGTTTCCTGCACTTGGTTCTGGCCGAGCAGGAGGATCAATGGACCAACCATGCTGAGGTTAACGCCATTGTCGTTATCGTTCATACCGTCCATCGTGTGCAGGTAAGAAAAACCAGGCATCCCGAGAATGGAGAAATTAGCGAGTCCCTGAACATCGGTGTTCATAACCACACCAGGAGCGGTTTGCACGACGTAGGTAAGATCGTTGCCGGGATTCGGAAGTTCGGCGACTTGCGTCTGGTTCATGCTCGCTGAGACGTCCCCGTTCTCCGCCTTAACTGAGGAGGTCTCGTCGGTAACTACTATGTCGGTTTTTAATTTCTGCAGCGACAGCACCATGTCCACAGAGATTGAAGGGCCCAGCGGAACACTTACTGTCCGGGTCTGTTCTTGAAAACCAGCATGGGCCACACTCAACGTGTAGCTTCCGGGGGCAAGAAATAGGAAGCGATACACGCCTTCGTCATCTGTCCTGGTTGACTGAACGGTACCTTTGGCGTTATCCCGGAGCGTAACGTCTGCGTTGGAGATTACTGCATTGCTTTGATCGACTACGACGCCTGCAAGAGCCCCGGACGTGGTTGTCTGGCTTTGCACTTCGCAGGCGAGTGCTGCGAACAGCAGAAGAGTACCCGTACGGCGTATCTGCCCCAAACGCATCGGCTGATCCAATCGTTTCGATCATGAGTCGAGGATCGAGAATGTGGAAATAATACTATGCCACTTTCCCACATAACCTAGAAAAGAGGGCACGCTCAGAGGAAACGAACACTTCCAGGTTTATTCAGGACGTGAATAAAAGACGTCGTTCAGTCATCTCCGCAGCAAAGCCGTAAGCCGTGCCTGACAATTTGTGCTTGGGTTGTGCCCGCAGCGGCGATCCAATTCTTCTTGAAAATGGAAAGGACTCCATACAAAACGGAAGCATGATCCGGGCGGAAACAGAGACCGAGTGTTTTGGGAATGATGAAACGATTTCGTCGATGAGGTCGCCTCTCGCAAAGCAGTTAAACGGATTGCGCTGTATATCGTTTGATTTATCGGGGCGTAGCTACGAACAAGTACGACGATGCACTTGGTGACAGTGCGACCAGAGTTGGTTTCGTGTAAGTGATTGCAGCAAAAAGGATTATGGTCGAAACAGAATGCTAGGGCAGCGTTCTAACCAACTGAACTACGTCCCCAAGTACCTTTATTTACAACAACTTACTACCCATCCCAAGCCGAGCTACCTTTAGGAATGCCGTCGATACAGTCTATTCATTCCGCCCCTGTCAACACAACAACCCGAATCTGACGATAACGAAGCAGGAAATCGACAGGAAAATTCGCCAACTGAACAAAAGCATCTCTACCTTTTAGATTCTAACAGATCGATTGATCCTCCATACCGATAAACTGAGAGGATGCCCTGTCACTGCCCATCCGGAAGTTCTGAAAGGAATTTCATGTACCATTCATGGCGGCCTAATTCCCAAGTCATAAGTTGGCAGGCGGAACGATGCGTATTTTGGTGGTTGAGGACGAGGAGAGAGTCACTCGATTTGTGTCCCGGGGCTTAACAGCCGAGCGATTTGCAGTTGACGTCGCGCGGGACGGCAAGAGCGGTCTGGAACTCGCCCAGACCTATCAGTACGACCTTCTCATTCTTGACCTGATGCTCCCCGGCCTCTCGGGCGGCGAGGTCCTGCGCCGAATCCGAGAGACCAACTCCCAAGTGCCTGTTTTGACTAAGCCTTTTGCTTTTGCCGAGCTGCTGGTTCGGGTAAAGGCTCTCCTCCGCCGCGGACCGGTTACCAGAGCGAGCGTGTTGCGAGTTGGAGACTTGGAACTCGACCGACTGGCCCAACAAGTGAAGAGGGGTGGCAAGCGAATCGAATTAACCTCAAAGGAATACGGGGTGCTTGAATACCTGATGGCGAATGCGGGCCGGGTCCTTTCGCGCTTCGACGATCTGAAGGTGACGGCGAAGTAATGTGACTTTTTTTAAGGAGATGCTATGAGAGGAATTGGAACGAAATGGATGATGAGAGTTTGCTTGATATTTAGCTTTGCCATCGTCACAACACTCGGGTATTCACAAGAAACTCCTCGTGACTATCAAGAAGTCTTGAAGATCGTGGGCAAAACTGGCGACTACAAATCGAATGTCCTCAAGGTCAACATCCCAAGGAACGATTTGCATGTGAGGGTTGCAGGATACTCGTTGCCGACTCCCTTTGGTTTTGGCGGCTGGTTCGCCATGACCAAAGGCGCCGGCGGAGAAGAAGTGGTGATGGGCGACATGGTTTTGACTCAGGACGAGGTGAATCCCGTAATGTCTTCCCTACTTGAACACGGGTTCGAGGTTACGGCCCTGCACAATCACTTCTTCTGGGAAGAGCCCCGAGTTTTCTTCATGCATATCCACGGACATGGAAAAGCCGTCGAGTTGGCGAATCAGATCAAGCCGGCCATTGATTTGATTGGTCACGCAAAATCGGCTGAATCTGGCAGCAGCCCGAAGCCAGCGACCGCCAAGCAAGGAGCGCTGGATACAGATCGAATAGCAAAGATAGTCGGCCATGCGGGTGAGCAGACTGGGCCGGTGTACAAAATCACGCTCGGCCGGGACGACCTCGACGTGAAAGAAATGGGCGCCGCGATCAATGCTCGAATGGGCCTCAACACCTGGGCGGCATTTGTTGGAACCAACGATGATGCTGCTATAGCGGGTGACGTCGCAATGCTGGAGAGTGAAGTCAATCCGACATTGAAGGCGCTTCGCGCCCATGGACTTGAGGTGGTGGCGATCCATCACCACATGCTCAATACAAAGCCAGAGATCATCTTTCTTCATTACTGGGGGCGCGGACCGGCCGACAAGCTTGCGACCAGCTTCAAGGCTGCGGTCGACGAGCTGGGCAAAGGCAACAAGTAATAGATTCTACAAATGAGCCAGCAGACTAAGCCACAACCACTAACTGTGGACCGGGCTGAAACGGTCTCGTTTACCGTGCGAGATCTGTTGCTCTATTTTCTGCGTCTCGGCACGTTCGGCTTTGGTGGCCCGATTGCCCTCGCAGGCTATATGCAGAGAGACTTGGTGGAGGAACGCCACTGGGTTTCAAAGTCGGACTATCTCGAAGGGTTGGCCTTTTCTCAGCTCTCCCCAGGGCCTTTGGCGGCCCAGTTGGCGATGTATATCGGCTGGCTCCGGGCCGGGTTCATAGGCGCAACGCTCGTCGGCACCGCATTTATCTTGCCTTCATTTCTGATGGCTATGGTCCTGGCTGCGCTTTATGTGCACTTCGGCACTCTGCCATGGATTCAAGGGATGTTCTATGGCATCGGCGCGGCGGTGATCGCAATCATCGCGCGGAGTGCCATAAAGCTAGCGCGTGGCACTGTTGGCAAAGACTGGCTCCTCTGGACCATCTTCGCAGCTCTGGCAATAACGACCGCGTGGACTCAATCTGAAATTGTCTGGCTATTTATTTTGTGTGGCATTATCGCAATGCTGGTAAAAGCGCCGCCCGTGGCAGTGCGGGCACCATCCATGACGCTTCTTGCCATGGTGACTCCCCTCTTGACAGGGATTCACGGAGTGGCGACCTTTGCTACGCTTGGCATTCTGTTTGTTTTTTTCTTAAAAGCAGGCGCATTCGTATTCGGTAGCGGCCTGGCCATTGTTCCTTTCCTGTACGGCGGAGTGGTCGTCAAGTTCCACTGGCTTACCGAACGTCAGTTCGTGGATGCCGTCGCCGTCGCGATGATCACTCCAGGCCCGGTTGTCATCACATCCGCGTTCATCGGCTTCCTGGTAGCGGGCCCAGTGGGTGCAATCGTGGCAGCCGCGGCGGTTTTTGCGCCCCCCTACTTACTTGTTCTGTTCGGCGCTCCGTATTACCGGCGGTTCGCACAGAATCGACAAGTCAGGGCGTTCGTTCAAGGCGTGACCGCGGCCGCTGTGGGTGCAATCGCGGGAGCTGCATTCATCCTTGCCCGTAGATCTCTCGTTGACATAGCGACGGTGGTCATTGCGCTCGTCACTCTGGCAGTTCTGATGTTCACCAAGAAGATTCCCGAACCGATCGCGATTGTTGCTGCTGGAGTCCTTGGAGTTCTCCTACACGGGAAAGTGGGATAAGGATGTCCGCCGATGAACTATCGAAGGCTTGCGCAGCCTTGTTCCTGCTGACCATTCTTTGTCCTTCAGTGGTGGTTCTCCAGGCACAATCCCAACCGAATAAGCAAGAAGAGGGACATGTCGGTGTCGTGGGGCCTCAAGGCGGTGCGTGTAGAGCAAGCGCCTAAGCTAGACGGAACCCTTGACGATCCCGTGTGGCAAGACGAGAGTCATTGGAAAACTGACTGCGCTGTTTTCTCTCGACCTTATGACCGAGATGCTGCGAGAGGTTTACAGCCTTGCTGCGCAGGCCATAGGTTTCCCCATCTTCCCCAGTAATGGAGTACTCCCCTGGCTCGTCACCCTTCTGTAAGCAGCCTGTGACCGTTGTTTTACCGCCAGCCATTTTTCCCTGCGCGGACGCAGTCGGGGCGACGTACGCGCTGACTGCCAACGCGAATGCGAGCAAAATAAACAATCGAACCAGCTTCTCCAATTTCACCCTCCCGGCAATCGAGTGGGGAGCAATCTCAGATTCTTGAGTTCATCGCAGGGTTGCAGCTTGGCCAGTCACCGCCTCATAGACGGTCATCCTTGCTGCCGGGTGACCATCGCCGTCCCAGACGAAGTGTCTCTGCACAGTTGTCCCGTCGCTGATGGAACAGGCGAACAATTCCTCATGGGGAGTCCTCTCTGGTGAGCAGTACACGCGGCTTCTCTATACTGTCAGCGTGCACCACGCCCGTAAAATCGCGCTTTTGCTTTTGCTGAGATCGCCGATTTGGGCCGGAGACACCGTGCCCGCGACCACCTTGCACTGGTCTGACGGCACGCCGAGTTGTACACTCCGCCACGCGGATGATGGCCGTACCTACTACGGCGTCACTTCGACGGATTTCGAAATCACTCTCGGCGTGGTCACTCAGGAACTGGAAAAAGTGCGGCATCGGACAATCCCAATGATCGGAGTTCTTGTTTCATTCAAGTACAAGGGCACTGAGCCGTTAGCGCTGGCACCCAACCGATCCACGCTGGAGTTCGTCAAGCACTTTCAGATCGTGCAGCGAGCGCTCGATCCCAGCACAATGCTGCAGCAACTCCAGCAAAATATGGACGACCTCACAGATGAGATAGAGCGCCACCAAGTGCGGAAACACCCAGAATTGAAAGATGCAAAAGAGAGTGAACTGCAGCAGCGGCTCAAAGACTATACCGAGATGATGGACTTCATCAGTACGCAGGCGATGCGGGATGGCACTCTCGATCCGTCCAATGCGTCAACAACAGGATGGATCTTCTTCAGCACCAAGAACCGTTGGATTGGGCCGTGGCGCCGGCCGGAGCAATTCGTATTCCGCATTCCGATCGAAAATACGATAGTGGAGTTCCCTTTCGAACTGCCTCCTAAAGACGAAAAAATTCAACTACGGCGCAGACCCGGCGAGTAACCAGGGCACTCCTCCCTTGAAGCAAGCTAACTCAACACGGGATTTTTATGCCGGCGGTCGTTCGTGTAGCGTGAGCTCAGCAAGCTCGGTTCCGGAAAGGGCTTCCGGTTTGCTCGTCAGGGAGTGGCCACAAAGCGATTTTGACAAGCCGACTCTTCGATACGAATCGAAGAGTGAACGAGATCGCCGAACAATCGGTTAGATGTTTCCTCAAGCCGGCCGTAGTTCGTGATCGGCTGCTTCCCGTCATTTGCCGCGCCAGCTGGCTGGTCGCTTCTGAAGAAAGGCGTCTATCCCTTCTGCGGCATCTTCCAGAAGCATATTGCACGCCATAACCTTGCTGGCCACGTCGTAGGCTGCCCCAAGAGGACGATCGATCTGGCCATAGAACGATTGCTTGCCAAAGCGGATCGCGGCGGAACTTCGGGAGAGAATGAGATCGGTGAATCGCCGGATTTCGGCGTCCAGTCTGCTTTCGGGAACAACACGGTTGACGA
>WNFZ01016334.1_pt1 | contig 12608 bp, 3 predicted proteins | sample 5400081 | NCBI WGS metagenome assembly WNFZ01 (sample SAMN13153365, study PRJNA577476) | soil metagenome | isolation source: 80 cm soil or saprolite under grassland replicate 1 | place: USA:California | collected 2016-06-15
ACCTGAACTGTCAAGACGATCATCACTCGACGTCGTGCTTCTCTAGTCGGCGTGGCCACGCGTAGCTTCAGGTCCTTGCAACGATCGATCATATTCTCGAGCACGTGGTCAATGGTGTACTGGTGAACGCCGGTTCCCTCGGCGACGATTTGACGAACCTCGCGACGTACGCTGCGGAGAAAACTAGCCGCGCTGGGACGCGACCGATGACGCGGATCGTCTGAGAAAATTCGCAGTAGATCTCGATCGTAGACCGCAGGCCAATCGAAATCGTAACGCTCGCGTTTCCGTTGATAATGTTCGCGTAATGTTGTGCGTAGGGCCGAGAGCGGTTCCACTTTGGTTCGGGTACGGTTGCGCGGTTTCGTCCCGGCCAATTCATTCATTGATTCGTTGATGTATTCCAGCTTGCGCAGGGCCGGCCAGCCCTTATAACGGCGCCGCCACCGCGAGCGCGGCGTCAGCCAAACAGCAAACGTCTCGGCGAAATCTTCCGCGGGGTGAGCCTGTGCATACCAGGCGCGCAAATGCAAAACGTAATTGCGGCTCTTCGGTTTTGGTTTATAGAAATCAGGATAGCGCTGCGCAAAAGATCCGAAGAGATCACGCCAGCGTCGCTTGAAGTGGAGACGAAACGCTGTATCCAAAGCATGACCTGCTTCATGGCGCAAAATCCGCATGCACTCCGTGTCGGTGCCGCCTTCGACCTCCAGCATCTGCTTGCGTTCGAGTTTCATCAGACGCGGATGCGCGAGGTAAAAAGGAATGGCAATTCCCGGCACGCCATCAGGCGAGAACCATTCTTCCGAGAGCCAAACGTGCGGCTTGAACCGAATAGCTCACGCTTGCGATCCTTTCGTCGCCCTTGCGTCGTGAGCGGAATAGCTTACGAATGGCGGATTAGGCTTAGAAAAACGCCGGTTGATGACGGGCAGCATTGTGCGCGCGGAAATAAAGTCCTGGTTCAGAATGAGCGGAGCGCCGTCATTGTAGCGGCGTTCGAGGGGATGCGCTAGCTGGGTTTCTACCGGGCAGTGTCCTAAAGTTGTGTTGCTACTGCATCATAGAGTTCAAGGAGCCGCGGCAACAGCTCTGAATAGTGACATCTAATTAACACCTCGCTTCAGCGAGGTGATCACGAGCCGTGTATGATCAGGGAACCGTTTTAACGGTTTTTGACCAGAAGCCGTTAAAACGGTTTCTAAGATTCTTTCCCAGGCCTTCTTCACCTCGCTGAAGCGAGGTGTTAATGAGAAACATCGAGTTTGACAAAGGCACCTCTTTAGTGGCAACGCAGCTTTAGGACACTACCCATTACCGGGCACTGCCTTGTGAGTGTTGGCAGCGAAACGCCCTTACTCGAACTGCGGGTTCAGCAAGGCAATGCGTCGGGCGACTTCAGACTTGCTACATTCCCGGCATGACGCCGGTTTTCAGGTATGACGACGGGCAGAGTTTCTCGACTACGCACTCCGCGCACAAAGGATTACGGGCTCTGCAGATCGCACGGCCGTGCGCAATCATTAGATGCGGAAAAATAACCCAATCCTTTTTTGGTATTATCGCAATCAAGTCCTGTTCGATCTTTTCCGCCGTTTTCTGCGTGGATAGACCCAGCCGGTGGGAGAGTCTGGTTACGTGCGTGTCGACCACCACTCCTGAACTGATTCCAAAAGCGTTCCCCATAACAACATTCGCTGCAGTGCCCTGAATGGATTTTGTCTTGTTGCGGAAGAAACCCGTCGTGCGAATGTCTCGCTCGAGTTCCTTAGGCGAGACCTTCAAATAATCTTCAGGCTTACGATACTTGCGAAAGAGATCCTGCGTGACTATATTCACGCGCGCATCGGTACACTGGGCCGACAGAATGGTCGCAATCAACAACTCAAAAGCATTTGAATGATTCAGCGAACACTTTGCATCCGGATAGGCACGCTTCAGGAGACGAATGATCTTCCGCAAGCGCTGTCTCAATTCTATAGCCATGTTTTTATCGCAGATTAACGCTGATGCCACGAATCTGAAAAACCGTAGTTCAACTTGTCGTTTTGTTGGCTGATCTGATCCGCGTCTATCGGCGCAAATCCGCGGCTAGATCATCGTCGCCCATGCGCGATCTTCGCCGCTTCCGGCAAACCGCGCAATCGCAGCATCGCGATCACGCCCAAAAGTGGACCCGGCGCAAGTATCGCAAACGCATATTGCCAGCCGACCGCTTTCACGAAATAAGGTATCAGCTCGATAGAGATAGTAGTCAACAGAAAACCGACACACGTCTGCATCGTCAAGGCTGTTCCAACGTACTGCGGATCGCCAAGCTCAGTTACGCAGGTAGAAAACTGCGCGGAATCGGCGACGACACTTGCTCCCCAGATCGCCGCAACCAACAACAACAGGAATGGATTTCCTCCAAACAAAAAACCAATCAACAGGGAACAGGCACCGCTTATTGTCATTGCCCAGGACGTGACAACCGTGCGCCCGATGCGATCTGCAACCAGTCCTGCCGTTACACAACCGAGTGCCCCGCAGCCAATCACAAGAAACGACGCGACTTCGGCTGCTACCGGAGATGCTTTCGAAACGTTCAGGCTCGCGCGAATCATAACGGGGATCCAGACCCACATCGCATAGAGCTCCCACATATGACCGAAATAGCCGAAGCTGGCGAGGCGCACGCCGCGATTTCTAAAAACTGCTAGCGCTTGCCTCCAATCAAATTTGGCTGCCGGCAACGCATGGGGACCATCGCCGACAAACAGCAGCACGATGAGACCGCCGACTACAGCGAGTATCGAGATAAAGAAAATATTATGGCGCCAGTTTGCACTTCCCAATCCATTAACCAGATACGGCGAGGCTTTCCCGAGCGTGAGAGCTCCCACCAAAACACCCATAGCCATCCCACGCGAGCGGTGAAACCAGGTGGCCATAATCTTCATTCCCGGCGGATAGACTCCCGCGAGAAACATTCCAGTGAGGAAGCGCAAGCCAATTCCGGTTTGCGCGTTATGGGCATATGCACCGAAAGCAGCGTTAACCAGGGCTCCTGCGAAAGCGGAAAACGCAAAAAGATAACGAACACTGATCACGTCCGGCAAATTTAGAAATGCACTTAACAAAGTGCCGCAAACAAAACCGAGTTGCACGGCGATTGTCAGCCAGCCCGCACTCGATTCACTCAAAGTCCATTCATGGCGCAAGGCCGGGACAACTGCTGATGCACTAAACCACAGCGACATGCCGAGGAGTTCCGCTAATGACAACAACACGAGCGCCCGCCAGCGAGCAGACGCCGCCGCTTTCATCTCATTCTTATCGAGGTCCATGATCGCTGCAGAGGATACTACAAATTGCGCGGCAGACTGTCTGCCGAAGACTAGTCTGTGAGTGCCAATGAATTTCTAAACCTTTAGTCAGTAATCTCAGACAAACAAAGAATTTCTATCCTGAAAAAGCAAGACGGCAGGTCGTAAAACCTGCCGCCGCAAGGCTCAAAGATGTAATCGCTGACTAAGCAACCGCCAAAGCCGGTCGTTCCGAATCAGAGGTTGGCAAGTTCACGCCAGCCTGCTTTCTGCGTTTGTTCTCATACATTGCCAGATCTGCCATAGTCAGCAAATCTTCAATTGATTGAGTGGCGTTAGAATCAAGTTGGGCCACGCCGATGCTTATTGAAAGTCTGTAGGGAACGATCTTCATGGCATTATAATTTTCAAATTTCTGCTCCAGGCGCGCGACGAGCTTTTCAACGCCTCCTTCCGGCTCAACCGCTGCCAGCGCGGTAAACTCGTCGCCACCCAAACGGCCGAGCACATCGGCAGATCGAAATGTTTCTTTCAACAACTCAGCCGTCTTTATTAACGCGCGATCGCCCTCCTGGTGACCAAACGAGTCGTTGATTTTCTTCAAGCCATCAAGGTCGGCATAGACAATCACGCCGCCCTGGTTCGTCCGGTGAAGTGAATTGAGATGCTGTTTGCAAAACGCAAGGAAGCCGCGACGGTTATAGAGACCGGTTAGCTCGTCAGCCAGTGAAAGTGTATTTATAGCCGCTTCCGCACGTTTGCGCTCGGTGATGTCCTGAATCTGAAAGATCAAGTGCAGCGGGCAGCCGTCTGCGTCGCGCACCAGGGAGGCACTGCTTAAAACCCATACGTCATGACCCAGCCTATGAAGGTAACGCTTCTCCAACTGACAGGTGGGAATCTCACCGGAAAGCATGCGGTAAATTTCGGCCAGATCGTTGCCAAGATCGTCGCGGTGAGTAATGGCTTGAAAATCTGAAACAAGCAACTCGGCTTCGGAGTAGCCGACGATTTCACAGAGCGATCGATTCACACGAAGCCAATTGCCTTCAGGCGACACCAACGCCATGCCAATCGCCGCATAATCAAAAGCATTACGAAAGTGTTCTTCGCTCTCGATCAATGCCTGGCCGATTCGCTTCTGTTCGGTGATGTACTTGTTTAGTTCTTCGACGTGCAGTTTCGCTGTTTCGGCCTGCGCAGCCGATGCTTCCACGTTGGCAAGATAGGTTCGGTAGGTGAAGTAGACGATAATGATAATCGGAGCGGTGGCAACAAGGGCATAGAATCCGAATGTCTCACACAACCTCGCCACGACTGCGGCGCCAAAAGCGCCGGCAAAATATGTTAACGACGTCCATAGGAAATTCGCGCGCCAGCTCTGCCAGACAGTTTGATTAGCTTTCAGAGCCACGCCCAACGCAATTGGCCCCGAGTTCAGCACGTATTGCGATAGCGCCATCACAGATAACGCTATGATGAGGTTTGGCGAATAGCCGTCGCGCAGGCTGACTCCCGGAAACACAAGATAGAAAGTCAACGCGGTAACGAATGTCGAGAGGGCCATCACACCGGCATTGAAAAACAGCACGGTAACTTTTTTGCTGAAGCGCACAGAAGAACAAAACGCTTCGGCTGCAGCAAGCACGACTGCGGCTTCGATTCCGAATAGTAGTATTGCCAGAAAAATGAAGGTGTCGGAAACGGCGATTTGACCACGCGCTCCGGGAATCTTGATCGTAATACGCGATCCTATCAAGACTGTTATGAGCGTCAGAGCGGCAAATTTTGCATCCAGCTGCGCGATGGGTAGACGCCAGGCACAAAATATGGTGACGGCGGCACCGATGAGGGCCACAGAAAACATATACAGGCTTCTGATCTTTTGCTTGTTCACTTTGTCGTTACCGAACCGTTGCCTTGTTACTCGTCTTTCCGGGTCAGTATCTAACCACCCACGAGCCGCTGGCGAATCGCTATTGCCTGCCTCCTGACACGTCACTTGGCAAGTGGTATTCCCGCTCCCGGCAGCCCAAACTTGCGAATTATTCAACTAAAATGAAGCGTCCGGGTCGATAACCCGCAATGCGCAGTCATGCACATTGGGTCAATCTGAGCGAAGCTTTCAATTTGACAGAAACGTTTCTTCTTTGACATGAACGAAGGATGCAAGACGGCAACAGTCAGCAGGCGTGCTGCCATCATGAAGCGCGAATTCAAATCGTGATATTCTGACCATATCAATCCGCTAACAGAATTTTGGGTTATGCGTCTATGCGAGAGCCAGGGCGGCCATGAGGTACAGGCCGGCGCCGACCGCAGTCGGCTGGACTAAGTGAGTTACTCGAGTTATGAGTGAGTTCCTGGGATCTTTATCAGCAACGTTTGGCAAGTCGACGGGCTATGCCGATGAGCAGCCTGTCAGAGCCGAGATCTTCAGCGTTGAACGTCTGGAGCAATACGCGCTGACGCTCGCTGCTGAGCACAAGACAGTAACGAAGAAGGGCCGCGCTCAATTGCTGCCTCGCCTCGAGGACAACGGCCGAAAACTTGTAGGTTCTTACCGCACGCTGGTCGAAGCCATTCGAAACGGTCGCGCAATCTCACCCGCAGCCGAGTGGCTGGTGGACAATTTCCACATAGTCGAAGAACAACTACGCGAGATTCGCCAGGATCTGCCGAAGAGTTATTACCATGAGTTGCCTAAGCTCGCTGAAGGCAAACTAAAAAACTATCCGAGAATTTATGCGGTGGCGTTCGCACTCATCGCGCATACCGACTGCCGGCTTGATACAACCACGCTGCGACGCTTCATAGCTGCCTATCAAAGGGTGGCGCCTCTATCAATCGGTGAATTGTGGGCCGTTGCGATCACCCTGCGTCTGGCTCTGGTAGAGAATCTTCGCAGACTTGCCGTGATTATTGTGCGCGCACGTGAGGAGCGCGAGCAGGCCGATAAGCTGGCTGACAAGTTGTTGGAAATTGCTTCGCGCCAGCCAGCCGCGTTAATTCCCCTCGTGACTGAGCGACTCGGAAGGCTCCCAAAAATTCCGCAATCTTTTGTAGTTCAACTTACTCAACGTCTGCGAGAACAGGATCCCGCTGTGACGCCGGTGATGGATTGGCTGGAAAAGCAACTGGCCCGTCAGGGCACGAGCATCGAGCAGATCATTCATGCCGAACATCAGCGCCAGGCTGCAATGCAGGTCACGGTCGGCAACATCATCACCAGCATGCGTCTGCTGTCGACGCTTGATTGGCGCGACTTTTTCGAGAGCGTCAGTCTGATTGAACCATTGCTGGGATCGGATCCCGCGGGTGCTTATGCAGGTTATGCAGGCATGGAGTTTACTACGCGCGATCGTTATCGCCACGTCATTGAGCGAATTAGCAAACGAACACAGGCGAATGAACTTGATGTGGCGCAGGCTGCGGTGGAACTTGCGAAGGAAGGCGCTGACATCGAGAGCAAAGCAAGGGAAGAAGCAGTAAGAAATAAAGATGCCGGCTACTTAAATGCGTCTCCCGAATCGCATGTGGGCTTTTACCTTGTTGACGATGGCCTGATCCGCTTGGAAGCACACTTCGCTTACAGTCCCAAACTCATCGAGAGGATTCGCCGCTTAATTCTTCGCCACGCCACTCATGTTTTTCTCGGCACTCTGACGTTACTAACTTTGCTGATCGTTTCGCTTCTCGTCACAGCTGTATACGTCAGCGCACTGTCCACTGCCGCGTTTGCCGGAACAAACTGGCCGCTCCTGCTTATCACCGCTCTCCTGGCACTGATACCCGCGAGCGATCTGGCCGTTTGTGTGCTGAACTGGGACATCACGCATTTGTTTCCGCCGCGCCGGGTGCCACGGATGAGCACGGCTACCGGAATACCCGACGAAGCCTGCACGATGGTTGTGGTGCCGACGATCTTTACAAGTGAGTCGCGCGTGGCTGAGCAACTGGAAAAGCTCGAAGTGCATTTTCTCGCCAACCAGGACCAACATATTTACTTTGCACTGCTTGGCGATTTTCCCGACGCCGCTGCGAAAGAAGAGAGCGACGACTCGATTATTCTGGCGGCCGCGAAGAACGGTATTCAGGAACTTAACTATCGTCACGGCAATGGTCTGTCGCCTCGCTTTCATCTTTTTCACCGGCGCCGACAATGGAATTCAGGTGAAGATAGATGGATGGGTTGGGAAAGAAAACGCGGCAAACTCGAGGAGTTTAATCTACTGTTGCGCGGAGGCACGGACACCAGTTTCATAACGGCGACCGCGTCGCAAGATTTGCTCCGGCAGATCCGTTACGTCATAACGTTGGATTCCGACACGCAGCTGCCGCGCGACGTTGCGCGCAAACTCGTGGGCGCCGCTATTCATCCACTCAACCGACCAGGACTGGATGCGGCCACCAACCTTGTCACACGCGGCTACGGGATTGTGCAACCACGCGTCAGCATCTCGCTGGTCAGCGCGTCGCGTTCGAGGTTTGCGCGAATTTTTTCCGGAAACACCGGAATCGATCCCTACACAACGGCGGTCTCCGACGTCTACCAGGACCTTTTTGGCGAGGGAAACTTCACCGGCAAAGGTCTCTACGACATGGATGCATTCCAGTCGGCATTAGCCAACCGCGTTCCAGAAAACTCTTTGCTCAGCCACGATCTTTTTGAATCGCTGTTTGCGCGCGCGGCACTGGCCACCGATATCGAGCTACTGGATGACTACCCAGCATCCTACGACAGTTACGCGAAGCGGCAACATCGCTGGACGCGCGGCGACTGGCAAATTCTTCGCTGGCTTTTTCCCACGGTGCCCGACGCTAACCGCGGCAGGACTCGAAATCCCCTGCCCTTAATTTCGCGCTGGAAAATTCTCGACAACTTACGGCGCAGCCTGGTTGCTCCTTCAATGTTCCTATGGCTGCTCGCAGCGTGGACCATTTTCCCGGGCTCACCGCTCCTGTGGAGTTTGTTCGTCGTTATCACGATTGCTTTTCCGGTTTATCTTCACGTCACGACGAGCCTCCTAATCCATCCGCGGGGAATTCCCTGGACCAGTCACTTTTGGAGTGTGTGGGGCGACGTTAGAACAAATACGGCGCAGGTTGCCTTGTCGATCGTGTTTCTGCCGCATCAGGCATATCTGATGACCGATGCGATCATTCGCACGATCTATCGAAAAGTAATCTCGCGGAAGAAGTTGCTTGAGTGGGTCACTGCCGCTGATGCGGAGAAAGATACGCGTCACGATTTCGCTTCTTTCTTTTGGTTCATGTTGCCGGCGGAATTGCTGGCGTTATTGGCCGTAGCGCTCACTCTCATCGCGAGACCGCGGGCGTTTGCAACGATGTTTGCGTTTGCGTTCGTTTGGGCTGTTTCGCCTTTCGTCGCTTACTGGATCAGTATCCCGCGGCCGGCGGAACGCAAGCTTTTGAGCATCGATGACGTTCAACTCGCCCGTGTAGTGGCGCGCCGCACGTGGCGTTTCTTTGAGTCTTTTGTGGGTGCTGAAGATAACTGGTTGCCGCCGGATAATTTTCAGGAAGATCCAGCTCCTATAATTGCCCATCGCACATCGCCGACGAATATCGGATTACTCTCGCTCGCCACTCTCTCCGCATATGATCTGGGCTACGTCGGTTCGCTGGAGTTTCTCGAGCGTCAGGAACTGACATTTGCTAGTTTGGCCAAACTGGGAAAGTTTCGCGGACACTTTTTTAACTGGTACGACACTAAGACTCTCCAGCCTCTTCATCCTCAGTACATCTCGACCGTGGACAGCGGCAACCTGGCGGGACACGCCATCGCACTGAAACAAGGCTGCATTGAGCTGCCCGATGCGAAGCTGTTTGATGCGCGAATCAGCAAAGGACTGGCAGACACGATTGAGGCCGTGTCTGTTGAAGCCGGACGGCTGGGCAGCTTCCGACAGCGGACCGAGGTGGTGACCGTCAGTCAATTGCGCGACGAGATTGAAGCCTGTCAAAAGCTGGTCTCCGTCGGAGCCAGAAGCAACTTACCGTCGTGGTTCATGCTTTTTGAATCTCTACAAGAAAGAACCGCTGAGATTGAAGACATCGTTAACGCGCTGGCGCACGAGCATGGAGAAATCAACTTCAAGGAGCTGCGCTGGTGGTTGGGTGCGCTACAACATCAGGTCAGTTCCTGCCGCCGCGATGCCGATTTGCTCGTACCGTGGGGCCGTCTGCTCACACAGGTTGAGGCGGAGGCAACAATGGATGGATTAAGCCCTGACGACCAGTGGGAGTCGCTTATGAGTCTGCTTCAAGCGGTGCCCACGTTGGCCGAGGTGCCGGAGGTTTGTGATCGCGCGTTGCTGCAACTCTCCCGCGCGCGAAGCGATCAAGCCGTGCACCTGTTTCAAGCGCAGGGGCGATTAAAAAACGCTCTCGAACAAGCAGCGGGCGCGGCTGGAGATTTTTTGTCACGCCTCAGTAGTCTGGCTCATACAGCCGAGCAGATGATGGAAGAAATGGATTTCAGGTTTCTGCTTGATCCGGAGCGGAAGGTATTTACTATTGGTTACAACGTTCTGGCCCAGCGCGCAGATAATTCTTACTACGATCTGCTCGCTTCCGAAGCGCGCCTGGCAAGCTTTGTGGCAATTGCGAAGGGCGATGTGCCTCAGGACCACTGGTTCCGCCTGGGTCGCCAACTAACGTCAGTTGATAGCGGGCGGGCGTTGATTTCCTGGACCGGCAGCACGTTTGAATATTTGATGCCGCTTTTGGTGATGCGCAACTACCCCGCCACGCTTCTCGATGAAACCTATCGCACCGTTGTACGGAGACAAATCGAATACGGCAAAGAACGCCGTGTTCCCTGGGGTGTCTCCGAGTCCGCCTATAACGTCCGCGACCTCCACTTGAACTATCAATACGGACCTTTTGGCGTTCCTGGTCTGGGTTTGAAGCGCGGTCTGATTGAGGATCTGGTCGTGGCACCTTACGCGACAATGCTCGCGGCTGAAATTGAACCGCGTATGGCCATGGATAACCTGCGTCGGCTCGCTAAGGATGGTGCGCTCGGTGCCTATGGTTATTTCGAGGCCATTGATTACACACTCGAACGGTTGCCACAGGGTCAGTCCCATGTTTTGATTCGCACTTTCATGACTCACCACCAGGGCATGAGTCTGGTTGCCCTCAATAACGTGCTTCACAACGATCGCATCGGAGATCGTTTCCATTCCGATCCGCTGGTCCAGGCCACCGAGTTGTTGTTACAAGAACGCATTCCTGTCGGCGTGCCGGCGGCGCACCCGCGCGCGGAAGAGGTTTTGACAGGTCGAGTAGCGCAAACATTGCAGGGAATGATCACGCGCGTCTACCACCGCGTCGATACAGACACGCCGCGTACGCAGTTACTCTCCAATGGGTCCTACAGCGTGATGGTCACGGCCGCGGGCGGTGGTTATTCCAACTGCGGCGAAAACGCCGTCACACGCTGGCGCGAAGACGTCACGCGCGATAACTGGGGCACCTTCATCTATCTGCGCGACGTCAGGAGCGGCGCGGTTTGGCCGGCGAGTTATCAGCCTGTTCACAAACGACCGCAGTCGTATGAGGTTGCATTTTCCGAGGACAAGGCAGACTTCTGGCGCAGCGATGCCGGCATCCTGACGCACATGGAGGTTGTCGTGTCGGCAGAGGACAACGCGGAGGTGCGTCGCGTTTCATTGACCAACAATTCCACACGTACCCGTGAGATCGAGTTGACCAGTTACGCGGAAGTTGTCCTTAATACTCCGCAGGCCGATGCTGCCCATCCAGCTTTTAGTAATCTGTTCATTGAAACCGAATTCTTCGCCGCCGAAAACGCAATCCTCGCTCATCGCCGCCAACGTTCGAGCGACGACAAACCTATCTGGGGCGTTCATGTTGTGGTAGTCGAAGGAGACCTGGTGGGCGCGGCGCAATACGAAACCGATCGGGGACGATTCCTGGGCCGCGGACACACGCCCGCCGACCCAATCGCGGTCATGGAAGATCGGCCGCTGTCGAACACGACCGGAGCAGTGCTTGACCCGGTTTTTAGTTTGCGCCGGCGCGTGAGAATTCGCCCCAACGAAACTGTGCGTTGCTCATTCAGCACCATCGTGGCGCGTTCGCGCGAAGAGGCAGTGACACTGGCGGACAAGTATCACGACCCAAATACTTTTGAACGTGAAGTGCGACTGGCGTGGACAAAAGCTCAAGTTGAGATGAGTCACCTGAACATTGACGCCGATGAGGCACATCTCTTTCAGCGTTTGGCATCGCGCATTATTTATTCGGATCCTTCGCTGCGTCCGCGTCCGCACGTGCTCGCGCTCAACACCAAAGCGCAATCGAGCCTCTGGGGTTATGGAATTAGTGGTGACTTGCCGATCCTGATTGTACGGATCAATAAAGCAGCGGATCTGCCCATCGTGCGTAAGATTGTGCGTGGCCACGAGTATTTGCATTACAAAGGACTGAATATCGATCTGGTCATCCTCAATGACAATCCCACCACCTACCTGCAATTGCTACAAAGAGAGCTGGAGACGATGGTTCGCACCAGCGGCCTCGGGAGTTTGCAGGACAAGCCCGGCGGTGTGTTTTTGCGGCGCGCGGATCACATTCCGGAAGCCGATCGCATTTTGCTGCACTCCGTTGCCCGGGCCGTGATTGTCTGCGAGCGCGGATTGCTCGAAGACCAACTTGAGCGGCCCGAGGTTACCGAAACCTTGCCCGCTTCTTTTATTCCGCGGCTGCCTTCGCAAACCTATCCGGAACCGACGGTCGCGCCGCCGGAGTTAACTTTCTTCAATGGGCTGGGCGGGTTTCATCAGGGTGGTCGCGAATACGTGATTCTGCTGGGTGCGGAACAGTGGACGCCCGCGCCGTGGTTAAACATCGTCGCCAACAAGAATGATTTCGGTTTTCAGATTAGCGAGACCGGCGCGGGCTTTACCTGGTCGGTGAACAGCCACGAGAACCGTTTGACGCCGTGGTCTAACGATCCCGTAAGCGATCCGCCGGGTGAGATTGTCTACTTGCGCGATGAAGACAGCGGCACTGTCTGGTCAGCCACGCCGCTGCCGATTCGCGAAACCGAACCCTACATAATCAGGCACGGCCAGGGCTATTCCGTTTTTGAACACACCAGCCACGGTATCTCGCAGGAACTGCTCCTGTTCGTACCGCTTGATTCTCCTGTAAAGATATCGCTGCTGCGATTGCGCAATCGTAGCGACAGAAAAAGAAGACTCACTGTGACACTCTTTAACGAGCTGGTGCTTGGCGTTCAGCGAC
>WNFZ01004704.1_pt1 | contig 12604 bp, 9 predicted proteins | sample 5400081 | NCBI WGS metagenome assembly WNFZ01 (sample SAMN13153365, study PRJNA577476) | soil metagenome | isolation source: 80 cm soil or saprolite under grassland replicate 1 | place: USA:California | collected 2016-06-15
CTCGTTTTTCTTAATAGAAGATTCGTATCGCCAATACAAGCCATCCGCTTTAGTGTGTGCATCTGAATCATCCATGATGTTCTTGCTGCCTGTCACCGCGCCCACCTTCGGATCTGAAAATGGTTTGACCAATTCAAGTAAGGCGTCTGGTTCATATAAATTATTGGCATCAGAAAATACGACGATCTCATGTCGTAATCGCGGCATTGCACGATTGATGGCAGCAGTCTTTCCACGCCGGGGAGCGTCGTAACTAAGTTCCACACCTCGGACGGCATAGGTTTCCACGATCTCGGCGGTATGGTCGTCCGAACCATCCACTGCAACAACGATTTGCATACAGTTCATTGGATAATCGAGCGATAATGTATTTTCCAACTTCGAAGCGATGACTTCCTGCTCGTTGTACGCAGCGATGAGAATAGATACTTGTGGAGTGATCTCCGGATACTTCGTAGGTTTGCGGCGGAGGCGCGCCAGCACCGCGAGGATCAACGGATAGCCCACATACACATACCCAATGAAGAAGACACACAACCAGAAGATCAAGCCAAAGATTTTCATGTTGAAGAAACACGTCCATTCGAGGCAAGCACATCACGATATAAAGCGAGATGTTTTTTCATCCACGCGTCGATGGAGTATTCCTCCATAGCGCGCCGCTGTGCGGCTTTGCCCATTGCCTGTCGCTTTTCGGGATTCTTAAGCAAATCCTCAAGTGCATCTGCGAGCATCTCAGGTTGATGAGGGGGTACGACTACGCCGGTCTCATCTGTGAGGACATTTGGAATATCGCCAACTGAGGTTGCCACGATTGGTAAACCTGCCATCATCGCTTCCAATACGGCTAGCGGAAGTCCTTCACGATGTGATGAACTGGCATACACATCACTGGATGCCAACAGTTGCGGCACATCATTCCGTTCGCCTGCCAGGACGACAGACTGGGAGAGTTGAAATTTTTCAATCTGTGCTTTGATGGAGTTGAACATACCGCCAGTGCCTATCATTAATAACGTCGACTTCAGATCCTTTTGCTGCAATAGGTTAAATGCTTTGATCATGTCTTCATACCCTTTTGCGTGGGCGAACCGTCCAACTGTGACAATGATCGATTTTGATCCATTACCCGTGATTTCGTGGCGCAGACGTTCCCGTTCTTGTGACTGGATTGGCTGAGGCTTCGGAATGCCATTTGGAATCACATCCAACTTACTGTTTCTGTAATGACCAGCATGGGCTTCCGCCACCATGTCGCCCACTGCCAGAATACGCGTCGCATATTTTCGCAGGCAATACGTTTCAATATATTGAATGAGCCTGCCTTTCCAATCCTCTCGGACAATCACAGAGTGCAGAGTTGCAATCATAGGCACGCCCGCCCGATGCGCTGCAATGCTTCCAAGAATGTTCGAATAGAACAAATGCGTTTGAACGATATCGATTTTTTCGTTTTCCAAAAAATCTGTTAGTTGGTTTAGCCTTCTATAATTAAAGAGTGATGAAGCAGTTATAGTGATCACTTCCACGCCAGCTTTACGAATCGATTCTGAAATAACGGATGCCTTTGCATTATTCAGTGTGATGATTACAGGCTGAATCCCGTAAGCAGACGCGCTGGAGGCAAATGCGGAGACAAGCCTCTGCGCTCCACCAACTTTCAGAGAATCCACGACTACAGCGACACGCATCATTGCGGACCTCGAGCCTGCATCAGTGAACGAAGGACGCGTTTTCCACTCTGATACATTTGATTCCCAAATACGGAGCGGACGGCCGCGCCGAATTTTTCGCGCGTCATCTCAAACGGGTAAACGAACAAAGCCATCAACGCATACCATATCCGTCTCCAGCGCGGATAATCAAATTGGATCCCGTACATCGCGCGGCGATAGGTAAAGTTGCTCCACGAGCGCGCCATTAACCACGGACGGTGCCAAACAGGTTCGCTTTTTAAGATCGCGTTGCGCGACACATTCCAATAACTCAGCATTCTTTCCCAGCGACGTACATGAGAAAGATTATCCTTATGCCAGCGGTAGATCATCAGCGGTTCGGGGATCACCATGGCGTCGTAACGTTCGACCAATCGCTGCCACAATTCCCAATCCTGCCCCCAGCGAATCTCTTCATTGAACAAACCGACCTCTGCCAATGCCGAACGACGCACCATCACCATCGAAGGATTACCAAGCACGTTATGCACAAGGATTTCCCTGCGTAGGGTATTCATACTTCTTGGCGTTTTGCCTGAGATGCGAACAGTATTCTTCGCGACATTCCACCAGCGCGCGAACCCACTGACGAGCGCTATTTCAGGATGTGCATTCAAATAATTCACTTGTAAGAGCGTTTTATCTTCGAGCCAAATATCATCAGCATCGAGGAACGCGATGAATTCACCACTCGTTTCTCTGATTCCTTTATTGCGCGCCGCTCCCGCGCCCCTATTTTGTTGTTGGATGAATTTGATACCCTGATCGGCAAATTCAGCTATTACGCGGCGAGTCGCATCCGTGGACCCATCGTCCACCACCACGATTTCATCCACTACACGGCTTTGGTTAAGAATGCTTTGGATCGCTTCTGCAATGAAAACTTCACTGTTGTAAGAGGTGATCACGGCGCTTACACGCGCTTCCATCACTGGAGAACCCTCCGTAACTATTTTTGAAGATGACTTCTTTCTATTGAGCGTCGAACTGATTGTTGCCAGACCTTGCAATAAAGTCTCGCGGCTGATCATCCATAACACTGCGAAATAAGTGAGCCCACCGAACGCGACCATTAGGGTGAGCTGGACCAAGCCCGCGTGAGGCACTGCTCGACCGATGAAAAACAAAACTACAGCCATCGACAATGTAGAACCTAACGACGGCGCAATCGCTTTGAATAGATCACGCAACGGATATTTCATAACTGAGTTCGCCACGATCATATCCATGCTGACAGAAATCAATCCAATCACAATCTGACCTGCCGCGACTCCAACAATATTCCAGCGAGCGGCATACCAAAGGATCAAGACAGCAATTGGCATTTTGATGATTGCCAATTTGTTCAGAATATCCGGTCGGCTGATTGCTTTATAGAGCACGCCTGGAACGTAACCAAGTGCGGTAACACAAAGCGCGATCGAGATCAACGCAGTTGGGATAATTGCGGGACCCCATTTTTCAGATAAGAAAAGAGGGATGAATACGGGTGCCGTAAACGCCAATCCTACCCCTACCGGGAAGACAAACATCGACAGAAAACGGAGGTAACCGAAATAAAATTTCTGCATTTTCGGTCGGTCAGATTGGGTCATCGCCAGTGCGGGAAGTGAAACATTTCCAATTACATAGTTCAAACTGCGGATGAGCAGTTCCGGGATGCGGTAGGACATCGTGTAAAAACCAAGAGCTGCCGCGCCGAGGATGCGCCCTACGAGGAGATAATCCACATTGTTGCGGAATGCACCAGCCGTCTCAAGTAGAATGATATGAAAGCCAAAGAAGACAATAGAGCGCGTGGCTTCGGGATGGAATCGCCAGGTTGGACGCCACCCAGCCAAAATCCATGAAAGAACCGACCCGGTTAGAACGCCGAAAACCTGCCCCCACACCAAACTCCAAACACCAAACCCGAGGAGCGCCAATACAATTGAGACCGCTCCCTTCATGAAGTTGCGAGTTACATCTGAAATGAGGACGGTCTGAAATTTCATTTCACGCTTGAGCATAGTATCGGGCACCATGCCAAGCCCAGTCAGTGGCAAACTCAAACCAAGTGCTCTAAACAGAGGGACAATCTGGGGCGCATTGAAAAAGAGGGAAACAGGTTCAGCAATTATCCATGTGATCGCAAAACAGATCACACCAAAAAGCATGTTTGCGACAAATGCGGCATTGGCAGCTTCCTGAACTTTTTCACGTCGGGCAATCAACGCAGTGTCAATGCCTGCGGAATTTATAATATCTACATATTGGATCGCGACGAGACAGTACCCGATCAGGCCGAACTGTTCAGGAAGCAACAGACGCGCGAGGATAATCGTTGAGACAAAGTTCAAACCTTTGCCACCAAGGAAGGAAAGGTATGACCAAAAGACTCCCCTGAGAGTCTTTTGGGTAAGACTAGAGTTGGGTTTCTGTTCCGGTAAGGTCATAAACTGAGGCAATGCCTGGTCGCATTGTTTTATTCTCTTGTTCTATTTGTAATTGTTCAAAAATTACAGGCAGAGCGTAGGCAATTCCGACAAGCAGGTAAAAATAACGCGGATAGGCTGCATGGACGAAAACTGCCGATAACATATAACCGCCGAAAGCAATCGCAAAGCCGGTGATCATATTAGCGTAATCCTCCATGCCTGCTTCCCTAAATTTTCTTCGAGCATATAAAATTGAGCGAAATGCCAAGCCAACCATGATGAGAAAAACGACAAGCCCAACCATTCCCGTTTCTGCAGCGACCTCCAGGTAAAGATTGTGCGGTGAACGGTTGGTTGCAGAGGGCGCCAAACCAAGCGATTTTGTGTACTCCTGATACAAGGATGAGAAGTTATTCAGTCCAACGCCCATCCAAGGGTTTTGGGTAAACATGACCCAGGCCGTTAAGCCCTCGCTTGCACGACCTTGAATAGCGCGATCTGTCCGCACATTGAGTTGTCCATCACTGGAAGTAGAAGGCAGAATGTTTTTGATCGTAAGGATGCGTTCAAAATAAGTGGGCGGCGCGAACAATAACATCGCAATTCCCAAAACCAAAATTGCGATCAGCTGCGCTGGCTTCAATCTATAGATCCAGAAGAAAATGATGAGTGCAATTACAAGAGCAACGGTCGCTCCGCGCGAAAATGTAAATACAACGGTAAGAGTGCTCACGGCGGCCGCCCAGCCAGCCAGTATTTTCAACAGGATCTTTTTCTCATGCACAAGTCTTTCCACACCAAGAAGTGCAAGTACAACCATCACTTGTGCAAAAAAATTGGGGTCACCCACGGGTCCTGAGAGGCGGTAATCGTTTGTATTATCTACAATGTTCATATACTCAGCGACCGCAAAGCCGCCATAATCATTTCTAAAACTCTTTGTAAGATATTGATGAACGCTGATGGAACCAATGAAGATACCCACGACCAGCAACGTATAAATCACCTGCTTGAACTGTTGTGGCTTTTTTAGCAGAGCGACCACCACAATCGCGATCAGCGCATCCTTCTCGTAGTTACTAAGAGAATAGATGACCGCATCTTTATCGGGAGCATAGAGTAAGGAAGTAAACCCAACCAGTCCATAGGCAACAACCATCAATGTAGGGAGTAACAAACCGCGTGGACGATCATTCAAGATCGCCCAGCGGATGAAAATGGCGATGAGCAATAGCACAATAAAGGATTTCGCGATCGATGGAGCGCTATAGTTGTGAACCGCAATATCCGAGAAGCGCGTATAAGTAATGAAGACCAGAAGCAGCAATCCAAATTCAACCGAAGCGACGGTCGCGACAAATCCAATCAGGCTTGCCAGACCGACCAGGATGAATACAGGGTTATCGACCGAAATAATAAGCATCCCGGCAGCAATGCCCAACACTGCCGCGATTCCAGCAAATAACAAGGCTGACGTTTTTGGTGAGGACTGAGTTCCTTTTAGAAGCATGGATATAATCTCCTATTGCTCAATGACAGCTTTCTTCGGTTTCGCTTTAAGAATGCGGCGATAGTAGCCAGTTCTCCAGAGTAGATATTCAATAAGTACTTTCCAGCCCGGTGCAAAGAATCGTCCTGAAGTAAGAACGACAAGTTCCTTCGCACCTGAGTACGCAATCTTTCCTCCAGTGGATTTAACTGCCGGACCCACATGGATATCATAAGGAATCCGTCCCTCCGCAAACAATTGGAGGATGAACTTTTTACGGACGGCATAATTGCTTCCACGGCTGGTAGGTATACCGAGAATCTGCCTGCGGAACCATCGACTGGCATGATGCACAAACATGCGCACTTTGACCGAGATGCCCGGCGGCAGATCGGTATAATTCACGTGGGTGTAGGCAAGATCATAGTTATCGTCAAATTGCTGGATATACCAATTGATGAGCGCTGTTGGGTCTGGGATGCGACAATCCGCATCGAACAGGATAATTTTCGAGGAGTTTGCCACTTTAATACCCGGGATACGCGCCGCAATGGCTATACCACCCACATGCTCAACGTGAGGAATATCGATCACAGTCAGCCCCATGTGCTGGTACATCTTGATCTCTTTTGGTGGATCATTCGCCGGATAATTGTTAATCACCAGAACAATCTCGATTCGCTTTCTGTCCGAATACTTTGCAAGATCAGACAATAACTGACAAATATTCTTCAGATCCTTTTGGGTGTTGACGGGGATAACAATGGTCGCATCAGGATAAACCGTCCGATCACCGCGCAAACGGAGCAGTTCCTTCCTGAGTGCCGCCAACTCGTTCGAAAGTTCAAGCATGGAATATCTTAGATAGCCTGGGTAGCCTTCAACAGATACATACCGTTGTTCTTCTTTGCAACATCCAGCGCCCACTCAATGTTCTTGATCATGGTTTGGGCAGTGTCGCCGATGCGATATTCGGCGATTCCAATCTGAGGATCGAGTAGAAGGTCTTCCCCCGAGACGTCAATGGTGACCGGGTACGAGAGCGCCAGGCGGACGCGTTCCATCGTGTTCATGGCAGCGTTGCCCGGTGTTTCCGAGAGCAGAACGATAAAGTCAAGTTCGCTCCAGCGTCCGACGATATCGTTTCCGCGTAATTGATTCTTCAAGACTTGTGTTACACCTCGAAAGACTCTCTGAAGAGTAGATTGAGGCAAAACGTTCGCGTATTCTGACAACCCGTTCAGATGAACGACACAGAGCGAAAAATCCTGAGGGGAAGCGAACGCAATCTCTGACAATTTCTGCTCGAATGCCCTACGGTTCAAAGCAAGGGATGTATCATCCAAGTTGCGCTGGCGCACGAAATTTTCGATTGGAGTACGCAGCATCTCACGGATCAGAGCAAGGATAACGCCTAGTGCCAGACCCACAACGAGAGCGACTCCCGCGCTGCGTACGGGTTGTGGCGAAATCGGAATTGTGGGTGTTGAAGCCGGATCTAATACGCTCAAATCATATACTTGATAAAGACTATGGACATATTCCACGGCATGTTGCCCGATACCATTGGCAAGCGTATAGACTACGTCCTTGTCGGGTCCCGTTACAGAGAATTCAATAATGTTGGCGTCTGGCAACGCAACTGCGCTAAATTTGTAATCTGCGAGATTCACATTATCGAGTTGAAGCAAATTGAGTGTCTCTGTGTAGATGCGCTGGCTATTGAGGATCTCCGCGTAGGTGGTAATGATGGATCGTTTATCGAGGGTGGAGAGACTATTAAGCAGGTTGCTTCCACCCGTGATTAACGATGGACTAGGAGAAACAATAAAACGGGAAGTAGCTCGATATGTAGGAGGCGTAAAGTAGGCGGCGACCAGAGCTGCAATCACCGTTGCCAGCATGGCAATAACGATAATCCACCAACTTCTTTGCAACATGCGAAAATAAAGTTTTACTTCCATTTTTTTCTTCCTTTCGAGTAGTGAAATGTCGCTTTATGGCACCTGTAAAAGAAAATGTGAATGATCGAAAAGCGATGCCAACTTACGAACATTCGACGATAACTCAAATTCCTCTACTACCCACTTTTGACCGAGATCCGCTCTTCGCGCAGCCTCAACAGGATCTCGGTAAATTTCGGAGAGCGCATCTGCGAGCGCCTGCGCATCTTCAGGCGGGACAAGCCAACCCGTTTCACCAGGTCGCACCAACTCAGGCACACCAGAAATGGAAGTCGCCACAACCGGGATTCTGCTTGCCATGGCTTCCATCAACGCAACAGGGATGCCTTCCATCTTGCCGGTGTGCGTCACAATGCTCGGTTGAACATAGCAATTGGCTGTCTGCAAGAAACGCGAGACTTCATCCTGAGTGCGCGGACCCATTAACTGAATGTGTTTCTCAAGGTTATTCTCCTGGATTGCACGTTCCAACATGGGTCGCAAATCTCCACCGCCGACAATTCGGCATCGAAATGGGATACCGCGCCGCATCAGTTCCGCGCATGCCTTGACTAAATAGATATGTCCTTTATAGGGTTGTAAACTGCCAACGCTAATGATTTCCAATTGCTTGGATTTATTAGTCAAAATGGGATCTGCGATCTGATAATAAGATGGTTCAATTCCGCAGCGCACAATCTTGGTTTTCTCGTTCACCCAAGGACCAAACATGTCCGCCAGATATTTACGATTGAATTCTGAAATGGACGAAACAAAAACCGAGTCATGTAGTTTGGTCGCAAGCATTGGCTTTTCCACAAAGATGTCATGCGCATGAACCGTTACGCTATAGCTGATGCCGGTCAATTGGTTGATCAGCCAGGCAACCAGAGCCGGATGGGTTGCATAATGTGCATGGATATGGCTAATTTCCTGTTTCTTGAATTGATCAGCCATCCATACCGCCCGCGGAAACAACAACAGTCCCCGCGCCAAAAACTTCGGACTGCGAATATTCTCTCGCATCACCCTCCCCAACAATGAAAAATATTGGCGCGGGCGATTCGTCATCTTGAATATATTTGCCTTCAAAAGATCGAGTGAAACCCATGGCACCGCGTGAGCACGCCTCAGCCAAGGACGCGCCTCTTCATGCACGATCTCCTGTCGCTGGATGACGAGCGGATACAACTCGATCTGCCATCCTAGCGTCTCAAGGTGAATCATTTCCCGCAGGATAAATGTCTCCGGCAAGTGAGGAAAACGCGAAACTATGTATGCGATCTTGTGTACCATAGGGCTTCCAGTTAGTGTGCGCCCCGCTGTTGAAAAGCAACTACCACTGTTAAGAGCAGGATTTGTATATCAAGCCACAGACTTGCACGTTCGATGTAGGCGATATCGAGACGCAGACGTTCATCAAATTCGAGTTTGGCGCGTCCAAATACCTGCCAGAGGCCGGTGATTCCGGGCTTGACATCCAATCGAGAGGTGTGCCACAGCTTGTACGTTTCGGGTCCAAACGATGTTGGGCGCGGTCCCACCAGACTCATGTTCCCACGCAGTACGTTGATGATTTGAGGGAGTTCATCCAAACTCGTTTTGCGGAGGAACTTCCCAATTGGTGTAATACGTGGATCGTTTGTGATTTTAAAATCGGGCCATTGCAGTTCATTGAGATGAGCATATTTGCTTTTTAACTCTTCAGCGTTGGACACCATCGTCCGAAACTTGTACATGTCGAAGCGACGTCCACCTTTCCCCGTGCGAAGTTGCTTGAATATCACAGGTTCGCCGGGCGAAGTAAAGTGAATAACAATCGCGAGGATCACCAATACAGGGAGCCACAAAGGCATGGAGAGCAATACCAATGTGATATCCATAATCCTCTTTACGAATAAGTAGGTATCTCCTGTCAGGGAGCGGCGCTGAGGATTAAACCTGTCAATCCATTCTTCGGCGCTTTGAGAAGCAAACTGAAGAACCGTCATATGTTAGATACCTCCTTTTCTATATTCTCCCTTTTGTGTATTGCTTCCAAGAAATCTCCTCGGGTCAGCCGTTCACGCGCCTTCTTAAGCAAATCGTCAAAGGTAAGAGCTTCTTCCGGAAACGCTGCAACACCCCACAGGATGGACAGACCGGTCTTTTCCCTCACCACATCTGCGATCCGCGTGGCGAGCAGCAGCACGGCAGGCAGGTCTGTTTCAGGACAAAGGACAACGTAACACCACCGTCGGTCTCGCATGACCAAATCGGTCTGTCGTATGCGATCATCGATAATCTGTCCAACACGAGCGGATGTGAAGCGGTTTACGATGTCATATTGGACGGTTTTCAAAACCTCCCTATTGTCCTTTTGATATTGAGGATCAACTTCCATCAACAACATACTCAATGGACGGCGATAACGACGGCTTCGGTTAAACTCGATCTTGATCCGCTGGCTTCCCTCATCCAGTTCCTGGGCACGATGCGGGAATGCATCGATGGCAAGTTCGTCCATTACTGATTCAGCATGCGTGATTTGCAAGGCAAGCTGATGGGCAAGCCAAATCCCTACCTCAAGCAGCATGAACTCCAACACGATCACAGATAAATCGTTCGATGCTGTAGTGGAATGGGCTCTAGTGATCAGCAATGTCAGGATTACATAAATCCCCGCCCAGATTATCATCGGCACAGTCGTGGATACTCGCGTCACAGATGGGAAAAACAGCGTAATGGGTACGCCGATCATCGCCGCAAGATAGAAATAGGATGCAAAGTTTATGATGGGTCTGCCTAGGTAATCCGCTTGACCCAAAACAAACACCATTGCCAAATATAAGGCACACCACAAAAAGTAACGTCGTAAGTTGGTCACAGCACAATCCATTCCTTCTTTATTCGAAGGTTGCTGCGATGTAATTCCAAAGAAACTACCGATAAAATTTTGTACTACACGCGATTGCTCTATTCATCTTGAACGCAGGAATGTAAAGCACAAAACATTCCTGCGGGAGGAATGTAAGTTCGATGAGCTGAGTTGGCGTGAATGCAGACTAGAAGCGATGGGGTATATTGATTTTTGGTATGTGTAATGCAGCCACCCTGCTACATTTACACATAAAGAGTAGTACGACAGGTTAAAACACGTGTTATGTTACAGAGTGCCGCAGAATTAGGTAAAATTTCAGCTTGAATTTTAGCCTACAAGCGAAGCAGTCCTGTGGACAAATCCATTCAAAAAGTTTACTTACGCATGAAGAACATGCGTGAGACAAGCGGTAATCCTGCCAATGGGCTATCTTCTTTGATGGAAAGGTTGCGATGTTCGTGGGATAGATCTACTATGCTTTTAATCCTTCATTAATAGACTACCCCCAATAAAATCATGACGGAGAGTGTCCCAAAAGGTTACACTTTTATAATCAGCAGAAACAAATCATTTACTTAGGGCAACGAAGAACTTTGAAAGTTCCACCTCTTTCTTGTTAGATTCATTATAGCATGAGTAGTTCCATACCAAAGTTTTCTATACGAACAAAATTGTTTCTCCAAAGTACACTCATCTAAATTTAACTTATAATAGAGCGTATGGACAATCTTCACAGCCTCAACCCAGCCAAAATTGTAATGTATTCGACGCAATATTGTTCTGACTGCTTACGTGTAAAAGCGTTCTTTGAAGCCAATAACATTCCATATGATCGCATCCTGATTGAAGACGATCACGAAGCAACTGAGTTGGTTATGAAAATGAATCATGGATTCAAAAGCGTACCCACCATCATCTTTCCGGATGGGTCGGTATTGGTTGAGCCTTCCTGGCAGGAACTCAAAGAAAAAACCTTGAAATGAATCGCACAGCCGATGTCGTTATTTGCGGCGCGGGGATCACAGGAGTCGCCGCTGCACATTTCCTCAGCAAAGCGGGAATCAAAAACATTTTGCTGCTGGATCAACGATCACCCCTCTCGTTTACAAGCGATAAATCCACGGAGTGTTATCGGAATTGGTGGCCCGATGCCGAAATGCTGGCGCTGATGAATCACTCCATAGATTTAATGGAAGCGTTGGCAGATGAAAGTGGAAATGTCTTCCATATGAATCGCCGCGGCTATTTATATGTCACTGCAGATGAAAATAAAATTGGGGATTTAAAATCCGCTTCTCTTCAGACCTCAAGCCTGGGCGCGGGCGAAACGCGCGTTCACTTCGCTGATTCTTCCTCTTACATCCCCGCTCATCCGGAGGGATTTCACGATTCGCCTAATGGCGCGGATCTGCTCATCGGCAATGATCTCATTCGCAAACACTATCCATATTTGACAGAACGCGCGGTGGCTGCGTTGCACGTACGACGCGCCGGTTGGTTGAGCGCGCAACAGCTTGGTATGTACCTCCTCGAAACGGGACGGAGCCGCGGCGTCCGTTTTGAATCGGAACGGGTAACCAGCGTGGATATGGCAAATGGACATGTAAATGGAGTCACGTTGAGTTCAGGAAACCGCGTCGATTCCCCAATATTCATAAATGCCGCCGGACCTTATCTAAACGAAATTGGAAAATTACTCAGTGTTGATCTTCCTGTTCACACGGAGTTGCATTTGAAAGCCGCGATCAAAGATCCATTGGGTGTGGTGGGACGAGAAGCGCCGTTGTTAATATGGAATGATGCACAATCGTTACCGTGGGAAGAAGAGGAACGCGAAGCCCTGGCAGAAGATGACTCGACGCGTTGGTTAACAGAAGAATTTCCATCAGGTGTTCATACACGACCCGAAGGCGCAGGTGACGATATATTGATGTTATGGGAATATCAAACTAAGTTGATGGAACCGATGGATGCCCCGCAGATGGATGAGCAGTATCCTGAAATCGCGCTGCGCGGACTCGCTGCAATGCTGCCGCGTATGAAGGGATATTTTGCAAGGATGCCGCGTCCACAGCTCGATGGCGGATACTACACAAAGACGCGCGAGAACCGTCCGTTGGTTGGTCCTATGTGCGTGGAGGGCGCGTACGTGATCGGCGCCGTATCGGGCTATGGAATTA
>WNFZ01010139.1_pt1 | contig 12604 bp, 7 predicted proteins | sample 5400081 | NCBI WGS metagenome assembly WNFZ01 (sample SAMN13153365, study PRJNA577476) | soil metagenome | isolation source: 80 cm soil or saprolite under grassland replicate 1 | place: USA:California | collected 2016-06-15
TGATCGTAGAGAGACTTCTTCTGCTTATTGGCATGTGAAAGGCCGCCAAACACGAACACCTCCATCAACTCCCGCTTCGTTATTCTTTTCCCATAGAAATTAAACATGGTGCTGGAGTCCAAAAAATCGTTCAAATACGAGCGGGCCTTTTCGAACTCACTTCTGTGCTCTTCCGAAATCGCTTTGTCGGTATAAAGCTTCGACATGTTACGAAACGATGATCGTTCATTGTCTTGCACGAAAAAGCGTAAGGTGAGCACGAAAGCATCAATGTTTTCTTCAGTTGGGCCGGTGCGGGTGATCTGAAAGGGTTCGCCTTCTTGCCACGAGAGTGAAGCGCCAGAGTTTTCAAGCGCAGCTTTAACGAAGTTGCTGTTTCGTAGCTTGTCTGCCTTCTCGTTGAAAAGATTGAGTGCTGCCCTGATTTCCGAATGTGCCATGACGGTTGATTGGTTCATCGGTTTTGCACGTGCTGCAAGTGGCTCGGCGGGGTCGTCATCGGCACACATATATTATCAACAAGGCTGAGAGTTCGTTTCCCCCGACTCTCTCAAGCTTTCTAAGCGTGATATATGACGACATAATCAAAGCCGAACTCGAACCGAGTTCCGCCCGCCTTCTAACGCGCATTCGCAATGGGAGCGTGGATATAAAAAAACACTAACAGAATTCGCCGCAGTCTAACCGCGTTGTGCGGCAATCGTGGCAAGAAGAGAAATCAACACAGCCAAAAAGACTAACAGCACAACGCACCCACTTTTTCCCTCTCGCACCATGCGCCGCCGCTCCAATTCGGGAAACAAGGCTGCAAGCGCGGAGTAGAATTGCTCCGGTTGCGTTCTGTCCCAGTCTGGGGAATCTGCGTCAAGTTTGGCCAGAACGTCAGAAACTTGCTTGTTGGTCGGGAGTTTGAAGTGTTTGGCAAAATTGCTGTACCGATCAATAATATCGCCGTAGTCTGCTAATCCCTCCCAATCTTCGGAGTTGAGAGAACGCCCTCCACTAGGGAAGGTGGCCTTCCAGAATTTTATTCTTAAGCCGGATTCATACTTTAGCTCATCCTTCGCTTCTTCGACGTTAACGGTATCAAACGCCTCTTCTGCTTCTGATGCTTCCTCCTCAAGGTCTTTAATTTCATTATCGAGCGACAGCCGCTCAAACTCATCTGTTGCCACTTCGCGCTTCTCTTTCGCAGTCGCTAGCTTCTTCTTGTTCCTATTCAGCAGTGCCTTTGCTTTTTGCTTTTCCTTTTTTGCTTCCTCCACACCCTTAACTGAGGAAGCAATCATTTGCTTCAGATGGTAAGAGGGATATTCGGCTTCACGCCTTCGCTGTTCCTCGTACTTCGCCAATTGCAGCCTGTGCCGCGTCTCTAGAGCTGCTGGATCATCTTTTGCACGGTCGATCAGGTCGGAGGCTTCTCCTTTCGTGAGTCCCTCCTTAGCGGTGATACCAAAGCTCTTTAAGTAATCTTTTTGATTTTCCGTCGCAGGATCATTCGGCCCAGTCTTACCCGCCGAGAACAATGCACTTACTTGCGCCTTTGTTGTAAGGTCGTCGAACGGCAGACCTGCTCGTTTAAGTGCATCTTTTTGGGCTGCCGTCGCCAATGCACCCTTAGAAATTTCTAATGTGGAAAGAGGTTTCCAGTCCGACATTCCCTCGCACCAGTAACAATCATCCATCAGCAAGGTTCCGTCGCGTAGTCCACTCAGGATTTCCTTTTCCTCGTCAAATTGAGCAATCTCTTGCCCGTTTCGGGAGACATGAATGATCGGAATGACTGCGTGCACCGGCTTCCATTCAGGCAATTCTTTATGCCAAGCCCAATCGTCCCACGAAACGTTTCCAGAATGGACTGCTGCACGCAGTTCCTTTTTCGTGAAAGGCCCGATTACTTCGCCGCTCTTGGAAATGTAAATCGCGTATTTCAAGCGTTGCGCACTTATCGCGTGAGAAAGCACCGTTTCTTGGCTGCGTCGATGCTCCTCACGATGTTCTGGACGAATACGTCCAAATCGGTGCCCTGAGTTTTGTTGCGGTAAGTCTCGCGTCCCATCGAGTGGAAGTCTGCATGACTTACAACATCGCCTTTCTCTGAGATGGCAGACGCAAGAATCTCCAGAATTACGAATTCGCCGTCGGCCGATCTCGCGGCAATCATGCCCCGCGTTTGATTGATGATTTCCACGATGGCATCCATAGGTCTAACTACAATTGGGCGGCAGTTTGTAATCCATTTCTCCTGTGCAGAAACCGTCGATCATCATGGCCGGATCATTTGCCATCCGGCAATCAAAAACGATTCTAGCGCGATCCTGTGAAGCGGTCCGGGCATGTCCGAAAAGTAGCAACAATCTAGCAACGCCTAAACGTACACGAGGGAAGGAATAAGCTCTTTCAAGGCTCACTAAAAAAATAGTGCGTCTTGTATGCGCAAATACGCACGCGCGTAAGTAAGCCAGAAAAGTAACCCGCGGAAAAAAAATCGGGGTATTCCTGGCCACGCCTGTCCATGTGCTGTCAGCCCGAAAGACGGAGGGCTTGCGAGAACAGACCGTTTGAGGCAAACCGTGTCCAATTCAGGCCAAAATCTTCGAATCGAATTTCAAGACCGGCGCAATCAACCGCTCTGCCACCCCTCCTTGGATTAGTGATTCAGTGCTCAGTGCTCAGTGGTGTAGTATAGCAGCATTACTTCACCGCTCCATGCGCTCAGCGAAATCACGCCGCATCTTGCAGTAAGGGTTATGGAACGTTTCTGGGGATGGGAAATTTGACTCGACAGGAGGAATATGTTCATGTGAACTTAGTAGATGCCGCCCCAAAAGAAATTCCGGCCTGTCCTTGAAGAGGCGCCTCAGAGCTACGCGCCTATTCGCGGGCGCGGCGCGTCATGGAGCCCCGCTAATCGGTTCGAAAAGCTGCATGTCGATTTAACCGACATCGATGTCGTAGATGCGGATGTTTGTGCCGAAGAACAGCCCCGACGCGCGACACAGTATTTTCGCGACGGAACCAAATCGATCATTACTCGCAATACCAGCCCCGATGTCGGTTTTGAGACAAGCCTCAATCCCTATCGCGGATGCGAGCACGGCTGCATTTATTGTTACGCGCGGCCGACACACGAATATCTCGGCTTTTCCGCGGGCCTCGATTTTGAGAGCAAGATCATGGTGAAAATGAACGCGCCGGAATTGTTGCGCGCGGAATTGGAATCGCCGCGTTGGAAACCGCAAGTGCTGGTGATGAGCGGCGTGACCGATCCGTACCAACCGATTGAGAAAAAGTTGCGCGTCACGCGTGGTTGTCTCGAAGTGCTCGCGAAATTTCGCAACCCAGTGGCGATCATCACGAAGAACCGCCTCGTCACGCGAGATGTCGATCTTTTCCGCAAGCTCGCGGCGTGCAATGCAGTGGCAGTAAACATCTCCATCACATCGCTCGATCCGAATTTGCAACGCGTGCTCGAACCGCGCACCTCCTCTCCCCAAGCTCGTCTGAATGCGATCGGCCAGCTTAGGGCCGCAGGAATTCCAACTGGTGTGATGGTTGCGCCGATCATTCCAGGGTTGACCGACCATGAAGTTCCGAAGATTCTGGAAGCGTCCGCGAACGCCGGCGCGAAATTTGCCGGTTACACGATTGTTCGGTTGCCATGGGCCGTGGCGCCATTATTCGAACACTGGCTCGAGGAACACTTTCCTGACCGCAAAGAGAAGGTGCTGGGGCGAATCCGGCATTTGCGAGGGGACCGGCTGAATAATTCACAATGGCATACCCGTATGACAGGAGAGGGGATTTTCGCCGAGCAGATCGCGTCGCTTTTCGAAGTCGGCTGTCGTCGTGCCGGGATCGGGGAGCGACCGAGGCTTTCGACAGCCGCGTTCCGGCGGATGAGAGAGCAACTGGCGCTATTTTAGTTTGGTTCTGAGCGGAAAGGGGTGTCCCAAATGGAGCTTGCTTCCGCGCAGGCCAAATTCTAAAACGAACAAATGATGATTGAAACTTTAAAACGCCATTGGTGGGTTTCCGTAATAAGGGGTGTCGCTGCAATTGTCTTCGGAGTTATCGCGTTCGCGTATCCTGGTTTAACTGTCGCAACGCTGGTGCTGTTTTTTGGAGCCTGGGTGCTGATCGACGGCGTATTTCGCGTTGTAGGCGCGATTGGGCATCATGCTTCCGATCCGGAGTGGGGGTTCCATCTTATCATCGGAATTGTCGGCATTATTATCGGATTCCTCACATTCCATGCGCCCCAAATAACGGCACTGGCGCTAATCATCTATATCGGGGCCTGGGCGCTTATGATCGGTGCGACGGAGATTGCATTGGCAATCAAACTCCGCCAGGAAATAAAAGGGGAATGGTTCCTGATCCTTATGGGCCTGGCATCCATCGTCTTCGCGGTGATGCTTTTGTGGAACCCGCTGCCGGGTGCTCTCGCTTTAGTGTGGCTCATCGGGTCTTACGCGATCATTTTCGGAATCCTCGGCATCTTTTTCGGCTTCCGCTTGCGCAGCCTGCGGACTCCGCTTTCGCCTTAGCGGGCTATTAAAATACTGCGAACCCATTCTGTTTTCTTATTCTTATTCCCGCTCTTGCTACAACACCAGGTGTGAAGAGTAAAAGAGGGGCACGCACAGAAGCTTTTCAATCTGGCAGCTCCGGGCCGCGCTGTTTTAGCCCTCTCAGCAAGGCATTTATGCGACAGGTGCCCTTTTTTTGCGCGACAAACCCGGCGGGATGCTGGTTTGCTAAAGAAGATACGACTTGGTGCCACTGATTGGGCGATCTACTCTACGGCGCTAGAATATGAACCTTCCGATGGTATGCGTCGAATCTCCGACGGCAAAGGCGGGCCAGACTTTCCAGCCTTTATGAAGAAGAGTGCTCCTATTGCAAGAGCGCGACAGGCCCGGCAGCCGCCGGATTCGCGTCTCAACGGCAACGAAATTGATAACAAGCGGCTCCTTGCAGCCTTGACCGCATTCAAGCGTGGTGATTTTTCCGTGCGCCTGCCCGACGGCTGGACGGGTGCAGCGGGCAAGATCGCCGATACCTTCAATGACATAATCAGAACGAATCAGCGCATGACGCAGGAGCTGGAACGCATCGGGCGCGAGGTCGGAAAGAAAGGCCGGATTGCACAGAGAGCGTCGCTCTCCGAAGTATCTGACTCCTGGGCTAAGGCGATCGGATCGGTCAACGATTTAATCGGAGATCTGGTTCGTCCCACAAATGAAATGGCGCGGGTGATCGGCGCGGTCGCGAAGGGTGATTTGTCCAAAACCATGGCGACTCGGATCAAAGGCCAGCCGCTCGAGGGAAAGTTTTTGCGTACGGCAAGGATCGTAAACGCGATGGTCGAGCAGCTGGGCGGTTTCGCGTCGGAAGTGACGCGCGTGGCGCGCGAAGTGGGGACGGAAGGCAAACTCGGCGGCCAGGCCAAAGTCAAAGGCGTTGCCGGCACCTGGAAAGATTTGACGGACAACGTGAACCTCATGGCGTCCAACCTCACATCGCAAGTCCGCAAGATCGCGGCGGTCACAACGGCCGTAGCGAATGGCGATCTTGCGAAGAAAATCACAGTCGATGTGCGCGGCGAGTTCCTTGAATTAAAGGACACCATCAACAAGATGATGGATCAGCTTCGTGCCTTCGCGTCGGAAGTGACACGTGTGGCGCGCGAGGTCGGCACCGAAGGCATTCTCGATGGGCAAGCGAAAGTCGAAGGGGTATCGGGTACGTGGAAAGATCTGACCGACTCTGTCAATTACATGGCATCCAATCTGACCTCGCAGGTTCGCAACATTGCGGCGGTGACAACGGCTGTGGCCGATGGCGATCTCTCGAAGAAAATCACCGTGGATGTCAGAGGAGAGACTCTCCAGCTGAAGAACACGATTAATACCATGGTCGATCGGCTCAGTTCGTTTGCCTCGGAAGTGACACGCGTTGCTCGCGAAGTTGGCACCGAAGGAGAGCTTGGCGGCCACGCCGATGTGAAAGGCGTCGCCGGCACGTGGAAGGATCTTACCGATTCAGTAAACTCAATGGCCGGCAATCTGACTGCCCAGGTTCGTAACATCGCCGAAGTGACGACTGCTGTGGCCAATGGCGATCTCTCGAAGAAAATCACGGTGGATGTCAGAGGAGAAATTCTCCAGCTGAAGAACACGATTAATACCATGGTCGATCAGCTCGGTTCGGTTGCCTCTGAAGTGACACGGGTGGCGCGCGAGGTGGGCACCGAAGGAAAACTGGGCGGCCAGGCGGACGTAAAAGGTGTCGCGGGGACTTGGAAGGATTTGACTGACAGCGTCAATTCAATGGCAGGAAATCTTACAGGCCGGGTTCGTAACATTGCTGAAGGCACAACCGCTGTTGCAAATGGCGACCTGTCGAAAAAAACCACGGTCGATGTGTGCGGTGAGATTCTTGTGTCTTTCTTCCGACGCCGACTATGGCCGGCCCGCCTCGCCGTTGTAGTTGCTGCATCGGCAGCCGCTATTGTGCTTGGCATTGCTTCCTTCAGTTACGGTTCAAAACTGTATAAGGACTGGCACCAAAGGCGTCTGCTGCATCGGGCAGCGTCGATGCTGCAGGAGGAGAAATTTGACCAGGCAGCGCAGAACGCCCGCAAGGTCTTAATGGTGGATCCGAACTTCGTGCCGGCGTATTACATTCTGGCAGAAGCAGCGGAAAAACAAAATCTTGAGGAAGCCGTTTCGTGGCGCGCACAAATCGCGCGACTGCTTCCAAAGGATCCAGACAGCCAGCTCAATCTCGCCTCAGCGGCGCTGCGCTTTGGGGAGATCGATCTCGCACGAAAAGCGCAGGATGATGTCGCCCCTAACTATCGTGACAGCGCCGCTTTTCACGTCGTTGCGGGCTGGTTGGCCCGGGCGGAAGGAAATTTCGCTGAGCAGGAAGCGCAATTCGCCGCAGCTGTAAAGAAGGAGTCAGGGAACGATCTCTATCAGTTCAATCTGGCGGCGCTGCAAATTCAGTCCACCGATACGGAAAAGAGCGCAAAAGCCCGCGACGTCCTCGATCGACTCAGTAAAGTCGCTCCTTTCCGCACCGGCGCGTTGCGAGCGTTGTTCAACGACGCTGTGGCGCGCAATGACCTCGCTGCGGCGGATAACTTCGCGCAGCAGCTCCAAATGTCGCAGGAAGTCACATTCGGCGATTACCTTCTCTGTCTGAGCTTTTATCGGAAACTCGATGAGAAGAAGTTCCGTCCATTGTTGGAAAGAGTGAAGCTTTTTGCTGTGCGCAGTCCCTCCGACCTGGCGTCGCTCATGAGCTGGATGAACGAAAATAGCCTTGCCGGCGACGTTGTTAAGTGGATCGACAAGTTATCGACAGACAAACTTACCTCTCCGCCTGTCTCCATCGCAGTTGCGGACACATATGCGAACACAAAAAACTGGTCGCGTTTGAGACGCTGGACGGGCACCGGATCGTGGGGCGACTCTGACTATTTGCGCATTGCCTATCAGGCCATTGCAATGCGGCGATCACAAAAAAATGCCGCGCACGCCGAGTTCGAGACGCTTTGGCGCTTGGCTGAACAAGGGACAAACGAACAGTCGGAACGCGAACTTGATCTCGCGCGCCTCGCGTCGAGATGCGATCTCGAGAAGGAATCCGAACAACTTTGGCTGCGTGTCGCGAATCCGCCGATGGGGCGTGAAGCGCTTGAGGCGCTTCGCCGCCTTTATCGCGCAAATGACAATCTCGAAAAATTCTATGGCACTCTTCAGCGCCTGCACGAAAGCTCTCCCAACGAGGCGCCGATCACTGCAGACCTCGCGCGACTCGGCCTCAACATCGAGCAAAATACAAAAGAGTCGCATGATCTGGCCAAACAGGCTTACGACCGCGCACCAAACGAACTCAACTGCGCCGTAACTTACGCCTTTTCCCTCGATCGCCTTGGCCGAAGCGCGGAGGGCCTGGAGATCATACTAAAATTGCCGGCCGACAAATTACATGATCCGCATACAGCGGTTTACGTCGCGCTCTTGTTGCTTGACTCGAATCAGGCCGACGCAGCGAAGGAATACATTGATGCAGCTGGCGACGGGAAGATTTACGCAGAAGAAAAGCTGAAAGTCTATTTAGCGTTGTGATTTCACCGGCGCCGTTCCCCTGCCCTGTTCTCTGGTTTGTTAAAGAAAATACGACTTGGTGCCATTGATTGGGCGATTAATCTACGGCGCTGGATTATGAAGCCTCTGATTTTACGTGTCGAACTCGCGGCCGCGACGATAAGCGCCATCTTCTGATCGCTTATGAAGAAAACCGCTTCTATTCGCAAGCTGCGTCCGCGACACAGCTCGCGCCTCAACGGCGACGGGTTAGACAACAAACAACTGCTTGCTGCTCTGATGGCGTTCAAACGTGGTGATTTTACGGTGCGATTGCCAGACGACTGGATCGGTTTTGGCGGCAAAATAGCGGATGCATTTAATGACGTAATCGCAACCAACCAGCGCATGATGGTAAACAGGGCCGAATCGCACAGAGAGCCTCGCTCGGAGACGTATTGGATTGCTGGGCGCATGCAATCGGATCGGTCAACGATCTAATTGAAGATTTGGTCCACCCGACGAGTGAGATGGCGCGGGTCATCGGCGCGGTGGCGAAGGGCGATTTGTCCAAAACGATGGCGACTGAAATCGAGGGCCGGCCACTCAAAGGTGAGTTTCTGCGCACGGCCAAAATCGTAAACACGATGGTCGATCAGCTCGGCGCGTTCGCATCGGAAGTGACTCGCGTGGCGCGCGAAGTAGGGACGGAAGGCAAACTAGGCGGTCAGGCAAAGGTCAAGGGCGTCGCCGGCACATGGAAAGATTTAACAGAGAACGTTAACCTGATGGCTGGCAATCTCACCGCGCAGGTTCGCAACATAGCGAAGGTGACCACCGCTGTGGCAAAGGGCGATTTGACCAAGAAAATTACTGTCGATGTAAAAGGCGAGTTTCTTGAGTTGAAAGACACAGTTAACGTGATGGTAGATCAGCTTCGGTCGTTTGCCTCGGAGGTAACTCGCGTGGCGCGCGAAGTTGGTTCGGAGGGCATTCTGGGCGGACAGGCCCGCGTGGAAGGAGTATCGGGCACATGGAAGGACCTGACCGATTCGGTCAATATCATGGCGCGCAATTTGACCGGGCAGGTGCGCAACATCGCCGCGGTGACGACAGCCGTCGCGACAGGGAACCTATCGAAGAAGATCACCGTCGATGTGAAGGGTGAAATCCTCGAGCTAAAGAACACGATTAACACCATGGTCGATCAGCTTAGTTCGTTTGCCTCCGAAGTGACACGTGTGGCGCGCGAGGTAGGAACCGAAGGAAAACTCGGCGGCCAGGCAGACGTAAAAGGAGTCGCGGGGACTTGGAAGGATTTGACTGACAGCGTCAATTCAATGGCAGGTAATCTTACAGACCAGGTTCGTAACATTGCTGAAGTCACAACCGCGGTTGCAAAGGGCGATCTGTCAAAAACAATCGCGGTCGATGTGCGCGGTGAGATTCTGGAGCTCAAAGACACCATCAACACAATGGTCGGTCAGCTGCGTTCATTTGCTTCCGAGGTAACGCGCGTCGCGCGCGAAGTCGGCAGTGAAGGAAAACTAGGCGGGCAGGCGGATGTGCGCGACGTCGCGGGGACGTGGAAAGATTTGACCGACAATGTGAATATGATGGCCGGCAATCTCACGGCGCAGGTCCGTAACATTGCTGAGGTCACGACCGCGATCGCGAACGGCAATCTTTCAAGAAAAATCACCGTTGATGTGAAAGGTGAGATCCTTGAAATGAAGAACACGATCAATACGCTGGTCGATCGGCTGAGCTCATTTGCATCCGAAGTGACCCGCGTCGCGCGCGAAGTTGGCTCCGAAGGAAAACTGGGCGGGCAGGCCAGAGTGGAAGGTGTCGCCGGGACCTGGAAGGATTTGACCGATAGTGTGAATTCTATGGCCGGTAATCTCACCGGTCAGGTTCGCAATATTGCCGATGTGACGACAGCGGTCGCCCGCGGCGATCTGTCGAAGAAAATCACCGTCGATGTAAAGGGAGAAATTCTTGAGCTGAAAAACACCGTGAATACGATGGTCGATCAGCTCAACTCATTTGCTTCGGAAGTGACGCGAGTGGCGCGCGAAGTTGGCACTGAGGGAAAACTGGGAGGACAAGCCACCGTCGAAGGCGTCGGCGGCACATGGAAAGATTTGACCGACAGCGTGAATTTCATGGCTGGCAATCTGACGAATCAGGTGCGCGGCATTGCGAGAGTGGTCACAGCGGTCGCAAAAGGCGACCTGAAGCAAAAGCTCCTTGTTGAGGCAAAAGGCGAAATCGCCGAGCTCGCTGACACGATTAACAACATGACGGAGACACTCGCCACTTTTGCCGATCAAGTTACGACAGTAGCACGCGAGGTCGGTGTCGAAGGAAAGCTGGGCGGTCAGGCCAACGTACCAGGCGCGGCTGGCACATGGCGCGATCTAACCGATAACGTGAACCGGCTGGCGGCGAATTTAACCACGCAGCTTCGTGCGATCGCCGATGTTGCGACGGCAGTTACCGAAGGAGACCTGACACGCTCGATTCAGGTGGAAGCGCGGGGCGAGGTCGCATTCGCGAAGGACAATATCAACGAGATGATTCGCAATTTGAAAGACACGACCTTGCGGAATGAGGAACAGGACTGGCTCAAAACTAATCTGGCGAAATTCTCACGCATGCTGCAGGGACAAAGAGATCTGCTGACGGTTGGCAAACTTATCTTGTCGGAACTGGCCCCAGTCGTCTCTGCCCAACACGGCCTCTTCTATATTATGGATAATTCCGGGCAAGAGCCTGAACTCAGGCTTTTGGCAAGCTACGCGTACCGCGAGCGGAAAGGTGCAAAGACTCGCTTCAAATTGGGAGAAAGTTTAATTGGGCAAGGGGCGCTGGAGAAAAAACGCATTCTTCTGACCGACGTCCCGTACGGTTACGTAAAAGTGAGCTCCGGTCTGGGTGAGTCACGTCCGGTGAACATCGTGGTCCTGCCGATCTTATTCGAAGGAGAAGTGAAAGCGGTCATGGAACTTTCCTCGCTGGAGCGCTTTAACTCAACACACCAGGCCTTTCTCGATCAGTTAACGGAAAGCATTGGGATCGTCCTTCACACCATTGAAGCGAACACACGGACGGAAAATCTGCTTAAGCAATCGCAATCGCTCGCGTCAGAACTCCAAAGCCGCCAGGAAGAGTTGCAGAAGACTAACGAGGAGTTGCAGGAAAAGGCGCGCTCCAATCTGGCCAAAGATCGATTTCTTGCCGCACTTAGTCATGAACTGCGAACTCCTCTTACCGCGGTGCTAGCCTCCGCGATCACACTCGAAAATGAAAAGGCCTTGCCGCAGAATATTCAAGAATCCCTGCAAATGATCCGCCGCAATGTGGAGTTGGAGGCCCGGCTCATTGATGATCTGCTTGACCTGACGCGTATTAGCAGAGGTAAGGTGCAACTGAATTTTGAAGTCGTTGACGCTCAGACGCTCTTACAAAACGCGCTGGAGATTTATCAAGTAGAAATCGATCGCAAGCATCTGGCGCTACGGCTCGATTTAGCCGCGCAAAAAGTCCATCTGCGAGCAGACTCGGCGCGACTCCAGCAGATTTTTTGGAATCTGATAGGCAACGCGGTGAAGTTTACACCGCCAGAGGGGATAATCTCCGTTTCCACGAGCAACTCGTCCGACGATCAACTGCGTGTCGAAATCGCCGATACCGGACTTGGCATCGAAGCCGAATCGTTGCCGAAAATTTTCGATGCTTTTGAGCAAGGCGGTCGCACAGAACTCGGTGGCCTGGGCCTTGGTCTTGCGATCAGCAAAACTCTTGTCGAAGCGCACGCCGGGACGATCACCGCGGAAAGCGCCGGTCAAAACAAAGGGGCCAGGTTCACATTGAGTTTTCCGACGTGCGAAAAGGCGGATGCGCGAACCGCTCCAGTGCTTCCGCCTCCGCAGCCGCAGCGCCAGGCCATGCGCATTCTGCTCGTCGAGGACCACGAAGACACGAATCGATCGCTCACGAATTTACTTCGCCGACGCGGTTATCACGTGCAGTCAGCGGGCAACCTTCAATCTGCGCTCGATCTAAGTGCGAAGGAAGAATTTGATGTGCTCGTTAGCGATCTTGGTTTGCCCGACGGCAGCGGAATTGATCTGATGGAAAAGCTGAACTCCAAGCGGCCGCTTCTCGGAATCGCTCTAAACAAGCTTGATTCGTTCATTCAGGAAGGCGCGGCGGCGTTGTCGCTCAAATAAAATCCGTTCGTCATCAAGCGCGGTTGCTCAATGAGTTCCTCAAAGAGCATCGCAAGGTGGAGGAACAAGCGTGCAAGGTCGCAGAACGAGGAACAACCTTGACTCAACTAAAGCTACTGTTGCGTAGCAACAGAAGGACTGTCAATCAACGCTCGCGCAACAAAAGAAGGATTTTCAAGTAACCACAGCGGAACAAAAGAAGGACTTCGAGTCCAAGATCGCGCATCAGCAGAAGAAAATTCAAGCTCTCACAGCAAGCCTGAC
>WNFZ01005071.1_pt1 | contig 12603 bp, 10 predicted proteins | sample 5400081 | NCBI WGS metagenome assembly WNFZ01 (sample SAMN13153365, study PRJNA577476) | soil metagenome | isolation source: 80 cm soil or saprolite under grassland replicate 1 | place: USA:California | collected 2016-06-15
TGGCCGAGACGCCGCCCGATTCCCGCGGCGAGATCCAGCTCACCAACGGCCTTCGAGCCTTGCGGGGCCGGCGCATCATCTATGCGGTGGAGTTCGAGGGGAAGCGCCACGACACGGGGGAGAAGCTGGGGTTCCTCAAGGCCACGGTGGAGTTCGCCCTCGCCCGGCCCGACCTGGCGGATCCGTTCCGCGCCTACCTCAAGGGCCTGGACTTATGAAGAGCCAGCCCAAACGCGCCTTCCACGTCGCGAGCGAGCCCGAGATCAAGGCGGGCCAGGTCTCGGACGTGTATTTCTCGCGCACGGTCCAGATCCTGATCTCCCGCGGGATCCGCAAGCGGGTGAAGGCGGAGGTGAGGCTCAAGAGCTTCCCCCAGGCCGACTGGGGGTTCGGGATCCTGGCCGGCATCGAGGAAGTGGCGGGCTTGCTCGAGGGCAAGCCGGTCAACGTCTGGGCCATGGACGAGGGCACCCTGTTCGGGGCCCACGAGCCCGTGCTCGTCATCGAGGGCACGTACGTGGAGTGGGCCGAGTACGAGACGGCGCTCCTCGGCCTGCTCTGCCAGGCCTCGGGCATCGCGACCAAGGCGGCCCGGTGCAAGCGCGCCGCCGGCGAGCGGCAGGTCATCTCCTTCGGCGCCCGGCGGATGCACCCGGCGCCCGTGACGAAGTCGGCCGAGCTGATCGACGCCGATCCCACGGGCACCATCCCCCATGCCCTCGTGCTCCTGTTCGGTGACACCGTGCAGGCCCTGCAGGCCTTCCACGACGTGGTGGACGCCAAGGTCCGCCGCGTGGCGCTCATCGACACGCTCCAGGACGAGAAGTTCGAGGCCATCCGCGTCGCCCAGGCGCTGGGCAAGGATCTCTACGCGGTGCGGCTGGACACGCCCTCCTCGCGCCGCGGGGACTTCTACCAGATCCTCTCCGAGGTGCGCTGGGAGCTCGACATCCGCGGCTTCGAGCACGTGAAGATCCTCGCCTCGGGGGGCATCGACGAGTACGAGATCCTGAAGCTCAATCCGCTGGTGGACGGCTACGGCGTCGGCACCTCCATCGCCAATGCCCCCGTGCTCTCCTTCGCCCTCGATATCATGGAGATCGAGGGGCAGCCCATGGCCAAGCGCGGCAAGCGGTCGGGGTCCAAGCAGGTCTGGCGTCTGCCCGGTACCGTGCGGAACGTGGTGCTGCCCGCCGGCAAGCCGGCGCCGGCGGGACCGGATGGACGGCGGGGGGAAGGCCTGCTGAAGCCGCTCATCGCCGACGGCCGGGTCGTGCGCGACCTGCCCCCGCCGCGCACGCTCCGCGAGTACGTGCTCGAGCAGATGGCGCAGGTCGAGATCCAGGCGAGCCGGGAGCGCGGACTTCGCGCGGACTACTAGCCATCTACAGGTAGCCGAGAAAGCTCTTAGAGACCAGCTCATGCGAGGTGATCGAGGTTCGAGCGCCGGCTTTGCCGGCGCAAGCTTTCCAGATTGCTCGCCTCGGACGGCGGGGCCCCAGCCCCGCGACGTCCTGCGGCTCGCACTGCGTCCCGGGGGGAGGCTTCGGAAGGGGGGCGGAGCCCCCCTCCGAGTAAAGATCCAGGCGAGCCGCGAGCGCGGTCTGCGCGCTGACTACTAAATAGTTGCTGTGGGAGTCCTCGACGACATCATCGCGCACAAGCGGTCCGAGCTGTCGCGGCGGCGGGCGGGCCGTGCCGTGGGGGAACTGCAGGCGGAGTGCCGCCGCCTCCCGCCCCCGCGGGATTTCCAGGCGGCGCTCCGGCCCCGTGGCCCGCAGCGCGTCAGCCTGATCGCCGAGGTCAAGAGGGCCTCGCCCTCGCACGGTGTCCTCAAGGCTGATCTCGATCCCGTCTCCCAGGCTCACGCGTATGCCCGCGCGGGCGCGGCGGCGATCTCGGTCCTCACCGACGAGAAGTACTTCCGCGGGAGCCTCGACGATCTCGTGGCCATCCGCGCGGCGGTCGGCGTGCCGGTGCTCCGCAAGGAGTTCATCCTCGAGGAGTACCAGCTCTGGGAGTCGCGGTCCGCGGGCGCCGACGCCGTGCTGCTGATCGTGGCGGCGCTCGATCGGGAGGCCCTCGGAGACCTGCTGCAGGCCGCGAAGGGGATCGGGCTCGGCACCCTGGTCGAGGTCCACACGGCCGAGGAGCTGGACCGGGCGCTCGGGCTGGGCGCGCCCGTCGTCGGCGTGAACAACCGCGACCTCCAGACCCTGCAGACGAGTCTCGCCCCCTCGCTCGGCCTGCTGCCCCTCATCCCTCCCGGCCCGGTGGCGGTCAGCGAGAGCGGGATCATGACCGGCGCCGATGTGGAGCGCGTCGTCGCGGCCGGCGCCCACGCCGTCCTCGTCGGGGAAGGGCTGGTGCGCGCGACCGACGTCGAGGCCAAGGTGAGGGAGCTGTTACTCATGCCCCCTCACCCTGCCCTCTCCCCCGAGGCGGGGGAGAGGGATTCTCGGAACCCTCTCCCCCCTGGGGAGAGGGAAGGGTGAGGGGAAGATGGTCAGGGTGAAGATCTGCGGCATCACCAGCATCGAGGACGCGCGGCTCAGCGCGGAGGCGGGCGCCGACGCCCTCGGCTTCATCTTCGTGGAGGGCACTCCCCGCTTCATCGCGCCGGAGGCCGCCGCCCGGATCATCGCGGAACTGCCGCCGTTCGTGACGCCGGTGGGCGTCTTCTGGGACCACGCCCCGGGCCATGTCAAGGCGGTGGCCGAGCAGTGCCGGCTCGGCGCCCTGCAGTTCCACGGCGACGAACCGCCGGAGGTGGTGGCGGGCTCCGACCTGCCCACCATCAAGACGATCAAGGTCTCCGGCCCCGAGAGCCTGGAGCTGATGGACCGCTACCACGTGTCGGCCTTCCTCCTGGACTCGCCGGCGCGCTGGAGCGAAGGCGAGCCGCGCGCGCCGATTCCCTGGGAGCTGGTGCGCCGGGCGGCTGCCCGCCGCCCCGTCATCCTCTCGGCGGGGCTGACCCCGGACAACGTGAGCGCGGCGATCCGGCTCGCGAGACCCTTCGCCGTCGACGTGAATTCCGGCGTCGAGGCGCAGCCTGGGAGGAAGGACCCCGCGAAGGTTCGCCGCTTCGTCGCCGCCGCCAAGGCGGTCGACCTGGAGGGCTCGTGACCCGCGTGCGACTCGACCCCTCCGCGCTCCCCGACGCCGGGGGGCATTTCGGGCGCTTCGGCGGGCGCTTCGTGCCCGAAACGCTCATGAGCCCGCTGATCGAGCTCGACCGGGCCTACCGGGCGGCGAGACGAGACCGTGGCTTCCGTCACCGGCTCCACGAGCTGCTGTCGACCTACGCGGGGCGGCCGACTCCCCTTTACTTCGCCGAGCGCCTCACCCGCCACTCGGGCGGCGCCCGCATCTACCTCAAGCGAGAGGACCTCTGCCATACCGGCGCCCACAAGATCAACAACGTCCTCGGCCAGGCCCTCCTCGCCACGCGCATGGACAAGCCGCGCATCGTGGCCGAGACCGGCGCCGGCCAGCACGGTGTCGCCGCCGCCACCGCCGCCGCGCTCCTCGGGCTCCGGTGCGAGGTCTACATGGGCAGCGTGGACGTGGCGCGCCAGGCCGTCAACGTATACCGCATGAAGCTCCTCGGCGCCACCGTGATCCCCGTGGAGAGCGGATCCAGGACCTTGAAGGACGCCGTGAACGAGGCGCTCCGCGACTGGGTCACCAATGTGCGCACCACCTATTACCTGCTGGGCTCCGCCATGGGGCCCCACCCGTACCCGATGATGGTGCGCGACTTCCACCGCGTGATCGGCGAAGAGACCCGCGCCCAGTCGAAGAAGGCCACGGGGCGGCTGCCGGACCTGCTCGTGGCGTGCGTCGGGGGCGGGTCCAACGCCATCGGCCTCTTCTGGCCGTTCATCAAGGACTCCCGCGTCCGGATCGTGGGCGTGGAGGCCGGCGGACACGGCATCGGGACCGGCAAGCACGGCGCCTCGCTCGGCGCCGGGGCCGTCGGCGTCCTCCACGGCAGCATGAGCTACGTGCTCCAGAACGACGATGGGCAGATCGCCGAGGCCCACTCGATCTCGGCGGGCCTGGACTATCCGGGCGTCGGGCCCGAGCACTCCTACTACAAGGAGCTCGGGCGCTTCCAGTACGCGTCGGTCACCGATGCCGAGGCCCTCGAGGGGTTCCGGTCGCTGGCCCGGCTCGAGGGGATCATGCCCGCTCTCGAGTCCGCCCACGCGGTGGCCTACGCCATGCGCGCGGCGGCCGGGATGAAGAAGACCCAGACCGTGGTGGTGGGGCTGTCGGGACGCGGCGACAAGGACGTCCACACCGTGGCCGAGGCGCTCGGCGGCGGGAACGGTCAGGAGGCGCCGCGGTGAAGAGGCTCGCGGGGGTCTTCGCGGCGCTGCGCCAGCGGGGCGCGCGCGCGCTCATCCCCTACTTCACGGCCGGTGATCCGTCGCTGCCGGTGACGCGGCAGCTCGTCGTCGAGGCGGCCCGGCGTGGCGCCGACATCATCGAGCTGGGCGTCCCGTTCTCCGACCCGCTGGCCGATGGGCCCGTGATCCAGCGCGCCACCCAGCGCGCGCTGGCGGCGGGCGTGACGCTTCCCCGCGTGCTCGAGCTGGTGCGGGAGATGCGGGGGGACGTGGCGGCGCCGCTCCTCTTCCTCACGTACTACAACCCCATCCTGGCGTTCGGTCTCAAGGCCTTCTGCCACACGGCGATCGACGCGGGCGTGGACGGCCTCATCGTCGCCGATCTCCCGCCGGAGGAGGCGGGACCACTGCGCGCCGAGGCGGACCCCGTGGGCCTGGACCTGATCCACCTCGTCGCCCCGACGTCGACGGCCGAGCGCATGCGGAGGATCGCGAAGGCGACCGGCAGCTTCATCTACATGGTGTCGCTCACCGGGGTGACCGGGGCGCGGGCCGAGTTGCCGCCCGATCTCGGCCGGCACCTGCGCGCGCTCCGCGGCATCACCACCAAGCCCGTCTGCGTGGGTTTCGGGATCGGCACCCCGGAGCACGTGGCGCTCGCCGGCCGCTTCGCCGATGGCGTCATCGTGGGGTCGGCGATCGTGGACCTGGTCGAGCGGCACGCCGGCTCGCCTGATCTGCTGACCAAGGTCGGCGAGTTCATCGCCGCCCTCAAGGCCCCGCTGCTGGAGCCGAGTGGGGTCAGGCTTTGATTTCTGAACATTCCCGCTCGCGGGCGTCCGGTCCGCCGCGATTGTATAGAAGTCAAGGCCTGACCCCGGAGCACCAGGGATGACGTGGTTCTGGCGGCGGAAGGGCGAGCCCGGCGAGGAGCGCCCGAAGAAGGTGATGATCGCCGAGGGGCTGTGGGTCAAGTGCGAGTCCTGCAAGGAGATCGTCTACCGCGCCGAGGTCGACCGTGCCGGCCGCGTCTGCCCCAAGTGCCACTACCCCTTCCGGATCAGCGCCCGGGAGCGGGTCGCGTCCCTCATCGACGACGGCTCGTTCGAGGAGCGCGAGACCGGCCTGCGCTCGCGCGATCCGCTCGGGTTCAAGGACACCAAGAAGTACCCGGACCGCCTGAAGGCGGCCCGCAGCAAGACGGGGCTGGAAGAAGCGGTCATCACCGGGCTCTGCCGCATCGGCGGCTATCCGGTGGCCATCGCCGTGTTCGAGTTCAACTTCCTGGGCGGCAGCATGGCCTCGGTGGTGGGTGAGAAGCTGACGCGGACCATCGAGCTGGCCATTCAGAAACGCGTCCCGCTCCTCATCGTGTCGGCGTCGGGCGGCGCGCGGATGCAGGAAGGCATCCTCTCCCTCATGCAGATGGCGAAGACCTCCGCCGCGCTGTACCGACTGGGCCAGGAGCGGCTGCCTTACATCTCACTCCTGACTGACCCGACCACGGGCGGCGTCACCGCGAGCTTCGCGATGCTCGGCGATATCATCCTGGCCGAGCCGCGGGCGCTCATCGGCTTTGCCGGGCCGCGGGTCATCGCCGAGACCATTCGCCAGCCCCTGCCGGAGGGGTTCCAGCGTTCCGAGTTCCTCCTGGAGCACGGGCAGATCGACCTCGTGGTGGAGCGCCGCGAGCTTCGCGAGACCCTCCGCCGGATCCTCGGCTTCTTCTGCCGTCGCAGCCCCTCCACCGGCCCATGACGTACCGTGAGGCGGTCGCGCGGATCCTCGCGCTGCGCGGCGGGGAGATGGCCGGCATGCGGCCGGGCCTCGAGCGAATCGGAGCCTTGCTCGCGGCGATCGGCAGCCCGGAGCGCGCCTTCCGCATCGTCCAGGTGGGCGGCACCAACGGCAAGGGCTCGATCTCCGCCATGCTGGCCGCCATCCTGGGGGCCGCCGGGCGCCGCGTCGGTCTCTACACCTCTCCGCACCTCTGCGACTTCCGGGAGCGGATCCGCGTGAACGGGACGCCGATCTCCGAGTCCGACGTGGTGGATGGTGTCGAGGCCATCGGCACCCTCGTGAGCCGCCTGGACGCCACCATGTTCGAGGCCGCCACCGCGCTCGGTCTGGACCACTTCGCGCGCGAAGGCGTGGAGATCGCAGTGCTCGAGGTGGGGCTCGGTGGCCGCCTGGACGCCACCACGGTGGGCGAGCCGGTCGTCGAGGTCCTGAGCCGCATCGACTACGACCACGAGGCCTATCTGGGCCGCACCCTGGCCCTGATCGCGGCTGAAAAGGCCGCGATCATCCGCAGCGGGGTAGCCTTCGCTGCGCTGCAGGAACCCGACGTGGAGCAGGTGCTGATCCGGCGGGCCGCCGAGGTCGGCGTGCCCCTCGCATCCGAGGGGAGGGACCTCCACGTGACCCCGCGCGGCTTCACCCTCGACGGACAGCGGCTGGATCTCGCCGGCCCCGGCTGGCGCCTCGAGGACGTGCACTGCCGCCTGCTGGGCGTGTTCCAGCCGGGGAACGTCCTGCTCGCGGCGGCGGCGGCCCGGGAGCTGGGTGCCCCCGAGGAGGCGATTCGGCGCGGTCTCGCGACCGTCGACTGGCCGGGACGTTTCCAGATCCTCCGGCGCGATCCGATCGTGATCCTGGACGGCGCCCACAACCCGGGCGGAGCCCGCGCGCTCGCAGCGTCGCTCCGGGCCTACTTTCCGGGGAGCGCGCTCACCGTGGTGATCGGTATCTCGGCCGACAAGGACCAGACCGGCATCCTGGCGGCGCTCACCCCCCTCGCGTCGCGGCTCATCCTGACGGCGTACCGCGGCCCGCGATCGGCGCCGCCGGACGCGCTTCGCGCTCACCTGCCCTCGAGCAACGCGCGGGTCGAGGTCGCGAGCTCGCTGCGAGAGGCCCTAGCACTGGCCATGGCGGAGCCCCGGACCCCCATAATTTGTGTGGCCGGATCCCTCTATCTGGTCGGCGAGGCTTTGGCATGCTGTCAGCGGGAAGCTCATTCGATGTGACAGATGCTGTTCGAGGCCCCCTCCGGTCGAAAGCGCGTGAAAAACAGGATTCTGAGCGCGCTGACTGATAGCATCGGAACCTATGACGAAGCTCGTTGCGTCGGCGCTGGCCGCCATCGCGCTCTCGCTCGTGCTGGGAACGCCGCCGGCCTGGTCTCAGCCCAAGGGCCCGGTGACGATCCGCGCGGGCGGCCAGGAGGCCACCGTACTGGCTGACCAGCTCCAGCAGGTCGGCGGCGCCAACGAGCTCCTGATCGCGGTCGGCAACGTCGAGATCACCCAGGGGCAGAGCCGGCTTCTCGCGGATCGGGTCGAGCTCAATCAGGACACCGGCGAGGCGGTCGCGCAAGGGCGCGTCGTCTTCTTCGACGGCCAGGACCGTCTCGTCGGCGACCGCGTGGACTATAACCTGAAGACCGGCACCGGCGTCGTCTACAACGCCTCCACCTTCTCCGCCCCGTACTACCATCTCTCCGCCGAGCGCATGGACCGCATCGGGCCGGGCCTGTACAACGTGTACCGCGGCGTCTTCACGACCTGCGAGGGGGACGAGCCGGCGTGGTCGTTCAAGATGGGCACGGGCACGGTGGCCCTGGATGACATCGCCTACGGCCAGAACGCGTCGTTCTGGGTGACGGACAAGCTGCCCCTCGTCCCCTGGGTGCCGTTCTTCGCGGCGGCGATCCGGCGCGAGCGGCAGTCGGGCTTCCTCTTCCCCGAGTTCGGCAGCTCGTCCAAGAAGGGCCTCTCCGCCAAGATCCCGTACTACTGGGCCATCAGCGACAGTCAGGACATGACCATCTCGCTCGACACCTACACCCGGCGCGGAGTGGGCGTCGAGGGCGAGTACCGCTACATCCTTTCCCAGCGAGCCCGGGGCGACTTCTCCGGCTTCTTCATCCGGGAGGCCCTGCGCTCGGACGCGGACCGGGAGCGACTCGACATCCCGGAGAATCGCGGGTTCTTCTCCTTCAGGCACGACTGGCAGATCATGCCTCGCCTGTCGTTCAGGGTGGACGCCAACGCCACCACCGACGACCTCGTGTTCCGCGAGTACGGCGACGCGCTGCACGAGCGCGCTCGCCAGCGCGCCGAGACCAATGTCTTTGTCTCCCGGCGCTGGGACAGCTGGAGCCTGGTGGCCAACGTGCTCTGGTACCAGGACCTCACGACGCCGGCCGCCACCGAGCTCCAGCGCGTGCCCGAGATCACGCTCCAGGGGCTGCGGCAACCCATTCCGGGCATGCCCTACCTGCAGTACGAGACCCAGGCGTCCTTCACCGACTTCCTCCGCGTGGTCGGTGATGGAGGGGTGCGCCTGGATGTCCATCCCCGGGTCTTCCTGCCGGTGCCGGTGGCTGGCCTCTTCACCCTCACCCCCTTCGCCGGCGGGCGCACCACGCTCTACAACACGCGCGCGGTCGGGACAAAGCTCACGCAACACGGAGTCTGGGTGGAGGACACGATCCCCGAGGACCGCGCGCGGCTCCAGGCCGAGGGCGGCATCGAGGCCGAGACTCGCGCCTCGCGGGTCTTTCAGCTGGACGGGGGCGGCGGGATCGCCGCGCTCCAGCACGTCATCGAGCCGCGCATGACGCTCCTGGAGATCCGTGGCATCAATCAGAAGGCCAACCCCCAGTACGATCGCGACATCGACCGGATCGGCCGGGTCAACCAGATCACCTACTCGCTCATCAACCGGTTGAACGCCAAGACCGTCTCCGGCCCCAATGCGGAGCCGGTACGCTGGGAGATGGTGCGTCTGGCCCTGGGCCAGACCTTCGACATAGCCAGGGCCAACAGTCAGAATCAGCCGTTCAGGGACCTCACGGGTGACCTGATCATTCAGCCGACCGGCATCTTCCGGTTCAGGGCCGACGCCGCCTACAACATGTACGGCCTGGGGCTGCGGTCGGCGAACACGGACCTCACGGCCACCTATCGGGACGTCGCGGTCACCATCGGATCGCGCTTCGACGACATCGCCGGGGCCAACTACGTGATGGCGCAGGTGTCCGCCAAGATCCTGTCGAACCTCGACGCACACGTCGCCGCCGGCTACGATGTGAAGAACGGTAGCTCGGTGGAGAACCGCGTCGGCATCGACTGGCGCTTCCAGTGCTTCGCCATTGCGGCGGAGTACGTCAACCGGCACGACAACGAGAACCAGGTCCGCTTCTCGATCAGCCTCCTGGGGGTCGGCCAGGTCGGAACGAAGGTGGGGCAATGAAAGCTACCATTCAGATCCACTCGTGAACAGCGCCCGCGAGTGAATCGCCTGGCCGCGGTCGTCGTCTCGCTGCGCCCGCGTCAGTGGGTCAAGAACCTCTTCGTCTTCGCCGCCGTCATCTTCTCCCAGAATCTGCTCACTCCCCTCGTCTGGCCCGCCCTCGCCGCCTTCGTGATCTTCTGCGGCCTCTCGGGCGCCGTCTACCTCATCAACGACGTCGCCGACATGGAGAGGGACCGGCTGCACCCGGTCAAGCGCCTGCGTCCGGTCGCTTCCGGCGATTTGCCGAAGTCCGCCGCTGCCGCGCTCGGGACGCTGCTCCTCGTGGCGAGCCTCGCGGCTGCCTTCGCCCTGGCCCGACCGTTCGGGCTCGTCGCCCTCGGCTACGGCGCGCTGCTGGTCGCCTACTCGTTCTGGCTCAAGTACGTGGTCATCCTGGACGTCCTCACGGTGGCCGTCGGCTTCGTGCTGCGCGCCGTGGCGGGCGCCGAGGCCGTCGACGTGGACATCTCCGGCTGGCTCATCATCTGCACGATCCTCATCGCGCTCTTCCTGGCCGTGGGCAAGCGACGCCACGAATACCTGTCCCTCCAGGGCGCGGCAGCGGTCCACCGTCCCATCCTGGCCGAGTACAGCGAGGGCTTCCTCGATCAAATGATCGCCGTCGTCACCGCGTCCACGGCGATGGCCTATGCCCTCTATACGATGTGGCCCGAGACGGTGGCCAAGTTCCACACGCGCCTCTTGCCGCTGACGTTTCCCTTCGTCCTCTACGGCATCTTCCGCTACCTCTACCTGCTGTACCACCGCGATCTCGGCGGCAATCCGTCCGATCTCCTGCTCAGCGATCGGGCGCTCCTGCTCAACACCCTCCTGTGGATGGCCACGCTCATCGCCATCATCTACGGGCGGGGGTGGGGGCTTCCCTGGTGACGCCGTCGGATCCCGACCAAGGCGGATCCGGCTTGCCCGCCCTGGAAGCGATCGGGGGATGGGGGCGGCGCCCGGTGCGGTCGGGTCGCGTCGTGCGCTCCGAGCGGCTCACGCTCCCGGCGGGCGCCGCTCCGCTGCTGCCGCGCGGACTCGGCCGCGCCTATGGCGACGCCGCCGTGCCGGCCTCGGCCGGCGGGCTGGTGATCGAGACCGCGCGCGCCGACCGCGTCCTCGACTTCGATCCCGCCTCCGGGCTCCTGACCTGCGAAGCGGGGCTGAGCCTGGCCGAGATCCTGCGCGTGTTCCTGCCGCGGGGCTGGTTTCCTCCGGTCACGCCCGGCACCAAGTTCGTCACGGTCGGCGGGTGCGTGGCGAGCGACGTCCACGGCAAGAACCATCACCGCGACGGGTCCTTCGGCAGGTTCGTGGAGCGCTTGCGGCTGCGCACGGCCGACGGGAGCCTGCTCGTCTGTGGCCCGTCCCAGGAGCGCGAGCTGTTCCTGGCCACCGTGGGCGGCATGGGGCTCACCGGACTGATCGTCGAGGTGACCTTCCGGCTGCGCCGCGTCGAGAGCCCGTGGGTCGTCCACGAGGCGAAGGCCATGAGGGGACTCGACGAGATGCTCGACGGCTTGCGGGCGAGCGCCCCGGACTGGCCCTACACCGTCGGCTGGATCGACTGTCTCGCGCGCGGCGGCGCGCTCGGCCGCGGCGTGCTCATGCGCGGCCGCCACGCCTCGCGGGACGAGGCGGGCGGGCGGGCGCCGGGTGGGCGGCGCACCCTGCGGGTGCCCGGGGACGCCCCCGAGTGGCTGCTGAATCCCGCGCTCATGCGTCTGTTCAACCGTCTCTATCATGCCCGTCACGGCGCCATCGGGGTGCAGCGGCTCGTCTCCCACGAGCGGTTCTTCTACCCGCTGGACGGGCTCCTGGACTGGAACCGCCTCTACGGGCGTCGCGGCTTTCTCCAGTACCAGTGCGTGCTCCCCCTCGCGGCGGGCGCCGCGCCGGTGCGCGGGCTGCTCGAGAAGCTGGCCGGCCGGGGAGCGGCGTCGTTTCTCGCCGTCATCAAGGACTTCGGTCCCGCTTCGGACGCTTACCTGTCTTTCCCCCTGGCGGGCACCACGCTCTCGCTGGATCTGCCGTACCGCGGCCGGTCGAGCGAGGAGCTGGTTCACGAGCTGAACGCCGGCGTGATCCAGGCGGGCGGGCGCGTCTACCTCGCCAAGGACGCCGTGACGAGGCCGGAGGACTTCGCCCTCATGATGCCCCGCCTCGCCGAATGGAAGGCCGTGCGCGACCGGTGGGATCCCCACCGTCGCTTCCGCTCCGCCCAGTCGGTGCGCCTCCTCGGGGATCCCGCGTGAAGGCGGTCCTGGTCGGCGCGACCCGCGGCATGGGCCGCGCGCTCGGGCGGTTGCTGGCCGAACGCGGCGCCGCGATCTTCCTTCTGGGTCGGGACCCAGCCGAGCTGGCCGCCTCCGCGCGCGACCTCGAAGCCCGTGGGGCCCCCGTTCCGGTGGGGACGGCCGGGCTGGATCTGGCGATCCCGGCGGGCTTCGCCCACGCCCTGGACAGCGCGGATGAAGTCCTCGGCGGGTTCGATACGCTGGTGGTGACCGGCGGGCTCTTCGCCCGTCAGGAGGAGCTGGCCGCCGATCCCCTCCGGCTGGAGCGGTTGCTCCACGTGAACTTCACCGGGACCGTGGTGCTCTGCCAGATGGCGGCCGCGCGCCTGGCGGCGCGAGGGGGCGGCACCGTCTGCGCCTTCAGCTCGGTCGCGGGAGATCGCTCGCGGCGGAGCAACTACCTCTACGGCGCCTCGAAGGCCGGGCTCTCGGCGTTCCTCGACGGGCTCGGCCAGGCCTATGCGGAGCGCGGGGTGAGAGTCGTCTGCGCGCGGCCGGGCTTCGTCAAGACGGAGATGACCGCCGGCTTGCCCGTGCCCCCCTTCGCCGCGGAGCCCGAGCCGGTCGCCAGGGCCATCCTCGACGCCATCACCGCCGGCCGCCCTGTGGTCTACGCGCCACGCATCTGGCGCTGGGTGATGCTG
>WNFZ01006166.1_pt1 | contig 12603 bp, 9 predicted proteins | sample 5400081 | NCBI WGS metagenome assembly WNFZ01 (sample SAMN13153365, study PRJNA577476) | soil metagenome | isolation source: 80 cm soil or saprolite under grassland replicate 1 | place: USA:California | collected 2016-06-15
GGACGAAATCGAGCTCCGGAGGAATCCGCTCTTGGGTGCGCTGCGAGACGGCCGGCGGCTGCTTCTGGATGTGATCCATCAGAGTCTGCATCGGTGAGCTTCCTGCATCGAAGACGGGCTTGCCCGTCAGGAGCCAGTAGCCGACACAGCCGAGGGCGTAAATGTCCGCCCTCCAGTCCACGTCCGGGTTGCCCAGACCCATTTCGGGCGCCATGTAGCCGGGCGTGCCGGCGACGACGCCGGCGACGGTCAACGGGCGGCCCCCCTCGACCGGCATCTGCACGTTCTTGACGAGGCCGAAGTCGAGCACCTTGACGAAGTCCCAGTCGAGGCCATAGCGGCAGACGTAGACGTTGGCGGGCTTGACGTCGCGGTGAATCAAGCCACCCTGATGCGCCTCGGCGAGCGAGTGGCAGGCCTGCATCAGGATGTGGATCGCCCGCTCGGGCGGCTGCGGACCGAACTTCGAGACGAGGGTCTCCAGGTCGAACCCCTCGAGCAGCTCCATGACGTAGTAGAAGGTGCCGTCCTCGGTTGTGCCGAAGTCGTAGATGTTCACGGTGTGCGGCGAGCGCAGGGCGGCCGTCGCCTTCGCCTCGCGCTCGAAGCGGCGCACCAGCTCGCGCCCGTCGTTTCCGAAAGACTCCGAGCGGATCAGCTTGATCGCGGCCGAGCGCGCCAGCAGCCGGTGGCTCGCCCGCCAGACTTCCCCCATCCCGCCGCGCCCGAGAAGCTCTTCCAGGTGATAGCTCCCCATCTCGTGTCCCTTCTCCGCCTCGACGGTCATTCGGTAAACGAGGCGCGACAGCACGAGCGCGACGCCGGCCGCAAGGGCCGTCGGAAGGAACATCGGCACGAGGAATCCGCCCGGTGGCTTCGGGTTGCCGGCGGCGACAGCGACGAGAAGGCCCAGCGGGTCCATCGCCGCCGCGGCGACCGTCGCGAGGATCGTCTTGCCGCGCGTCGCTGGCACGATCAGCGGATAGGCCAGGATGAACACCGCGACCGGTGTCCAGCCGCGGGGCGGCGCATCAATGCGCAGCGGCACCTCGTGAAACGTCAGTGAGATGCAGAAGGCCTGCACGACTTCGTAGATCAGACCGAGGTCGAGCAGGGTCGCCGGGGCCAGCATGCGTCGCCAGGCGGCCCACGCGATCGAGAGAGATATCAGGAGCGAAACCGCCATCGCGCCGATCCAGAGCGTCGGATTCATGGACGCGGCGCCGAAACGCGAGAAGATCTGCCGGTTCGCGATCGCGAGGAGCACGACCACGGACACGGTCAGGAGAGCCAGGACGCCCAGCCGATTCGCTCCGGCGTCCACGACTTCCATCGGCAACGTCGCCCGAGCGGCCGAGGGCGCGCTCGGACGCGGGATCGCGGCCCCTTCTCCTTTCCAGACGCGGAAGCTCATGGCCTTCTTGATTCTATTGTGCCCGGAAACTTGCGAGTAGCAGGGGCCGAGTCCGGGGTCTTGTCATCCCCTCGCTTCTCTCTGTCATCCTGAGCGCAGCGAAGGATCTGCTCCCGCGGCTTCGAGGTAGTACTTCCAGCTCGGGGCTGGCTCTGAGCCCTTCGCGCTTTCATGTCATCCTGAGCGTAGCGAAGGATCTGCTCTGGTTGCTTCGATCTCCGGGTTCCCTCTCAGGACAGGCTCCGCGAAGGATCCGCTCATCCGACGAGGGCAGATCCTTTATCGCTCCGCTCCTCAGGATGACAGTGATTAGCCGGACGCTCTTCGTGGCGTAGAATCGCCGGGCACGGGGGAGCCCACTCCGCGCAATCCGGCGCGGAAGGCTGAGAGTCCTCCATAGCTCGCCGCAGGCGAGGCGATGGAGGAGACCCCAGGATGACCTGATGCGGGTAATGCCGCCGTAGGGAGGTCACATGACCACTCGCCTCGATTCGCTTCCTTCCCGGGAGGTCTCCAATCGCGAGCCTCTCCCGGGGTCGCGGAAGGTCTATGTTTCCGGGCCGGATGGGATGCGGATTCCCTTTCGGGAAATCACACTCTCGCCGACGAAGGGCATGCTCGGGGAGACGGAGTTGAATCCTCCATTTCGTGTCTACGACACGTCGGGGCCATACACGGATCCCGAGGTCCCGATCGATCTTCATCAGGGACTGCCGGATCTGCGGCGTCCATGGATCGAAGCGCGCGGCCAGTACGAGCGTTCCGAGCCGGTGCGCAGGAACCGCCCGGGGCTCGCGCTCCTCTCCCCGCGCCAGGTCCGGCGCGCCCGTGGCAACGCCACGCAGATGCACTTCGCCCGCAAAGGCATCCTGACGTCCGAGATGAAGTTCGTCGCGATCCGCGAGAACGTCGCTCCCGAGTTCGTGCGAAGCGAGGTCGCGCGCGGCCGCGCGATCATCCCGGCCAACATCAATCATCCCGAGTCGGAGCCGATGGCGATCGGGAGAAACTTCCTCGTCAAGATCAACGCCAATATCGGCAACTCCGCCGTGACTTCTTCAATCGAAGAGGAGGTCGAGAAGATGACGTGGGCGATCCGCTGGGGCGCCGACACGGTCATGGACCTCTCGACGGGAAAGAACATCCACGAGACGCGGGAGTGGATTCTGCGCAACTCTCCCGTGCCGATCGGAACGGTGCCGATCTACCAGGCCCTGGAGAAGACCGACGGAAAGGCCGAGGAGCTGACCTGGGAGATCTACCGCGACACCTTGATCGAGCAGGCGGAACAGGGAGTGGATTACTTCACGATCCATGCCGGCGTGCTCCTGCGCTACATCCCGCTGACCGCAAAGCGGGTCACCGGCATCGTCTCTCGCGGCGGCTCGATCATGGCCAAGTGGTGTCTGGCGCACCACCAGGAGTCCTTCCTCTACACGAGGTTCGACGAGATCTGCGAGATCATGAAGGCCTACGACATCTCCTTCTCTTTAGGCGACGGCCTTCGCCCCGGCTCGACCGCAGATGCCAACGACGAGGCGCAGTTCGCCGAGCTCGAAACTCTGGGCGAGTTGACCCGGAAGGCCTGGGCGCAGGATTGCCAGGTCATGATCGAGGGACCGGGGCACATTCCGATGCACCTGATCAAAGAGAACATGGAGAAGGAAATCGCGATCTGCCGGGAGGCGCCCTTTTATACTCTCGGACCGCTCACGACCGACATCGCGCCGGGGTACGACCACATCACTTCCGCCATCGGCGCGGCCATGATCGGCTGGTACGGAACCGCGATGCTCTGCTACGTCACGCCCAAGGAGCACCTGGGCCTGCCCAACAAGAAGGACGTGAAGGACGGCGTCATCGCCTACAAGATCGCGGCGCACGCCGCGGACCTCGCCAAGAGCCACCCGGGGGCGCGCCTCTGGGACGACGCGCTGTCGAAGGCGCGCTTCGAGTTCCGCTGGGAGGACCAGTTCAACCTCTCCCTTGACCCTGAGACCGCCCGCGAGTTCCACGACGAGACCCTCCCCGCCGAAGGCGCGAAGCTTGCCCACTTCTGCTCGATGTGCGGCCCCCACTTTTGCTCGATGAAGATCACGCAGGACGTCCGCGACTACGCGGCATCGCTCAAGGTTCCCGAAGAGAAGGCGATCGAGGTCGGGCTGCGCGAGAAGTCGGAAGAGTTTCTGCGGGACGGCGCCGAGATCTACAAGAGGGTCTGAAACCCGGCGCCGCTCCGGATCGTAGAGAAATCCGAAAGGAGATTCTTATGCCTGAGGTTTCCCGACACGAGCCCGGCGCGTTCTGCTGGGCGGAGCTGGCCACGTCCGATTCCGGGGCGGCGAAGAAGTTCTACACGGCGCTCTTCGACTGGGGCTACGAGGACTTGCCCGCCGGTCCCGACATGATTTACACGACGCTCAAGAAGGGGGACAAGCGCGCCGCGGCGCTCTACGCGCTGGGGCCGGAGCAGAAGGGGGTTCCGCCCCATTGGAACACGTATGTCAGCGTTGCCTCGGCCGATCAAACCGCGCGGAAGGCGAAGGAGCTGGGGGGCAACGTCCTCATGGAGCCCTTCGACGTGATGGACTTCGGGCGCATGGCGATCGTGGAGGACCAGGAGGGGGCGCGGATCTGCCTCTGGGAGCCGAAGAGCCACATCGGTGTGGATGTCATCAACGAGCCCAATTCCCTCTGTTGGGCGGAGCTCGACACGACCGACACGGATTCCGCAAGGAGGTTCTACACAGCACTCTTCGGCTGGGGAGCCAAGGTCGGTGGAGAAGCGGCCAACCAGACCGAGTACACCGAGTGGCAGCTCGGCGGGACCTCGATCGGTGGGCTGATGAAGATCCCGAAGGAATGGGGACCGGTGCCGCCGAGTTGGCTGATCTACTTCGCCGTGACCGACTGCGACGCCACGGCAAGGAAAGCGGGTGACGTGGGAGGCGAAACGATCGTCCCTCCAGCCGATATCCCCGACGCGGGCCGCTTCGCCGTCCTGCGCGACCCGCAGGGCGCCGCCTTCGCGCTCTACAAGATGCCGGGCACGTAGGCGTCGGCGCGGCGACGCAGGGGAGGCCCGGTTTGTCAAGAGCGGTGGAACCTGGCGGCCCAGCCCCGGTCGCGGCGCGAGGAGTTTCCTGAGGTAATTGAAGGAGGAGCCTCGCGCCGTGGGAGCGAGCGCGCAGGGCGAGATCAGGCGAGCGGTCGAGGCCGCATCCGGCCGAGCCGCTCGCCGGTGCGCCGCAAGGCGCAGGTCCCGCGCAAGCGCGAGCGACGAACTAGGGCAGCGGCTTCAACGTCACCTCGCGCGTGATCGTCGTTCCGAGGAAGGTCCGCCACTCGAAACGGGGCTTGGCCATATCGCGCTGCTTCTCCTCGTCCCCCGTCTTGTAGTGCTTCTCGGCGATGGCCTTGGCCTTCTTGTCGTTCTCGGCGTTGTAATCGAGGGCGGCCATGTTCTTGTAGAGCGTCGCGAAGGCGATGTCCCAGTCGCCCGGTGCCGTTGCCGGCTTCACGAAGACTTTCTGGTCGAGGACGAGGCCCTGCCTCTTCGCCTCGGCGTTCTGGGGCAAGACGTTCTTGCGGAGGTACTTCAGGTAGTCGTCGAAATGGCCGGGAGCGGTGCGATAGAAGGAGACCTCCCAGACAGGACCTTCCGTCCAGTGTTCCTGGGCGGCGGCCATACCTCCGAGCAGCAGTGAAAGGACTATGGCAGACAATACTGGTCGAACCTTCATGCGTCCTCCTTTTCAAACAATGGCATGTAAGTTAGTGGACGCGACCATATCACCGCGAAGCGCGGGCCGGGAATCCGAGCGACTGCCGGGGCGCCTTGTTCGGTGGTCACGTCAGAGCCCGGGCGAAGCGAGGGGTCTTCTGCCGGAGCGGATCCTTCGGCGCTGCGGCGCCTCAGGATGTGACGCGCTTCCGCGCGTCACACTTTGATGAAGATGCGCTTGCGGTAGAGGATCCCGCCGATCGCGATCCAGACAGCGAGATACGCGAGAGCGAAGAGGAGAGACCCGACTCGCTGATCGGCGAAGTGGCCGAAGACCGTCCGGTAGATTGTGCCGTAGAGCGAGCGCTTTTTTCCGTCCGCTCCTTCGAGCTTGATCCAGAGGAGCAGGAGGGTGCCGAGCGTCGAGGCGACGAAGAGCGCGATCGCGTTCATGCCCAGCCAGATGAAGGGTCTCGCCCAGGCCTTCCATCCCTTCACGTCCACGATCCAGAGACAAAGCGCGAGGCACATGGCAGCCAGGCCCGACATGAGGAGGGAGTAAGAGGATGTCCACAGGTTCTTGTTGATCGGGAAGGAGACGCTCCAGAGGAGCCCGAGCGAGAAGCCGATGGCCCCTCCTCCCATGAGGCCGGCGAGCTTGGGTCCCCACGCCGCGCGCAGGCGAAGCCACTCTCCTGCAAAGATGCCGAAAAGAGTCGTCGCGATGGCCGAGAGACTCGAAAGAAGGCCCTCGGGATCCCAGCCGGGGTTGTGCTTCCAGGTGTGCGAGCCCAGGATCGCGCGGTCGAGGCAAGCCGCGAGGTTGCCTTCGACATCGAGTCGTCCCGTGCCATAGCCCGGCACCGGGACGAAGGTCATTAGCCCCCAGTACACCGCGAGAAGCACAGCGGCCGCGGGCAGGAGTCCCCGGCGGCCAACGAGGAGATAGATCAGCGCCGCGAAGAAGAAACAGACACCGATCCGCTGGAGCACGCCCGGAATCCGCACCTGAGCGCGGTGAAACAGGAAGAAGGAGACTGTATTGAGCGCGAGCCCCAGGCCGAAAATTATCCCCGAGCGCCGCAGCGTGTGGAGGAGCAACGCACGCCGGCTGCCTCCCTCCGCCAGACGGCGGGAAAAGGAGAAGGCCGTCGAGACACCGACGATGAAGAGGAAGAAGGGAAAGATCGTGTCGGTGTAGGTCCAGCCGTTCCATTCCGCGTGCAGCAGCGGCGCAAAGACGTGCTCCCAGGAGCCCGGCGTGTTGACGACGAACATCCCGGCGATCGTGGCGCCGCGGAAGACGTCGAGAGAAACAAGCCGTTCGACGTTCGATGTTCTACGTTCTACGTTTGCCATTCCTGAGCCTCTGGTCGGACATCGGAAGTCCAACCTAGAACGTCGAACGTAGAACGTCGCACGCCCTAGAACCTTCCCGCCAATCCGTCGGGCTCCTTGCCGGCGATGATGCGGCCGGCGACGGTGAGCGAAACGAGGTCGAGGACCGAGACGACGTCGGCGTTGGTCGAGGCGACCCAGCCTCGTTTTCCGTCTGGAGCGATCAGCAGGCCGACGGGCGTCGGGCTCTTTCCAAACTGCGTCGAGAAGAGACGGGCCTCGCTGCCGGGGACCGCTTTGCGGTCGATCGAGATGCGTTTGATCTCTTTCTTCGTCGCGGTGTCGATGATCGCCACGTCCCCTGAACGGGCGCAGGAGACGAGAGCGCGCTGGCCGTCCGGTGTGATCTTGATGCGGATGGGGAACTGCGGGACCTTCAGCGTCGCGGCGACCTCGAGCGTCTTCGTGTTGACGATCGAGACCGTGTCCGCGGCGCGGTTGACCACCCAGACTTCCCGGTCGTCCGGCGTGATGGCGATCCCTTCGGCGCCTTCCCCCGTCGGGATGTCCTTGATCACCTTCGCCTGGGAGAGATCCACGACCGTCACCGACCCGGAACCGATGTTGGCGACGTAGGCCCGCTTGCCGTCGGCAGAGGCGGCAACCATATGCGAGGTTTCGCGCGACGTCGGCACCCTCGCCGCCACGCGACGGGCCTTGGGATCGACGATCAAGAGCTCCTTCAATCCCTCCGCGGTCACGAGGAGCCGCCCGTCGGAGAGCGCCTTCAAGCCATGTGGCCGCGCGCCTTCGGGAAGCTCGATCGTCGCCACCGGAGCGCGCTTCTCCAGATCGATCAGCGTCAGGGTGCGCCCGGGCTCTTCCCTGTTGCCGTAGTTGGAAACGGCGGCGGTCTTGCCGTCCGAGAGGATTTCCACCTCGTGCGGCCCCTTGCCGACCGGCACTGTCGCCCGCGCGGCCCCCGTTTTCGCCTCCAGAATCGAAGCCGTGTGATCCGACTTGTTCACCACGATCAGCAACTCCTCCGCAACGACTACTCCCGCAACCAGCCAAGTCGAGAAAAGAATCACCGTCATGTATCTCATTCCTGCCCTCGCTCCTCCCGTGCCCCCTGGAATCTGGAACTTGGAACCTGGAATCCCAACGCCGACTTCACGCCGGCACCACCGCCATCTCCCCCGGCCGCACCGACAGGCTCTTGGGTCCCGTCGCCTGGACGGCATAGTCGTCCTCGATCCTCACGCCGAAACGCTCGGGGATGTAAATGCCGGGCTCGACTGTCTCGACGTTGCCGGCAGCAAGCGGCTTCTTGTTGCCGCGGACGAGGTAGGGCTGCTCGTGCCCGTCCATGCCGAGGCCGTGACCCAAACGGTGCGTGAAGTACTTGCCGTATCCGGCGTCTTCGATGACCTTGCGCGCGGCCCGGTCCACGTCTTCGGCCACCGCGCCGGTCTTCAGGGCCTCGATGCCTGCCAGCTGCGCGCGGTCCACGGTGGCGTACACCTTCCGGAACTCATCGGAGGGCGGGCCGAAGCTGACGGTGCGCGTGATGTCGGAGCTGTACCCGCGGACCTTGCAGCCGCAGTCGATGAGAACGGCGTCGCCCTTGGCGAGCCGACGCTCGGCCGGCGCGCCGTGAGGGAATGCCGCCGAGGGCCCGAACTGCACGAGGCCTCCGCCGCGCGACCCCTGTTTCGCGAACTCCTCCTCCAGGATCCTCTCGACCTCGCTCTCGCTCATGCCGGCGCGCATTCGTTTGTGAGTTGCGTCGATCGCGAGGTTGGTTCGCCTGGCCGCGTCGCGGATGAAGGCCTGCTCCTCGGGGGACTTGATCATCCGCAGCGCGTCGAAGAGCGGCGTCGCGTCCTCAAACTTCGCCGTGCCTGCCTGCGACAGCGAGGTGACGGTCGCATAGCTCGTCGAGCCCTCCACGCCGATCGTCTTCCTGCCCGAGAGGAGCCTTGCGGTGAGCGCGATCGGGTCTTCCTCCTCCTGCCAGGTCCGGACGTCATCCACGACGGCCGCGCGCTTGTGATTGGCCTCCTCGAAGGAAGGAGTCAGGAGCACGGCCGGGCCGTCGGTGAAGAGGAGAAGGGCGGTCAGCCGCTCGCTCCTTCCGATCGCGAGGTTGGCGGAGTACGCGAGATTGGTCGAGGGAGTTATGAAGAGAACGTCGAGTCCCCGCGCCTTCGCCCCGGCACGCAGCTTCGCCTGGCGCTCCCGAAAAGCGTCCGGCTTCAGGGCGGGCGGCAGAGGAGACGCGTCGCGCCCGGCCGCCAGGACCGGAACGGCCGGCAGGGCGCTCGCGACGGCCGCGGCGCCGGTTGCGGTCAACAGCTTGCGACGACTCATTCGCATCGCTTTACTCCTCTCCTTCGCCTGTTTGTTTCCGAGGCCCGCTCGTCCTTGTCATTCTGAGGCCCGGAGGGCCGAAGAATCTGCCCCCTCATTAGACCGGAGCAGATCCTTCGCTGCGCTCGGGATGACAAACCCGAGCAGGGCCGGAGATAGGATATAGGTTCCTCGCGAAGGAGGCCCCAAATGCCCTATCCGCCGATGATGGTCCAGCCGATGCGCGAAGAGCTGACGAGGCTCGGGTTCCGGGAGCTGACGACGCCCGAAGACGTGGACCGCGCGGTCGCGGAGAGTTCCGAACCGATGCTTCTCGTCGTCAACTCGGTCTGCGGTTGCGCGGCCGGGGTGGCGCGGCCGGGAGTGGCTCTGTCGCTCAAGAACTCAGCGGCGCCGAAAAAACTAGCGACGGTCTTCGCAGGGCAGGACGTCGAGGCGACCGCCCGCGCGCGAAGCTACTTCGACGGACTCCCTCCCTCCTCGCCCCAGGTCGCGATCCTGTCGAAGGGCAGGCTCCTCTTCATGCTGCAGCGCCACGAGATCGAGGGGCGCACTCCGGAGCAGATCGCCGCGGCCTTGACAGCCGCCTACGAAAAACTCGCCACGCCCGCGGCTTGAAGAGGATCGCCGTACTGGGTTGCGGCCTCGTCGGGGCCGCGATCGCGCGCGACCTTTCCCGGGAGACGGACTTCGAGGTCACCGTCGCGGACGCGAATGAGCAGGCGCTTACCCGCCTCGGGAAGCAGGCCGCCGTGCGAACCCGGACGGCCGATCTTTCCCGTCCCGCGGAGATCGCTGCCGTCGTGAGCGAGGCGGATGCCGTCGTCGGTGCTCTGCCGGGGCGCCTCGGGTTCGCGATGCTCGAAGCGGTGATCCACTCGGGAAAGCCGATTGCCGACATCTCATTCTCGCCCGAAGACCCTCTGGCGCTCGATGATCTCGCGCGCGAGAGGGGAGTCACGGCGGTCGTGGACTGCGGTGTCTCGCCGGGCATCTCCAACTTCGCGGTCGGCCGGGCCGCGGCCCGCTTTTCCGAGATCGAGGACGTCGCGATCCTCGTCGGCGGCCTTCCTCTCAACCGCAGCCGCCCGTTCGGTTACGCGATCGTGTTCTCAGCCGCCGACGTGATCGAGGAGTACACACGCCCGGCTAGGGTCGTCGAGGATGGGCGCGTCGTCACGCGGCCGGCCCTCTCGGAGATCGAGATAATCGAAGTGCCCGGCGTGGGAACGCTCGAGGCCTTTCTGACGGATGGGCTGCGGACACTTCTCGCGACGGTTCCCGCCAGGTCCATGAAGGAGAAGACGCTCCGCTACCCTGGCCACGCGGAAGCGATGCGCGCCCTGCGCAACTGCGGATTCTTCCAGACGGAAAGGGTCGAGGCGGGCGGAGTCTCTGTGTCGCCCCGGGCGGTGACCGAGAAGCTGCTCGCCGGCGCATGGAAGCTGACCCAAGGGGAGGAGGAGTTCACTTATCTCCGCGTCGTCGTCAGGGGCTCAGATTCGGCCGGCCCTCTCCGGCGCTACGAGTTCGAGCTTCTGGACCGAACGGATCCGACGGACGGACTCACCTCGATGGCTCGAACGACCGGCTTCCCCTGCGCCGCCGTCGCTGCGATGCTCGCGCGCGGCGATTACCGCGACCCGGGCGTGCGCCCGACGGAGTTCCTGGCGAGAGATCCCACTGCCTCCGCACACTTCCTCGAAGCGCTGCGCGCCCGGGGTCTGTCATGGACCGAGAGCTGGGAGGAGTCGGCCGTCCATCCAAAATCCAAAATCCAAAATCCAAAATCTATTTGAGTCCCTCGACCAGGTACAGGTCGGAGAGGGTGCGGATGTAGGCGTAGGCATAGGCCTTGCCGTCCGGCGTCACTATGGGCGGCGAGATAGAGCGCACGCCCGCCGCGTCGAAAGGCATGAGCTCTCTCCAGAACTCCTTCCGGCCGGTCGCGACATCCAGCCGATAAACCTTCGCAGGCAACTCCCGGCGGCGATAGACGTAGAGAAAACGGCCGTCGGCGCTCCAGGCTGTCGGGGTGTCTTGGGGCCCCGCACGGCAACGAGCTTGCCGTCGGGCGAGACTGTTCTTGGAAAACTCCGGTAACCCTCCGGAGAGATAGCGCGCGGCTTTCCGCCGGAGAGGTTCCACAGGTAGAGGCGCGATCCGTGCCCGGTTTCACTCGCGGTCAAAAGGATCTGCTTTCCGTCCGGTAACCAGTGGGCCGCTTGAGCTACGAGTCCCTCGCGCAGCAGCGTTTTCGTCTCTCCAGCGCCCGTTGGATACAGGACGAGCTGCGGCTCTGAGGCTATCCGCGTAATCGTGAGCGCCCACTTCCCGTCGGGTGACAATTCCTGCGCAGATCCCTCCCCGAGTCGCACAGCGGGCGACCCGTCCATCCTGCGGACATAGACGGAATAGCCGGCCCCGCCTCCCTCGCCGGCCTCGGAGAAGAGAAGCGTCTTCCCGTCGGCGGAAATGTCGCTGGCGTTTGACCAGTCGAGCCACGAGAGATCGTGCTCCTTCCGCTCACCGGGGGAGAGTCCCAGCACCTCGATCCGGTTGGTATCGTGTGTCATGAGAGCCCGGCCGCCGCGCGAGACGTCGTGAAGCATCAGAATCCCGGGCACGCGCGTAAGTAGCCGCTGCCTGCCCGAGAGGCTCACGGCGAAGAGGGCCCGGTTGCCCCCGCTCTTTGCCGCCGTAAACCAGACCTCGTCGCCGCTCGGCGCCCATGCGAGACCCTGCGCTGTTTCGAAGGACTCGGAGAGGCTCTTGCGTTTCCCGGAGCGGTCCACGACGGCGACCAATCCGCCGTCGTCTCCCCGCGCCGGGTGGTCGATGTAGGCGACCTCCTCCCCCCGGGGCGAGACGCGCGGGTGGCTGATCCATCCGGCCGTCTCGAAGAGAACCTTTCCGATCGGGAACTCGAGGCGGTTTCGGCCGCCAACATCGCGAACGATGGCGAGGTTCAATCCATCAGGCGCCCAGTCCGCCCACTGCGCGTCTTCGAGGATCTCGCGCGGGGCGGCGCCGCCGGCGACACTCATTCGGGCGAGTGTGCCGCTTGTCGTAAACGGCGCGATGATGTGTTGCCCGAGCGAGAGAGCCAGCTCCCCGGACTTCGAGATGGCGAGCACGGACGCTCCCGGCATCCCGAAGGGCCGGGACTCCGGGCTCTCCGGCCGGCTCACGAAGATCTCCGTAGGCTTGCCTTCGAGCGACGCGCCGTAGAGGACCGTCTGGCCGTCGGGGGCGAACCGGGCGGAGGAGATCGTTCCCCGCCGGAAAGTGAGCTGGCGGAAGGAGGGCGGCTGCGTCTTCTCCGCTCTTCCTCCCAGAGAGAAGGAGGCAAGAGCGACTGCGGCGAGGATTCCCGCGCCGAGAAGGAAAGGCCAGAGGCGGATCCGGCGAGCGACCGGCGCGGCCGCCTGCGCTTCCCCGGAGACCACGACCGCGTCGGAGAGATGGTCCCGGATGCTCGCAATATCGCGCGCGAGGTCGCGTGTCGTCCCGAAGCGCTCGTCCGGATCCTTGGCCAGGCACCGCTCGACGATCCAGCGGAGGGGAGCCGGGGCGCGGGGGTTGATCGCGCCGACAGGCTCCGGCTCCTCGCGGATAATCGCGGTGAGCGTCTCGGCGGTGGTCGAGCGCTGGAAGGCGCGCTTGCCTGTGGAGAGCTCGTAAAGGATCGAGCCGAAAGAGAACTGGTCCGACCGGAAATCGAGCGCCTTGCCGCTCGCTTGCTCCGGCGACA
>WNFZ01017002.1_pt1 | contig 12599 bp, 10 predicted proteins | sample 5400081 | NCBI WGS metagenome assembly WNFZ01 (sample SAMN13153365, study PRJNA577476) | soil metagenome | isolation source: 80 cm soil or saprolite under grassland replicate 1 | place: USA:California | collected 2016-06-15
CGCTTGATTCGAGGCGGTGCGCGCCGCCGGGGCGGGGCGCACGGGAGCCGGAGCGGGCGCGGGCGCGGACACCGCGGGCGCGGAGACTGCGGGTGCGGACACCGCGGGCGCGGGCACCTGGGAGGCCTGCGAGCCCTGAGACTTGTCCACGCTGTTCCAGCTCGCCACGACGAGTCCGGTGATCACAGCCGTCACGATCACCAGGGCCATGCCGATCGCCGTCATCTTCCAAGGGTTCCAGTCGGACATCCCGTTCTCCTTTCGTATCGCCGTTGTCGACCGACCTCGCCAAATCGCCCGGATGCCCGCGCGTCACTCCGCCGGCATCCGCGACACACCGTCGGCGCCCGCGTCACGATCGTCGGCGATCGCGACGCGCGTCACCGTGCCTCGCGCTTCACTCGATCGAGCGGATCCGCCGAGGCGACGCCCTCGGACTGCAGCGCCTTGACCAGCGCCCGCAGCTCCCCCGGATGGATCGGCTTCTCCACCACGCGCGCCCGGTGAAGCCCGTCGGCCTGCGCCCTCAGTTCCGGACGCCACTCGGCCGTGACCAGGATGATGGCGGCACCGGGTTGGAACGCGCGGAAGATCCGCGCCAGATCCCACCCGCTCATGACGACACCGTGCGCCGGCGGCAGATCGACGTCGATGATGGCGAGCCCGAAGTGCCCATCCTTCGCCTTCTGGATGGCCTCCCAGCTCCCCGCGGCCGTCTCGACGCGGTAGCCTCCCACGCGGAGCGACGCGCTCAAACCCTCTCGGCTGTGGCCATACGCATCCACGACCAGGATCCGTGCCGGCTCGGCAGGTGGCTCGATCTCGGTCACCATGCTTCCGAATCTTTCCGCGTCCACTGTCTCTCCCCGCCTCGCCCCCTAACGCAAGGGCGGTGCCAGCCGGGGGGGGCCCGGCCGGGGTTGGCGCGAAGCGTCGAGATTGCCACGGTTTTGCGGCACCGGCGGGCACCGCCGCCGTTCCCGTCACGTGTAAGGCTTACATGGGGACGGTGTAAGTTCTTCCGCCATGGGCATTCTTGGGGGGTGGGACCGCGCCTCGGCCCCGAGCCTCCGGCGCACCCCGCCCCGCGATTTCAGCGGGATCCCGGCGGGTTCCGGAGCGGTGGTGTCGGGTCCGCGCGCTCGTTGCATGCCGATTGCAGACTCTCGGAGCACGCGGTGCGAAGCCACAGCCTCCGCGAACAAGGGGGATCCACGGATATGAGGTACCGTCACGTCGTGCGTCGTGTCGCCGCGGTCCTCGCGCTCCTCGTGATTGGCGGCGCGTCCGGCGCGCTGGCGGGCCCGGCCACGGACCGACTCAAGCCCGAGATCGATCGGGTGATCGCCACGCTGGAGGATCCCGCGCTGAAGGGCGCGGGCAAGGCGGGGGAGCGGCGCCAGGTCATCCGCTCCGTGACCGATGGCGTGTTCGACTGGATGGAGATGGCCAGACGGGCGCTTGGCAAGCACTGGGCGGGGCGCACGCCGGCCGAGCAGCAGGAGTTCGTCGCCCTCTTCCGCGATCTGCTCGAGCGCGCGTACGTCACGAAGATCGAGGGCTACACCGGCGAGCCGATCGCCTACGTGGGCGAGTCGGTGGACGGCGATCAGGCCACGGTGCGCACCAAGATCACCACCAAGCAGAACCAGGAGGTGCCCATCGACTACCGGATGCGCCGGCAGGCGGACCGCTGGCGCGTCTACGACGTGCTGGTCGAGGGCGTCAGTCTCGTCGGCAACTATCGCACCCAGTTCGACGGGATCATCAAGACTTCCTCGTTCGAGGAGCTGGTGAAGAAGCTCAAGGCGCGGGGCTCGAGTTGACGGGCTAGGCGCGAGTCCGGGGCGTGACGACCTCGGGCGGTGTCTGGTAGAGATACTCCCGCAGGTAGCGAAGCTCCTCGTGCTTGTCGGCCATGTCGACGCGGATCAGGTCCCGGATCGAGATCATGGACAGGAGACGGCCCTCGTTCACGACGAGGAGGTGGCGGATGTTGGCCTGGTCCATCCTGCGCATCGCCACCTGGTAATCCTCGTCGGCGTCGGCCGTGATGATATCGCGCGTCATCACGTCGCGCACCGGCGTCCGGCCCGGGTCGAGTCCCCGATCGACCACCCGCCGCACCACGTCGCGCTCGGAGAACACCCCGGCCGGCCGGGCGCCGTCCAGCGCGATGACGATACCGACGTTGTGGGCCGCCATCATCCGCACGGCCTCGGTCACCATGGCGTCCTCCGGAACCATGAAGAGAAACCCCGACCGCATGATCTCGTGAAGCTTCTTCATCGCTCGCCCTCCCGGGAACTCAGGACGTTGTTCTGGGCGCCGGCGTTCGCCTCGGGAATGCGCTGCAGCTCGCTGAGGAGCAGGCCCGCCCACCGGTAGATGTTGTGCTCCCGAACCGCCAGGCGCATCCGCCCCATGCGCGCCCGCCGCTCGTCGGGGGCCATCTCCAGCGCGAGGCGGACGGCTTCGGCCATCCCGTCGAGATCGTAGGGGTTCACGAGGAGCGCGTCCCTCAGCTCCCAGGACGCGCCCGCGAACTGGCTCAGGATCAGCACGCCGTCGTCGTCGTCACGCACCGACACGAACTCCTTGGCGACCAGGTTCATCCCGTCGTGCAAGGACGTGACCATGCAGAAGTCCGCGTGACGATAGAAGGGCCAGATGTCGTGATGGTCGTGGTGCCGCTTGAGGTACACGATGGGCTGCCATCGCCGCGTCCCGAACCTCTCGTTGATGTCCCGGATCACCTCGTCCACCTCGGCCTCGAGCTGCTGGTAGCGCTGGATGGTGGACCGGCTCGGCGCCGCGAGCTGGATGAACACCACCTCCTCGCGAAAGTCGGGGTAGCGCTCGAAGAACCGGCCCAGGGCGCGGAACCGCTCCGGGAGCCCCTTCGTGTAGTCGAGGCGCTCGACGCCGACGCCGACGAACCGGGCCTCGATGCCGAGCCGTTCCAGCAACGCCGCCCGCGACACCTCCGGCGGATCCTCCACGAACTCGGGAGCCACGCTGATGGGGAAGGGCTTGACGTAGGTCGTGTGCTGGCCCCGCGTCACCGAGAAGTGCTGCCAGTCGATGCGGGCCTCGATGCCCCGCTCGACCGTCTCGAGGAAGTTGTTGCAGTAGTACTGGGTGTGGAAGCCGATCAGGTCCGCGCCCAGCATGCCCAGGAGCACCTCGTCCTGCCAGGGGCAGATGCTGAAGCTCTCGAAGTTCGGCCACGGGATGTGCCAGAAGATCGCGGTCCGGGCGTCGGGGCGCTCCCGCTTGATGAGCCGTGGCAGGAGCGCGAAGTGGTAGTCCTGGATGAGCACCATCGGCGACTCGACGCCCGCGATCTCCTCCAGCACGGCCGCCGCGAACTTCTCGTTCACCGCCATGTAGTGGGCCCAGTCCTCCGGCCGGAACTGCGGTCGCGTGTGCACGATGTGACAGAGCGGCCACAGCCCTTCGTTGGAGAAGCCGTAGTAGTAGCCCGTCTCCTCTTCCTTCGTGAGCCACACGCGGCGGAGGGCGTACCGCGGGTCGTCGGCGGGGACGCGGAGACGGCCCCGCGCGTCCGCCATCTCGGCGTCGGCGTCGCCGCTGCCGTGGGCCAGCCACACGCCGCCGCAGGCGCGCATGACCGGATCCGGCGAGTCGCCCAGCCGGAGCTTGACGAACTGCTTGAGCCGCTCCTCCGTCCAGAGCGTCTCGCCCACCAGGCGCAGCGTGGCTTCCTCCTCCGCCGCCGCCTGCGCGCGGTGCAGGCTCCTGGCCAGCACGGTCACCTCGCGCGCCATGGGACCGAAGAGCTCCGAGTCGTCCAGGTCGGCGGGCGCGATGGAGTGACCGCGCCGGAGGGTCTTGGTCCAGTGGGCCATCTTCGCCATCGGGCGCGTGATGCTGAAGCGCACGAGGAGCCACGCGGTCAGCGACAGGACGCCACCCAGGACCAGGAAGCGGACGGCGTTGTAGCGCCAGCGCTCCCACTCGGCGGCCACGATGTACGAGGCGTCGAGGAAGACGGCGACGGCGCCGGCCGGCTTGTCGTCGCGCATCAGCGGGCTCGCGTAGAGATAGACGGCCTTCCCGCCGAGGGTGCTGAACCCTTTCTGGACGGCTCCCGTGCTCAGCGCCTCCGTGACCTCGGGCAAGGACGTGGGGAGGAGCGGCGCGACGTCCGGGGTGGCCGCGATGCGCGCGGCGACCTTGTCGTAGATCGCGATGCCCTGGTCCCGGCGCCCGAACTTCTTCAGCAGCCGCTCGATCGCCGGGACCGAGCCCCGGGCCAGCGCGGGCTCCGCCGCCTCCTTGAGGCCCTCGCCGAGCAGGGCGGCGCGGCGCTCGAGGTCCTGGGTCAGCCGCTCGCGCTCCTCGACGATCTGCAGATAGGCGAAGGCGCCGATGACGGCGAGCGCCGCGAGCCAGATGGCGGCCACGAGGCGGACCGTGAATCTCATGCTCCGTCTCCCACGCAAGCCCGGGCGGCGAGCGCCGAGAGGAGTCGGCGGACGGCGGCCACGTCCGGAACCCGGTAGGCTGCCCTCGAGGCCGGCGCCTCATCCCCGACCCTGATCGTGACGCCCTGCCCGACGAGCGCCTCGAAGGCGTGCTCGTCGGTCCAGTCGTCACCCATGTAGACCACCATCAATCGATCCCCCGACTCGTGCCGGACGGCCTCGCGGATCCAGAGCACGCAGTCGCCCTTGGTCCAGCCCACGTGGGGCTGGATCTCGATGACCTTCATCCCGTGGAAGATCTTGAGCCGGCTCCCGTCCTGCCGGATGGCCCGTGCCATCTCCACCTCCACGTTTCGGACCTGGTCCGGCGAGACGTGGCGGTAGTGCACGGCCAGGCCGAATCGCTTGGGCTCCACGCGCATCCCCGGCACCGCGGGAACGCGCTGGCTCAGCTGGCGGCCGATCGCCACGAGGATCTCCTCCTGCCCCGCGGCGTCGGGGTGCACGAAGCGCATCCCCGGCCCCTCGATCTCGAGCCCGTAGCAGCCGGCGTAGATCGCTTCGGAGATGGCGACCTGCCTCCGGAGATCGGCGAGATCGCGGCCGGAGACCACGCCGAAATGGATGCGGGGCGACCGGGCGAGCGCCTGGAGATCATCGTGCACCGCCACCGGGAGCCGCGCCTCGTCGGGATTCGGGACGATGGGCGCGAGGGTCCCGTCGTAGTCGGTCAGCAGCAGGAGGTGTCCCCCGTCTGCCAGCCAGTCGAGGACCCAGTCCGCGATCCGCGTCACGTCACTCATCCCCGTCATCACGGCGCATCACCATGCCTCGGTGGTGGACGACTTCCCCGCGCTCGAATCTCACCTCATCAAGAGCAGAAGGCAACACGGAGGGACCCGGTCCGTCCACGTGGAGCGCGCGCACCTCCGGGCAGCACGGACGGCGAGGAAGACTCCACGAAGCATACCCGTTCGCACCAGGCACGTCAACCGCGAAGCGGCGCGGCGCCGGGACCGGGCCACTGCGTGGCCCTCCCTCGTTCTCACCGCCGCCGGGACGCGTCTGGCGCGCAATTGGGCCCCGCCCCCGCGCCGACCCGACCCAGCCGGCGGCGTGAGCGGAGGCGGCGTGGATCACCCGCGCTCGATGCGCTCGATGGCGAGCCACGCCCCGTCGATGGAGGAGCGGGGCAGGGCGGCCCCGGTCGCGCCGGGGCCGTAGTTGTAGTAGTGCGAGAAGCCACCCTCGTCGAGCCGGGCCAAGAGCTGCTCGCCGTCCGGCCCGATGAGCAGGAGGCCTCGATGGCCTGCGCAGGCGCTCGTCACGCAGCCGGTGATCGCGATGTACTCGCGATCGCCGATCCGTAGCATCCGGATCGAGGACGACGCGGGGAAGTACGCCGGGGCGCCGTGTGCCATCTTCGCGCCGGGGCTCCAGACGGCGCCGAACAGGCCGCGGACCTTGTCGCGGAGCTGAGGATTGTCGAGCACCTCGGGTGCGGTGGCGCCGTAGCGGAGGGCGCGGGCGTCGGCCGGGAGCACCCCGGCCGCCCCCGGCATGGGCACCCCCGCCGGCGGCGGCACGACGCACGCGGTGAACAGGAGCGCGGCCAGAGCACTCAGCGATCCAGGAACGAGCGCACGTCGCATGGCTGACCCTCCTTGCCCCGGGGAATACGCCGCCCGACAAGCGTCGAGCGCATGGCCACGAGCAGGGAGGCAACGTCCATGCCATACGGGAAGACGAGAGCGCGGCAGCCCGCCGGTACCGAGATTCCGCGGGTTACGTGGGCGCGCCGTCGTTGAGGCCGGCCGCGGCGCGGGCGGCGACCCGCGAGGCAAGTGTAAGAGTTACCGAACGTCGTGTAACCCTTACACGCCTACCGGCCGCGCGCGAGGGTGTACTCAACGGGAGAAGAGGGTGCGTGACAGCTCGTCCGCGAGCAGATAGGCCTTGTCGGCCAGCGTGAAGGCGCGCTGCAGATCCCGCGCGGACAGGGCATCCTTCGCCTTGGCCAGAAAGCTCTGGATGGTCTCGAAGTTCTGCTGCTGCTGTCCGACCAGCTTCTTCTGATCGATCTGCCGGACGAGCCGCTCCGTTCCGTCGATGCGTTTCTGGGCCTCCCGCCGCATGCGCTGCTCGTCCTCCACCCCGGGGGAGAGCACCCGTGGAGGCGGCCCAGGCGGTGATGGCGCAGGGGATGATGGAGGGGTAGACGGCGCCTCCGGAGGCGAGGGTGGGGCGGGGATCGATCGCGGCGGGGGCGGCGCCGGCGCGGGGAAGGCGCTCATCTGCTGGAATGCGGCGCAGCCCGCGAGCGTCATGGCGAGCACGAGGCCACCGCCGGTGACCTTCACGCGCCCTGTCTCACCGGGAGCCGCACGACCATGGTGGTGCCCTGCCTGTTCTCTGACCGCGCCTCGATGGTGCCATCGTGCATCTGGATGATCCGGTACACGATGGAGAGCCCGATGCCGCTGCCATCGGGCTTGGTGGTGAAGTAGAGCTTGAAGATCTTCTCGAGGTTCTCGGCGGGGATCCCCACGCCCTCGTCGGCGATCGAGACGCGGATCAGCTCCCGGCCCTCGCGGGCGGTGCTGATGGTGACCGTTCCCCCGACGGGCATGGCCTGACAGGCGTTCTGGAGGATGTTGAGGAACGCCTGGCGGAGCAGCTCCTCGTCCGCCCTGATGGGAGGCAAGGCGGAATCCAACTCCCAGTGGAAATGGACGCCGCGGGCCTGCCACTCGGCCTCCAGGAGGGCCGCCACGCTGCCGAGCAGCGCGTTGAGATCGAGCGCCTTGAGCGACAGCTCCTGGGGCCGCATGAACCGCAAGAATCCCTGGACCACTCGATCCAGCCGCTGGACCTCGCTCCCGATGATGTCCAGGCTCTGCTGCACGTCGGGGGGCGTGCTGGCGAGTCGGTCACGAAGCAGCTCGACATGGATCATCATGGCGTTGAGCGGATTCCTGACCTCGTGGGCCACCCCCGAGGTGAGCCGCCCGAGGGCCGCCAGCTTGGCCGAGTAGCTGATCAGGGACTGGACGGTCTTGAAGGACTCCAGGTCCTTCAGCAGGACCACCGTGCCCATGACCCGCGCCGCATCGCGCACCGGGAAGACGGACACGAGGAACTCCTTGACCCGCCCGTCCTGGTTGAGCGCGACCGTCGTGTCGCGAGCCGCGCTGCTGCTCGCGGCGACCACGGCGATCAGCGGGCGGAGCGGATGCGGTGGCGGGAGCAGCTCCTCGAGCGAGATCTCCACCACCTCGTCCAGCGGCCGGCCGATCATGCCCTCGGCCACCTTGTTGAAGAAGAGGACCCTGCGCTCCGGGTTGAGGAAGATGACGACGTCCTCGAGATGATCGACGACGTGCTGGAGTTGGAGCCGTTCGCCGGGGCTCGCGGTCCGGTCGGCCTGCAGTTCCTGACCGAGCCGCTGGAGCTGCGACGACAGCTCCTGGAACTCGTCGCCGCCGGCGAGGCCCGCGCCGACCTCGAACTCGCCGCGGCGCATCCGATCCACCTCGCCGGCGAGCGCGCGGATCGGCCTCAGGATCAGGTGCGCGAGCCCCAGGGCCGCCAGCCACGCCAGCGGCAGGGCGATGCCGGCCAGGATCAGGCTCTGCTTGACCCCGGCGGTCAGCTCCTGCCTGACGAGCGTCGTCGACACGCCGAGCCGGATGCTTCCGAAGGGTTCGCCGTTCAGGAGGAGCGGCAACGTCGTCTCGTAGACACGCCCGTCCCGGTAGAGAGCGGCGAACCGACGCGCCGGGTCCAGTTCGATCAGCCCCGTCAGGCCCGACTGCGGCAAGGCGACCGCGCCTTCCTTCTCGCGCTCCGTGTGCAGGATGGTCCGGCCCGTATGGTCGGTGATGAGCGCGTAGACCAGATGGGGCGAGTAGCCGACGCTGGCCTCGAGAAGGGCGCGGAGCTCCGGGTCGCGTTTCAACGCCTCCTGGGGGTGACTCCCCGGCGCCCGGGCGAGCGTCCGGCTCGTCTGGGCGTAGATCTGCCTCGAGATCAGCTCGGCCTGACGCAGGGCCTCCTGCACCACGACCCGCGAGAGATGGGAGAGTTGGATGAGGGTCGTCGTGACGACGATGAGAAGGACGAGGAGGGTGACGGCGACGGCTTCCTTGACCCGGATTCCGAGCCGCATGCTTCTGCCTTACAGACCGTAGCGGCGCAGCTTGTTAACTCGGAGGGGGGCTCCGCCCCCCTTCCGAGGCCTCCCCCCAAGACCAGGTTGCGCCGGCAAAGCCGGCGCTCGAACACCGCTCGTGTCGCGCACGCTCATCTCCCACCCGCCTCTACTGATCCCACCGGCCCCTACAGACCGTAGCGGCGCAGCTTGTTGTGGAGCGTCTTCAGACTGATTCCGAGGATCTGCGCGGCCTGCGTCTTGTTGTTGCCGTTGGCGGCCAGCGTCTTGAGGATCAGCCCCTTCTCGGCGTCGTCGAGGCTGGTGCCGACGGCGAAGGTGATGGAGTCCGGGCTGTCGGCGGCGCGCCCGGTGGCCCGCGCCGACGGGATCGGCGCCGGCAGATGCGCGAGCCGGATCAGCTCGCCCTCGCAGACGATGGCGGCCCGCTCGATGGTGTTCCGCAGCTCCCGGACATTGCCGGGCCAGGCCTGCGCCATCAGGGCCTCCCGCACCCCCTCGTCCACGGACAGGATCCGCTTGTCGTACTTCGCGCCGAACTCCTCGACGAAGGCCTGGATGAGGAGCGGGACGTCCTCCCGCCGTTCCCGAAGCGGAGGCAGCCCGATCGTCACGACGTTCAGGCGGTAGTAGAGATCGTCGCGGAAGCGCTCCTCCCGCATGGATTCGACCGGGTCCTTGTTCGTCGCCGCGATCACCCGGGCGTCCACCTTGATCTCCGTCTTGGCGCCCAGCCGCCGGACGACACCGTCCTCGAGGATGCGGAGGAACTTCGCCTGGGTGCTCGGGGACATCTCCGCGATCTCATCGAGGAAGATCGTGCCCTCGTGGGCCAGCTCGAAGCAACCGGGCCGCCGCTCGAGGGCGCCCGTGAAGGCGGTCCGCGCGACCAGCTCCTTGCCGGTGCCGCTCTCGCCGGTGATCAGCACGGGCGCGGGCGTGGGGGCGGCCAGCTCGATCAGCCGGTAGACCTCCTGCATGGCCGCGCTGGTTCCGACCAGCTTGCCGACCCCCCAGACCTGCTTGACGCGCCGGCGCAGCAGCGCCACCTCGCGGACGGCCTCTGCCCGCTCGACCGCCTTCGGGACCAGCATCTTCAGCCGGGCGACATCCACCGGCTTGGTCAGGAAGTCGTAGGCTCCCTCCTTCAGGGCAGTCACCGCCGTGTCGATGCTCCCCTGACCGCTGAGCAGGATGACCGTCGCGAAGGGCAGCTCCTCCTGGAGGGCCCGGAGCAGGGCGAGGCCGTCCAGCTTGGGCATCACGAGATCGGTGATCACGACGGAGGGCAGGGCCGCCCGCGCCTTCGCCAGGGCCTCCTCTCCGTCGGCCGCTTCGTCCACCGAATGCCCCCAGCCGGACACAAGGCTCGCGAGCCCCTTGCGAGAAGCCTCGTCGTCGTCGACGACCAGGATCTTGACGCTCATCTTCTCCTCGTTGCGACGACCGGCTCGACCGGACGGTCAGCGCGCGGGCAGGCCGCCCCGCAGAGCCGGGTACCAGCGCGTGAGCACGGAGTCGGGCGTCAGGATGATCTCATCGCGCCCGGCCCCGGTGGAGACCAGGCAGAACGGCACGCCGCAGAGCTCGGACAGGCGGTCCAGATACTCGCGGGCCTTGGTCGGCAGGTCGCCGTAGTCCCGGAGCCCCTGGGTGGAACTCTGCCATCCCGACAGCTCCTCGTACACGGGCTCCGCCTCGTGCCAGATCCGTTCCTCCTCGGGAAAATCGGTGAGGACGTCGCCGCGGTAGCGATAGCCGACGCAGATGTTCACGGTCTCGCACGCGTCCAGCACGTCGAGCTTGGTCAGCGCGATGCTGTCGAAGCCGTTGATGCGCGCCGCATACCGCAACGCCACCGCGTCCACCCAGCCGCACCGCCGCGGCCGGCCCGTCACCGAACCGAACTCGTTCCCCCGCATGCGGAGCAGATCGGCGGCGGGCCCGTGGAGCTCGGTGGGAAACGGCCCGCCCCCCACCCGCGTGGTGTAGGCCTTCGAGATGCCGAGCACGCCGTTGATCTTGGTGGGCGGCACCCCCGTGCCCGTCGACGCGCCGCCGGCCGTGGTGCTCGAGGACGTGATGAAGGGATAGGTGCCGTGATCCAGGTCCAGCATGGTGCCCTGGGCGCCCTCGAAGAGGAGCGAGGCGCCCGCGTCGACCCAGCGCGACAGGAGCAGCGCGGTGTCCGTGATGTAGGGGGCGAGCCAGCCCGCGTAGCGCCGGTACGGGTGGAGGATCGCGTCCACGCTGAAGGTCTCGGCGTCGTAGATCTCCCGCAGGAGCCGGTTCTTCTGGAAGACATTGAACTCGAGCTTCTCGCGGAAGAGTTGCTCGTCGAGCAGGTCGGCCATGCGGATGCCGATGCGCGCCGCCTTGTCCGCGTAGGCCGGTCCCACGCCCTTGCCGGTGGTAACGATGCGCCGATCGCCGGCCTTGGATTCGCTGGCGTGGTCCAGCGCCGGGTGATAGGGCATGATGAGGTGCGCGTTCTTCGAGATGTAGAGGTTGCCGTCGAGGGAGACACCGCGCCGGACCAGCGACTCCATCTCGTCGATCAGCGAGGCGGGGTCGATGACCACGCCGCAGCCGATGACGCAGCGGCAGCCCGGGTGGAGGATGCCGGAGGGGATCGACTGGAGCACGAACTTCTCCTTGTCCACCACGACGGTGTGGCCGGCGTTGTTCCCGCCCTGGTAGCGGACGGTCACGTCGACGCAGCCCGCCAGCACGTCCACCACCTTCCCCTTGCCCTCATCGCCCCACTGGGCGCCGACCACGACGATGTTAGGCATGGCCCCCCTCCTCCAGACCCGGGAAGTGGCGCGCGGGATCCGCGAGCAGCTCGGCGACCTCGATGGTGCGCTCGCCGCCGGTCTCGAGCTCCAGCACGCGCACGCGGTCCGCCTCGCCTTCCGCCGTCCCCGGCCCGCCGACCACGAGCGTCCAGCGCGCGCGCTGCTCGCGCGCGTAGGCGACGGAGTCCGCGAGGGGCCGGCTGATGATGTCGCGCGCCACGGCCCAGCCCCCGTCCCGCAGGCGTCGCGAGAGCGCCAGCGCGCGCGTCTTCTCCAGCGTGAAGTCGATGATGAAGAAATCGGGACCGGGCAGGGCCACGGCCTTGTTCTGCGACTCCATGGCCAGGAGCGCCCGCCCCACCTCGAAGGCGAAGCCGGTCGCGGGGCAGTCGTAGCCGAAGCGCCCGAGCATCTGATCGTACCTCCCGCCGCCCACCAGCGACGCGCCCAGCCCCGAGACGTAGGCCTCGAAGTGCACTCCCGAGTAGTAGTCGAAGCCGCGCACCTCCCCGAGGTCGAGGAGCACCGAATCGGCGAGTCCGTAGGCGCGGAGCAGCCGGTACACCTCCGCCAGGTTCCGGAGCGCCGCCTCCGACCGCGCATTCTTCACGAGCCGCTCCGCCCGGTCCAGCACGTCCCCGCGCCCGTAGAGGGCCGGGAGCGCCAGCAGCAGCTCCGTCACCGCCGCCGGCGCGTGGAGCTCCCCGACCAGGCGCTCGAGCGCCGACTGGTCCTTGTGGCCGAGCGCCGACCTGAGCTCGCGCGCGGCCGGCTCGTCGGCAGCCAGGTCTTCCAGGATACCGCGGAAGAACGCCGCCTGGCCCACGTCGATCTGGAACCGCTCGAGGCCGAGAGCCTGCAGGCCCTCGACGGTCATCGCGATCATCTCGGCGTCGCCCTCCGGGTTGGGCAGGCCGATCAGCTCCACGCCCGCCTGGTAGAACTCCCGGTAGCGGCCCACGTGGGGCTCGTCGTAGCGGAAGACATTGCTCACATAGGCGAGCCGGAGCGGCTTGGGCTCGTCCCGCATCCGCGTCGCCACGATGCGCGCGATCTGGGGCGTGATGTCGGCGCGGAGCGCGAGGAGGCGGCCGCTCTCGCGGTCCACCATCTTGAACATCCGCTCCCCGAGCTCGTGGTCCGTGCCCTGGGCGATGACGTCGAAGTACTCGTAGGCGG
>WNFZ01007834.1_pt1 | contig 12597 bp, 9 predicted proteins | sample 5400081 | NCBI WGS metagenome assembly WNFZ01 (sample SAMN13153365, study PRJNA577476) | soil metagenome | isolation source: 80 cm soil or saprolite under grassland replicate 1 | place: USA:California | collected 2016-06-15
GAGCACGACGCTGGTCGTGGTCAGCCAGCGCTTGGCCGATCGGCCACGCGTGGTCGAAACCGCGAATGGTCTGGCGTCCCGCCTGGGCGTTGAGGTCCGCACGCAGCTATCGCGCGATCACGACGTACTGTTGCGATTGGCCAGTCTGCGGCGGGCTCGCTTCGACGCGGCCGCGGGTGGCCAGGCGGCTGCGCCGTGTCGGCTGCTGCCGCTGGGGGTGCTGCCCGATCGCCGCGTGCTGTCACTGAACTGGCCTGCGCTTGGACACGTGCTGGTGGCGGGTCGTGGACGCGGCGCGCTGTCGACGGTCCTCAGCAGCCTGACGGCAAGTCTGGCGGTGCGGGCGCCCGCCGAAGAGCTGCAGTTGGTCACGATCGCGCGCGACGGCGTGCTTCCGTCGCTGCTCGAGCGATTGCCGCAGCAGGTTGGCTCGTTCATCGATCCCGCGGATCAGCTGGCCACCTCGGCCGCGCTGCGCGACATTCGCGCCGAGCTGGTGCGGCGCATGGAGCGGGTCGAGCGCGGTGGCTCCGTCTCAACGCTGCCCGAGCTGGTCGTGCTCGTGCCCGAGCTGGAAGGGGTGCTGGAACATCTGTCGACGCTGGACATGATCGGCTCGTACGGACCTGCCCACCGCGTGCGACTGCTGGCGGCGAGCGCTCGCTCACAGGCGCTGCCCGACGGCCTGCTCGCGCATTTCTCCGCTCGAGCCGTGTTGCGCGTAGCCGATGAGGCCGAGAGCACGCGGCTGCTGGGCAGCACCGCGGCAACCGACCTGCTCGGTGGTGGGCAACTACTGCTGCGACTAGATGAGCGCGAACCGGTCGAGGCATATGCCTTCCGCGTCGGTGAGGGCGAGTTGGAACGCAGCGTCCGCAAGTTGCGCGGCGAGGTTTTGCCCCCGCGCGGCATGGAGGTCATGCGGCCCGAGCCTGCGTGGACTGAAGCAGCCGATGATGATGAGGAATTGGATGTCATCCCGAGCGCAGCGAGGGATCTCGGTGTTGGCCAGGAGATCCCTCGGCTTCGCCTCGGGATGACAGACTTTCCCACCCCGGTCGAGGTGCGCTGTTTCGGTGGGTTCGACGTCGTGGCTGGCTCGAGCGATCTCACCACCGCGTCCTCGCCCGCGGACGCTGCCGAACGCGCTGGCGCCTGGGAGCTGCTCGCGTTCCTCGGCAGTCATCCCGAGGGCGTCGCGGCGCGCGAAGACGTCCTGCTCGCGCTGTGGCCTGGCCAGGACACACGCCATGCCGCCGCCAGCCTTGCCGCCACGATCGAGCGCTTGAACGCGCTGCTCGAACCAGCGCTGAGTCGCTTCGAAGCAACGGCGCCGCCGGTGACCCTCGACACCCGCGACGGGACGTGTCGGCTCGATCTGAACCGCGTCGAATCCGATGTCCACCGCTTCATGCGCCTGTGCCGTGCCGCGTCGTTGATGCCGGCCGAGCACGCGGTCGATGCGTGGTCACAGGCACGCGCGCTGTATTGCGGCGATCTCCTGGACGGTCCCGGTGCGCGCGCGCACGCCTGGGCCAGCACACCTGCGCAACTGTTGATCCGGTCTGAGCGCGTGGGCGAGGCGATCCCGCTCTTCCACGCGCTGCTGGACGTCGAGCCGCTGCTCGAGGACGTGGTGCGCGACCTCTTCCGCTGCCATGCCGCGCTCAGCGACCTCGATGGTTTGCTCGCGGAGGAGCAGCGTTTGCGGGCCGCCCTGCGGCGCAGCAGCGAGCCGGAGGACGATCCCGATCCCGAGCCGGCGACGGTGGCGTTGTTCGCGCGGCTCCGCCAAGACCTGGAGCTCAAGGCGAGCGTGACTGCCTAGAGCCCGCCGAACAGGTCGGTCTCGGCACCCTCGGCGGGGCCGCGGACCAGTTGGAAGAACTCCTGGCTGAATAACTGCCCGAATATGGGCGCTGGCAGGCGCATGAAAAACATGTTCTCGCCCATCTGGGTGCGGTGCGCGACCAGTGACTCGCGCTTCTGCTGGACGTAGTCGCTCACGTCGAGCGTTGAGGTAATGCGGTCGTCATCGACGCCGAAGGGCGGCGGCTCATTGGTCTCGGAGAATGGCACCTCGATGCCCGCCGCCCGCACAACCTCGGCGAAGCGCGTGAACGCTGAGCGGGGAATGACGGTATAGAACAGGCGCTTCGGCGCCCACGGCTCGCTGGCGACCGCATCGAATGCGGCGACCGCCACCTGATGAGCACGGATGTGGTCGGGATGCCCGTAGCCGCCGTTCTCGTCGTAGGTCACGACCACTTGCGGTCGTTCTTCACGCATGATGTCGACGACCTTCGCGACCGCGCCCTGGAAATCGGCCTCGTGGAAGGATTCGGGGTGCTGGTTGTCGTCCGTGCCGGCCATGCCCGAATCGCGATAGCCGAGTTTTCTCAAGCGGCTGACCTTCAAGATGCGTACGGACTCGTCCAGCTCAGCGGCGCGGACTTCGACCAGGTTCTCGGGCGTTGCCAGGCTCGGATCGCTGATCTCGCCGACTGCGCCGTCGGTACAGGTCACGAGCACCGTGCGAATGCCGTCGGCGGCGGAGCGCGCCAGCAGGCCGCCGGTGGTGATGCACTCGTCGTCGGGGTGCGCGTGCACCGCCATCAAGACGTGGGGAGTATTGGCCACGATTGTTTCTGCCTCATCCTGAGCGTAGCGAAGGATCTCGTCGCAACGGTAGATCCTTCGCCTTCGGCTCAGGATGAAGCGTGGGGTCTAAGGCTCGCGGATGTGGGGTCTACGGCTCACGGATGTCGAAGCCGCGCAGCTCAAGCACCTCTTTGTTGGTGACCACCGAGTGCGCGTACACGAACAACTGGTGGCCCTTGGCCTTGAACTTGGTCGGCTTGAACGTCAGCCGCCACCCTGACGGATCGAAACGATCGCCGTACGTGGTGCGGGCGGTGGCGCTGCTGAACCCCAGTTCGGCATCACCCAGGAAGATCGACTGCGGGTCGTCCTTGTCGAAGTCCATGTACACGCCCACCTTGTCGATGCCCGTGCCTTGCGAGCCCTGGTTGGGGGCGGCGTTCGGGTCGAGCGCATAACCAGAGATGGTGAAGTCGTTGTTGGTCTTCACGATCTCCGCGGCCTTTGGCGACTCGATGACCAGAATTGGCGGGGCGCCACCCGAGACGGTGCCACCCGGTGCAGGCGCGGACGGTGCGGACGGCGCAGTTGCAGACGGTGCGCTGGCCGACCCGGTGACCCAGACGCGGCCCAGAACGGGTCACCGAGCGCGGTCCCGACATCGGGCCGACTCTGTGCGAACTGCGCCTTGGCCAGCATGCGGCCACCGCCATCCATCGTGCCCAACCACACCTCGACGTCGTCGGCGCCTGACCAGCCTTGAGCAGTGCGATCGACGAACCAGCCGGCGACGTTGAAGCCATTGGTCGAGACGGTCGCGCTGGCGGCGGGCACATCGATGAACCCGTCATACGTGTTGTCGAGCACGGCGCCCGGGCCGGCCTGCCAGCCCGATGACTGCGCGGCGACTGGGAGTGGCGCCAGGACGGTGCCGACCACCGCGGCTACCGCCAGTAATGCAAGGAACGTGCGTCGGATTCGCTGCATAGACGTGCAGGTCCCTTCGTAAGAAAGACTCTCTAAGTACGACGATGAGCGTACCGCAATGTTTCAGCGGGGCGGGCCGTGCTGGATACGCTCGGCGATGTCTTTCGGTTCCACGCCGCCAAACCAGGCCAGGCCTTCGATCCACCAGGTCGCACCCGCGTCGGCGTAGGGTTGGCAGTGCTCGTGCGCCTGGCGGGGTGTGAGATCGCCCGTCCAGCCCGCCACGACGACGTCGAACGGTCGCTCCACGGTGCGGTGCTCGCGCACATACGCAAGCAGGTCACGGACGTCCTCGGGCGTCATTGCCGCAAACTCGTCCGGTCCGGCGCCCAGCTTGAGCGGATAGACACCGTCCCACCGCGCCGCCCGTCGCAGCGGCGCCTTGCGCGGCCAGAACGCAGCGACCCAGATCGGGATGCGCGGCGACTGCTTCGGGGTGGGCAGAAAGCGCACCTCGTCGAGCTGGTAGTGCTGGCCAGTGAACGTAAATGGCTCTCCCGACCACAAGCCGTCGATCACGTCCAGGCCCTCGTCGAGCATGTGCGCGAGCGTCCGCATATCGTCCGGCTCGCCGAATGGCGCGAAGTCCGACTCGGTGGGTGCCCCGATCCCGACACCGAGGATCAGCCGCCCATTCGACAGGTGGTCGAGCGAGACCGCCTCACGCGCGACCTGCCACGGCCGACGCCGCGGCAGCGGCGTGACCATCGGCCCAAATCTGATGCGCTGGGTCGCGGACGCGATTGCGGCCAGCAGCACCCACGGATCCATGACGTACAGGACGTCCGGCTTCCAGAACAGCAGGTGGTCCCACACAAAGAACGCATCCCACCCCGCCGTCTCAGCCATCCGTGCCCACTCGACGTAGCGGTGCAGGTCCACCTCGCCCACGTGCACCCGCGGCACGAAGTTGGGCAGGCTGATCGCGTAGCGCATGACGGTGTGGAAGACGCTACCGCTGAGCGCCCGCCAATGTCAGGCGAACGCGGGGACCAGTGCCGGCGACTGTTCCAGAAGGTGTGCGTAGACCTGCTCGTAGGCGCTGGCCATCGCCGCGGGGGAGAAGCGGCGCTCGGCTTCGGCTCGGCAGACTGCGCGGTCGATCTGCGGCAGGCGACTGAGGGCGTCGACCAGATCATCCTCGACATGGCCGATGAAGCCGGTCCGGCCGTGCTCGATCACTTCAGCCACGCTGCCCTGGCCGAATGCGATGACGGGCGTACCGCACGCCAGCGCCTCGGGCATGACCAGACCGAATGGCTCGCGCCAGCGGATCGGGAACAACAGCGCCAGGGCGTTGCCGAGGAAGCGGTCCTTGTCGGCGCCGCCGATCTCGTCGATCAGCTCGACGCCGGGCTCGCCCAACAGCGGCTGTACGCAGCGTTCGTAGTAGGCGCGGTCGCGTTGGACCTCGGGATTGTCGGAGAACGGAAGCGGCCGTCGCGCCGCGATCTTGATGGGCAGGCCCGCGCGGCGGGCGACGCGGATCGCCACGTCCACGCCTTTCTCAGGTGAGATGCGGCCCAGAAACGCGAGGTAGCCGCTCGGCCGATCGTTGAAGGTGAAGGCATCGACGTCGATGCCGTGGTGCACCGTCGCGATCCAGTTCGCTCGCGCCAGAGGTGCGCGCTGCGCCTGACTGATCGAGACTAGCGGCAAGTCGGCGAAGGCGCGGTAGATGTGCCAGGTCTCGGATGCTTCGAGCGAGCCGTGAATGGTCGTGACGATCGGCTGGCTGGCACTTGCGGCCAGTCGGAAGCCCATGTAGTCGAGGTGGCTATGGACGACGTCGAACTGGCTGAGCTTGCGGTTGATGCGCTCGTACAGCTCCGCCTGGTGGGCAGCGAAGTCGTTGCACGGCGGATCGCAGTGCCACAGCGCTTTTGGGACGATTGGCTCGAGGTGGGCGGCAGTGCGAGAGTCGCCCGCGGCAAACAGTGTGACGTCGTGGCCGCGGCGGACCAGCTCTTCCGTCAGGGTGGAGACGACTCGTTCGGTGCCGCCGTAGCCGATCGGTGGCACGGTCTCGAATGGCGGTGCGAGCTGGGCAATGCGCATGGGAACCTGAGTTGTAACCGATGAGCAACCGGCCGTGACGTAACTCCGCGGCTCTTCAGCGCGTGCCCGCGTGGTCGATACTCACCGTATGCGAGCTGATATTGCGCAACCGTTTCTGCTGGCCGCCAGGGGCGTGCTGGAGCAAGAGCTGGGTGGCGAGGTCGGCCGCGGCCAGATCACGGTCGAGCGCGGAGACTTCGAGGCTGGAGAGATCACGGCTGTGGTCGGAGTCACCGGGGCGCTGTCCGGGGCGGTGATGTATCGCATGTCCGAGGCGACCGCGCTGGCGATCGTCGGGCAAATGATGAATCAGGAGTTTCGCGAGCTGGATGCGCTGGCTCGGAGCGGTATCGGCGAGCTCGGCAACGTTATTACGGGTCGTGCCGGTGTGCTGCTCGAGAAAGCGGGCATCTCGGCGGATATCGCACCGCCGATGTTGATCGTGGGCCGCGGCGGGATTCTGTCCAGCCTGGACATCGCGCGCCTGGTGGTCCCGCTCGAAACCCGCGTCGGCGCGATCGATCTCCAGATCGCGCTCAAGTAGAGCTACCACCCTCTTAGTATTCAGCCGCTTTGGAACGCCGCTCCGCGGCGAGGGGGCAAGCCCCCTTCACCCCCGCTACATCGACGCTCGCTGTGCAGCGCCGTGCGTTCAGCGCTGGTCTTGTGCGGGGTCTGCCTTTCGTTCGGAGGCGCGTCGCTCGACAACGATGAAACCCCGAGTGCCAAGGACGTTCCGAACAACAGCCAAACCCTTGACTTGTTTAGCGCTGAACGCACGGTGTCAAACCCGAAGCGCCGATGAAGCGGGGTGAAGGGGCGCAGCCCCTCGGCGCGGAGCGCCGTTCCAGAGCCCCTAATTAGCGGGGTATTTGTTGAAGTAGTTCTTGATGCCTTCGGCGTAGCCTTTGGCGATCGCTTCGACCACGTTCTCCTTGCGGAGTGCATTGGCATCGTCGTCGTTGGTCAGGAACAGGCCCTCGCCGATGACCGCGGGCATCTGGCTCGGCCGCTCGACGAGATTGGTCTTGGGACTCAACAGGTAATAGTGATCGCCGCCCAGGACCGAAGTGTCGCGTGTGGCACCGTGGTCATCAGGCGAATAGCCAGCGTCCTTCATCGAGCGCACCATGGCTTGGTCGACCATCTCCGCGAGCGCTTTGCTGCGATCCGCGTACGGTCGATCGGGATCCCAGAACACGTAGGTGCCCTTGCGATTGGGATCGCTGATACCGTTGAAGTGCACGGCCACGAACACATCGCTGCCCGTGCTATTGGCGAGGTCGACCCGCGCCTGTAAATCGTCTGACAGGGTGACCTTGCCGTCGGCGGTGAGGTCCTTCTTGTCACTGTTGACCTGCGCGTCGCGCGTGCGCGTGACCGTGACCTGGAAGCCTGCCTGTTGCAGGAGGTCACGCAAACGCAGCATCACCCGCAGATTGAGATCCTTCTCGACCAATACTGTGCCGTCGGAATACGTGTGGCTTGCGCCGATCTCGGTCCCACCGTGGCCAGCATCGAGCGTGATCGACGCGTCGCGGCGGAATCCGCCAGACGGGTTGAGCCCGAGCAGCGGATTCCCCTTCGCTTGCTCAGCCAGATCGCCCGGCAGGTTTTTCCGCGTCAGAAGTGCCTTGAAATAGTCGGCCAGCAGCAGGCCCTGCGTGCAGCCGCACCCCTTGTCGTAGTGCATGATGCCGCGCTGGAACCGCTGGTAGATGAAGTTCGGGTTGGTCGGCTCGCGCATCGGCCGTGACGTCGGCAGGCCCCAGATCTCGAGGTTGAAGAAGGGCAGCAAGTCTTCGCCTTCGGCGGGCACCCCGTTCGGGTACGCCTCGTCGAGCCGCACCGTGCTGAAGAACGTCTTGGCGAAGTTGACTGGCTCACCATCCCAGTTGTCCGGCGCCATGTCGCGCACGAACTGCAGCATTTTCTCGTGGTAGTTGGGATCGTCCGGCTTGGGCGCCTGGCCGTAGACGTTCTTGTCGGGCGCGGGGAACGTGCTGCCGTTCATCCGGTTGTAGGGCATGAGCCCTTCATCCAGAAGGTTCATCGTCTGCACGCCGCCATCGGGTCGCAGCTGCAAGACCTGGCGCTGAAACAACTGCACCTTCATCCCCAGTAGCACGAATGTGTTCGAGACCGGGTAGCCGAAGGTACGCACACCGCCACGGCGGCGGAAGTAATCCCAGAAGGCATCTTCGTCGATCCGATAGCGGGTCTGCTCGAAGTAGCGGCTGTCGCGCACGATTGGCTGCATGGCTGGTGCGGCTGTCGCGGGCGCCGGCGCGGGCGCGGAGGCCTCCTGCTGCTGCGGCGCGCCATTGGGTCCAACGAAGCGCATCGCATCGGCGACGACGACGCCGTCAGCTTTGTCGGTGACTCGTACGCCCTGGCTCTTGTTGGGCTGGAAGTCGAAGCTGCCGAGCGACTGCCAACTTCCGCCGTTGTCCCGCTGGCTTTTGGTCACCGGCTGCGTGCCGCCGTTGTGCACGACCTGGTACGGCACGTTGGTGGCGCGGTTGGGACCGGCACTCCAGCGGGCAAAGACCTCGTAGCGTCCGGCGGTGCCAGGGAAGGGCCAGAACACGCTGGAGGAGCCGTCGCCGGCCACGCGGAACAGGTAGTCGTTGCCCTGGAAGCCGCCGGTGGTGTTGGTGGTCGACCACTTGCCCTTCACCTGCACTGCCCCGTCGGGGTTGTCGACGATCAGCTCGGCCGCGGCCGCGGGAGTTGCGAGTGGCAGCGCGGTAGCCAGCAGGAGTGCTGCGATGGGTGCCCGAAGAAGTCGCCTCAGCATGAGCCAGTCAGGCGAGTCTACTCATGCATCCCGAACGGATCGGCACTGAGCGTGTTACGGATCACTCTCGATCAGGGGTCGGGGGACGGGGGACGGGGGACGGAGGACGGGGAGTATCGTCCGTCAAACAGGGATACCGGCACCATCCGCTGGTAGACTGCAACAACGTCTTGCCGCCGTTTGCCGACCCCCGACCCCCGTCCCCTGACCCCCAGCCCGCGACCCCTGACCCCCGACCCCCAGCCATGAAGGTGGTGCTGGCGTATTCCGGCGGACTCGACACGTCGGTCGCGATTCGCTGGATCAACGAGAAATACAACCTCGAGGTGATCGCCCTCACGGTCGACGTCGGCAACGAGAAGGACTTCGAGGTCGTGCGCCAGAAGGCGCTGCGCACGGGCGCCATCAAGGCGTTCGTGGTCGATGCGAAGGACACCTTCGTCCACGATTTCGTCTTCCCGGCGCTGCAGGCGGGGACGCTGTACCAGAACGTGTACCCGCTGGCGACCGCCCTCGCCCGACCCCTCATCGCCAAACTCCTGGTCGATTACGCCAGACAGGAAGGCGCTAGCCACGTGGCCCACGGCTGCACCGGCAAGGGCAACGACCAGGTCCGCTTTGATGTCTCGGTGCAGGCGCTGGCGCCTGAGCTCAAGATCATCGCCCCGGTGCGCGAGTGGCGCATGACCCGCGATGACGAGATCCGCTACGCCCAGGAGCACAACATCCCCGTCCCAGTGACCGCGGCCAGCCCGTACTCGGTCGATGCCAACCTGTGGGGCCGCAGCGTCGAAGCTGGTGTGCTCGAGGATCCGTGGAACGAGCCGCCCGAAGATGCCTACGCCTGGACCATCAATCCGCGCTTCGCCCCTGAGGAGCCGACCTATCTCACGATCGAGTTCGAGCGGGGCATCCCGGTCGCGCTGGGCGACGAGAATGGCGAACGCATCGAGCGGCTCGACGCGGTCACACTGATCACGCGACTGAACGAGCTCGGCGGCTCGCACGGCATCGGCCGAATCGACCACGTCGAGGACCGTCTGGTCGGCATCAAGTCACGCGAGGTGTACGAGGCGCCGGCCGCGCTCATCCTGCACGCCGCCCACGCCTCGCTGGAGGGACTCACGCTCAGCCGCGAGCAGTTGCGCTTCAAGCAGATCGTCGCACACGAGATGGCGCAGCTCATCTACGACGGGCGGATGTTCTCGGGCCACTACCGCGATCTGTCGTACTACGTCGCCAGCACCCAGCGCAGCGTGATCGGGTCGGTGCGTATGCGGCTGCTCAAGGGCCTCGCGGTGTCCGTCGGCCGCCGTTCACCGCAGTCGCTGTACGACTTCGGCCTGGCAACCTACGAGACGGGCGATCAGTTCGACCACTCCGCCGCCGAGGCCTTCATCAAGCTGTACAGCCAGGGTCTGCTGACCCAGGCGCGGGTCCAGCTCAACGCCGGCGGCGGCGCGACCCAGATCCGGCGGCTGGTCGCCCCCAATATAGATGACGAGGAGTCGGGGGTCAGGGACCAGGGGTCAGGAGACGGCGAGCGGTAACCCCGCGCATGAGCGGATCGGATCTCGATAGCCCGACCCCCGACCCCCGATCCCTGACCCCTGCTCTGCGGGGTGGTCGGTTCTCCCGGTCGCTCGATGAACGCGCGCTGCGCTATACGACCTCGCTGCCAGTGGATCGGCGACTGTTCGAATGGGACGTTCTGGGCAGCATCGCCCACGCGCGGATGCTCGGCCGCACCTCCGTCCTCACGGCTGCCGACGCCGATGCCCTGGTGCAGGGCCTCAGCGAGCTTCTGCGCCAGCCACCCTCACTCCTTCGACAAGCTCAGGATGAGCGGAGCCTTCGACCCTTCGACACGCTCAGGGCTCAGGATGAAGGGAGCCCGTTTGAGGACATCCACTCGCTCGTCGAGGCCGAGCTCACGCAGCGTATCGGTGACGTTGGCGGGCGCTTGCATACCGCGCGCAGCCGCAACGACCAGGTCGCCACCGATGCGCGATTGTTCGCTCGATCGGCACTGATCGACGGCGTCGCTGGCCTGGCCGAGCTGATCGAGGCGCTCCTGAAGGCCGCCGAGCGCGAGGGCCAGTCGGTGATGCCTGGCTACACCCATCTGCAGCGCGCACAGCCCGTACTGCTCGCGCACCACCTGCTCGCGTACGTGGAGATGTTCGAGCGCGACGCCGCTCGACTTCAGGATGCCTACCGTCGCGCCGACGTGTTGCCGCTGGGCTCGGCGGCACTGGCTGGCTCGGGTTTTCCGCTGGACCGCGAGTACGTGGCGAAGCTGCTTGGCTTCGGCGAGGTGAGCCGCAACAGCCTGGACGCCGTAAGCGATCGCGATTTTCTCATCGAGCATCTTGCTGCCCTGGCGCTCATGGCCATGCATCTGTCGCGGCTGGCCGAAGAGCTGGTGCTCTGGTCCAGCGCCGAGTTCGCGTTCGTGCGGCTGGATGAAGCGTTCACGACCGGCTCGAGCATCATGCCGCAAAAGCGCAACCCGGACGTCGCGGAGCTGCTGCGCGGCAAGGCCGGCCGCGTGTACGGTGCGCTGCAGGCGCTGCTGGTCACGTTGAAGGGTCTGCCGCTCAGCTACAACCGCGACTTGCAAGAGGACAAGGCGCCGTACTTCGAGGCAGTCGACGTGGTGCAGGATGGCCTGGTCCTCGCCGCCGCGATGATCGGCGGCGCCGCGTTCGATACGGCGCGACTGGCGCAGGCCGCTGAGGACCCGTTGATCGCCGCGACCGATCTGGCCGATCACCTCGCGCGGCGCGGGCTACCGTTCCGCCAGGCGCATGAGGTCGTCGGGCGGCTCGTCAAGGCGGCCGAATCGAAAAATCGTTCACTCGCGGACTTCAGTCTCGATGAGCTTCGCCAGTTTTCGCCGCTGTTCGAGCCGTCGGCCGTTGGGTTGCGGGCAGCCAACGTCGTCAACGCGCGCAACGTAGTCGGCGGCACCGCACCAGACCAGGTCGCAGCGCAGCTGGCGGCGGCCCGTGGCCGTTTGGCGAGGCTCGTGGCGTGGGTCCCGCAACACGTCGAGCGCTTGCCAACCCTGGAGCGTGTTACCCGCGGCTAGGCGCTTCTGGTGGCCCGTTGCGCTGGGGGTCATCGTCGTGGCTGGCGTGGCGCTGCGGCTGGCGGTACTGAGCAGCCCGCTGGGCGAGCTGGACGCGGACGAAGCCGTCACGGGCCTGATGGCGCGGCACATTGCCTTTCTTGGTGAGCGCCCGCTCTTCTACTGGGGGCAGTCGTATCTGGGCACGCTCGAGCAATTCTCCGTCGCGCCCTTCTTCCTGCTCTTCGGCGCCGCGACCTTCTGGCTGAAGCTCGTGCCCGCTCTCTACAGCCTTGGCTTTGTCGTGCTCAGTGGCGTGGTCGCGCGGCACATGTTCGGCGCAGGCCCCGCGCTCGCGACCGCCGCGTACCTCGCGCTGCCGCCGGCGATGCTGGCGCTGTGGAGCACGAAGGCGCGTGGCGGCTACGCCGAGCTGCTCGCGCTCGGCGAAGCGCTCCTGCTCGTCACGCTGCTCCTTGCGCGCTCGCCGTCGGCTGGCCTTGCTTTGCTGTGCGGCACGCTCGGTGGCCTCGCCTTGTGGACGCACCTGCTGGCCGTTGTCTACCTCGTGCCCTGCGTGGCGTACCTGCTGCTGCGCGGCATTCGAGCTAGCCACGTGCTCGCGCTGGCCGCGGGGTTCCTCGTCGGAGCCGCGCCGCTGCTGCTCTACAACCTCCAGAACGACTGGGTCACCTTCGCCGACCTCCTCAGGCCCTCACCGCTGCCGTTCGACCCACTGCAGCAGGTAGCGCGCTTCTTCCGCGTCTCGGTGCCCGTGCTGCTGGGTGTCGGGGTGCCCGTCCCGCCTTCGGACCGCGAGTTCTTCGACCGCGCCTACGTCAGCGCGACTGCTGGCCCGGTCTGGGCCGCCGCGCTGGGTTGCCTGCTCGTCCTCGCCGCCCTGGCAATGCACCTGCCGTCCGTGCGTGCCTGTGCGGCGCGGCGTTCTGGCCCAGCAGCGGAACCGGTCCTACTCCTCGGCGTCGTGCTTCTGGTGGCAGTGGCGCTCACGCTGACTTCGTACGGCTACTTCGCCTCTGAGCCCCGCTACGCGCTGCCTGCATATGCCGCGGTACCG
>WNFZ01013867.1_pt1 | contig 12592 bp, 12 predicted proteins | sample 5400081 | NCBI WGS metagenome assembly WNFZ01 (sample SAMN13153365, study PRJNA577476) | soil metagenome | isolation source: 80 cm soil or saprolite under grassland replicate 1 | place: USA:California | collected 2016-06-15
GACTTTACATCCCCACGCTGAATAAATTCAGCTAAACGCGCTTGCAACGGGTCATCTTCCTCACCCTGCACGTTTCTTCTCAAACTAAATATGATGATTGCAATCGCACCAATCAGTACAATGGCGCCAAAAATAATGAGACCCATCTTACACCTCGATATCCGCAATCTTCATCATGACAAAGTAGCCTGAAGCAATCATTCCGACAATCACGCCTACAGCTAACCAACCACAAAGAGGGCCACGGGCAAAGAAACTGCTAATATAATCCGGGCTCACAAACCATAGAGCCAGGCTAAGGAAGACAGGGATAAGGGATAGCACCGCGCCAGATGTGCGAACGTTTGCCGTCATAACCCGAATCTCTCCCTTGATGCGCACGCGTTCACGAATGGTAAATGAAATCGTATCAAGGATTTCGGAGAGGTTGCCACCCACTTCACGTTGCACGTTAATCGCAGTCACCACAAAATCCAAGTCGTCGCTGGGAATGCGCCTCAACAGGTTTTCCAAGGACTTTTCCATCGGAATACCGATTTGCATTTCCTGCACGACTCTTCGAAACTCATCACAAATCGGAACCGGCAATTCGCGGCTGATAGCTTCCAAAGCCTGCATCGTTGAATATCCTGCCCGCAGACCATTTACCATAAGATTAAGCATATCGGCTAACTGGTCATTGAATTTGATCAAACGTACAGTTTGCTGTCGCTTGACATAAAAACGAGGAATGAAAAACCCAATCACTCCACCAATTAAGGCGGAATAGATAATGGGTTGAATCACATACGCTAGGACCGCCGTTACAACCGTAGAGATGAAGATTAACGCAAAATATTCAGCAACCTTGAATTTCAAATCGGCTCGGGCCAGTTCACGAGAGATACGATCACCCAGAGAAGAACTTGCTACTCTTCGGTTCAGCCATTCCGTCGCAATGCCTCCTCCGGACTCCTTATCTTTTTCTTGCGGCTTTTCCTCTTCGAGGTAACGTCCCAGACGCTCTTCCACTAAGGAGCGTTCGCTGGTAACAGATACTACAACTCCTATGATCAAAAGTAGAAGGAGGATCACACCCCCTATCAGCAAATACATTGGGTTCATATAGAACTACCTGCCAATTTCTGTACTAATAACGACGACGTTCGCCGATTCCAAAGATGGAAGGAGGAAGGTTGATGCCCGCGGTCTCTATTTTCTCCATAAACTTGGGGCGTAAGCCAGTCGGGCGTAATCGTCCAACAATCTTACCGTTTTCCATTCCAGTTTGCTCGAAAACGAATATGTCGGTCATTGTAATTACATCCCCTTCCATACCACTGACCTCCGTAATACTTGTAACCTTACGCGTTCCATCTCGCATACGTTCCTGTTGACAAATTAGGTCAACAGCACTGGCGACCTGCTCGCGAATAGCACGAACAGGAAGATCCATGCCAGCCATTAAACACATTGTCTCAACACGGGCAATTGCATCGCGCGGACTATTGGCATGCGCGGTGGTCATGGAACCATCGTGACCTGTATTCATCGCTTGAAGCATATCCAGGGTTTCACCACCACGACACTCTCCCACGATGATCCGATCAGGGCGCATACGCAAGGAGTTGATAACCAAATCACGGATTGTGATCTCACCACGGCCTTCAATATTCGGCGGGCGAGATTCCAATGTCACTACATGTTCCTGACGCAACTGCAACTCTGCCGCGTTCTCAATCGTTACAATTCGTTCATCTGCAGGAATAAAACCCGACATAACATTGAGGAGGGTAGTCTTTCCAGAACCCGTGCCACCTGAGATCAGGATATTCAAACGAGCTTCCACACACGCCTTTATGAACTGAACAGACTCCGCGCTAATGGAACCAAATTGAATTAACTGATCAACTGTGATCGGATTCTTGGAAAACTTACGAATAGTCAGAGTGGGACCAATCAAGGAAATTGGGGGAATAACCGCATTGACACGAGAACCATCTTGCAAACGCGCATCCACATAAGGGCTGGACTCGTCAATGCGCCGTCCCAATGGAGCAACAATACGATCGATGATACGCATGACATGGTCATTATTCTCGAATGTCACAGGAACGCGATGAAGCCTTCCTTTACGTTCCACGTAAACGTTCTTTGGCCCATTTACCATGATTTCTGTGATGGTGTCATCTTCGAGAAGAGGCTGCATTGGTCCAAAACCCAAGATTTCTGCGGCAATTTGCTCGAATAACCGGGCGCGCTCCGGGCGGGAAAGAACGATATTTTCTTCAGCCAAAATTTGCTCAAACAGATCCTGAATGGTGCGCCGTACCTCATCGGTTCGCGTCACGTCCATGGAGGGGTCAAGTTCCGACAAAAGCTTATTTTGAACCCGTGTTTTCAGATCGAAATAAGAGCCTGCTTGCGGAGATGTGATCGGAGCGTTCACCCGACGCGCCTGCAATGAAGAGAGTCGTGAACCCTCCGATCCCTGGTTATCTGAGGGCGGCTGTCCAGAGGAGTTACCGCTATGACCTTGTTCTATTCGCTTTAAAAGAGACATTTTCCTAAATCTCCTGGTAATCTACTACCAATAAGTGACTACCGTTTACCTGCACGATTCGGTTCGCCGGTGGCTTCCTGGGCAGCAATACGTGCCCGAACACTCTCTGCAAGGGAAAATATTCCACGCGAAGCGGGTTGGTTTTTGCTTTCCAGCACGAAAGGGACACCGCGATTCACCGCCTTCATGACGGTTGCTTCGTCTAAAGGTATCACTGATGAAACTTCCTGTTTGAGGTTTTCAGCGACACGCTCAGGTGTAATATTGATTCGCTTGTCATAGCGATTCATCACGAAAAGGATACGCTCCCTTTCAATACCCAATGTCTGCAGCAAATCCAAGAAGAGACGGCAATTCTTGATTGCTGGTATATCCTGAGTAGTAACCAACACCACCACATCACTTATATCAATTGATGCAAGAGTTACATCTGTTAAAAGAGACGCCGTGTCGACCACAACATAAGCATAAATTTGACTTAAGTATTCCAATACTCTGCTGAACTGTCCACTGGAGACTTTCTCAGCATATTCTGGGCGACTTGGGGCTGCCAGGATATGAAGCCCGGAAGCAGAGTGTTTCAACATCACTTCCTCTACAATTTCCGGGTCCAATTCGTCTGCGCGTGGTGCAAGGTCAATAATCGTATTTTTTCCTTGCTCATTCATAAAGACCGCGATATCACCAAATTGAAGGTTTCCATCCACCAGCGCCACACGTGTATCTTCGTTATGAAGTGTAAGAGCTAAATTGACAGCCAAGGTAGTACAGCCAGTGCCACCTTTAGGACTGTAGACGGAGATAATTTTCCCTTTTGGAGATCCATATCCCATAGTCAGTGTACCCAGATTTCCGGCCGTAGGCAGCGCTTGGACTGGAACGCTTTTCGCTCGCTCAGATTGTGCCATCGTCCCAGCTCGGCGAATTGCAGAAATCAATTCATCCCCCATTGGCGGCTTTGTCAGAAAGTCGCGAGCGCCTGCCAGCATCGCCCTGCGCATATAATTCTGATCGCTCTGCACGGAAAGAATTACAACTTGCACGGCAGGTTGTTTTGAACGGATTGCCTCAGTAGCAGAAATGCCATCCATATCAGGCATATTAATATCCATGAGAACCACATCTGGATTTAACTCCTGAGAAAGTTGGATGGCTTCCTTACCTGTGCGGGCTAAGCCCACAACATCCACATCAGATTCAAATTGTAAAAGTTTCCTGACATTTTCCCGAGTCTCAGAAACATCGTCAACAATCATGACTCTTATTTTATCGCCGGCAGGCATACTCGATTAAAACCTCTATGTGTGAATATCGTAATTTTATTGCTGAGGCTGCACAGTTACAACATCATTTGGCAGCAAAGGTGGTGTCAAAACATCAATCCGAGGTTGCGACGCGTACGGAAGTTTGGAAGGAAGCGAAATGTTGTATTGTGTTAGCAGACTCGTCAGAGTCGCTGATTCCGCTGCAAACCGGGAAGTATCATTTGGGTTACGAAGTGTCATGTTAAGCATGGCACCACTATAGACAAAATAGTTTAATGAGATCGAATCCTGAGGCGTGACCATCAACGTGACGATGTCTGGCGCTGATTGCTGCTGCGCCTGCGTAGGAGATGGTGTGGCATTCGGTTCTGCAGGAGCCGCTTGAAACTCGAAATTACCCAGCTTCATTACTACCACATCCTGCAAAATCATCTGACAAACCAAGCGCGGTCTTTGGTTTTCACCCGGTATAGTATAAAATGGTTGTTGAAGTGTGGGATCAAGTTCGACGCGTCCCTGTCGCGAGGGCAATTCACCGGTCGTTGATCCGACTGACAAAACTGGCAATTGACCTTCCAAAAACCCGGTGCCAGTCAATACAGAAGTGTAATTGGGAAGCACTGTTTGAAATGCTGGGTCCACATCCACAAAGATCATACAGGCATTCACATTAACATGAGCACCATCATTGACAGCATAGCCACCTAAAGCAAGACGAGTAGTTGGAATTGTGGCGGCGACCATACCGGACGGGATTTGCACTGCCCAGCGCGGACCAGAAATCTCAACAGGACCCGAACCAACCATAGACGATGTAATCAACGTCCCTTGATCTAAGGTGAGGCGTGCAGTCTGTCCGACTAGAGCATTTTCCTCACTTGCAGTGAACATCACCTCTGCAACATTTTCCGGCGGAATGGAGAATGTGCCAAGCATCTCACGGGTTATCGTGGTCCCTTGAGGAATATTTTGAGCAGCATAGAATACCTCTGTTAGCACTGCTTGCGTGGGTTGGGGTGCTGCATTATTGAAGAATTGAGTATACAAAAGAGCTAGCAAACCCAGACCAACAACAACAATGAGAACAAGGAATATGAGAATTCGTCCGCGACGCATAGAATATGTCTCCTCTCTTACCTTCTCTGCCACCAGTGGGCAGGACCTTAGATACAAGCATTATACAGTATAAACCAAATTCAATAATAACAAATTGATAAAAAAGTAAGGGCTCTGTCAATGACAGAGCCCAAGAGCACATTCACAGGAATATCACGGCAGAGAGCTGGAGATTGTGCTGAATGTATTGCCGATCTTGGGTCCAAGCAAACGCATAACAGCAATGACGACAATAGCAACGAGGGCGAGAATAATCGCGTACTCAACCAAACCTTGACCTTTTTCTTTTGGAGCGAACAACATGGCAGTAATTCCTTTCCGAACAATTGTTTGATCCTGAGGACCTTCCTCAGATTATCCCTATTTTACTTAAACAAGACAGATTTACAAGAAAAGAGTTACAGGTTTGGTTTGCATTCCTGTTATTTCGTCTTAACGAACATGAAATTTGTGATTAGGAACGAGCTGGAACAGCGAATGAAATACGCGTTCCCTTTCCGATATTGCTGTCAATCTCAAAATTTCCGCCGAGCATTTCTGCTCGTTCACGGATCAACTTAAGCCCGAGGCTGTTGCTCTGCTGAATCGAATCTGGGTCAAAGCCTTTGCCGTTGTCATCCACACTGACACGGACACGCTCATCCCCAAGATCCAGCATAATTTTAACGAGGGTCGCCTGGCTATGGCGGGCAGCATTTCCTAACAATTCCTGAATCGCGCGAAACAACATTACTTCCAAATAAGGCTCCAGACGACGCTCATTGCCTGTCACCGTCACGTTGATGTCAAGACCAGCCTGCTCTTTAAACGCGTCGGAATACCGTCGCACCGTTGGCACTAAACCCAAGTCATCAAGCATCATCGGGCGCAATTCAAAAATGAAATTCCTAACTTTTTGAAAAGTTCCCATAGCAGACGTTTTCAGATTATTCAATTCTTCACGCGCTTGAGTTGCGTCAACATCCATCAGCCGCATCGCGATTTCAGTTTGCAGAATAAAATTGGAGAGTGCTTGCGCGGGACCATCATGAATTTGGTGACGTTCCAGAAGCTGCACCATGAGTATAGAGGGCCTGACCAAGAGTGGATTTGAATCGCTCTAAATGCTGTTTTTCATTTTGCAGTTTTTCCAATTGACCACGCATGACCAAAAGGCGTTGCTGTGCATCCAACGCCGAGTCATACACGCTGCGAATTTCTTCGGCTGGCATCTTTTCCAATTGGACTTGCACTTGTTGTAAATGGGCTGTAATGGCAGCATTGCGTTGGGAAAGTTTTGAAACTTCGCCTTGGCTTTGCTCAATCATTAATGTAATCTCGCGCAGCGCCTTGTCTGTTTCTTCTAATTCAGCCTGTAAATCCAAACCGCCCGCGGATGTAACAATGTCCGTTGCCATAAAAACTACTCCTGATTCTTTACTTGGTCATTTTGCAGCTTGACCCATCCGCGCTTCAACGCATACACAACGGCTTGTGTACGGTCTTCTACCCCAAATTTTCTAAGAATGGATGTGACATGATTCTTTACGGTTTGGTGACTGATACCTAGTAAACTTGCAATTTCCTTATTACTCATGCCGCGCACAACACAGGAAAGCACTTCCATTTCCCGATCAGATAAAGGATGGAAAGGAGAACCTGGTTCGCTATAGGAACGTCTTGCCCCATCCATTTGCTCATCAATCCAGTGATCCAATTCGCGGCGGGTAAAGATTTGACCAGCAACCGCATACTTCCCATCTGCCACAGCACGTACCGTCTGCGCTAAAACATCAGGTCCAATTTCCTTGGCACAATATCCAACGGCGCCAGCAAGCACAGCATGGATCGCTTGCTCAATATCATCATATCCGGTCAACAAAACGACGCGGGTAGACAAGTGTTCAGAAGTGACTTGATGAGTCACTTGCTGCCCATTCAACCCAGGCATATTCACATCCAGAACTGCCACTTTCGGTTTGAGGGCGCGAATCAATTCAATGGCTTCATCTCCATTAGCAGCCTGGGCAACTATTCGGAAGTCTTTCTCTAAAGAAAGTGTATCTACTACCCCCTGCCGAAATAATGGGTGATCGTCGGCGATCAGCAGTGTTATCTCATTCATCCTGGCCTTTTCCCTGAACAAGTCTTTGACGTGAGTATAGCACAGTAGGCATAAGTGGGCAATTTATCAATTCATATAGACCTTTCATCTTCATAACAACTCTTATTTCCATTGGTAAACCTGTATGTGATCATCAATATGAAGCAAGTTTGGTTCTAAGCCGCTTGTGAACAGAGGGTTCCGTTGCGCAACGAGGGCTGGATATTGTGATGGAAATACGACCAAGAAGGCCGCCGATTTAGTATTAAGGTATTCAGCTAGTTTGGATGAATCGCGAATAAATGGAACAACGTCAGGGGTGATTAGACCAGCCATATCAATCATAGGATTCGGGACATAGTATCCCATCGCGCCAATGTCATGAACGGCTAGCAGCGCCTGTGGCGGGATATTTTTCTGCACCCATTTCGCAGTTTGTACCATTTCGCTCTCAATCCAGTAGACATCGTAAGCATTCTGACGAGCAGCAATAAAACTGAAGAGCACACATAATACTCCCAACAAGACCTGCCATAAAAACACGATGCGCCTATTTGCATGTATCGAAGAAATATATTCGATCATTCCGAGGATACCCCACAAATATAAGATTGGAAATGCAGGGATGATATAACGTCCATGCTGATAAGCGGGCATACGGGTGAAGTAAATAGCGATATATCCAAAAAACCATAGGATGGTTGCGATCGCTGCCCAGTTGCGGGCGCGAATTGTTTTATTCAGCCAGGCTAGCGCGCCAGGCAAAAGAACAATGAACGGACTGGCGATGAAGGGCCATGTGTAATTGATGAGACGCTGCGCAAATGTTTGTGATAACCAATAGGCCTGATATTCTGCCTGTTTGGCGTAGAACGTATTTGGCATGGGATTTCCAGAAAGGGCCAGATTAAAGAGAAGATATGGACCAAAGAGAGCGCCGAAACCAATCAAGCTCTTCACAAGCGCATCAGTAAATGACTGTGCAGTTTTTTCTCTGAACACGGCGGTGAACAAGATAGGACCAAGTAGAGTCAAACCGTCAGGGCGAATCCAGATACTTAGGCCTGCGAGAAAACCCAAGGCTAAATAACGACGCGATCCACTTAGAAGCATCGATAAAACTACAAAGATGATATATCCATGTAAAAGCGTTTCCATCCCCGAGACGGCGGACCAAGTCAAGTGCCAGGCAAAGACGAAGAATAATCCTACCCACGGAACGCGCGGCTTGTATGAGGCAAGTAGGTTGCGCGCAGTATTCTCCGCATAAATTCCTAACAACGTCAATAAGATCCAACCAAGAAAATAAGTCCAGATATAAGGTTCTAGCTTCAACAGAAACCCGATCGCGAGCAGCAACGTCCACAAAGGCGAAGTAGATCCTGCAGAACGTTCACCGAGACGGAATGCCCATTCTCCGTGTTCAGCAAGATTGCGCGCATATGTAAGATGAATCCAGGTATCGTCGAGCGGGAACCCAACGCGGAAGATCAATTTACAAATGAGTAAATAGAAAAGCACCGCAACTAGCGCGGCAATAGCGATCACAATGCGCGGGTCAACGCGCCACTTCGATACGGTAGAGACGCGCACCGTCCACCTCGCCTAAATAGATAAATGAAGGATTGTTTTCCGGATGTTTGTATAAATCTTCTATTGAGTCAAAGGTGCCGCCATTCTCGAGAATGAGATAGCGCGCACCGAATTTTTTGGCCACCGCTTTGATTGTGGATTCATCACCGAAAGGTAACGAAACAGATTGACGTCCTGAAGCAAGGAAATAGCCTGGTGGATTACGAACGATCACGACATCCCGCGGGCTGATTCCGTTATCAAGAAGTTTTGCTTCCACTTGCGGGTAAATAAAATCATCCTTTGCCCATCCACTTGCAATCACGCGAAAGTTCACAAGATAAGCTGTCATGAGGATGGCAAGTAAAACAAGAATCACTTGAAAAAAGAGTGGCGCGTTTGCATCGGCCAATTTGCCGCGTTGGCGTGCCCAGGAAATGACGGAATCCAAACCAATCGGAGCCGCGACCCACCAGAAGGGTTGAAATGCCGCGCCTGCGTGGAAAAAGCTTCCGCGTGATCCAGCAAACGGAAAGATAATCGTCATCGCGATAAAGAGAATCAACCAGCCGGTAACTGCGATCTTTGTTCGCAAATCATGGCGCACTTGCCAGAGGCCAATCAGAATAAAGGGCAATAAAAATATTTCGCCTTGCGCAGCAAACGTATTCCCAAGATTGGCATTGAACGCCATCAGGCGATCCTGTAAAGCCGCGCTCCAGCCTGCGGCAAGGAATCCTTCGCGTGTTAAATTCTCCGGCGGATAAATAAAGGTCTGGTTGTAATTTTGAAGCCAGAGCAAACGTCCGCCGCCTGGAGTCATAAACGAACCGAATAGATGGAGATTGCGAATATGCCATCCACCCATGACAACGAAATAACCCACAAGTGCAAGCAACCCCGCTGGGATAATCCGCCTTAACCATTCAGCAAAAGTGGATTTGATTCCATCTTCCCTGGTTGCAAATTTCCACATCACAGTTAATCCAGTAAGTCCCAACCAAAGCAGACCGTCACTCCGCGCAAGCGTCAGCAAACCAGCGAAGGCTCCGAGCGCGAGGTCAATCCATTTTTCGCGGCGTGGAGCAAGCCAGAGGAATGCTCCGCCAAATAACATGTATAAAGCATAGTTATCTGGCACAGGCATGAAGGAGGCGTAATAAAGCGAAAAGATTGATAGAAGTCCTGATACCACCGCAAGTCGCGTTTGGCGAGAAACGCTGTAAGCCAGAGCCGTGGTCAATAATGGGGTAAAGGCCGAAAGGACGATGAACGAAGCGCGTCCAGCTGCATAGGTGGATTGACCGGCAATCCACATCCCGATCGCGGAAACGATTGAAGCAAGAGGCATCCAATACGTGTGCGAGGGATGAGGCAAGCCAGAAGGGTTATCTAAATAATTCCAAAGATAGGGCTCAGTAAAGCCCTTGCCTTGTGCAAGTTGAATACCCCCTGCAAAATAATAGTCGGCATCCATATAGCCTGGCATGGATTGGAAACGCGATATCCCTAACGGAACGATGAGTCCAATGATGAAGAGCAGAGTGTAGTGTCGCCAGTTCATTTACGGAGTCCAATTTGCTCGGCCCAGATGCGCGGGGAACGAACAACCCACCAACGCATCCAGTATAAGCCAAGGATCGCTGCAACAGGTGGCAGAATCGAAAGTAAATCCGTGTAGAACGGAGAGTACACGTAAACTGTCTGCAGATACAAGCCAAACGGCAGGAAAAATGCAAGGATCAAAATTAGCGCGATTCGCAATGCGCGCAGGCGCGCCCAGCGTTCCCAAACCAGGGAAAGGACAAGGATCAGTGATGGGATCAGAACCACATAATTGGCTGGAAAGATCGCCAGACCCACAAGTGGCGTGGCGGCGAGTGCAAGTGACGCCGTCCAGACCACGCGTCGAAAATTCGCTGGAACGGATCCAAGTGATTCAATGAATACTACTAGAATCAGAAGAAGAGAGATAACACTCGCAATGGGAATTCGAGAGTCTGGGAACCAATTCGAGACGATGTGATTCAGATTTAAGTTCAACCCCTGATAAAAGTTTGAAAGTACAGCACGAATATAAGGAAGCCCCCAGCCAGGATAAGCAAGGAAGGCTGCAATCAATAAAACGACAAGTGCCATTCCAAACCCTGCAAACACGTTCCAACGGCGATTCACGATAACAAAAATGAGGATAGATAAGAAGAATAATCCAGTTACTTCCCATTGGTATGCGGCAAGAAACAGCAACGTACCTGCAAGTTCATCCGAAAAAGAACGCAAAGCAAGTAAAACGCCTAAGCACAAAAGGCTCAAGAAGATCGAGGGCGATGCCGTGAGCAGTGCATTGAGACTAAAAAAATTCAGTAAACCAATACCGATCAACAAGAAAAAGAGTCCGTATGACGGCTCCCACTCGGAAAGCCTGAATGAAAATAAAACGGCGAAAATCAAGGCTACTTCCGCGATCAGCATCCAAAGCCCGCGTACGGTTTGAAAATTGGGGAGCAGGGCCAGCGGCGTATACAGCAATAGAATGTAAAAAGGATCGCTTAGTACATACCGGTATTCATTCGCAAATGCATTTCGACCATAAACAATTTGCTGGACGCTCCGGGAAATTGTCCTGCCATATAGATCAAGTGGAGTAACAAGCAATACGGCAGTGCCGTCAGGCATTAAGCGGCCATATTTCACTCCTTGCGGAGCATCCAAATACTGATTCAAAAAGGTCCGCATACTGTTCCAGCGAAGATAAAGCCATTCCCCACCGGGTACGCTGCGCGCCAAATAAATGTTCAATGCCAACAGCGCTGACAGAACAACCAAGAGTAGAACGACGATGCGAATCTCTTCTGCGCTAAGCCACTTCCGAGATTTGCGAATATCTCGAAATGCCATCTAGGATGATTCGATGATGTAACGAAAAATAGGACGGGTCGGTGTGCGACGCGCGACTTCCTGAAATCCGGCCTGCTGGAATGCGGACGCGGTTCCCGTATAAATGAACGGAGGGGGTAACACATTTTTTGCATCTACCGGATAACCTTCCACGATCTGTCCGCCCTCCCGTTTGACATGTTCCACCGCAGCTTTCAACAATTCGATAGCGACGCCCATGCGACGGTAATGTTTGGCCACGAAGAAACAGGGCACAGACCAGACTGGTTGATCATCCACAGGTTTGAGGGCGCGCGAGTGCATGAGCTTGGGATACGCTGAACGCGGTTCCACAGCCACCCAGCCCACGACTTCGCCATGCAGATACGCCAGCAATCCCGTAACAGTACCGGAGTCAATGATAGATTTATGCATCTGTCGCGTTTCATATCCTTTAGCTTCTTCATAAGCTTTGCCGCGCAATTTCCAAGACATACACCAGCAGCCAGCACACGCGCCGCGCGGACCGAATAATTCTTCGAAGTCAGTCCATAGATTTCGCTTGAGAGGTTTGAAGGAAAGTTCAGTAGTCATATTAAGAAACAATCACATTGATTCGTTTGGGTTGTATTTCGTATTCGAAATCCTGCAACCAATTTGGAAGTAATTCCCCATCGGTATGTGCAGGGGAGGGTTTATCGAGATGGATGGCGATACGCGTCGTCTGCACTTCGTACATTCCTTCCATTTCTACGTAACTGCCTTTATCCTCATTGAATGCGCGCGGCAATGCCTGAAATAATCCTAAGCGCGTGGCGCGATAACCAAACGCCAGCGATAGCTTTCCGTCAAAGGGATCGGCATGAGGCGTCATGAAAAAGCCACCTGTGCGTCTTCCATTGCCGATGGAAACTAGCGAAAGCGGACCGTCATATTCGCCATCATCCCATCTGATTTTTCCATGCCATTCGGGCTTATCCATAATGGCTTGCACTGCTGCGACGAGATAACGGGTCATGCCTTTGATTGCATGGATCTTCTCGTGCTTGATCGTCACATAGGGTTCCAACCCCGCCGCGGAATTATTTACAAAATAATGCCCATTCAATATACCCAAGTCCATTGCCCGCGTTTTCC
>WNFZ01009965.1_pt1 | contig 12588 bp, 14 predicted proteins | sample 5400081 | NCBI WGS metagenome assembly WNFZ01 (sample SAMN13153365, study PRJNA577476) | soil metagenome | isolation source: 80 cm soil or saprolite under grassland replicate 1 | place: USA:California | collected 2016-06-15
GGCGCTGGCGTTGTAGGCGGCTGCGGCGTCGAGGGTTCGGTTGGCGGCGGCCTGGGCCACGTGGGTGGCGTGCATCCATACCGCCGCCTGGATGATGAACAGGATCATCAGCATGAGCACCGGCACGGCGATGACGAACTCGACCGTGGCGCCGCCCCGGTCGCCGCCGCGCGCTGCCCGCCGCCACCGTGCCCGCAGCCGCGCCGCCGGGCCGGACGGGGGGGATCCGGCACGGCGGCGGCGGGTCGCGGGGTGGACGCTCATGTCTTGGTCCCGCCACCACCGTCGAGGTTGATGGAGTTGGCCTTGGCGGTGATCTTCGCCGCGATGATGGCGATGACCGCGATGGCGAGCGCCGCGAGCAGCGCGATGCCGATGACGGTTTCGGTGGTATAGCCGGCGTCCTTGCTGGCTCGCACCATCCGCCACCGGTGGCGGATCTCGGTTACCAGGAAGTCGATGATGAACAGTGGCACGTGCCTACCTCCGTTTTCTGAATCTCCGTGTTGGGTCTGCGTGGGGGCCGTTGGTAGTCGGGGCCTGGGCATCGGGTCGGTCACAGCGCCCAGTACTTGATGGCGAGGAACAGCACCACGCCCGCGGACAGCGTGGCGAGGAGGACAAACAGGACCCGGTCTTCGGTCATGCCGTGCCACCGTGCGGGGATGGCGGTGCCGGTAGCCTCGGTGCCGTCGGTGTGGCTGGCGTCACTGGGGGGACTCCTTCACGGATGTGGATCTTGTTCTAGAGGCCGGATAGCACCGCAGCGACGGCGGGAAACCCAAGGAATACGAGGAAGCCGGCCATCAGCGCGACGACGGGTAGCGACATGCGTTCGGTGGCGGCTGCCGCGTCGGCTTCGGCGTCGGTGAGTTGTTTGGTGCGTAGGGCTTCGGCCCGGGAGCGGAGGGAGGCGCGGACCTTGGCGCCTTCGGTGCCGGCCAGGCCGACGGTGGCGGCGAGCTGCCGCAGCTCCTCCACGCCGACCCGCCGGCCGAGTTTGGCGAGGGTGTCCCACACGGTCACCCCGGCGTCGCGGGCTTCGGCGAGGGCGTAGCGCAGTTCGGCGTAGGCGGGTCCGCGGCCGACCGAGGCGGCGTCGTCGAGGGCCTGGTCCACTCCGGCGCCGCCCGCGAGGGCGGTGACGGTCAGGTTGAGGAAGCTGCCCAGGGCGTGCCGGAAGCCGGCCCGGTGTTTGGCGGCGTCGGCGCGTACGGCCAGTTCGGGGACGAGGAAGCCGAGTGCGGCCAGTAGTAGCGACGCGGCGGCGGGGATGGTGATGCCGAGGCTGATGCCGCCTGCGGCGAGCAGCATGGCGAACACCGGTGGCAGTAGCAGCCCGATGAGGGCGGCGCCGGCCTGCTCGGCCAGGTGCACCCCGACCGGCTTGCCGACGGCCGCCAGCTCCCGGCGGGTGCCCTCGGTGGGCAGCCCGATGCGTTGCAGGTGCCGCACGGCGGGACGACCCACCCGGGCGCTCCAGCCGGCCAGCTCGTCGGGTACCGGCGCGACCGGTTCCGGCGGTGGGTCCAGCGCGGCGAGGGCCTTGTCCAGGCGGGGCGGGCGGGGCCACAGCCCGACCACGATCAGCCACAGACCGACGCCGGTCCCGACGGCGGTCAGCAACACCAGGCCGGTCACGATCCCACCTCCGACAGTTGCGCAGGCTCGGCGGCTACCCCGAGGACACGCTCGGGCTCGGTGACCCGGCTGATGCGCGAGAGCCACGCGAACCCGAAGGCGAAGAATCCGCCCACGACCAGAAGGACGAGCTGCCCGGTTGGCGTGTCGTACGGACTGAGATAGCGCCGGTTGAGTAGCACCAGCCCCCCAGCCATGATCAAGGTGACGGCGGTGATGACACGGCTGGAGGTACGGATCCGGGCACGCCCGGCCATCACCCGCATCCGTAGCGAGGCTTGGTCGCGGGCCGCCGTGGCGAGGGAGGTCAGCAGCTCGCCGATGTGGCGGGCGTTGCGCTCGGCGGCCATCACCAGCGCGGTCACCACCAGATCGCCGGTGGCGTCATCCAGCTCGATGGCGAGGGTGCGCAGCGCGGGGGCCAGCCGGTCACCCCGGCGTAGCCGCCCGGCCAGGCGGGTCACTTCGTCGCGGATCGGCGTGGGCGCGAGTGCGGCGGTCGCGGTGATGGCCTGTTCCAGCCCGGCCGCCGCGCCCAACGTGTCCCGCAACGACTCGGTCCAGGTGGCGATGGCCTCGATGCGGGCCAGCCGCCGCTTGTGTTCGCGGTCTGGGCCGATCAAGCCGGGTAGCACCCACGCGGCGACGGCGGCGAGTACGGCGGCGACCGGCCAGCGGGTCCACAGGCCCACGCCCAGGCCGACCGCCACACCGACGGCGAGGCGGCGGCCGTCGCCCGGTCCACGCGCGGCCAGCCAGCGCGACAGCCGCGACGGGCGGGCGGACGAAGCCTCCTGGTCGGCGGTGGGGCCGGCGACGCCGTACAGGATGAGCAGCAGCCCGAGTCCGGTGCCGGCGCCTAACACCGCCGCGTACAACACGCTGGTGGTCATGGCCACCTCCCCGTGGTGGTGTCCCACCTGCCGGTGGGCCGGTGCAGCAGGGCGGGGTCGAAGCCGTGGTAGGCCAACAGTTCGAGGCGTTCGGTGGACATCGGCGCGCCTGGTACGGCGCGCCCGCCGGGGCCGGGGCGGAGAATCTCGTTGGAGGCCACCTGTTCGCCGTCGGCGTCGACGACCTCCCGGACACTGGTGACGAACCGCTGCCCGTCCGGGGTGAGCCGAAGCTGGACAACCAGGTCCAGGCCCTCGGCGATGTGCATGTTCGTCGTCGTCGCGTCGAGGCGTTCCGGGGACTGTGCGGCGTAGAGGGCGAGCTTGCGGAACACCCCCGCGCTGGAGGAGGCGTGGATGGTGGACATGCTGCCGTCGTTGCCCTGCGACATGGCGTTGAGTAGCGGGATGACCTCGTGGCCGCGGACCTCGCCGACGAACACCCGCGAGGGCAGCATCCGCAATCCGTTGCGGAACAGTGTGGCCATGTCGACCGCGCCCTCGCCCTCGACGTTGGCCTCGCGCGCCTGCAGCGCCTTGACGTTGGGGTGCGCCGGGTCGAGGTCGAAGCCGAGTTCGTACGTGTCCTCAATGGTGATCAGGCGTTCCGAGGCGGGGATGATCGAGGCCAAGCCGCGCAGGAAGGTGGTCTTGCCGGCTCCGGTGCGCCCGCTGACGATGATGTTCAGGCGGGCGAAGACGGCGGCGCGTAGCAGTTCTTGCAGCGCGATGTCGATGGTGCCCAAGTCGACCAGCTCGGCCAGGCTCATGGTCATGAACCGGTGCCGGCGGATCGACAGCCCCGGACGTTTGCACACCGCCATCACCGCGTTGAGGCGGCTGCCGTCGGGCAGTTGCAGGTTCAGGATCGGGGACGCGCGGTCCCAGCGGCGTTCCTCGTTACCCGTCCGGGCAGCCAGGATGCGGATCAGCTCGACGAGGTCTTCGTCGGTGTCGGCGATCGGCCCGACCTGCTCGACCCGCCCGTCAGCGAACCGGATGAAGACCGTCTCGCAGTCGTTGGCGACGATCTCCTCCACGTCGGTGCGGTTCAGCCACGGCTGCAAGCCCCCGGCGCCGAGCAGCGAGTCGGCCACCGCGCGGGCCACCCGCGACTCCACATCCGGGCGCAGCGGCGGCTTGGGCGGCACGGCCCGCATCCCGTCGGTGGCGTACGCGTCGAGGGCGTCCGTGATGAACTGGCGGATCAGCCGTTCCCGCTGCGCGTCCGGCATCGGCGTGCCGAGCGTGTTGTCGGCCGCCCGGGTCGCCTCGGTCATGTGTTCGGCGACCTGGCGGCGCACCAGCCGCACCACCGCCGACTCGGCCGCCTGGTCCCCGACCAGGCCCCCACCGGCCGCGTGGCGACCGTCCCCGTTGACACGGGCGCCGTTGACACGGGCTCCGTTGAGGCGGGCACCCTCGGCTGCCGTGGCGGGTGGCTCGAACGGGGCGAACGGATGAGCCATCAGCGCACCTCCACATCGGCGCCGAGGCCGGCGGCCGGGACCACGCCCGCCGGCTGAGCGGTTGGCAGCTCCGCGGCGAGCTGCCGCAGAGCGCGCATCAGCGGCCGGCGCCGCCAGCGCCCTCGCGCACGACGGCTGCCGTCCAGCACCGCCGCCGCCCCCTCGTCGTAGGGCAGCAGCCCGCGCACCGCAACCGTGTCGGCGGGCAGGTCCAGCGCGTCGGTCAGGTGCCGGTGCAGGTACTCCTGGACGTCGCCCGCGCCATAGGGGCCGCCGGCCACCAGCATCACCACCAGCCGGCCGCTCACCTGCCGCACCAGCTCGCCGACGTGCTCGCGCAGATGTCCCAGCTCCTCGACGCGGCCCCGGGTCAACACCACCACCGCGTTAGCCATGCCGAGCAACGGCCAGGTCGGCGAGGCGAAGTCCAACCGGCCGCAGTCGGCGATGACCGTGCGATCCGCACGGGTCAGCGCCCCGTGTCCGGGATGGGCCAGCACCGACAGTGCCACCCGGGTCTGTGCCCCACCCGAGGGCGCGGGGACCACATCTACCGTGCGGTCGCCGATCTGGATCGGCTGCGCGTACCGCGACAGCACGTCCCCGCCGTCAAGGTCAGGGAAGGCGGCGGCGCCGGTGCGGGTGGCGGTCGCCAACTCGACCAGCCCCGGCGACGCGTTGCGCAACCCGTGCCGCAGCGTCAGATCACCGCCCGCCGGGTCGCACTCCACCACCACCGGGCGGGCCGAAGCGGGCAGCACCACGGCCAACCCCACCGCCGTGGTGGTCGAACCCGACCGCGACTTCACGTAACACACATCGATCATCGGCATTGATCAGTCACCTCCCGGCGCTGTCTGCATCAGCACCACACCGCCGGCACCGGCCAGCCGGCCCGCGTCCGAGGCGTCCAGCAGCAGCGTCACCACCGTCGAGCCCTGGCCGTCCCCGCGCGGGTCCACCCCGAGCACCACCGCCGACAACCGCGACGTCGACCCGGTTGAGCCAGCCGAGGGCTGACCGCTGGTCGTTGGGGCGGCCGAGACGAACACCGCCACGTGCGCCCCGGCCACGAGCCCCTGCGGATACTGACCGGGCTTGACCGCGAGGGAGGCGACCACCTTGCCCGCCGGAGGGAACGCGGCATCGCCGATCAGGCTGCGCGTCAACAAGGTGCCGGGCAGTAGCGGCACCACGGCGGTGCGCCCAACGACCGCCGCCGCCTGCGCCACCGGGATCAGCCCCAGGCTCGGGTCATCAGCGGCCGACACCTGCGTCAAGTCCGCCGCCTCGATACGCTGCCCGGCTGCGACCGGCTGGGCCACCGCCAGCACCGCCACCCGCTGCCCCAGCCGCACGGTCGCGGCGGCAAAGCCGAGCACGCACACCACCACCAGCAGGCCACCCAGCGCCAGGTACGGCACCCGGCGCCTGCGCCGCCGCGTCCGCCATGGCCCACGCTCGCCCCGCCCGGCACCCGCCGAGCGAGAGTCAAGATCAACTAGCGGACGTGCTGCCGCTTGCGTCATGACGAGTCCTCCCCGCTACCGCACGTCTCTAGTGGGTGATCACCGTCTGCGACTCGGCCACCCGCACCTGCACCGCCCCCGCAGTCGTCAGCCCCGGGATCGTCCCGGCCTGACCGGCACCGGCCCACGTCACCTGCCACGAGATCGTCACCGTGACCGTGTACGCCCCACCCGGCGCGCCCGCCGACGAACGCGGATACCGGTACCCACAGTCGGGAGAGGCCGCCACCGGGTCCGTACCCGACCGCCACGGCGTACCCGGGCCGTGGCAGACCACCGAGTCGCCGTTGCCCATCGACCACACCGCCTGCGTCGGTGTTGCGGTCGCCGTCACACTGATGCCGGGAACGGACGCCGTCGCCGACTGTGGACGCCACGAGGCCGGATCCAACGACAGCCACGACGGCAGCCCGACGAGCTGGTCACCTGAAGGATTCACTCGGACCGCCACGTCAGGAAGCGTCAGTCGCGCCCGCGCCTGCCGCGCCAACACCTGCGGCGACACCACTGGCGGCGCTCCGGCGATCCAGACCGGGCCGCCGAAGCCCGTTGTCACGTCGCCTGGGCCGGTGCCATAGCAGGTTTTCTCGTACCAACCACCCTCGCCCGCCGGCTGCCCGCCCAGTGCCGCGATGGTGTCGGCGGACAGGTCAACTGGCTTGTAGTAGCAGCCGTCCCCACCGGCCCACGCCCCGTCACGCTCACAGGGAATCTCCTGGCCCTCCGGATTGCGGCACTTCCCATCACCGGTTCGCTGGCCACCAGCCTTGCTGCCCGTCGTGGTGCCGTCGTGGTCGCCGCTTCGCGCATTGGCGTCACAGCCGGGCTTGGGATTCTGCGGCGTGCTCTGACTGCAATCGACGCTGCCCGTTCCGTCTCCGGCGAACGCAGGTGCGGCAACAAGTAGCACGGCTGTCACGAGTCCGGCCAGGCCCGCGCCTGCCAGCCGCAGAGGCATTCTCGTCAGCATGTCCCCGTCCCTTCAAGATTGAAGGTGCTGACCTTCCACGTCCCATCCACCGCCTTAACGGTGGCCGTCGTCCGGTGTTTGCCTCCGGGCTTGTTGTCCCACAGTTCGCCGGAGGTCTTGTACTCAAGCCAGTTCGTCGCGTCGACGCAGTCGAGGATCGTCGCCTCGGTCGCTGACACCGTCGTGGCCTTCGGGTTGAGGACGAGGTTGCCCTTGACCACCTTGCCCTGCTCCCGGTTGCTGACCAGGCCACCGACGATGAGCTTCAAGGCGTTGTCCGACGCGTACTTGCGGATGTCTGGCGCGTCTGGATCGGAGGTCTTGGCCGCCTCGACAAACGCCGCCCACAGGCCCCGGTACGCCATTACCGCCGCGTCTCCTGGCCCCACGGACGAAGCCGAGGCCCCGGGTGTGGCTGAACTGGCGGGTGCCGTGGGCTGGGTGCCGCGACCGCCTGAGCGGCAGCCTGCCAGCGCGACTGCCGTTACGATCAAGGCCACGGTCACGCGGGTGAGAGTCGGCCGGATCATCATTTGGACATTCCTCCCCGTACGACGGCATCGATAGTTGAAGCGTGCGCCGCGCACGTGGACCTTCGCCCGTCGATGCCCCGATCACGTCTTGACGACGATCACACGAAGTCTCTAGCACGAGTACCCCTGGTTACTGCAACGGCAGTGAGGCCAGGGACGTGCGTTAACGCACGTGCGTTCGAGCCACCAGAGATCAGGCAAAAGCATCGTTAACTTCCGACGAACTGTCATCTTCGCGACAGTTCCGTCAGAGGCGCGGGTCGATATACTCCCGGAAAAATGTGGTCGCGTGGAAGGCGGCCCGATGAGCGACCGCGAACGCTCGCGCGCACAGTTCCTCGACCTGATCACCCGTCCAGGTGTGATCGAGATAGTTGTGACGCTTCACGAGCACCATGGTTCTGCCACGCTCGCCGAACTTCAAGGTGCCGGAGTCGCTCGACCGTCGGCGCCACTCCGTTTATTGGCTGCTGCCGGCCAGGTCTGCCGGGCGGACAGCGGTACCTGGGACACCGATCCGCCGCCGCACATACAGGTCGCGCTCACCGTCGCAGGTCTGGGACTGGCGGAAAGTCTTCTGAAGGCCGGGGAATGGGGCCGGCGGAACCTGCCCGATTCGGATAGGCACCACTGGCGGGAACGTCTACGTATTCGCCGCACCAGGTAGTCCGCTATCCCATTGACCGCGTCGAATGCGGGGCCGGACGCAAGGTCGGTCTGCTCTCGACCGAAAGGGCCGTTCGCGCACGTCAGGACGGAGATCGAATGTCAATGAACGGACAAATCGTTAGGACCTGCTGACGAGCCGACATAGACTTCAAATTCGATCATTGGGGGGGAGACGCGCACGTGAACGGGGGAGGTGAGCTACATTTGTCCAATGTGCACCAAATCCACGCCTTTGCGCGAATAATTCAACCGAAATTGGCTGTGGAAGCTCTCGCCGCACTCACCCAAGGGCCACGTCGGTGGAGCGAGCTGGTACACGTTCTCACCGTCGCCAGCGGGAAGGCAATCCATAACCGGACGCTATCCGAGACCCTGCACCGGCTTCAGGACAACGGAATCATTGAACACCAGATCATCGACGACGATGGTGCGGTCTACCGCTTGACTCGCGAGGGCCACGAACTCGTTCAAGTGCTCGATGAGATCGCGGGTTGGGCCGAGCGGCATCGCCGTCCCGTGCGCGTGACACGGCGCCCACGAGCGCCTGCAAGATCAAACCTGCCAGCAGACCGAGTGCAACTCGGTCCCAGCCCAGCCACCCGAGGCACATCGCCAGCCAGCCGGTCAGCACCACATCACCAAGGCCGAGCTGCCCCGCGAACATCAGCGCGAGCAGCAGGAAGCCCGCGAAGGTCGCGGCTCCGGCGAGGGCCGAGCGCACCAACGGCGAATAGTCTCCGGTCAGGATCGACTCGGCACCGAAGCATATGAGGCACAGCGCGTACATCGGCACCGTGAACACGTACGGCAGCCGACGCTGCCGTACGTCGATCACAGCCAGGACCATGCCAACGACCGCCGACGCCACGAACGCCGGCAGCGCCAGTGACCACCCAAGCCGGACGCCCACCGCAGCCGTCGTGGCTCCGGCCGCTGCCGCTACCGTCCCGACGCGGACCAGGGATGCCTCGCCGCCAAGCCACCACCTGTTAGGCAGACGAATGGGACCTTCGGCGGGAGCCGCGAGTGTGGCTCCTGCCGCTGGAACCCCGGCCACCAGGCCGACAACGCCGCAAGCCAACCCGGCGCCGATGTCCATGCCCGACCGTACGCCGTACTGCCCATCACTGCTGATGGCGGGCTGTACTCCCTCCGATGCGGACAACGTGACCGCCCCGGGCGCGCACCCTCAAACCACCGCCCGGCCACCTGCGCGACCTCGGCAGGCTTGTTGTACGGCCAGCAGGGTCAGCGGCTCCGTTATCCGATCATCGTCGCAGGGCCAGTCCCGACAGCCTTTGTCCGTACGATGAGCCGTGGCCGGACCAAGGCCATGATCCCCTGGATGCCTCCGCTTTGACGCGGACAGGACGGCCGGCTTGTCGTAGGGGTCGCCAACCGCGCCGTTAACCCTGACAATGCTGACAGGAGCTGAAGGGGTCTTGGCCAGGAGAGGTGCATGGCTAACCAGCGCTACGCCCGGCACATCGCGATCGTTCATCAGCTCCGATCGCGCCAATGGGTGTCATCGACTTCTCTCGCCAATCGGTTTGGTGTCAGCCAGCGGACGATCTACCGCGATGTCGAGGAGTTGATTGCTGCCGGCATCCCGATCGAGGCCGTGGCCGGCCGTGAAGGTGGCTACCGCCTGAGTTCCGAGAGTCCGGTCGACCCGCTGATCCTCGACGCCGATGACGCGCTGCGACTGTATGTGCTCGGCCTGATCGACTCTGACGACGAGCAAAGCGTGACCGGGCCTGAACTGCTCCAGGCTGGCGGCGTCAGTGCGTACGCCCGTGACATGCTCCGCAAGCTCAGCCAGCGCATCTACTTCGACACACGCGACTGGTACTGGAAGGACGAAGGCTCGGGCCACATCCCGACGGTTCGTTACGCCTTGCTGACCAGCACGGCCGTGGAGATCAACATCCGCAACAAACACTCGGCCGGGATGAGCACCTTGATCGTTAAGCCGTACGGTCTGGTCTGGAAGGGCGGCGAGTGGTGGCTCGTGGCCGCGCCGCTGCGGGGGGAGGTCCAGCGCTACCGGCTCAACCACGTCGATCGGCTGGTTCGTACGGATCTCTCCTTCACCCATCCGGAGGAGAAGTTCGACCTGCGCCAGTGGTGGACGAAGACGCTTGAGGACTACGGTCGCGGGCCGAACCGCGTCACGATGCGGGTGTTCGCCTCTGGACGCGAGGAGATGCTGCGCCTGGGCCTCAAGCCCGATTCCGAGGTGCACCACGAGCCGGACGGCACGGTTCGCATCGTGCTGTACGTCGACAAGTGGGTCTGGCTGGTGCCGCTGGTGGCGAGCTTCGGCAGCGATGTCATCGTGGACGAGCCCGCCGAGTTGCGCGGGGCTATCCGCCAGCACCACGCCGACGCGCTCAAGGCGTATGACCTGCAAGGCGACCAAGGCGAACCGTCCGTGGACGCGGCCAACTACCGCAACGACGACAGCCGCCTCCGCTCCACGCGCGGGCGCAACCCCCGCAGCGTCCGGGATTGATCGTCGACCACCTCAGCCTGTTCCACTACCTTCGTCGGGGGACTCGACGGGGTCGGCTCATCCCCGTGCGGCCCAACCGGCGAGCCCCTGGCTTGGTGCTGTAGGTCTCGCGACACCCGGTCTCTTCAGCCAGCCGGGGCAGCAGTAGGTGTCACTCGCCCCAGTCGAGTTGGGTGTCAGGGACGCCAACCGTCCGGGCGTAGGCGGCGGCCTCGGCGTGGCCGTTAGCGTCGCCACGCGGGTACCGGATGATCTTTCGTGGAAAGATCACGTAGTTGGTCTCAGGCGTGTGGAAGTCGGCGTACCAGCCGGGCGCGTCCAGCGCGCTCGCGAGCTGCTCGGCCAGCTTCTCCGGGTCCGTGTCGTCGGACGCGAACTCGATGATCGTCCAGACTTTCGGCTGGTACTCGGCGGCATCGGAGATGGCCCAGCGCGACAGTTTGCGGATGGTGAGCCGCAGGCCGTCCAGGCTGGTTCCCTCGCGGATGCTTTCTGAGATCAGCGTGCCTTCCAGCATGTCCAAGACCTTAACCTCGATCTCTGGCCGCCGCCGCGACCGCCGTGAACCATGTACGTCAGGGTGGCCCGGTGGACCGCAGGAAACCCTGACACTAACCTTGCCGGCAATCCATTGACGGACGTGTTACTGACCGACCACGCTGTGCATCATGCAACGTCAGGGTTTTGTCAGTCGATTGCCGCAGTTCCGGGTGACCGTGAACTCGCGGTGCGGCCGGGCCTGCTTCTTCTGCCGCCCGTCCGGTGAGGCTGTGGCGACCGTCGCGGCTGCCGAGCTGGCGGTCGATGAGCTGGTCCGGGTCGCCACGGTGGTGCGACGTACGGGTATCGGCAGCATCAAGCTGACCGGCGGAGACCCGGCGTTGTACGGGCCGCTGGAGGAGGCGGTGCGGCGGCTGCGCCAGGAAGCGGACTTCGACGAGATCGAGGTGATCTCGCGCCACCCGCTGATCGGGGGCCGGGCGGCCGGCTTGGCCGCCGCCGGCGTGACGCAGTTCAACATGAGCGTGGACACGCTGGACCCGGTGCTACACCACGAGATCTGCGGTGTGGACGACCTGCCGGCGGTGCTCGACGCGCTGGGGGCCTGCATCGCGACGGGGGTACCGGTGAAGGTCAACACCGTGGTCATGGCGGGCGTCAACGATCAGGAGTTGGTCGAGCTGGCGGCGTTCTGCGAGCGCATCGGCGTGCACACGCTGAAGTTGCTCGACGTCATCAAAGACCTCGACGCTGGCGCGGAGAGTTTCGCGCGGCGGCTCGCGATCAAACGGGGGCGGGCGATCAGCGACCTGTACGTGCCGCTCGACGCGATTGCCGCGCAGTTCTGGCAGACCGCCATCAGTACCGAGACGCGAACCCAGGGCGGCCTCGGCCACCCGATGACGGTGCTCACCATGCCGTCCGGCTTCGAGGTAGTCACCAAGGACAGCCGCGCCGGGGCGTGGTACGGCGAGGTGTGCAACGGCTGCCCGTTCTTCCCCTGCCACGACGCGCTGATGGCGCTGCGCTTGACGGCCGATCGGCGGCTTCAGTTCTGCCTGCTGCGCGAGGACATCACGGTGCCGCTGGCGGACGCCCTCGCGGCCGATGACGATGTCGAGCTGATCGCACTGGTGGAGCAGGCCGTCGCGACCTACGCCTCGGCCACGTTCGGCCGACCGACGCCAGCCGTGCCGCTCGTGGCGGTGAGCGCGTCATGACCACGCTGCTTCGGCTGCCGTCCAAACGGCCATTGGTCATCCTGGCCTACCCAAGGGTGGAGCACGAGAAGGACTACCTGTACCACTGGATGCCGTTCTCGCTGCTGACCGTCGCCAAGCCGCTGCTGGATGGCGGACTGGTGGATGTGGTCATCTTCGATGGCAACCAGCGCGGCCCGGCGGACTGGGCCCGCTTCCTGGATGACCACCTGGAGCGGGCCATCTGCCTCGGCGTCAGCATCATGACCGGCGGGGCGCAGATCAGGCATGCCGTGGCCATGGTGGGCGAGGCCAAGCGTCGCGGGTGCTGCCCGCCGGTGGTATTCGGTGGTCCGCACGTCAACGTGCTGGCCGAGCAGACTGCCCGGCACGAACTGGTGGACATGGTGCTTGTCGGTCCGGGTCAGAACTCGATGCCGGCGCTGGTCGAGGTCCTGCTCGGGCGGCGCGCGTACGAGGACGTACCAGGACTGCTGATGCGGCGCGATGGCCGGCTGCTCCACGGACCGGTCAACCCGCCGAAGACCGGCAACATGGGCCGCTACCCATGGCACCTGCTGAATGCGGCCGAATACATCCGCGACGACCCGACGATCGCGTCGCGCACGCTCAACTACGTGTCGTCGCAGGGGTGCGTGTACAAGTGCC
>WNFZ01006854.1_pt1 | contig 12586 bp, 17 predicted proteins | sample 5400081 | NCBI WGS metagenome assembly WNFZ01 (sample SAMN13153365, study PRJNA577476) | soil metagenome | isolation source: 80 cm soil or saprolite under grassland replicate 1 | place: USA:California | collected 2016-06-15
GGCCTTTTCAGCCTCGCCTGCGTCGGTCATTTCGACAAAGGCAAAACCGCGCGCGCGTCCGGTCTCGCGGTCGGTGACGATGCTGACTTTTTCTACTGCTCCGTGGGCCTCGAACAGACCGCGCAGTTCCGTCTCGGTAGTGCTGTGGGGCAAATTTCCAACGTACAAGTTCTTCATTGCAGTTCCTCTCTAATGAGTTCAATAAGGTCGGGCCCTTGCAGACGGCTGGGACGGGCAGTCTCCGAATCGCGACGGGGCTCGGGCTGGTTCTTGATGGCCCGGGTGCGTGCCTCGCAAACGGAACGGATGGCTGAGATTCGGCGACAGGCTTCCAAAAGGCCCCAGCGCTGGGGTTTCCCGTCTGAGCCATTCGTCGGCGCACCTATATTCATTTCGCTCCGCGAGACCGGTTCTGCGTCCACTTCCGCCGATGCCAGATCCGATCCTGGAGCATTGGCAAGATACTCGGGGCTACCGACTAGAAACATAATCTGCTGTGGCGGTGTCGCACTGCGTAGGTCGGTGCAGAACTTGTCAAGTGGGCCAGGGGTGTCTTCGACGTGGATCAGCACGAGATCATACAGGTCGGCGCGCCACCAGGACCGTGCTTCGCTGACGTCGGCAGCGCAGTCGACTTCTATCCCCAGCCGGCGCATCGTCTCCGAACGGAGATCGCGCTTGATTCGCGAAGTGTCCACCAGCAGCACTCTCTTCTTTTTGACAGGGGCCGACGCGGAGTTCGCCATCGGCAACGGCAGTGTAGCTTCACTCATTGCGACACCCTTTTCAATTTCGCCTGCTCAGCCGGAACGGCCTTTGCGTCTTGCGCAAAACGCGCACGGTTGCGCGCACGACGCGCGATCTTTTCTTTGCGGAATTTGTGAAACCTCGCCTTATCGCCGTTAATGGCGGACATGACTGCTCCTTTTCGGCTCGCTCGGCCAGCACACTGGGATGAACCGCCCTGCACGGCGGGAAGACTATTTCCCGCCAATTGGGCGCCTTTCTGCTGATATCTCAATCGCGAAGGCGGAATCGGAGTGTCTTCGAGGTCAAGAGTTGAGGGTATACGCTTCAGAGCTCGCGCTCTACCGCGCCTTGGAAGCTTTGTACTCAGTGTCTTTGAGATCGCGGTCGAGTTGCTCGATCAGGTTCTGGATCGTAGGAGAGTCTCGTTCTTCAGTCGTGGCGGGACGTACATCGCCGTGTTGCTCTCTGCTGTTCCGCCGCATAAAATACTCCGTTTCCTGCTGATTCCATACTACTCCTGAACTGCAGAAAGCCCTAATTTCGGCGCTGCGCGAATCTCGCTGCGCTGTAAACAATGGAGTTACAGTGCAATCAGAACTCGCAGTTGCTAAATGCCAGGGTAGAGCGTAATATCCAGTTGTGCGTTAGACCGAATCGGTCGTGAGCAGCTCTTCGCTTCAACAGCAAGTCACCTGCGCAAGTTTTTCTTCCGACTCTCTCCAGCGTAACTACACAGAAGGAACAACAAGTACAACAATATGGAAACAGGAACAGTAAAGTGGTTCAATGACGCCAAGGGCTACGGCTTTATCAGCCGCCAGTCGGGCGAAGACGTTTTTGTGCATTTCTCAGCCATTCAAGCGGGCGGCTTCCGCAGCCTGCAAGAAGGTCAAACCGTCCAGTTTGACGTGACCAAGGGACCCAAGGGCTGGCAAGCGGAAAACGTTCGCCCCGCGTAAGGTTTTGGGACTACAGAGAAGGCGGCCATCAGGCCGCCTTTTTTATTTCTTGCTGCCTTTGTTGCCGCACCATCTTTGAAGAAAAGTTTGGCGGGAAGCCTGAATCTCGTGATCGGTGGTGACGCCACAGACGGCCCCGGAAGGTGTCTGTGTCGTAGCTTCGACCCTTTCCCGAGCTGCGCACCCTGAGGAGCCGAACTTACAGGGGGCGTGCATCATCATCTTCGACCACCGCATCCACCTCGATTTCGACCAGCCATTCCGGATCGATGAACCGTACCACCTGCATGATCGTGTTTGCGGGGCGAATGTCGCCGAAGAATTCGCCGTGCACGAAAGCCACCCGCTCCCAGTCTTCAATGCGTGTTAGCAGGATTCGCGTGCGAATCACGTCCGACAGCTTTCCGCCTAGGTCCTCGATGGCTTTCTGGATGATTTCCAGGCACCGCCGTGCCTGAGCCGCGGCATCGCCCTTCGCGACTGTCTTGCCGTCCGGCCCAAGCGGGGCAGTCCCCGTCACCGCAATAATGGGTCCGCTTCGCACTGCGCGAGAGATCCCAACCTTGGGTTCAAAAGGCGACCCCGTGGAGACCCTTTTGCGTGATGATTGGGTCATGCTCGTGCTGCTCGTTCGAAGAATGAATCATAATCTCAAAAAGTCCTTGACACCGTAGTCGCGTAACTGTATGGTTACATATTATGCGTCACCGTACGGTTACATATGCAAGCAGAACCCGCAGGGGACATTGCCCGGGCGTTCACGGTCTCGCGGCCGGCCATTTCCAAGCACTTGAGCATTCTTCGAAGAGCTCATCTGGTGGAAGAGCGCAGGGAAGGGCGCCATCGTTTGTATCGACTCAATCCTGAACCGCTCCGTGCCGTGGACACCTGGCTCGACGAGTACCGCCAGTTCTGGACCGCGAGCCTCAACAATTTGAAGACGTTCGTCGAGGCGGAATACGCAAAAGAAACCGCCGCGGCCGCACACAAAGATTCCAAAAAGGACAAATGAATATGAGCCGCGTTCGCGTCGCAGTTTCGTTGGTTCTACTTCTCGCCGCTGTCGCCGCTCAGGCGCAGTCCGGCTCGCAGCAGTCGCTCAATTCCATCAAGGCGATCGCAGGAAGGGAAGACGGGGATGAGTGATCCCGTTCAGGTCTTGAACCAGGAGTTATCCGATGAAACTCTACGACCCAACATTCTCTGAAATCATTTCGGTTTTCGAGGAGGCTGCGATGACACTTTCCCGTCGCGGGTTCGTGACGGCGGCTATGTCCTCCGCGGCACTGGCAGCTCTACCCGCATATGCAATGCCGGGTCGTGCAGCACCGACGGCAAAAGGAGACCCCATGACTACTACGTTGACTCCATACCTATTATTCGATGGCAATTGCCAAACGGCAATGGAATTTTACCGCTCCTGCTTCGGTGGAGAACTGGCCTTAACCAAAGTAAAGGATTCTCCCGTGAAGGATCACATGCCCTCCTTCCAGCAGGAGAAGACTCTCAATGCCCGGCTCCGAAGTGTCAATCTGGAAATTTCTGCATCAGACTGGCTTCGCCCCAATGAAGCGCGTGTACGCGGCTACACGGTTTGTCTTTACCTGAGCGGAGGAACATTCCATGAACTGAAGACTCTCTTTGACAAACTCGCTGAAGGCGCCGACATCACCGATCCCTTAAAGGTACAGTTCTTCGGCGCCTACGGGGCCCTCAAACGATAAGTTCGGCGTCCGATGGATGTTTCAAACCAACAACCACAGCTAGGCAAAAAGCGTAATTTTATTCTTGAAGGAGACACCAATGCCAAACCCATTCTGCCACGTCGAACTCAACACCACCGACGTTAAGACGGCCAAAGAATTTTACGGCAAGCTGTTTGACTGGAAACTCGAAGACATGGACTCACCCGGTGGCGGTTACACTATGATTCGCGTCGGGGAAGGCACCGGCGGCGGCATGATGAAAAATCCCATCCCGGGCGCGCCGTCGTTCTGGCTTTCTTACGTCCTGGTCGACGACATTCAGGCCGCAACCAAAAAAGCCAAATCGCTGGGCGGGACAGTCATGAAAGATGTCACGTCTGTATCGAACTATGGCGAATTCAGTGTGATTGCGGATCCCACCGGTGCGCATTTCGCTCTATGGAAACCAAAATCATAGGCAACACACAAGAAGGGGCGGGCTAAACCCGTTCCTTTCGCAATCTTTCACTTTCAAGCCGGAGGAAATAGTATGGCGACCACAACCATGAGCATTAGGCCGACATCGCAAATCAGTTCTGACAACGACGTCATCACCAGCGAAATCTTTATTGCTGCCCCACGCGAGCGAGTTTTTGAAGCCCTTACCGATCCCAAGCAAGCCGTACAGTGGTGGGGACAAAACGATCGCTACCATCTCAGCGAATTCCACATGGACGTTCGCCCGGGAGGGAAGTGGTCCACGACCGGAGCGTCCGCGAAAATGGGCGACATCAAAGTTGGTGGCGAGTTTCTGGAAATCGATCCGCCGCGCCGCCTCGCCTACACCTGGAGTTCCAGTTGGATGCCTAAAAGCACGAAGGTTCTCTGGGAGCTTGAGGTCAAAGATGGTGGAACCTTCCTGAAAATCACGCACACCGGATTCGCAGGCGATGCCGAGCAGGCGACAAACCACACCCACGGCTGGAACCAGGTTATCGTCTGGCTGCAAGCCTATGTGGAGCGAGGCGAAACCGTCGCATCGAGGACATAAATGGCAACCGCGCAAATCACTCCTGATCAAGACGCGATCTTGGCGGAGATCTTCATTGCGGCTCCGCCAGCCCGCGTCTTCGAGGCCATCGCAGACGTCAACCAGCGCGCGCAGTGGTGGGGACAGACGGGGACTTTCCATGTAACCCAGTCGAACTCAGATCTCCGGCCCGGCGGTAAATGGTCGCACGAGGGCGTCGGTCCCCAAGGTCAGAACTTCCACATGGAAGGCGAGTATCTGGAAATCGAGCCGCCACGGCTCCTGGTGCACACGCGCAGAGCGGATTGGGTCGGCGACTTCAACACGATCGTCCGCTGGGAGCTCGAACCGAAAGATGTTCGCGAACTGCACACCGGCGGTTCACACCGCGTCGGCACCGGAACACTGGTTCGCGTACGTCATTCGGGATTCGCCGGCCATCCCGAGCAGGCACAAAATCACCACCCCGGTTGGAAGGCATCTATGAACTGGCTTAAGGCTTACGTTGAGACCGGGGAGACTTGGGAAGTGAGGAACTAGATGGCAACTCCCCAAATCACGCAAGACACCGACGCGGTACAAGTCGAGATATTCGTCGCCGCTCCACCTGCGCGCGTTTTTCAGGCCATCAGGGATCCGGCGCAAACCACGCAATGGTGGGGACAGAAGGGGCTGTATCGCGTCACCAAGTCACATGCAGACATACACCCTGGCGGCACCTGGTACACCAGCGGCGTGGGAGCGGACGGAACAGAATTCACTGTGAGTGGGCAGTATTTGGAAATCGATCCGCCTCGCTTACTGGTTCATACGTGGAACCCGAGTTATTCGAATCTGCACGAAACGGTCGTGCGCTGGGAACTGCACGCGCAAGAGGTTCACTCGCTGCAGAGTCGCGGCCCGGGCAAGGTCGGCACCGGCACGCTGGTCAGGATTCGCCACTCTGGATTCGCCGGGAACGTTGAAGCCTGCAAAGGCCACGGTGACGGTTGGATCCGTGTGCTCGGCTGGCTGCAAGCATTTGTGGACAAAGGCGAAACGATCGATCAGCGAACGTGATTTGACTTGTTTCGCTTAGGCGCGAGCATCGGGACTCCGGTGCTCGTACCGGAGTCCTTACGGATTTAAGCCGCTCCATTCTGCACAAACCCCTGTATTGACCATCGCCCTCAAAAGCGTCATCTTTGCATCGTTCTAAGTTGCCGTGTCGCAGCAACGTTGCAGTCGTTAGCACTTGTGCGGCTGCGGTGAACGATGTGCCTCAACCGTAATTTCGTTGAGCAACATTCTTCCGTCAGTGCCTTCAGCGCACTCGCAAGACTCTTCCCTATCTCGCCCGAATACTTCCCCAGGAGGTTCCCATGCGGAACTTGATCTCTGCAGGTTTGTTGTTGCTGGTTCGCCGTGGCAATTCTTGGTGGTCTCGCTAGCGGCCAATCTGCCGCCAGCGCAACGATAACTGGTCGCGTCACGGATCCGCAAGGTGCGGTGGTCGCAAACGCGAATGTCACCGCCACCAATACCGCCACAGGCATCACCCGTCGAGCACAAACGACCAGCGACGGCCTATACACAATTCCCAATCTCCCCCCGGGGACTTACGAGGTCTCTGCACAATCCGCAAGCTTTTCGAAAGCTGTTTCCAGCGGTGTCATCTTGCAAGTGGGCGGCGCTCGGGACATCAACTTTGCACTGAAGGTCGGGTCTGCCACTACGGTAGTCGAAGTAACTCAGGAAGCGCCGCTAGTTGAGACCACAAAAACAGATCTATCCACCGTTGTGACAAATACCGATATAGAGAAGCTACCGGTTTTTCAGGGCTTTGGAGGAGGCGCCAACGATTATGAGAATCTTGCTTACATCGCGCCCGGTGTCAAAGCCGATACCAGTACGATATCTAACGGCAGTGGTCCGGGCGATGTTGTGGGACCCGGCTCAATCAATAACCGCGCAAATCTCACTTTTATTGATGGTGGCAACGTCATTGATCAGGTGGATTCAGGACGCGATGGTCTTGGTGCTTCCGTTGACGAGTTGGATGAAGTTCAGGTCCTCACCAATAACTACAACGCAGAGTGGGGGCAGGCCGGCGGCGTTATTCTGAACGGAAAGACAAAGTCCGGCACTAACAACCTTCACGGGACCGGCTATATGTACTTCCGCGGCCGGAATCTGGCCGCGTCAAACTTCTTCTATAACAATAATCTGTTCCTGTCGGGTGGAGCGCCCGGGTGTAAGGACGTCGCGGGAACGCCGCCGAATCAGTTCCTAACTGGGCTAGACGGGTGCCCACGAGCGCCATTCCATCGAAAAGAAGGTGGCTTTACACTCGGCGGGCCCCTCGCGAGAGACCGCGTATTCTGGTTTGTGAACTTCGAAGACCTCCAGGCGGGTGCTCCTGTAATTCTTACGCCAACTCCACTCACGCCTGGTGGTGTTACCGTAAATTCTCCAATTAAAAACCTGCTGGCTAGCGGCAAGCTTGATTTCAAATTGAGCGATAAGAATCAGTTGTCATTGCGCTACAATGCGGAACGGTTTGCGCAGCTGAACACAACCGCACAGATCGGCAATTCAATTACTCCCGATTCCCTGATCGACAGCATTAATCACTCGAACGGGATAAATGTTGGTTGGGTTTCGACCATCACACCGCGGCTGGTGAATGAGGCGCGTTTCTTCCGGCTTTGGTTCCTGACCTCAACTCCGGACAAGACGACAATGCCCGGTCAGCAGTATGCGAGTTATTACACAGGCGCCAATTTCCTGGGGCCGCAGGGTGGATGGAATAAGCGGTACCAATACATGGACAATCTGAGCTGGTCGAAAGGAGCTCATCAGTTCAAGACAGGGTTCAACATCAGTTATTACCCCTGGTACTCATTATTCACCCAGTTCCACTTTGGCCAGTATGGCGACTTCACGGGATGTGGCGGCGATTGCGGCGCACCGTCCGATTTCACCGTTGGTCTCGGCCCCGGCCAGGTGAGATCGAAAGACAATATCTATGGCTTTTACGGTCAGGATACCTGGAAGGTAAGCAGAAATCTGACGCTGAATTACGGGCTCCGTTATGACTTAGAGGCCGGTGCCTTCCGAGGCGGTCCACGAAGTGGATCTAACGGGACGTGTTTCCAGGGAAACGGGATCATCCCCGTCTGTTCCTCCGACAATAACAATTTCCAGCCTCGCGTGGGGTTCACCTACAGTTTAGGCAGCAGCGGGAGAACGGTCCTTCGAGGCGGTTTTGGAGAGGTCACTTTTCTCGCATACAACAACGTTGTTCTCGATTCCCTGAACTTCGACGGAGAGAACCTGTTCACCGCTTTTATCACCGACCCTGTAGTCTTGTCGCAGTTCCCAAACTATCCGTCCACTGCTTCCTTAGCCCCCTTTCTACCCGTACCTGGTGTCGGTCCTTTCGGGAGAGTGCGCCCCACTTCAAATCGCCTGAGGAACCCGGAGATGCGGATGGCGAATTTCGGGATTCAACACCAGTTCACGCGAAACTTCGTCGGCGAAATAACCTACATCGGCCAATGGGGTTCAGGACTGTTCGGAGAGCGGGACACGAATTTCCCGGTGATTACTGCAGATCCGGGGAACCCAGGGTTCTTCTATTTTGCCCAGGTCACCCCGCCAAATGGACTGCTTGAAAACGACAGGCCTGATGACAGGTTTTCCAATATCCGCACCAACGAGAATACGCGCTTCTCCCATTACAATGGGGTCATCGTTAGTGGCACCAAGCGCATGTCGCACCACGTCCAGTTTGTGGCCAGCTACACCTGGTCTCATCTGCTGGACAATGGTGAGGACTTCTTTGGCTTATCGGAACCTGCTGATCCGCGTAACATTCGCGGAGATTTTGGTCCGGCACTGAACGATCTCCGGCACGCCGCGAATTTCGGGGTTGTCCTCGACACCGGAAGGCTCGTCAATGGCCACGGGCTTGGTTGGGCGACGAACGACTGGAGCCTCGACTTCATCGGTCAATTCCAATCGGGCCGGCCATATCCGGTATCCACAGGCACAGGGCCATTCGCCGGAGAGCGGTTCTTCGGCGCTGGCAATGAGACGCAACAGCGACCGACCATCTTACGTGACGGTACGCTCGTTTCGACCAATATTGCCTCGTTCGATGGAGTCAATTTTGCTGTCGGTCCGAACAGCGCTATAGCTTGCGGTTGCCCACAGACGACGTTCTTGGCGCCTGCCGGCGCAAGCGCACTAGGACCCATTGATACTTTCACGGGCGACTTGGTCGACTTCCAATTCCTCAGTGGCAGCGTGGAGCACAATGCCGGAGTGAGTCCCGCGTTCGCGCGCTTGGACTTCTCCCTGCAAAAGTCCTTCCGCTTCCTCCCCGGTCACGAAAATTGGCGCGCTGAACTGCGGGCCGATTTCTTCAACATCTTCAATCACTCGAATTTCCTGGGCAACAATACCAATCCAAACCTCTCCGGAACGATTGACCCAGCGACAGGGAGGTACATCGGCATGGACGGCCGTGCGTTGAATATAAGTGATTTCAGGCTCTCCCACGCTCAAGCCGTGGCCGATCTGAAGAATCCGGCGGGCCCTAACTTCGGGGGTGCTGGCGATCCTGCCATCGCAGATATCGCTCGCACGATCCAACTCTCGTTCCATGTTCGCTTCTAATTCGTCGAGGCGCGGGCAGGCTACGTCGGCCTGCCCGTCCTAGATCGAATGAATTCCGCCGTCCCGGTTTTTCGTGCAAGTGCAGCCACGATATACTTGATCCATGGCAGCGCAGGAAAAGACCTTTTACCTGGAGACCTTCGGCTGCCAGATGAATGCCCACGACTCCGAAAAAGTTGTGGGTACGCTCGTCTCTGAGGGGTACCGACAGGTCCCTACCGTCGAAGAAGCCGGCCTTGTGCTGTACAACACCTGCTCGATTCGCGATAAGGCCGAACAAAAAGTCTTCCATCGTCTCGCCGACTACAAGAAGTTCGAAAAACAAGGCAAGAAATTTGGCGTGCTGGGCTGTGTCGCGCAGCAGCAAGGCAAAGAGATCTTCGAAAAGGCCCCCTACGTTTCGCTAGTGTGCGGATCCGCGTCGTACCGCAATCTTCCGGAAATGCTAGTGCAGATTGAGGCCGGCAACCGCCGCGTCACCGGACTCGACGATCGCCAAACCGACGAATGCTTCGAGACCGAGTTCACCGCGCGCACCAACCCGCATCGCGGGTACATCACCATCATCGAAGGATGCGACAAGTTTTGCTCGTATTGCATCGTGCCTTTCACGCGTGGTAGAGAGCGCAGCCGGACGTCTGAATCGGTTCTTGCCGAAGCGAGCCGAATGGCCGATCTCGGCTACACCGAAATCCAGTTGCTCGGCCAGAATGTGAATTCGTACAAAGATCCGGCAGGGAAGAAGAGCTTCGCAGAATTGCTAAACGCCGTCAGCGAGGTTCCTGGAATTCGGCGCGTGCGCTTCACTACCTCGCATCCGCGCGATTTCGGCAGAGACATTGTCGAGGCTATCGATGCCAGCCACACCCTTTGCGATCACGTGCACCTGCCTGTCCAGAGCGGCTCCACGCGCGTGCTCGATGCCATGCAGCGGCTCTATACCCGCGATCAGTACCTTGAACGAATCGGGTGGATGAAATCCGCAAAGCGCGACATCTCTATTACTTCTGACATCATCGTCGGCTTTCCGGGTGAGACCGAGCAGGATTTCGAGGAAACTTTGGCTCTTCTCGACGTCGTCCAATACGACGCAGTCTTCGCATTCAAGTATTCAGCTCGGCCGAATACTCCAGCGATTGGCCTTGAGGACGCAATTCCGGACCAGGAGAAGGCGCGCCGGCTGGCAGTTTTGCTCGAACGGCAGCGCACGATTCAGCAGCGGAGAAATCAGAAGCACCTCGGCGAGCAAGTTGAGATTATGGTTGAAGGGAAGAACGAAGCCCGCCGACAGTGGGTCGGAAGGACTTCGCAGAACAAAACGCTGAACTTCACAGCACCGGACAGTTGCAGTCTTGAACTGGGCAGCTATGCTCCAGTCCGTGTGACGACTGCGTTGCCGAATAGTCTGGTTGGCGAGTTGGTCGATGTTGGAAGATCTGGCCATCGAAATGATCAGATGGTGATCTGACTTCACCCGATGATCCGATCGTCAGATCACGCGATGCCTAAGGAGTCGCAATGGAAGTCGAAATGAGAATTCGTGGCCTGCTGATGGATCCCGTCACCAACACTCCCATTGTGATCCTGAAAGATGCGAACAGCGACACGGTGCTGCCCATCTGGGTAGGCATGTTCGAGGCCAGTGCGATTCAACTCGAGATCGAGAAAGTCAGCACGCCGCGTCCGATGACCCATGACCTCATTAAGAACGTCCTCGCCGGCCTCGATGCCCACGTGCATAAGGTTGTGGTCACGGAGCTAAAGGAGGACACTTTTTACGCTGTCATTTGGATGGAACGCGAAGGGCACATCATCAGCGTGGACTCCCGGCCGTCGGATGCGCTCGCGCTTGCACTCCGCGTCGATTGCCCGATTTTCGTCGAAGATGAGGTGCTGAAAACTTCCAAAAAGTCCACCAGCGCCACTGATCCCGCCACTAGCGAAGACCTCCGCAAGTGGCTCGACGGCCTGAACGATGAGGATTTGGGCAACTATAAGATGTGAGGCTGCAGTTTGATGCTCCAGCTCTCGTGATGATGTCATCGTTACACGGTTGACATCAGCCGCAATCACATGACATCATTAGCGTGATGCGCACGACCCTCAACATCGAGGAAGACATACTTCAGGAAGTGAAGCGTTATGCCGACGCAAGAGCGGTGTCGCTCGGCAGGGCTGTTTCTGACTTGGTGCGTCGAGGCCTTTCCACCCCGGTGCAAACGCGCGTGGTGAACGGGGTTCACGTTGTTGTTCTGCCCCCAGGTTCGTCGCCTGTGGATTCGGTCCTGGTAAAGCAACGGCTCGAGGATGAAATCGAGTGAGCCGGGTTTTGCTGGACGTGAACGTCCTTATCGCAATGTCTTGGCCCGCGCACATTTCTCATCGATCAGCGCTGCAGTGGTTCGCTACAAACTCGCAACGCGGTTGGGTTACGTGCCCCGTCACGGAAGCCGCCTTCGTGCGAGTCCTTTCGAATCCGAGTTTCTCCAGGGACGCCCTGACTCCCCGCCAAGCCCTTGCTCTGCTCCAGGCCAATACCGCGCACCCACGTCACCAATTCTGGCCTGACGATCTTCCATTGACGGATGCATTGAACCATTCTGTGAAAAATATCGTCGGACATCAGCAGATCACGGACGCCTATCTGCTTGCTGTTGCGGGGCGTCATCGGGGTGCACTTGCTACGTTCGACAAAGAAATCCGCGAATTGGCACGAGGCATCGACATAGCAGTGGAACTGATAGGTTCGTCGTAGCACTCTGTCGCAATACCCCCAATAAACAATTTGAATTGGACGCTTCGCTCCGTCGCCCCTAGACTTCTTGCAACGTGCAGACTGGGCGCGCCAGATCTCGTGTGTTGCGGCTGAAGCAACCGCCTCGGCCGTCGCCCTTTCCTGCGCCTTTTCTGAACTACCAGTTTGACGACGCCTACGACGAGATGTTCGACTTGCCGGGCGTTCCCCGCTCCCACTACCAAGCATTGTTTCGGACGTTGCTGGAACTTCCCGCAGAGGAGTTAAAGAAAAGCCAGCAAGCCGCCGACCTCTCGTTTCTGCATCAAGGGATTACGTTTACGGTTTACGGCAATGAGCAGGGAACTGAGCGCGTTTTCCCCAACGATCTGTTGCCGCGCATCATTTCCGGAGAGGAATGGCAGCGGATTGAACGCGGCTTGACCCAGCGTATCACCGCGCTCAATCTTTTTTTGCAGGACGTATACAACCAAGGCCGCATCGTGTCGGATGGGATTATCCCGCGCGAACTGATCTACAGTTGCCGCCATTTCCGCCGCGAGATGCGCGGGCTTTCAGTTCCTCGCGGGATTTACGTCAGCGTCTGCGGCACCGATCTGGTGCGCCTTCCCGACGGTAGCTTCGCGGTCCTCGAAGACAATTTGCGCGTCCCGAGCGGCGTCTCCTACATGCTCGCTAACCGCAAGGTGCTGAAGCGCGTGTTCCCCGGCCTGTTCAGCGACTATGGCGTTCGCTCCGTCGATCA
>WNFZ01004717.1_pt1 | contig 12585 bp, 10 predicted proteins | sample 5400081 | NCBI WGS metagenome assembly WNFZ01 (sample SAMN13153365, study PRJNA577476) | soil metagenome | isolation source: 80 cm soil or saprolite under grassland replicate 1 | place: USA:California | collected 2016-06-15
CGTCAGGCGGCAGTCGCCTCACGTGATGTCGCCAAGACCGGAAAACTGGAAAATAAACGTGAAGCTGCGTTGCGTGCTTTGCTTAACTCCGCTGGGGTCACGGAGCAGGATCCGTCGCTTCTCCAATTCAAAGATGTATTTGGGCGCGCCTGGGATGCTTTCCTTCTGGCGCTCGGTGAAAAAATAACCAGTGATGAGTTCCTCAAGACGATCAACGCCATGATCGAACTCATGCAAAAGAATAATCTGACAACAACTGTATGGCACAACGTGATCTCGATGATGAGACGTTATGCGCTAGGGGGAATCACCAGCCCGACAATCATGTTGAAAGCGGAGAATTTATTTCAGCAGGCGCGGTTACTGGCAGGCGAACTCTCGCAGCGCTCGCAAGCCTATCGCAGGCTGGTTCTTGAGCAACAGGAAAGTCTTCTCCAGGGATTCAGTTTCTCGATGGCGCCCGCCATGAGCCTGGATCAAATTGGTGATGCCATTTCAGAACATTTTCCCCAAATGGGTATCGAACTCTGGTACGTCATGTACTACAGCGACATGACCGCGCCGCAATCCGTTTCGGCGCCACTCCCTGAAAATTACAACTTGCTATTCCAATACGAGGCTTCAAAATTTGAGATTCCCGTCAAGCGCGCTTCGAAGGGAACAGGCCAATTAATTCCTCGAGGTAAGACGCCACAGGATCATCGTTACACCGCGGTGGTCATGCCTCTCTCATTAGCAAAGAATCGCTTTGGTTTTATGTGGGTGGAAATGGGTCCGCGTGACTGGGAGATTTACGTCCGCATTCGCAATTTGGTGAGCAGTGCGCTGCTCCGCACCATGCTCGTCCAGCAAAAGGAACAAGCCCAAAAGGAAGTGGAACGTCTGCTCACAGAAGCACAGGAACGCGCCGCCGAACTGGCTGTCGCCAAAGAATGGGCAGAGAGAACGGCAGCAGAAAATGCCAAGCTGTATTCCAGCGAGCAGTCACGTCGTTCAGCGGCGGAAGCACTGGCAAAATCTTCACGCCAGCTTTCGTCACTTTCCACTGTGGAAGAAGTCCCGCAGCAGATCGTGGCGCAATTGTCACAAGTCGTCAAGAACAATCGCTGTGCGCTCTTCCAGGAAGATGTGAATGGCATTCCCCGCCTGCTTGCTCATCTGGGATTTCCAGAAGATGCACCAATTGAAAATTTAAAATATAGTGTGCGCAGCACAAATATTTATCATGCAGTTGTCAAACAATCCGAACATATCATAATTGGTGATGTAAAGAATATGCAGAGTTGGAGCCAGCCAGATTGGCTTCCAGAAGATCGTTCATGGCTTGGCATTCCTCTGTTTTCCAAAAACAAGGTCAACGGCATGCTGACTCTTAGCCGTGGTGCGCCCGCCTCGTTTAATCAGGATGATGTTTTGCTTGCCACCACGTTTGCCATACAAGCCTCCATCGCTCTGGAGAATGCGCGCTTATATGATGATCTGAACCGCTTCAATCAGATGATGGAACGCATGGTCGAGCAGCGCGTGGATGAGTTAAGCAATGCTCACAACACGCTTAAAAAACTGGATAAGAACAAAAGCGATTTCATCCAGGTTGCCGCGCATGAACTGCGCACTCCGCTCACTGTGATCAAAGGCTACATGGGGATGTTGAAGTCCGCGCCTGCAATACAAAACAATCCCACTAATGTGCAGGCAATGGAAGGTGTAATGCAAGGCACAGATCGCCTGCATCAGATTGTCAACAGCATGTTGGATGTGGCGCGGCTCGAGAATCAGGTACTTGCGCCACATCTTGAAACTGTCACGATTGGACCCATGCTGCGCCTGATTCAAAAAGATTACGCCAGCGACCTCGCCATGCGTAAGATGACATTTGAAATCGATCCAGATATCAATTCTGTGCCGCCTCTTTTGGCGGATTCTGAACTTCTGCAAAAAGCGCTTGACAATGTGATCGTAAACGCTATCAAATTCACACCCGACGGCGGCTCGATATTCGTCAGCGCTCAGCCTGTGGATGCAAATGGCGCGGGCAATTTCTGTGAGATCCGCGTGCGTGACACCGGTATCGGCATCGACCCCACCAATCACAAGATCGTCTTTGAGAAGTTATATCAATTAGGCAAAGTGGAACTGCACTCGTCGGGGCGTACCAAATTCAAAGGCGGCGGACCGGGACTCGGTCTTGCGATTGCGGCGGGAATTGTCAAAGCTCATCGGGGAAAAATCTGGGTCGAAAGTCCCGGTTACGATGAAGAGAAATTACCAGGTAGTACGTTCTTTATCCAAATCCCATTGGCGAAGTAGAGTAAAAAGTAAACAAGGAGACAGGTATACAAGTAAACATGTTTTGTGTCTACTTGTATACGTGTTTACCTGTGTACGCCCTTTCCTCAATCCTCCGAACGTATCGAAACACTATTCCTGTCGAAGTAATTTGTCAACCGAATGCGTAATGGTGCAAGCAATCCAATATGCGCAAGCATAAAGAGCGAGAATGCTGCCATCACTGCAAAAAAGATCAGGTCATTAAGCAGATAACCTGCGTCGGCACCCGGCACAAATACATAACGAAACACAATCAATCCCAATTGAATCAAATTAATCATCAACAGTGGAATGGCAAGTGGGCGTAGGGTATGACCTTCGATAATCAGGTGAAGCCCAACCATTCCGACAAGCGCCGCCACCATAATCGAAATATAAGCAATAAAGTGCAGCGTGTCATATTCTTGATTGAACAATCGTTGCAAGATCAGCAAATACAAACTGCAAATACCGATCAGAATTCCCCAGATGAAAATATTGATGATAAATGGCAACACAAGATTCCCGTAGACCCGGATCGCCAGCATCGATGTCACCCAGCCCACAATGTAGGCGAGCCCAACCACGATCACCTTGATGCCCAAGCTATCAAGCGAGTTCACAAGACCGACACTAAAAATATCGAAAACCAGTTTTGCCCCAGCCAACAGTGCAATCGTCAATCCCCCAACACTGAACAACAACATCGAAATACTCAGAAGCCCTCGCTGGGAAATACTCCCATGCGACTGCAGTGGTGAATTACTCATGCGACCTCCTGCAAAATGAACAAAAATGCCCTAATTAATTTATCTCGCGTACAGATGACTATTATACATGTAAGACGATTCCAGCAGGATTCCGTTCCAAATCCCACACGCCCCGCTTCCCGCGCTTATCAATCTTTTCCCATTTTTCAGCCAATTCCCCACGGATTCGAATCAAGCCACTATCCCTTAACAAGCATTCGCTTTAACACCAGTTTCATATGGTCTATATACTCATTTGTTGACCAGCCGCGCTCCACTGTGAGATTTTCCCAAACCGTGACGGAGGTAATCGCCCACGCGGCATCTGCTGCTTGATCAGGTTCCCATTCCGGAGATAGGATCTCCTCGCGCATGAGACACTCGATCACGGAACGCCAGCCCTTGTGCAGGACTTCCATGCGATCATCCCAGGCTGCCGCTGCACCTTTATCAGTATCGCGTACAGCCAGGAGAGCTTTTGCCAATCCATAAATCTCAGGGATATAGTTCCCCCAGAACTCAACATAATTTTCCAATACTTGAAGGGCATTCGCAGTTGTACTCGTGTCTTTCAGCCGCTCATTTATATTCTTCACTTCATCCACATAGCGGACAGTTGCAACAAGCAGTTCTGCTCGAGAACCGAAATGCAGATAGACCGCCTGCCGCGAAACTCCCGCGGCACGCGCGATATCGCTGATCTTAACACCCTGGCCTCTGCGCTTCTCCATCAAATGCCAGGTTTTTTCCAGGATACGTTTCCGAGTTTCAGGGTCGCCACTTGACATGGTGTAAAGTTTAGCATATACTTTTGTCATCGTCAATTGACACAGTGTAAAGTAAATGTAAATATTGGTAGAAAGGAAATGATTATGTCAAAAGAACTACGACGATTACTCCTCTTCGGCGCTCCCCTGTTTGTAGGCGTCATCAATATATTTCATCCCATCCATTTTGAACCGACTAGCATTTATGAAGGTATCCACAATGTAACAGGCTGGTGGATTCTCTTACACATTCTAAATCTGTTCGGCTTTGCATTGCTTGGATTGGCAGCTTATCTATTGATTAGAGATCAACATGGGAGAGCAGCAACCATCGCCAAAGTAATGATTGCAATCTTTGTCCCCACCTACACCGGATTCGACTCGATTATCGGAATTGGTACAGGAGTTCTCGTCCGTTATGCTAATGGAGTCCCAATAGATCAGTTGGTGGTTCTTGATCCCGCTATCAATGCCTTTTGGACAAATAATGTCGCGACGATACTGGCGATTCTTGGTTCAATTACATGGGGATTTAGCATGTCCTTATGCGCTGTCGCTTTTACAGAACCAAAGAGACGCTCTGCTGTATTGGTACTTGGTTTCATCGCGGGTGCAGTCACTGGTTGGGGACAGTCATCTTCAATGTTCGGAACGTTGCCGTGGTGGATTGCAGTTTTATTGGTTGGTGTGATCTGCCTGATCGTAGCGCGTCCATCAGTACCTGCGAGTCTGCTGATCGTCTCGGGCATCTTGTTTGGCACAACTCATGTTGTTCCTTATGGTCCGCTTGGCATGGCGTGTTTTGTGACAGCAGTTGCCTTCCTTGAATTTGAACCAAACAAAGTGACGAGATCTGAGACGATTACAGTAACTTCTTCATAAACAACACAGCCCTGCAAATTGCAGGGCTGCTTTTTTACCTTTCACTTGTTCATCCAGCAGTTCAACTGCTGGATGAACATCAATTAAAGATGTATCGGCGTTCCTTCCGCTCCATGTGCGGCTTCCATCAGCACCTCGGAGAGCGTTGGGTGCGCATGGACGTTGCGAGCGATCTCATGCGGAGTTAACTCCATCATGTGCGCTAGAGTCAGTTCGGGCAATAATTCGGTCACTTCGGGACCGATCATGTGCGCGCCCAAAATTTCACCATATTTTTCATCTACGACGAGTTTGACAAATCCTGCGTAATCACCGAGCCCTAGTGCCTTGCCATTCGGCTGGAAGGGGAAACGCCCGATCTTGATGTTGTAGCCACGTTCCTTTGCCTGCGCCTCCGTGAGACCAAACGAGGCGACCTGCGGCTGAGAAAACGTAGCACGCGGCATCATTTCGTAATCGAGGGTGATCGTCTCGGCGCCAGCAATATTTTCCGCAGCGATGAGGCCCATTGCCGAGCCTACGTGCGCCAGCATCAGTTTGCCTGTTACATCGCCGATGGCATAAATATTTGGAACGCTGGTTTGCATCTTCTCATTGATCTCGACCATGCCACGCTCGCTGATCTTGACGCCCACGTCTTCGAGTCCGAGTCCTTTTGAGTTGGGACGGAAACCGATCGCGACTAAAGCCTGATCCGCTTCCAGGGTCGTTTCTTTTCCTTCCGCCGAGATCTTTACTTTTACACCATTTGCAGTCGCTTCAACGGATTCAACCTTATTTCCAACCAGACACTTGATACCGCGCTTTTCAAATTCTTTCTTCAATTCCTTCGAGACTTCCTCATCCTCCAGCGGGACCACGCGCGGCAGCATTTCCACGATGGTCACATCTACACCGTAGGAGCGCCACACTGTTGAAAATTCCACGCCGATCGCACCGGAACCGATCACGATCACAGACTTGGGAAGTTTCTCCTGCAGAATCGCTTCAAGGTATGTGACGACTTTTTCGCCATCCACTTTCCATGCACCAGGGACCGCCGCAGTCGCGCCGGTTGCCACGATGATGTTTTTAGCGGACAATTCCGTTGTTTTGCCATCCTTATCTTTAACGGTAATAGCGGTCGGCTTGGTCAGATGCGCTTCGCCCATGAAGACCGTAATATTATTTTTCTTCATCAGGAACCCAACGCCCTTGACGAGTCGATCCGAGACCTGTCGTGAGCGTTTGACTGCGACTCCATAATCCAATTTGAGGTTGTCGAAGGAAAAACCAAAATCCTTGCCGCGTTCGCGAAGTGTGTGCGCCACTTCAGCGTTCTTTAGCAACGACTTCGACGGGATACAGCCGACATTTAAACAAACACCACCGAGCCATTCCTTGTCAACAATTGCGACTTTCTGTTTCAGTTGCGCAGCGCGGATCGCAGCGACATATCCCGCGGGTCCTGCACCGACCACAACTACATCAAAATTTTCAGCCATACATTACTCCTTATATCCGTCATTGCGAGGGCGATGATTTTCCGCCCGAAGCAATCTCAACACCTATTATGAGATTGCTTCGTCGCGACGAACGCTCCTCGCAATGACGTTAATGTTAAATATTTTACTCTACAGCCAACGTCTCACGCGGGACGTATAGCTGGTGTAAGCGTCTTTGAACTTTTTCTCAAGATACATTTCTTCGCGTTCAATGACCAGGCGATCCATCATGATGACATAGAAAGGAGCCATCACAATGCCCCAATACAAACCCGAGTCCAATGGCAAACCGACGACCATTAACAGAAAGCCAAGATAGATCGGATTGCGGGTGAAACGATAAATCCCGGATGTGACCAATTGTTTCGCTGACCCGTGCGGATCAAGCGTGGTACGGGCCTTTCGAAATTCCATAAGTGCAGCGATTCCAAGCAAGAATCCAACGAAGGTCAGAAGCAGACCAACATCCCGTAAAACATTTGGTGCAACAAAAGGAAAAGGAACAAAGCGCCCAAGAAAATAGGCAATTACGATGAACATCAAAGCGACAATTGGCGGATGAACGTTTTTGTTGATGTTCGGATGGTCCTGCTCTTTTGCCATGCAAGTCCTCAACGTCTAACGTTTCTGTGCTGTCATTAAAAAGACGGGGAATGTCTTCTCTTCATTACCTATTTGCTTTTTGATTTCATAGGCTGTTGAAAATAGGACATTTCCAAAGCCAATATCTTCAACAATTTTCTGAAGTTCATCACGATCAAAGCTGAGATGCACATCGGTTGTCCCATCCGTGTGAAATGAGCCATCCTCTTTATCTAGATCAGCTACCAACAGATAACCATTCAGTACAAGCAAATCATGAAACTTGGCTAACACATCGTCCACGTCGTGGATGTGATGCAGGGTCAGCAATGAATACGTTACATCATATCGTTCAGTTGGCAAGGGATCAGATGTGAGATCAAGCCGCACCGGGTGCATATTCGTCACACCCGCCGTGACAATCTTTTCTTTCAATACATCCAACATGCCTTGTGAAGTGTCCGCAAGCGTGATCTGTCCCAAGTCAGATTGAAGGGCAAAGCTCAACAAGCCGGTGCCACAGCCATATTCCAGAGCTTTCATATCGCTTGTCAACGGGATCGCTCCGCGGATAGCGTCTGCCACTGCACGCGCACGTTCCACTTTATCTGGATCAGAATCCCAATCTTTTGCGCGTTCGTCGAAGTTGGTCATCTATGCCCAATTCTCCAAAGTCTCTTTTACCTTCATCAGAAACCAATCCGCGGACGCGCCATCAAGGATGCGGTGATCAAACACAAACGACAAATACACCATTGGGCGGATAGCAATCGCGTCGTCAATCACAATGACACGCTTCTGCATCGCGCCAACTCCTAAAATTCCGCATTGCGGCTGGTTGATGACGGGGAACGCAAAGAGTGATCCGCTGATACCATGATTGGTCAGTGTAAACGTTCCACCTTTCACGTCATCTGTTTGCAGCTTCTTTGCGCGCGCTCGACTCGCCAGATCATTGACAGCACGCGCCATCGCCAGCAAAGACAAATTGTCCGCGCTTTTAATGACGGGAACAATCAAACCTTCCTCGCCAAGGGATGTCGCCATTCCGAGATTGATATCTTTATGAAGGAGAATTCCCTCGTCGGTCCACGAAGAATTGGCATTGGGATATGCCTTTAGCCCCGCAACGATCGCCATCATGAAGTAAGCGGTAAATGTGAGATTGACGCCATCGCGTGCGAACATTTCTTTATTCATTGAACGATGCCTGGCTACGCGACTCATGTCTGCTTCCATCACGGTTAACACATGTGGCGACGTATGCTTCGACATCAGCATATGTTCAGCGATTTGTTTGCGGATCACTGTATGCTTGATTAACTGGTCGCCAGCGGTGGGAGCGACCATGGACGACACCTGCACTTGCGTGCGGTGCAAGTGTGGACGATTGACCGTGGTCTGTGGTCCATGGTCTACGGTCCCCTTTTCACTTTCCACAAAATTCAACACATCATTTTTGGTAATGCGTCCGTTTAATCCGGTACCGTGAACTTGTTGCAGATTGACACCATGTTCTGCCGCAACCTTTGCCACGACAGGAGAGATGAAGCCTGAATCTGTCGAACGTTTAGCGTCTAACGTCGCATTCTGAGAGACATTTGACGTATGACTTTCGACGTTTGACGCCTTCTTTTCACTGACGACTGACGACTGTCCACTGTCTACTGACTCCCCCGGCTTTCCGATAAACGCCAATACCGCTCCCACCTTGGCAGGAACTCCTTCTTCTGTAAGTATCTTCAATACTGTTCCCGATGCGGGCGCAGGGATTTCAGTATCCACTTTGTCCGTATTTACTTCCAGAAGCGGCTCGAGCTCATTGACCGAGTCGCCTTCCTTCTTGAGCCATTTTGTTACGGTAACCTCTTCGACGCCCTCACCTAATAAAGGAACCAGGACTTTCGTTGCCATAACTCACTCCACTTGTTCGACATTGATGGGCAGTGACCAGTTCGTTGTTCCGATAAAATATTCAGTGATCTCTTCCAGCACCGTTTGAGATGTACCACAAAACATTTCCGCTTTATCAATCATTCCATTGAGCAGATGCCCAATATCATGGCACCTTTTAGCCAGTTGCACACTTGCCTCTTGATCCATGTATCCACAATCTGCAGTAATTTCAATCCAGTGCTGCGTTCCCATTTGTTCCGCATCCGCATCGGTCAAACGGCTGACGAAACGCGCTTCTTCTCTGCGATTTGCCCAGGCTTCCGCAATATTGGCTCCAATGAGGCGTGACGAACGACGGATTTGGCCGGTCAGGAAATGCATTTCATCCTTTGGAAAGAATTTTGTGTGCATGTAAATCTCTCGCGATAATAGGCGGCTTTTCTGATACACAATCAATTCTCGAAAACTCTTCGCATGTACCAACCTACTCATAGTGTCTCCTTATGTACTACCTATGAATTACAAATCGCTGCTTCTCATTCATCGAATCACTGGGTACCGACTCGGATCTACCTCATTCATCATTTCATAGATCGAATCGAACACCGTCTCGGCATTCGGCTTGGACCAGTAATCACCGTCGCTTCCATAGGCGGGACGATGTGCAGTGCCCGATAACGTCCGCGGCTCAGAATCGAGGTGATAGTAACCTCCCTGTTTTTCGATCACCTCTTGCAGCATATACGCAGAAGTACCGCCCGGCACATCCTCATCCAAAAATAAGATTCGATTTGTTTTCTTCAGCGACTGGACAATCTTACCCTGAATATCGAATGGCAACAAAGATTGCACATCCACAATTTCAATGTCAATACCAGCTTTGGATAACTTATTTGCGGCATCGATGGCAATTCGACAACATGCGCCGTATGTGACAACTGTGACATCACTCCCTGCGCGGATCACTTCAGGTATTCCAAATGGAACAGTAAATTCTCCGATATTATCAGGCAGTCTTTCCTTCGCGCGATAACCGTTCAACACTTCGACGATGACAGCTGGCTCGTCACATTTCAATAACGTATTATAAAAGCCCGCGGCACGTGTCATGTCACGTGGGACCAGGACGTTCATCCCGCGCACCAAATTGATAATGCCAGACATCAACGAGCCTGAATGCCAGATTCCCTCCAGGCGATGCCCACGCGTGCGGATGATGACGGGTGCAGCTTGTCCACCTGCCGTACGCCAATGCAATGTCGCGAGATCGTCCGACATAATTTGCAACGCATACAAAAGATAATCCAGATATTGAATTTCGCAGATTGGTCGCAGCCCGCGCATCGCCATGCCAATCGCCTGCCCCAAAATTGTCGCTTCACGGATGCCCGTATCGGTGACGCGCAGCGCGCCGTATTTATCCTGCATTCCCTTGAAACCCTGGTTCACGTCGCCAAGAAAACCAACATCCTCTCCGAACCCAATCACGCGCGGGTCGCGCTCCAAAATCGAATCAAATGCAGCGTTCATCACTTCAAAGCCCATCACAGTTGGCGACGAATTCAAATAGACGGGTTTCACTTCCTTTACCGCAATTGCCTTGCCACTGTACAAATCCGAACCATAACGCTCCAGGTTGATTTCATCCTGTTCATTCTTCCATTGGATCAATACCTGCTTGGATGGATTCGCTTCGTCGCGCAGGACTCGCAACGCTTCATGCGCGGCACTGTGGATATCACGTCGCAATGGCGCAGGGAGGGCTGCCAGCCGTTCCCTGATCTGATCCAACTCTGAGGCGTGGGACGAACTACCCGCGATCTCAACGAGCATGTCCATGGCATGTTCGCGCTCTTCCAAAATCGGAGCAAGGTACGCGTCCCATGCGTGTTTGCGAATCGCCTCTACAGCCGCGTAATCGTCTTTTTCAACGGCGACCAGTTCAGGTTCCGATATGATGCACTGCTCGATCATCCAGGCGCGCATCTTGCGGATGCAGTCAAATTCTTCCTCCCATTTGAGTCTCTCAGGAGATTTATAGCGTTCATGCGATCCACTCGTGCTGTGACCTTGCGGCTGAGTCAAGTCAATGACATGAACCAGCGAGGGGATGTGATACTGACGGGCGATCTCAGCCGCGTTCTGATAAGTTTCCAACAGCGCGGGATAATCCCAGCCGCGCACTTGATACAGCTCATACCCGCGCTGACAATCAGGTTCAGGGCACGGTTCACGCTGAAAGCCCTGCAAAATTTCATAGATGTTTTCCTTGACCATCTGGAACTGATTAGAAACGGAAATTCCATAACCATCATCGTAAACGGTAATGACCGCGGGCGCCTGCAACACTCCGATGGCATTAACCGCCTCCCAAAACATGCCCTCCGCCGTGGAGGCATTGCCAATACTTGCAAAGGTGACTTCGTTCCCATTCTTTGAGAATTGAGTGAATTCTTTTAATTCATCAAGCCCGCGATACAAGACCGACGCATAGGCGAGCCCCACCGCGCGCGGCATCTGTGCCCCCGTGGGGGAAACATCCGCAGAGGTGTTGTATAACTCGGTTTGATTTTTCCATGAACCATCGGGATTGATATAACGACTTGCAAAATGCGCGTTCATCGAACGCCCCGCTGTATTCGATTCGTGATTCAAATCCGCATGGGCATAGAGCTGCGCAAAAAATTCCTGGACGCTCATCACCCCTAACATGAACATCCAGGTCTGGTCACGGTAATATCCTGAGCGCCAATCGCCCTTTTGAAATGCACGCGCAATCGCGATGTTGGCAAGTTCCTTACCGTCGCCAAAAATACCGAATTTTGCCTTGCCACTTAAAACTTCACGTCTACCGATAAGGCTCGCCTGCCTGCTTTGATACGCCAGGCGATAATCCTTGATGATCTCTTCTTTATCGAGGGGAAGCACAACAGTACCCTTTGTTTTGGGCATGTATCTCTCTCCTGAATTGGTCTTTGGAAAGATTATAACAAATGGATTAATATTGTAGGGGCGAGCTATCAATATTCTTACTCATCCAAAGATGTAGTGGCACATAAACCAACCACAATCTGAATCTTGCAAAAGCGGGTCGTCCTACGACTTTATGTGTAATGGATTTTCCTCATCCTGATCCTACAACAACGGATTGGCGTTTATATAATCGGTTTTGTTTTGCAAATCCTTGTTATTGCAGATAATGTGTTCGTAATAGTTACGTTGCCAAATAGGTGTGTCTTTTAATGAAGGAATTTTCCACAATCGTTTGGTCACTCGCGATTTGAATTGTGCCATGATTGCGCCCAAAGAGGCGGGGTGTGGCCCACGTGGTAAGGGCGACCCGTCAATGTCATCCGTGATTCTATTAGGGAAAGGTTTATTGCTAGAACGCGCCTTATTTAATCCGGGACGGGTCGCCCCTACGTGTTCATGGAAAATCAAAATTCCATGGAAATGATTTGGCATTACGACAAACGCACCTAGTTCAATGTATCGCAATCGTTTCGGTAACTCTTTCCATTCCCATTGCACAATTTTCCCAATCTTATTTAATTTCATCTCTTCACGTACAACCTCCCCAAACAAACAATCCCTTTGCCATGCAACAATTGTGACATAATACGCACCCGGTTGTGAGTAGTCATACTCAGGCAACCGTATGGAACGCCTGTGATGCTTCTGCGGGTCAAATTTGGATGGCTTCATACCCCATAATTCTAATCCGTTGCCGCTTCAACAATTTCCGTCTCTGGCTTAGGCGTCTGTACCTTAAATAACTTAAATGCCCATTGCACGGACGGACCGATCAGCAATGCGAAAATGACCGTTCCAACTCCAAGTGGACCGCCGAGAATCCATCCCACGGCAACGACGGTGATCTCGATAATGGCGCGTCCGAGGCGGATGCTCAGGCTT